>ERZ791884.202-NODE-202-length-75936-cov-4.171229_pt1 | contig 75936 bp, 81 predicted proteins | sample MGYA00509941_ERZ791884 | MGnify/ENA primary metagenome ERZ791884 (study PRJEB30046, sample SAMN00792095) | human gut metagenome | study: EMG produced TPA metagenomics assembly of the A metagenome-wide association study of gut microbiota in type 2... | reverse complement strand
CTTCTTATACCAATACAATAGTTATTTATTGTAGTATCATTTATATTAGTAGTATTAAATAGAGTACTAAATACTTCTGTTTGAAGAGCACTTGTTTTATTGATAGTGTTTTCTTTTATTATTCTGGTAAAGTTACCTAATGATAGATGATTATCATTATTATTTAATTTTATATATTTTTTCATAGTTACCTCAAATTCATTATAACATAGATGTGGATTTTAGTAAAATTATTTATATTTAATGTGGATTTATGATACTTATATTATTTCTTTGTTAATAATATAATGGTATTAGGAAGGTGATATTATGAAGAAGTTTATGAAGAGTTATAAGTCTAGTATTATATTAATAATGGCTGTTATTATTGGTACGTTTATTGGACTTATATTTAAGGAGAAGGCTAGTGTACTTAGTCCTTTAGGGGATATATTTATTAATATGCTTTTGGTAGTTGTGGTACCACTTATATTTCTTTCAATAACGGTATCTATATCTAAGATTAAGAGTCCTAAGAGACTTGGTAAGATTATGATTACAACGATTGTTACTTTTATTGTTACTTCATTAGTGGCTGTAATAGTGGGATTTGTTTCTACGTATAAGATTAATTTAGTTGATACTGATAAAGTTAATGATATTAAGAGTGTTTTAGTAGAGAATACTGAGGTAGAAGAACTTAATATATTAGAAAGAACAGCGAAGACTCTTACTGTTAGTAAGTTCGGTGATTTACTTAATACAGATAATTTGATTGCTCTTTTGGTATTTTCTATTATATTTGGAATAGCAATTAATATGGCTGGTAATAAGGGTGATAAGGCTAGAGAAGTATTAGAATCTTTTAATGAAGTTATTATGAAGGTAGTTAATATTATTATGTACTATGCTCCAATTGGATTTATGTGTTGTACGGCTTCTTTAGTTGGTACTTTTGGTAGTGCAATAGCAGTTGGGTATATTAAGACTTTTGTTATTTATACGATAGTATGTTTATTATTTTACTTTATTATGTATACAATATATGCTTTTATAGCGGGTAGATTAGAAGGAGTTAAGAGATTTTGGAAGAATGTTATACCTGCAAGTTTGACTTCGATCGCTACTTGTTCTTCGGCAGCCTCTATTCCTGTTAATAGTGAATGTGCTAAAAAGATTGGAGTACCTGATGATATAGCAGAGACTGTAATACCTCTTGGTACTAGTTTTCATAAGGATGGTTCTATTATTGGTAGTGTATTTAAGATTATGTTTTTAGTATGTTTATTTGGTACTAATATTAGCGGTTTTGATGGCATATTTAAAATACTACTTATTGCTTTAGTGGCTACTTTACTTGTTACTGCTGTCCCTATAGGGGGTGGTACTATATCGGAGATGATGATTCTTACTATGATGGGATATGGTACTGGAGCTCTTCCGATACTTACTATTATTGCTACGATAATAGATGCTCCAGCCACTATGCTTAATGTAGTTGGTGATTTATCTAATTCAATGGTTGTTGCTAGAGTGGTAGATGGTAAGAACTGGATGAGAAAGAAATAGTTTGTTCTATTTCTTTTTAAATGTCAAAAATTAGTATTTTATTTACATAATTTGCACAAAAAATGCAAAAAAGTAAAATAAAATATGAAAAAATGTTGATTTTATATTAAAAAATGCATATAATATTATCAAAGAGGGAGGAATGAAATAAAATGATATTAGAGTTTAGTGTAAAGAATTTCTTGTCATTTAAAGAGAAAGTTACTTTTAGTATGATTGCTAATTCAAATAAAGAATTAAATGATAATTATGTAGAAATTGGTGGTAATAAAGTTTTAAAAAGTGCTGCAGTTTATGGAGCAAATGCTTCAGGTAAATCTAATTTATTTAAAATATTAACTCTTGTAGTTTTAATGTTAAGGTCGTCAAATAGTGTTGATATTAATGCTAAACTTCCTTTGATACCATTTAAACTTGATAAAGGTAGTGTTAATAAACCAAGCGAATTTGAAATTAAGTTTATTTTGGATGAAACAAGATATGTTTATGGTTTTATAGCGGATAAGGATAAGATTTATGATGAATATTTATATTACTATCCAAATGGAAGAGAAACTAAGATATTTGATAGAACTAATATAAATGAATATAGTTATACACAGAAAGATGAAAAGATATTAAGAGAAATAGAGGCTAAAAATGCTCAAAATAAGTTTTTCTTAGCCACAGCGACTAATTGGAACTTTGACAAGACAAAAGCAGCATATAACTTTTTAACAAATGGAATAGGAACTTGTAATAATTTAGAAATACTAAAAAATATGGCTTATAAAATGTATGAAACAAATCCAGATTATTTAAAAGATTTTGCTATTGATTTTTTACAAAAGGCTGATTTTAATATAGAAGATTACCAAATATCTCAAATAGATGTACCAGGAGAGTTCTTAACTGCAATACCAGAGTTTATTACAAAAACTTTACCTGATAAACCCAAAGCATATCAAGTATTATTTAAACATAAAAATAGTGATAACTACTTATCAATAGATGAAGAGTCTTTGGGTACTCAAATGATATTTGCATTTATACCTTTTTTGGCTGATAGTTTAAAAAATAAAAAAGTATTAATAATAGATGAATTAGATAAAAGTCTACATCCATTTTTAGTACAATATATAGTAGAAATATTTAATGATGCAGAAATAAATAAAAATGGTTCTCAATTAATTTTCAATACTCATGATACTAATTTATTAGATTTAAATATTCTCAGAAGAGACCAGATATGGTTTACTGAAAAAAATAGTGAAACTGGAGAAAGTGATTTATATTCTTTAAGTGATTTTTCAGTAAGAAAACAAGAAAATGTTGAAAAAGGATATATGCTTGGTAGATATGGTGCTGTACCTTTCATCAAGAATGATTTTAACTTGTGGGAAGAAGAATAGAAAATAAACGAGTAATTAGTAATGACAGAGTAAGAAAAAAAAGAAAACAAAAAAATAAAATAATAATTGCTGTTGAAGGTAAAAACAAAACCGAAAAATTATATTTTAATAATTTTGATAATGGTAAAAAGAGTTATTCAATATCATTTGCAAAAGGTAATTATACAGATCCATTGAACTTAGTTAAAATGTTAATTGAAGAAATGAAAAAAATTGGTGTGGATTTAAGTGATGGTGATAGGGCATATTGTATTTTTGATACTGATATAGAACCTATTAAAAATACTGTGATTAAAGAGGCTAAAAAACTTGCTAGTTTGAGTGGTATTGAAATAATAACATCTACTCCAAGTATAGAGTTATGGTTTTTACTTCATTATGAATATACAACCGCGAGTATGGATAATAAAAGTTTAATAAATAGATTAAAAAAGTTTTATCCTAATTATGCTAAGAATATAAATATTTTTCCTGATATTAATAAAAATATTAATAAAGCAATAGATAGTGCTAAAAAACTTGAAAAGCACCAATTAGAAAATGGTAAAATAATAGGTACTGTGGAGGCTAATCCTAGTACTGAAATATATAAAATAGTAGAAGAACTATTAAAATAAATAAAACAATTTATTTGTATAATTTTAAATATATAGATATGTCTTATATATGATAGGTATGTAGATACATTGTTATTAGACCTAAAGGCTAATAACAACACTTTAATACCTTAGGATTAAAGTGAACATAATAATTAAAATAAGAACTGATATTAACTTATCAGTTCTTATTGACTTTAATAGTATTAAATAATATAATGTAGTCATATTAAGGCTCAAACTTGTAAGAGATATTTTAGTATGTTTTTATTAAGAGCAAAATCTTTATGAAAGGAGAAGGTACTAGTAAAGTAACAACACATTACGCTTTACTTTATATAAAAGAAAGGTGTGAGATTAAGTGAACTTAAAATGTTTACCTAGTGAGGAAAGACCTAGAGAAAGATTTATTAAATATGGTAGAGATAATATATCTAATGAAGAACTTATTGAAATAATACTTAAGTCCGGTACTAGGAAGTATGGTTTAAAAGAAATATCTCATAATATACTTAGTTCAGTTAATAATATTAATGAACTTAAAAATATGGAAGTTAATACTCTATCTAAGATAAGTGGAGTAGGTAATATTAAAGCAATAGAGTTAATGGCCGCAATTGAACTAGGAAGAAGAGTTTATTTAGAAGACAATTATAAAGAATTAGTATATTTAACTAATCCTGAATCTATTATTAATTATTTTCATAATTTATTTGATGGTATTAAACAAGAACTCTTTTATGTTATTTATTTAGATAATCAAAAGAAATATATAGATAAGAAATTATTATTTAAAGGTACTGTTAATTATTCTTTAGTACACCCTAGAGAGATATTTAAAGAGGCTTATTTAATGTCCGCTAGTTATATTATATGTATTCATAATCATCCTTCAGGTAACAGTAGTCCCTCAGGTAATGATATTGAACTTACTAAAAGAATTAAAGATATTGGTATTTTACATGGTATTAATTTAATTGATCATATTATTATTGGTAAGGGCAATTATTATAGTTTTTATCAAGATAATAATTTATAATACTTTTAATTTAATTAAAAATATTATATAATAAGATACGATGGGAATGTGATATAAATGTTTATAAAAAATAAAAGAAGTATACCTAAAAAATATATTGTTATTGGTATTATTGTTTTAATTATTATTATTTTTGTTATATTTTCTTTTACTCTTAAAGAAGATAGAAAACTTAATAAGGTTGAATCTTTTATTAGAGATGCTTTAGTGTATACTGAGAAGATTATATCATATCCTGTTAGATTTGTATCTGGTAAAATAAATGATTATAATGAACTTAAAAGTGTAGAGGAAGATAATGATATATTAGAGACTTCTCTTGACAGAGTTACTTCAATTGAGGCTGAGAATATTGAACTTAGAAGAGAACTTGAGAGATTAAAGGAAGAACTTAATATTGAACATAATTTATCTGATTATGAATATTTGAATGCTACGGTTGTCAGTAGAAATGTTGGCTTTTGGTATAATACTATTACGATAGATAAGGGTACTTATAATGGGGTAGAGAAGGATATGGTTGTTATTAATTCTAAAGGATTAATTGGTAAAATTATTAAGACTAGTACTTTTACTTCTGATGTTAGACTTATTACTACGAGTGACACTAATAATAAGATATCTGTTCATATAAGTAATGGTGATTATGATTTATATGGTCTTATTAATAGTTATGATTATAATGATAATTATTTGGAAGTAGAGGGTATTAGTAATACTAAGGATGTTAGAGTAGGAGACTATGTATATACTTCTGGACTTGGTGGTATATTTCCTTCAGGTATTTTAGTAGGCACTGTTAGTGAGATATCTACTGATTCTTATGATTTAGCTAAGATTATTAAAGTTAAACCTTCAAGTGATTTTACTGATATTAATTATGTTAGTATATTAAAAAGGAAAGATAGTAATGATTATTAGTATTATATATTTGGTTTTTTCTTTTTTACTTGAAGGTATTATGTCTAATATATTTCCTAGTACTTTATCTAATATTAGTTATTTTACTACGATATATATAATTATATCTTTTGCTATTATATATCCTTATTTTGATAATGATAAGAAGTTTTTTATACTTATATTTATATTTGGTATATTATTTGATATTCTTTATACTTCAACAATATTTGTTAATACTTTTATATTTATTATTATTGGGATAGTTATTAAAATATTGTATAATATATTACCAGGAAATGTTTTTATGACTAATATTATTAGTTATGTTGGTATTATTATTTATCATATATTATCCTTTATAATACTAATGATTACAGGATATGGTGATTATAGTATTATACTTTTGTTTAATATAATTATTCATAGTATATTTATGACTATTATTTATACTAGTATTAGTTATTTTATAATGAAATTTATGTATAATAAGTTTGATATTAAGTATATAAAAGAAATTTGGCTGGTTATTTGTTTGATTTGTATATTCTACTTTTTGAGTAGTAGTAGTGTTATTACTATTTATGTTTGAAGATGCTATATTCGGAGATGTAGTATCTTCTTTTTTTGTGGTATCTGTTTCGTCTTTGAATACTGAGGCTATTTTTAACATAGATCGCATATTATTCATCATTGGTCCTACTTCTTTGACTACGGGGATGGCATCTTTTACTACTCCTAGTGTTTTTGAAGCACCATTTAAAAGACTGGTAAAGTTAAAACCACTGGTGCCTGTTGACATCCTACCTAGGCCTAATAACGAACGAAGACCACCACCTCCAGACCTTAGAGGGGCTCCTATCATGGGTCCCATCATATTTCCTGTCATTGGAGGTACTATTTGATTAGGCATCCCACCAATAAAAGGATATCCAAAGTTATTTCCATACATATATAATACTCCCTTTCTAAAATAATATATGAAATTTATAAAAAAATGTTAAAAAATAGATTATTCTATGTTATAATTATTTATAGAATAGGTGATTATATTATGAATGGTAAAAATGTTAATAATACTAGTAATAATAATGCTGTTTTTTCTTCTAATCAAACTGTTAGTGGTAATACTGCTGCGAGTAGAGTTAAAACAAGATATAAATATACCTGCTATGACAAGGAAGGTAAGACTGTTAAAGGCTATTTTGATGCTTTTAGAAGATTAGATGTAGAGTCTTTCTTAAATAGTCAAGGGTATAAAATACTAGAAATTAAAGAAACAAAAATTAGTAAATTTGGTGATTTTTTAACATTAGAAAGACCAATGAAATATAAAGATTTAGTATTCTTTTTAACACAGTTGTCTACCTATATTAAGAGTGGTATTCCACTTACTGATTCTATTGTTATGTTAGATGAGCAAACTAAGAATAAGAATAGAAAGAATTTATATAAAAAAATATTGTATGAATTAAATACTGGGGCTCCTTTTAGTGAAGCACTGGCTAGACAAGGAAATATATTTCCTAAACTACTTATTAATATGCTTAAAACTTCGGAACTTACTGGTAATTTGACTGAGGCACTAGACGATATGGCAGCTTATTACAAGACTGCTGATACTAATAGAAAACAAATAATATCTGCCCTTACTTATCCAAGTGTTGTTCTAGTTGTGGCTATTGCGGTATTAACATTCTTACTTATATTTATTATACCTAGGTTTGAAGATATATTTAAGCAGTTAGGTGCAGACCTTCCTGGTATTACGGTATTTTTGGTTAATACTAGTAATTTTGTTAAAGATAATATTATTAAGATTATTATTGCAGTAGCAGGTGTTATTATTATACTTATTGCTATGTATAAGAATATTAAGAAGTTTAGATATTTTGTTCAGTATATACTTATGCATATTCCAATAATTAAAAATGTAATAATTGATAATCAGATAGTTATGTTTACTAAGACTTTTTCTTCACTTATTAGACATGATGTATTTATTACTGATAGCATTGAAATGCTAGGCAAGGTTACTAATAATGAGATATATAAAGATATAATAAAAGAGGCTGTTACTAATCTTAGTACAGGTGCCGGATTATCTAAAGCTTTTGAGGATAAATGGGCTTTTCCTAGAATTGCTTATGAAATGTTAGTTACTGGAGAAAAAACAGGTAGACTTGGGGTAATGATGGAAAATGTTGCTTCTTATTATGAAGAGGAACAAAAGGCTTTAGTTCAAAGATTAAAAAGTTTAATAGAACCTGTTATGATAATATTACTTGCGGGAATAGTAGGTGTTGTATTACTTGCTATATTTGTTCCAATGTTTAGTATGTATAATGACATTTTATAGGTGATTTTATGGAAATATATATATATATAATAATATTTATCTTTGGAACAGCAATGGGTAGTTTTCTTAATAATTTGGCTGTGAGGCTATCTAATAATGAATCTATTCTGTATCCTAGAAGTCATTGCCATAGTTGTCAACATAAACTTAGGTGGTATGAATTAATACCAGTGGTATCTTATGTTATACAAGGTGGTAAAAGTAGATGCTGTCATAATAAAATACCAATAAGTTACTTATTAGTTGAAGTTATTACTGGAGTATTATTTTGTACTTCTTACCATTCATTTGGTTTTAGCTATAACTTTGTTATTAGTTTAATATTTATATCTAGTTTAATTACTATTATTGTAAGTGATATTGAATATATGATTATATTAGATGAAGTTATAGCAGTGGCCGCTATTGTCATTATAATTTTAGAACTTATCTTCTTTGGACTTGAGTATACTGCTGATAAAATTATTGCAGGAATACTTGCTTTTGTTACAATGTATGTGATAAAATTAATAGGGGATAAGCTATTTAAGAGAGAGTCTATGGGTGGAGGAGATATTAAATTAATGTTTCTATTTGGAATAGTAATTGGATATCCTCTATGTATATGTGATATATTCTTGGCTACTTTTATTGCTTTTCCAGTAGCAGTTTATACGCTATTTAGTAGGAAAGATAATTTAATACCTTTTGGGCCATTCTTAGCAATGGCTGCAATACTAATACATATATCTAAAGTTGATATATCTGAAATACTTAATTTCTTTAGTAAATAAGGAGGGAATGTGTAATGAAAACTAAAATTTCTATGAAGACAATTTATTTAATTTTAGTTATTACTATTGGTTTAGTTGGACTTGGTATTGGTTCTACACTGGCTGTTTTTACTGCAAGTGCAGAAATTAGTAATCCAATATCGTTTTCATCTAATTTATCTTATAATGGTGATATTTTTGATACTGTTGAGGTAACAATAGGACCTAATGCCACAAGAACTACTAATGTTTCTATATTTAATGATGAACAAATTGATGGCGTTAAGTATGCTGTGTGGTATATTTATGAAGGAAATAGTAATGATATATCTTTTGTCAGAAATCAAGAAAGTGATATAGATCCTAGTGGCACCGATATTGGTCAAGGTGGTACTTTGAGTATGGATATCAAAAATAACACTTCAAACACAATTACTATTACTATTGGTGTTACTACAAGTAAAGAAGATATAGTTCTTCCTAGTTATATGAAAGTTATAACTCTTACTACTGTAGCAAAGTATAATTTAACATTAAATAAAGGTACAGGTGTAAGCACTATATATTACAAAGTTAATGGAGCAAGTAGCTATACTTCTACTACAACCAATAAAACATTAAGCGTAAATAGTGGAACAACCTACTATTATTATGGTGTTCCGCAAACAGGTTATACAATGAATTCCTGTACATCATCAAGTCCATGCTCTGGAACAATGACTAGTTCAGTTACTAAAACTTTAACTGCAAGTAGAAAAACATATACTATATCATATAATGCTAATGGTGGTACTGGAGCTCCTAGTTCACAAACAAAAACATATGGGATTACTTTAACTTTAAGTAATACTAAGCCAGTAAAGATTGGTTATCCATTCTTAGGATGGACTATTAATAGTAATGGTACAGGTACATTGTATCAACCTGGTGGTAGTTTTACTACAAATGCTAATACTACTTTGTATGCTAAATATTCTACAACATTGACTAATTATACTGTTTATTTGGATGTTATTGATACTGGAGAAAGTTATCAAAATACTGTTAAACATGGTGATGAATATTCAAAAGATATATCTACAATGGCTAGTGGTGTTGATGTAACTTGTACTAATGGTCAAATTCCTAATATAAGTGGTCCATACAAAAATATAGTTACAATATATATTAATCAAGTAACGAGTAATACTAGTTGCGAAGTTCAATGGCGGGATTATTAATAAAAAAATAATGGTTATTTAATTATAACTATTATTTTTTATTATATTTTTTAACTAATAAATTGTAAACATCATGTATAATTCCTTGAAAATAAAGGAAAAATATTATATAATTGGTATGGTGGTAAATATATGGAAGAAATTATTAAGAGAATATATGATTATTCTTTAGAGGATATAATGGGTGAGAGTTTTGGAAGATATTCTAAATATATTATTCAAGATAGAGCTATTCCTGATGTTAGAGATGGATTAAAACCTGTACAAAGAAGAATATTATATTCAATGTATAAAGAACATAATACTTATGATAAGCCTACTAAAAAGAGTGCTAATGCTGTTGGTATGGTAATGGGTAATTATCATCCACATGGTGATAGTTCTATATATGAGGCAATAGTTAGAATGAGTCAGCCTTGGAAGAATGAAGCTCCTTTAATAGAGATGCAAGGTAATAATGGTTCTATTGATGGAGATAGTCCTGCCGCTAGTCGTTATACTGAAGCAAGACTTTCTAAAATAGCTGGAGAACTTCTAAGAGATATTGATAAGACTGGTATTGTACCTATGGCTCCTAACTACGATGATAGATTATTAGAACCCACAGTACTTCCAAGTAGATTTCCTAATTTACTTGTAAATGGTACTACTGGTATTAGTGCTGGTTATGCTACTAATATGCCTCCGCATAATTTAGGCGAAGTTATTGATGCTACAATATTTAGAATAGATAATCCTAATAGTAGACTTGATACAATAATGAATTATGTCAAAGGACCTGATTTTCCTACTGGTGGTATAGTACTTGGTTTAGATGGTATAAAGCAAGCTTATGAAACTGGTAGAGGAAAAATATATATAAGAGCTAAAGCTGTTATTGATAAGAATAAGATTATTATTAATGAGATTCCTTATGATGTTAACAAATCTTTACTTGTTCGTAAAATAGATGAAGTAAGATTAGATAAAAAACTTGATGGTATAGTAGAAGTAAGAGATGAATCAGATAAAGAAGGACTACAAATTGCTATTGATTTAAAGAAGGATGCTGATGCTAATAATATTCTTAATTATTTATATAAGAATACTGATTTACAAATATCTTATAACTTTAATAATGTTGTTATTGTTAATCGTAGACCTATGCAACTTGGTTTACTTGGAATATTAGATGCTTATATTGCTCATCAAAAAGAGATTGTATATAAAGGTACAGAATATGATTTAAAGACCGCTAGAGCAAGTTATCATATTATGGAAGGTTTAATTAAAGCTATATCTATATTAGATGAAGTTATTGCATTAATTAGAAGAAGTAAGAATAAGGCAGATGCTATTGTTAATTTGGTTAAAGAGTATGAATTTACTGATAAGCAAGCTGAAGCTATAGTTAATTTGCAACTATATAGACTTACTAATACTGATATTGTTACTTTAGAGGAAGAAATGAAAAAATTAGCAGAAAAGATTAAGTTATATGAGGAAATATTAACTAGTCCTGAGAAACTTAATTCAGTTATTAAAGATGATCTTAGAAAGATTAAGAAGGAATATGCTATTCCTAGAAGAACAGAGATTAGGGATGAGGCTGCTGATGTTAAGGTTGATACTACAAGAATGATACCTAAAGAACAAGTAGTAGTAGTAGTTACTAATGAGGGATATATTAAGAGAGTTCCTTATAGAAGTTATAGTTCTTCTAATGGAGAGGATACATTACTCAAAGAAAATGATTATACTATTGGTATGTATAATATTAATACTACTGATGTAATGTTATTATTTACTAATTTAGGTAATTATTTATATTTACCAGTATATGATATACCTGAATGTAAATGGAAGGATTTAGGTAAACATATTAGTAATATTATACCATTAATGGATGATGAAAAAATAGTACATTCTATGTTTGTAAGTGATTTTGATGAAGAAAAATATATTACAAGTTTTTCAAAGAATGGTATGATTAAGAGAACTTTACTTAGTGAATTTAAGGCACAGAGATATAGTAAACCTATTAAGATGATGAATCTTAAAGATAATGATGAAATAGTTAATGTTACCGATTCTAGTGATAGAGAAGTATTTGTTGCTACTTCGTGTGGTTATGGACTATGGTATGATGTTAGTGAGGTTCCAGTAGTAGGAATTAAGGCTGCTGGTGTTAAATCTATTAACTTAAAAGATGATTATGTAGTTAGTGGAATACTATTTGATGCTGGTAGTGAATATATTACAATACTTACTGATAAGGGTACTGGTAAGAGAGTTAAATTATTAGAATTTGAAAAGACTTCAAGAGCTAAGAGAGGAATACTTCTTATGAAGGTAATTAAGAGTAATCCTAGTAGGGTTATTAGTGTTTATATTGAAGATTCTAAGAGTTTAATTGGTATTGTATCTGATAATTATACTAAAGAAGTTAAGATTACAGAGATTCCTATTATGGATAGATATAGTAATGGTTCTTATGTAATCAAAGATAGAATATTATCTTCTTATAATATTAAAGGTATGGAAACATATAATGATAAGGAAAAGGAAGATAAGACTTCAATTAAGGTAGAGAAGAGTGCAGTATCTTTAAAAGAGATAGATGATAAATTATCTAGTATTGATAGTATTATTAATGATTCTTATGAGTAGGTGTTATATATGATTTATGTAAAAGATATAATTGATAAATTTAATGGTAAATTATTATGTGGTGATATTAACTTAGTACTTGATAATTTTTCTCATGATACTAGAACTATTCAAGAAGGGGATATTTATGTTGGTATTAAGGGAGAATCTTTTGATGGTAATAAGTTTTATAAAGATGCTCTTGAAAAGGGGGCTAAGGCTTGTATACTAGATAATATTGATGTTAATGATATTCCTTTGGAATATAAGGATAGAACTATTGTTTTAGTAGAGGATTCATTAAAATGTATACAAGATCTTGCTAGATATAAAAGAAGTTTATATGATATTCCAGTAGTGGGGGTTACCGGTAGTGTAGGTAAGACCTCTACGAAGGATATGATATATGCAGTACTTAGCACTAAGTATAAGGTACTTAAAACTGAAGGTAATAACAATAATCATATTGGTCTTCCTTTTACAATACTTAGATTAAAAAATGAAGATATTATGGTAATTGAAATGGGTATGAATAATTTTGGTGAGATATCTTTTCTTACTAATATAGCTAAACCTACAATAGCGGTAATTACTAATGTAGGTACTGCGCATATTGGTAACTTAGGCTCTAGAGAAAATATAATGAAAGCAAAATTAGAAATAATTGAAGGACTTAATGGACCACTTATTATCAATAATGATAATGATATATTACATGATAATATTGAGTATATAAGGTCTTTAAATAAGATTATTACTATTGGTATAGATAATGATAGTGATTATATGGCTAAAGATATTAATAGTGATTTAACTGAGTTTAAAATAGATAATAACAATATTAAATGTAATATTGGTAATACTGCTTTTATATATAACTCTTTAGTAGCTTATGTAATGGGTGTATTATGTAATGTTGATATAGAAAATATTAAAAAAGGTATTGAGACTTTTAAACTTACTAGTAATAGATTAGAGTTTAAAAAATTAAAAAATGGAGCTACTTTGATAGATGATACTTATAATGCATCACTGGATTCTATTAAATCTTCACTAGAGCTTTTAATTAAAAGAGAAGGTAAGAGAAAGATTGCTATAATTGGAGATGTTTTGGAACTTGGTACTTTTAGTAAGAATCTTCATGAAGAAATAGGTAAGGTATTACTTAATAGTGATTTAGATTATATTATTACTATTGGTAATGAAACTAAGTATACTGATGAATATTTAAAAAATAATAATTATGATAATTTAAAACATTTTAACAATGAAAATGAATCTTACGAATATATAAATAATCTTCTTAAAGATGGAGATTTGGTATTATTTAAGGGATCACATGGTATGCATCTATCTAATATTATTAAATATTTAGTGGATAATCAAAAATAGCTATACATAGCTGTATAACTATTTTTTTTAGAAATAAAAATCGAAGAATTTTTTATTCCTCGATTTTTATTTTTCTTGTTATTGTTTTAGTTATCTTATTATATGTAGCAGAGTAGGTTATTTCAACTTCTTTGTCAGCTTCAAGTCTATTTATTTCATCTTCTAATTCAGATTTTGATTTGTATGTGGTATTATTTAGTGTATATGTTATATCACTTAATAGAGTTACATTTTTATCATCATATTTTACTATTATTCCTTTTTCATTATAGTTACCTTTGGTTACTGATATTGATTCATTACCTGATAATGAAATCTCTAGTTCTTTAACATTATTGGCACTGATAGTTATTTTTGTTTCGTCACTAGCATTATCTTTAAAGTTTTTATATTCTGCACGAACAATGATATCCACACTACCATTTGAAGTTGGTTTGTAAGTATATTCAGTACTTTTGCTATCTATGAAGTCTATTAATTCTAGATTACCTGTACTTGTTTTTTTGTATATACCAAATCCAAATCCTCCAAGGGTATTATTATTATAATCTAATCTTGCTTGAAGATAATTTGCTGATTGATTACCATAAACAGAATTACTAAAGTATTTACTTAAGTATGCACTATCTAATATATCGGGAGTTTTAAAGTTCCAAGTTAATTTATAATTACTTCCTTCTTTTGTACTCTTTAGATTTGTTACTGCTGGTAACTTAGCATATCTTTGTGATACTTCAGTAGGTTGAGTTCCCTTTTTGAAATACTCAGTTATTTTCATACTATCTGGTGTATATTCACTTGCTAATTGTGCAGGCCATGTTTCTTTTTCAACGGTAACCGCTACTACTGAAGAAGGTATTTCCCATTTTTTAGTAGTTTTTGGAATGCTTTTAAACACAGCACTCATTAAATCATCTTTTGGATAACTTGCACTACCTAAATAGTGAGTACTATCATTTTCTTTATAACCATACCATAGTGCTACTGAATATTCTGGAGTATAGGCTACTGTCCAAAGATCACCAACTGATCCAATTGGAATACCTTTTGCCTTACATGTAGCGGCATCTAGATTAGAAGTACCTGTTTTAGCAGCAACAGTAGAGCCGTAAACTCTAGCACCACCACTGAAACCATATTCTACAGCATACTGAAGGACATTATTCATAAGGTATGCTGTTGAGTCTGACATTACTTTTTCTTTTTGATATTCTTTAAGATCACTTGTTACTATAGTTTCATCTGAATTACGATATTCTATTTTAATTACAGCATGAGATTCAATGTGGTAACCACCATTAGCAAAACTTGCATAAGCTTCAGCCATTTCTAGAGGAGTTACACCATATGACATACCACCAATTGAATAAGCTTCATTTAATATATTGTCTCCGCCATTATCGTATTCCTTATAATTTTCATCTTTAGTACTATAAGCAATATCTATTCCTAAAGAACTAACAAATTTTGCAATATTCTTTTTATCTACTTGCTGAAAGGCTTTTAAAGCAGGGACATTTCTTGATACACTAACAGCTTGTTTTAAAGTTATTAATCCTTGATATTTATTATCCCAGTTTCCTACTGATGGACCATTGGTATATGTCCAAGGTTCATCATTGAATAGGGTATATGTTGAAAAATCATTATATTCAAATCCTGGACCATAATCAAATAATGGTTTAGCTGTACTTCCTGGTTGTCTATAGGCTTGAGTAGCAAAGTTAAATGTTCTTTTTCCTTCACGATTTCTTCCTGCTCCTACTGCTACAATTGTACCATCGTTAACATTAGTTACGGCGATACCTGCTTGAACCGAATCATTTGCCCAACGAGTGTAAGAAGTTCCATTTAATACATCATTAATGCCATCTTGAATGCTTCTATCAAGGGCAGTATATATTTTCATTGGTACTACTACTGGGTTATCTCCAGTTAATTTTTCTACTTCATCAATTACTGTATCAACATAGCCTTGATAATCAGTATCAGCTTTAGCACCTACTAACATACTTTCTATTGACACAGCTTTAGCCATTTTCATTTCATCTTCAGTTATATATCCATGCCTAACCATTAGTTTTAAAACGGTATTTCTTCTTTCTTCAGCTTTATCTGGATTCTTATATGGATTATATTTATTTGGTGCTTGATACATTCCTGCAATTAATGATGCTTCTGGAAGACTTAATTCTGATACATCTTTACCAAAATAATATTTACTAGCTTCTTCAACTCCATATACACTTCCACCAAGACAACTATCATTTACATAGAATTCTAATATTTCTTCTTTAGAATATTTCTTTTCCATAAAGAATACGGATAAGTATACGTCTTGGAATTTTCTTATTATTTTTTTAATTTTATTTGTTTCTAGACTATCTTTTTTAGTAAGATTATTTTTTACTGTTTGCATTGTTAGGGTAGATGCACCACCAGCATCATCTCTACCAATTAAGTTTAATGCGGTTGCTTTTAAGAATCTTGCCATGTCAACACCATTATGTTGATAATATCTAGAATCTTCGGTAGCCACGATGGCATCTACGAGAACTTGTGGTAACTGGTCATAAGTTACTGATTCTCTTTTTTGAACACCTAACGTAGCAAATTCATTACCATCTTTATCATATAGTACAGTTTGATCTTGATTTACTAAAGCATTAGGATCAAAGTTTGATGTACTAACTACAATATAAATCATAAATGCCGTTGCTGCAAAAACACAAAAGATAGCAAATCCTAATAAGATAGTTAATATCTTTCTAACAATACCTTTCTTTTTACTACTACTTTTTTCTTTCTTGTCTCTTGACTTGTTTGCTTGTTTTTTATTTTGAGGCTTGACTTTTTTCTTTTTATTTTTATCGTCGTTTACTTTTCCTCTTCTACTACTTGAACTCACAAATTCAACTTCCTTTCTTTCTAATAAATTATCTTTATTATTACCTTCTTTTTTCTTTTTTATGATATCTATTATTTTATTTGAATTAAGGTATATAATATATAATGGTAAAGTAATAATTAATATAAGTAATCCTTTTACTTTGAAAATTATAATACTTAAAATAGTTATTATTATGAATAGTATGCTAATTATTATGTTCATTTATTAGTTTATCAACAATTTTAATATAATCTAATCTAGGAGCATATTTAATTCCTATTTCATAAGTATTATTTTCAAAGTAGGATAGTGGTATAGATTTTCTTTCATTATTATTTATGTAGTCAATTATGTCTTTTCCACTTATAACAAAATCTCTATTTAAAGTAGAAAATCTTACTATTAGAAAGACAATACCATTATGTTTTATTACTTTCCTTATATATTCTATTTGATGTTTATGAATATTATCTATTGGGAAACTAGTTTTACTTCTTGTTTCCTTAGCATCAAACTCAATATAATATCCCTTATATACACCATTATAATCGAGAGTAGATGGACTTTCAAAGAAACCATCAGTTATTCGCATATTTTTATAATTGGTTTTTGTTATTCTAATAGGTGTAGGCTTTTTATATATTAAAGCGATATCATAGTCTACATAGTATTTATTTGATTCATTTATATCATTTTCTAATGACATACCACGATTAGCAAATGTACTATTAAAGTTTGTCCTAATATTCAAAAATATCACCTATTTAATTATACTATATATTATGGAAAAAATCTATATAACTTGAATAAATAATTTAAAATTGACATTTATATAAAGAAAAAGTTATCTTGCTTTATGCAAAATAACTTATAAATATTAATTTTAAATTTTAATCTAAATCTTTAGTAAATATACCAATACTAATAAGACCTGATATTAATACTAGTATATAGACTATTCTTGTAAGAAGAGTTCCATCACCAAATAGGTATTCTACTAGATTGAAATTAAATATTCCTACTAATCCCCAGTTTATACAACCTATAATACCTAAAGCTAAGGCTATTTTGTATAATGTATTCATATAATTATCCTCCTTTTTACTTTTATTTTGTACAAAAATTGTTAATTTATTCATCATATTAGAAATTTTAATTAATATAATTGATTAGAAAGAAGGAGGACTAATGAAAAAGAAAATTTTGTTTATACTACTAGTGGGAGTGTTTCTATTATCAGGATGTGGTAAGACTAGTGAAAGTAGTATTATAAAAGATTTAGAAAAGAAGATTAATAATTCTAAATCTTACTATATTGAAGGTACTTTAGAGATAGTTAATAATGAAGACTTATATACTTATGATGTTAAAGTATCTTATGCTAAGGGAGATAATTATAAGGTTAATTTAACTAATAAGGTTAATAATCATGAGCAAGTAATTCTTCGTAATTCTGATGGGGTATATGTTGTTACTCCGAGAATTAACAAGAGTTTTAAATTTCAAAGTGATTGGCCTTATAATAATTCACAAGTTTATTTACTTAAACCATTACTTGATGATATTTTAAGTGATGAAAATAGAACATTTACTAAAGATGGTGATAATTATAAGATAGTAGTGGCGGCGAATTATCCAAATAATGAAAAATTAGTTAAACAAGAAATACTACTAGATAAAGAAGCTAATATAAAGAAAGTTACTGTTATGGATACTAATGGAACTGCGCAAATTACTATGAATTTTGATAAGATAGATTTAAGTAGTAAATTTAATGATAATTATTTTGACTTAAAGGAAATCATAGATGTTAAGGAAGAAACTCCTAATGACAATAAGACTACGGAAAATAATACTAATACAAATACTAACACCAATACAAATACTAACACTAACACCAATACTGATAAAGATAAGGCTACTGAAACTAAACAAACTAGTACAATAGAGGATGTTATTTATCCAATGTATTTACCTGTTAATACTTATCTTTCTAATAAGGAGAAGGTAAGTAAAGACAATGGAGAAAGATTAATTCTTACATTTGATGGTGATAATCCATTTATGTTAATTGAAGAGACAGTTACTTATGAAAAAGAACATTTAATAGTTCCTACATATGGTGAACTTGAATTAATGGCTTCAACTGTGGCTATAGTTAATGATAATTCAGTAAATTGGATTGATAATAATATAGAATATTATGTAGTTAGTGATAAACTATCTAAAAGTGAATTACTTGATATAGCTAGAAGTATATCAGTATTACCAGTAAGCAAGTAAAAAACTTGCTTTTTTTCTTTTATAGTAATTATAGAAAGTTAGTTCGCCCAAACGAACTAACTTTTTAATAATCCAAAAAAAGAATTCAATTTAGAGACCATAAGCTCTAAATTGCTAGTGAAGACCTTAGGCTTCACTAGAATAAAATAATGTAAATTTATATCTAATATATTGAAAAACTATTAATAATTAGATATAATTAGGTAGGAAAATAGGTGATGATAAATGAAGAAAATATTACTTTGTATTATGGATGGAGTAGGTCTTACTAAAGAAAAAAAATATAATGCTTTATATAATGCTAAAACTCCTAATCTAGATAAATTATGGAAGATATATCCACATAGTGAACTTGAAGCTTCAGGAACATATGTAGGACTCCCTAGAGGGCAAATGGGTAATAGTGAAGTAGGCCATACTAATATTGGCGCAGGAAGAGTAGTATATCAGTCTTTAGAACTTATAAATAGTAAGATTAGAGATAAGAGCTTTTATAATAATAATGAAATATTAAAAGTAATTAATCATGTTAAAGATAATAATTCTAATATTCATTTAATAGGACTTCTTTCTGATGGAGGAGTTCATTCACATATTAATCATTTATTTGCTTTACTTGATATGATTAAAAATAATGGTGTTAAGAATGTTTATATTCATATATTTACTGATGGTAGAGATGTTAGTCCTACTAGTGGAATTAAATATATTGAAGCATTAGAAAAGAAACTTAAAACTATTGGTATAGGTAGTATTGCCTCAATTGGTGGTAGATATTATGGTATGGATAGAGATAATAGATTTGATAGAGTAGAAAAGGCATATAATGCGATGGTTATTGGTACTGAAGTAAGAGAAGTTAAGAAGGTTTGGTATGATAGTCAAAAGAATGATATTACTGATGAGTTTATTGTACCTACGACTACTGATAGAAATGGTTTAATAAGAGATAATGATGGTATTATATTCTTTAACTTTAGACCCGATAGATTAAGAGAACTCGGTAGTATATTTACTAATGATGATTATGAATGCTTTAAGAGAGATAAAATTAATAATTTAAAAATTGTTACAATGATGAAAGTTACTGATACAGTACTTTGTCCTATGGCTTTTGAACATCCTGTACTTAATAATACTATTGGCGAATATATATCTAATAAAGGTCTTACACAACTTAGAATAGCAGAAACTGAGAAGTATGCGCATGTTACTTACTTTATAAATGGTGGTAGTGATGTGATATTTGAAGGTGAAAAAAGAATATTAGTACCTAGTCCTAAAGTGGCTACTTATGATTTAGAACCTGAAATGTCTGCGAATATGATTACAGCTTCTTTAGTAAAAGAAATTACAGAAAATAAAGAAGATTTAATAATACTTAATTTTGCTAATGGTGATATGGTAGGTCATACTGGTGATTATAATGCTGCAGTAAAAGCAGTGGAAACAGTAGATTCTTGTATTGGTAAGATACTTGATAATATATCATTAGATGAATATACGATGATTATTACAGCAGATCATGGTAACTGTGAAGTTATGAGAAATAAAGATGGTAGTGTTAATACTAGTCATACTACTAATAAAGTACCATTTATTATTACAGATAAAAGATTAAAATTATTAGACGGTAGTTTATGTGATATAGCTCCTAGTGTATTATTTTTAATGGGACTTGATATACCTAAGGAGATGACTGGTAACATACTTATTAAAAATAGAAAGAAGGTTAAATAATGCTGAAGTTACTTAATAATCCTAAGTCAGATAATACTAGAAATATATTAAATGCTGATTTATTTGTTAGTAATTTACATAATACTTTGAAGGCTTTTGGTTTTAATCCAAAAGTTACTTATGAAGTTTATAGGAGTATTACTGTTTATCATATTACTTGGAATGATGATAAGACTTATGATGATATTTTAGAATTAAAGAAAGAAATTGCTTTATCTTTAGGAATAAATGTATCTGAACTAGTTATGAATAAAGTAAAAGATAATGAGATATTTATTAAAGTTGATAATATGAAGAAAGATATTTTATGTCTAAAAGAAGTATTAGAAGATTATAAAGTAGATAATGATTTTAAAGTGGTATTAGGTCTTGATGAATATGATAAATTAGTTACTTTTGATTTTGATAAGGAAAAAAGTCTATTGGTTACTGGTGTTAGTGGTACTGGTAAAACTAATTTATTTAATGATATTATTATGAATATTTTAATTAATTATAGTAATGTTAAAGTAGTTATACTTGATTCACAAGGTATTAATTATAATTTATATAGTGATGTATGTGAAGTTGTTAATAAAGAAGAAGATATTATTGTAAAGATTAATTTACTTAGAAGAGAATTTGAAGATAGAGTAAAGAATAACACTAGAGATAAGATGGTAGTATTTATTGATGAGATATATGAAATATTAAAACTTGATAATAGTGTTAAAGATGATATTAATTATTTATTAGAAGTAGGTAGTACTATGGGGATATATTTAGTAGTATCTACGGATAGTGTACTTGAAGATGATACTTATGATTTATTTAATAAAGATAATGTATCAAAGATTAGTTTTTATCTTACTTCAAGAGGAGAATATAATATGTTTTTAGGTAAGGCTATCAGAGATAACTTGGGTAAAGATGGAATGTATTTGGATAATGATAAGAATTTAATTAGAATGAGCACTCCTATGATAGAAGATGATGAAATAGAAAGAGTTTGCAGGTATATTAAAGATAATAAATAGCAGTATAATAATAGTTAGGAAGTATAATATGAAAAATAAGGATAAGAAGGAAAAGAATATTAATAAGAGAGATAATATATTTATGATTATTTTATCTTTTTGTGATGTTATAGCAATTACTGTTTTATTTCTTTTATATGGACCTTATAATGGCTTTAGAGACTGGTTAGTTACTACGGCGATGGGGACAATGAATCATCAGTATTTGGCTACTACCTTTTATAATATGGATAGAATAGAAGAAATATTATCACAGCATAGTACAGTAGAACCTGACTTTGATACTGATACTAGTTTAATTACTGCTGATGAGAATGAATATATTGATGATTATGATAGAGAAATACTAGACAGAAATAAGAATGATATATATAAATTAATTGAAATAGATGAAGATGGTTATTCGGGATATTTAGCTGCAGTGTATGATCCTTCAAAAATAAAAGTTACTTATAGTAAGAATCTTGGTGTTACTGGAGAGTATCTAGTTAATATGGCTAAGAGAGAAGGGGCAGTCCTTGCTATTAATGGTGGAGGTTTTGCTGATGCCGGAGGACAAGGAAATGGTGGTGCTCCAGTTGGAGCTATTATATCTGGAGGTAAAGTACTTAACTTTTCTAATGGTACAGGAGGTGCTTATGGCGGTGGTATTATAGGTTTTACTAATGATAATAAATTGTATCTTGGTAAAATTAGTACTAGTAGGGCAATAGAAATAGGTATTAGAGATGCAGTAGAATTTGGACCATTTTTAATAGTAAATGGTAAGAGTTCATTTATAAATGGTAATGGTGGTTATGGTGTTCATCCGAGAACCGCTATTGCACAGAGAAAAGATGGTATAGTATTATTCCTAGTTATAGATGGTAGAAGTCTTAAAAGTAAAGGTGCTGATATGAATGATTTAGTAAAAATATTACTTAGATATCATGCATATAATGCCGCTAATCTAGATGGTGGTAATTCTAGTGTTATGGTAGTAAATGATAAGATTATTAATCATCCGTTTAACTGGTCTAATAGAGAAGAAACTAGACCTATAGCAAGTGGATTTGTGGTTACTGAATAAGAAATTTATAAGGAGTGTTTATGAGAAAAAATAAGAATAGTAAGAAGATAGTTTTGTTAATTGTTATAATTTTTCTTTTATTGTTAATAGGGGGTACTGGAGTATACTTTATGTTAAATAATAAAGGCAATAAACCAATAAAAATTAATTATAATGATTATTATAGTAAGTATGTTACTACTATTGGAGAAGTTAAATTATATACTAAAGAAAATGATGGATATAAAGAAGGTGGAGTTGTAGGTAGTAATGTAGAGCTTACTCTTAATAGTGATAATAGTAATGATGGATATTTTAATGTAAGTGACTTTGATGATAAATATTATGTATATTATAAAGATATAAAGAAAATAAATGAATTATCTAGTATAGATAATAGGTATAAAGAATATATAGTATTTAATAATAATGTTGTTACTAGGGATAAAACAGAATTTTATGATGAAAATGGTAATTTAGTTTATTCTTTTAATGAAGGATATTCTTTACCTATAATAATTAAAGATACTGATAGGTATGGTGTGGAATTTAATAATAGACTTCTATATATAAAGAGTGATGAAGGAGAGGTAATTAATAATACTAATACAGATAAACATAATGCAAGTGGAGTAGGAGTATTTAATTATCATGCCTTTTATGATGAGAATGATCCTAGTGATTCATGTCCTACTGTTATATGTCACTCTAAAAAACAATTTAAAGAACAACTTGATTATTTGAAAGAAAATAATATTCTTACTTTGAAAATGAAAGAATTAGAGATGTATATTGATGGTAAATTACAATTACCTAAGAGTGTTCTTTTGACAATAGATGATGGTGGTAGAGATAAAATAGCAGTAGATATGCTTACAGAATATAAGATGTATGCTACTATATTTTTGGTTACTGCTTGGTATGATCCTAGCACTTATTATAAAACTGATTATATTGAACTTCATTCACATACTAATAATATGCATAATACTGGTGTTTGTCCTGGTGGACAGGGAGGAGGAATAAAATGCCTTAGCGCGGAAGAAATACAAACTGATTTAAAAACAAGTAGAGAAAAATTAGGAGGATCAACATATATAGCTTATCCGTTCTATGAATATAATGAATATTCTATAAGGATGCTTAAAGAAGCTGGATTTACCATGGCGTTTGCTGGTGAATGGGATAAAAGTGATAATTTAGTTCATGTAGGCAGTGATAAATTTAGATTAAGAAGATTTGTTATTGTTACGTATACAACAATAAAAGGTATTAATGAATATTTGGGACAGATAAAATAGACACTAAGTTTGACATTTAGTGTCTATTTTTATATAATAATGTCTGTTTGAGGAAATATATATATGAATAAAAAAGATATTAAAAATAGAAATATTGAAGAATTAATGTCATTATTACTTGATAAAGGTATTTTAGAAAAGGATAAGTTAAAAATAAATCGTATGGTTTATAGAAAATTAAATAATGACAGTAATCGTACGAATAATTGGGATTCATTAAGAAAATATTTTAGGAATTTAAAAGAAGATGTTAATATTGAGAGTTATTTGTCTGATAAAGATACGCCTAAATATGCAAAGAAATATATTTTGGAATATGGTTTTAATGATGAAGAGTTACGAACATTATTAAAGAAGAGTATTGATTATGATTTAAAAGAATATATTGTAAAAGACTTACTTAATGCAAGTTATGAGGTTGTAAGAATATTAAAAGATGATATGATTGATGATAGTTTAAGGAAACTATGTGTAAAGAGCATAAAAAACTATAAAATTATTAATGTTCTATTAAATGATGAAATTGATGATCAGTGTAGAGAGTATATTTTGGCTACAGAAAAAAGAAGATTTATTAAAGAACTTTACCGTACTTCAAATGCAGACTTAGTATATACACTTAGTTTTGATTATTATAATTATGATAATGTTAGTTTTATTGAAAAATATAAGCCTAATTTGTTAAAAAATACTTCTAGTTGTATTACTAATAGGTATATTAGAAATGTTTATGATAGAACATTTAAAAATGAAGCACTCATTAGTACTATGTTAGAGGGAAATGAGCAAAAAATTAATAAGATTATTAATGATGTAAGAAAAGAAGAATCTATCAGATTTCTTGAGGTAAAGAATTTACCTCAAGAATACGTTAAGAATATAATTAATAATAATATTAAATATTTAAAAGAATATATTAATAAGAATAAAATTAATATTAAAGAACTTTCAGCTAGTATAGATGTTAGTGAAAATGCAGTGAGAAATTGGATTAATGGAAAATCAAGACCTTATGTATGGAATGCAATAGCGATATGCATTTGTTTAGATATTGATGAAAGAAAAATAATAATAAAAAAATAAAATTGTTTTTTAAATGTTGCATATTTTTTTTAGTTAGTATATACTAAAAACATAATAACGAATGTAAACATTGTTTGCATTTTGTTTGCAAAAAACTAGAAAGCATAATATAAATAATACTAATAATACAATAAATACAAATGGAGAAAATGCTTGATATTATTAGTATAAATAGATATGCATAGTATTGATAATATGCTTATTAAATCGCCTTGTGGAAGTGGGAAAAAGTATAAGAACTGCTGTGGAAAAAATGCATAAAATAAACTAAAAAATATTGCAAATAGAAAGGATATCAGCAAGAAAAATTGGACTGATATCCTTTTTAAATATATATAAATACTGAAAATAGAAGGATGAAATAATATGGAACGATTGAATTACTCTGAAATTTTTGATAAGAAATCCCCAATATATTATTTGGAATTAGAGGCACAACAAGAGAAAAGCCTTTTAAACGAAAAAAATATTAACAAATTTGTAGATGAAGCTACAAGGAATATAAATATAGCAGAGAGATCAGCTATGTATAGTATACTAAAATATGTTATTCTAAATAATGGCTACAAGAAAATGAATATAATTAATAAAATTAGCCAAATGTATAAGAACGAGAAAATCGAACCAATAATTAATGCCTCTCAATTAAATAGACAAACTTTACAAAAATTTAAAAATTTAGATGAAGATACTAGAAAAAAGTTAATTATAGAATTAGTTAATTCGTTAAATAAAATGAATTTTGATAATTTAAAAGATGATGAAAATCAGCCAATAGAACTGGATGAAAATATTGTAAATACAATAGAAAATCAAGAGTATATATACATTGAATATAATGATAAAAATAAGAGATTATTATATGTTTATGAAGATGGAACAGTAATTGCAATAAACATTAAAAATAACCAATGTACATCCAAGATAAAAAAAGTAGAGAAAGAAAACGTAAAATATTTAAAGCAATTTCTAAAGAACGATATGTTTGATTTGAGAAATGATAACGAAACTATTATTATAGATATTGACGGAAAAGACATATTAAAAAATAAATATATTTTTTATATAATTTTGCTATTATTAAAAGAAAAAAGCAAAATACAAGATAGAAATTTCTTTGATTATGAATATTACTTCAATTTTACATTTAAAAGTGAAGTACGTATGCTGCATAAAGAACAAAGAGAAGCACTATTTATCTTTGAGGATTGGTGCCCAGAACAAGAAAGTCAAGAAATAGTTGAAGTATGTAAAAATATAACGAGCAATATAACTGTAGATTTGAATAATAAAGATGTTATGGAATTGTATTACTTTGCAAACTATTATAAGCAAAATAAAAATTATGCAAAAGCTATACAGTGCTTTGAAAAAATTGCAGAAGATGGTATAGATTATGCTAATGGTGAAATAGCATATTTATACAACCTGATGAGTAATAGTTTAAAGGAAAAAGAATATTTAAATAAGGTTAACGATTTTATTACTATATATAAGGATTTGACAGCAAAAAAATGTTATGAAATAGTTATTTCCGAAAATTCGGGAGAACCTAATATCACAGATTCAAAAATGTATGGAGATCCATATTTACCAATTGGAGAGGAATATCCAATTAGTAAAGAAGGAAAACTTTTAAAATTGTTAATACAAATAAATTTTAAAGATGTAAAACTAGATGGATATCCCGAGGATGGAGTTTTACAGGTTTATATAGAAAATAATAGTACAAAACCAGAAAGTCAAATAAGATATTATAAAGATTTATCACTTCCGTATCAAACAGAATTGCCTGAAACTGAGGAGTTGAAATCATGGAAATTTGAACCTACTAATACAAAGATTAATTTAAGAGAAAGCACCACATATATGCCATTAATCGATAATGGAATAGAGTCTGCTATAAAAAGAACAATAAAAGAGTATAACAAATCCATAGGTATAAACCTTTTAAAATATGATGTGGATGATGCCGATATATGGTGGTATTTAATAGAAAACAAGGTTGAGATTTTTCCAAAATTATTAGGAGGATATGCGGATTATTATAATACAGATTTTTATACATCAAGAAAAAAAGAAAGTTTATTGAAATTGATGAGCAATTTCAAAACTGGAGATAATTATTCTGTGAATGTTTTAATTTCAAAAAAAGAATTAGAAAATAGAGAATTTAATAAAGCAGAAATAATATTTGAATGATAAATGAAAAAGAAGGCTCGCCCATGGTGGGGCGAGCCTTTTATGAGATTTTTACTTAGAATAAGGTTTGCAGCTATTTACACAGGCGCAGATATCAGCCTGCGGCATGTCTTTGAAGTCATCAGTGGCTTTTGCCATGTTCAGGCAAGCTGTGTTGTACAGCTTTTCTGCCTCGGAATCTTCCTGATTGATAGCCTGGGACTGGTTCTTTCTAAAAAAGCTCATAGTTTCCTCCTTGGAGAATATCTCCATCAGATGTGTGTATAATTGCGAACCTATATATTATATCACTTTTAATGTTAGTTGTAAATAATTTTAAATTGCTATTTTTAGCTAAAAAGCTTACAAATCCAGAAAAATGTGATATAATCTAAGCCTAGGAATACTATTAAATAAAGGAAGTACTATGAAAAAGATATATAAAGAACCAAATAAATCAGAAACAGAAACAACAATAAATGTATTATATAGTGAGAATATTCTTTCTATATGTACTAATAAGGTAGATTTACAGAAAAAATTAAATAAGCTATTAGGAGAACCGGCAAAAGAACATAAAATAAAAAGAAGTATTGCTGGAAGTACTTGGAATATATCACTAGATGATAAAACAAAAATTCAGAAGATTATTTTAAAAGCTAATATATATGATATGTAAAGATGTAAAGGCAATTATAAATGAAAAAATTTGCCTTTACATTTTTATATAAAAACACAAACAAATGTTTACAATACAAATAATATGTGTTATACTATTTGCACGAGGTGATTTTCTGTGGAAAGGATATATGCTGCAATAGACTTAAAATCTTTTTTTGCATCTGTAGAATGTAGAAAAAGAAATCTAGATCCACTCACAACAAATTTGGTGGTGGCGGATAATACAAGAACTGAAAAGACAATATGCTTAGCTATTTCGCCAAGTTTAAAGGCATATGGATTGCCTGGTAGAGCAAGGCTTTTTGAAGTTGTGCAAAAAGTAAAAAATATAAATAATGATAGAAAAAGGTGGGCTTTTCAAAATATTTTTACAGGAAAATCTTATGACGATATAGAATTAAAGCAAAATAAAAACCTAGAATTAGACTACATAATTGCACCTCCACACATGGCATCATATATGGAATATAGTGCAAAAATTTATAATATATATTTAAAATATGTTTCTACAGAGGACATATTTCCATATTCGATAGATGAAATATTTTGCGATTTAACTAGTTATTTAAATACGTATAAGCTTACTCCTAGGGAGCTTGTTACGAAAATAATACATGATGTATACGAAACTACTGGGATTACTGCAACTGCTGGAATAGGAACTAATCTCTTCTTGTGTAAGGTTGCCATGGATGTTATGGCAAAACACGTTGACCCTGATAAATATGGAGTTAGAATTGCAGAATTAGATGAGAAGAGCTTTAGAGAAAAGTTATGGAATCATAGACCAATTACAGATTTTTGGAGAGTAGGTAAAGGCTATGCAAAAAGATTAGAAAAATACAGAATGTTTACAATGGGAGACGTAGCAAGATGCTCAGTAGACAATGAAGAATTATTATATAAATTATTTGGTGTAAATGCCGAATTATTAATTGACCATAGTTGGGGTTGGGAATGTGCTACTATAAAGAGTATTAAAGAATGTAAGCCAGCAAATAGAAGCTTGTGTTCTGGTCAGGTACTTCATTGCCCATACAATTATGAGCAGTCTAGGCTCATAATCAAGGAGATGGCAAATGAAATTGTCTTAGACATGGTGCAGAAACATTTTGTTACAGACATGTTGGTTCTTACGGTAGAGTATGATGTGGAAAATTTAAAAAATGCAGAATTCATTAAGAATTATAATGGGGAGATAAAAGAAGATAGATATGGAAGAGAAGTTCCGAAACCGGCACATGGAACATTTAGACTAGATAAAAAAACATTTTCTACGAGAATAATTAGTGAAGGGTTTGTTCATTTGTATGATGAAATAATAAATAGAAATTTGTTAATAAGAAAGATATATTTGACTGTTGGAAATTTGACAGATGAAAAAGAATTAAAACAGGAAAATCAATATGAACAGGTAAATTTATTTACTAATTATGGAAAGTTAGCAGAGAAAGAAAAAGAGGAAAAAGTAAAATTAGAAAAAGAGAAAAAAATTCAAAGTACTATTATAGATTTAAAAAATAGATTCGGTAAAAATGCAATAATAAAAGGAATGGACTTAGAAGAAGACGCTACAACAATACAGAGAAATGGGCAGATTGGAGGCCACCAAGAGTAAAATGAAAATATTTTGTAGAGCGGAGGTATGGAACTATGAGGATTGAACATAAATACGATGACATAATAAAATTGGAGCACCATGTTTCAAAAATACATCCACGAATGAGTCTAGAGGCCAGGTCTGCACAGTTTGCTCCATTTTCTGCTGTAACAGGCTATGAAGATGAAGTAAGTGAAGTAGCTAGAGTAACTGAAAATCAAATAGAAGTAACAGATGAAATACGAAACGATATAAATAAAAAACTAAGGTATATTAAACACAATCCCAGCCAACAAGTATCAATAACTTTTTTTGTGAAAGACACAAAAAAGCAAGGTGGAAAATACGAAACAACAACAGGATTAGTAAAAAAGATTGATGATATAAAAAACATTATCATATTGAATGATGATAAAGTAATAAGAATGGAAGATATAATAGAAATTATATTATAAAGCTTTAAAATTGGATTTTAATATGGTATAAACAATATATTAGAAATATGTTATAAGAGGTACAGTATGTCGGAAATTACGAAAAGAGCATTAGCTACATCTTTAAAGAAGTTGCTGTCTCAAAAAGAATTAACAAAAATATCTATTAAGGATATAACAGATGATTGTGGAATACAGAGGCAAACTTTTTATTATCATTTTGCAGATGTATATGATTTGATAGAGTGGATATATACTAATGAGGTTATTAAACCAATTATTCACGATAAAGATACATATGAAAAGTGGAAGGAAGGATTTCTTAGTATTTTTAAGTATGTGCAAGATAATAAGGATTTTGTGAGAAATACATATAACTCAATAAGTAGAAAATATGTAAACAAATTTATATATGAACATACTGATAAATTATTGAAAAATGTAATCGATGAAGAAGCGGAAAAAGAAAGCATAAAGGTACAAGATGAAGATAAGACTTTTATAGCTACATTTTATAGATATTCATTTGTAGGAATAATTCAGAATTGGATAGAAGAAGGCATGAAGGAAAGTCCAAAAGAAATAATAGAAAAGTTAAGTAAAATTTTAGATGGAAGTTTTAAAAAAGCTTTGTATAATTTAAGCAATGATAGGTAAAATATTTACTGATTGTTTAATAAATTTTTGACAATTATATAAATTTGTAAAATTTTTTGACATTATGAAAAAACTGGTTATTGAAAATTATAAATTTTTATTTTTATAATAAATTTATTAAAACTAAGGAGGTAAAATTTATGTATTATAGTAGTGGAAATTACGAAGCTTTTGCAAGACCTGTTAAACCAGAGGGTGTTGATGATAAATCAGCATATATTATAGGCTCTGGACTCGGAGCTCTTGCTGCAGCTTGTTTTCTAGTTCGTGATGGACAGATGAAAGGCGAAAAAGTTCATATTCTTGAAAAGGACTCAATTCCAGGAGGCGCATGTGATGGATATAAGTATGACAATTTAGGATATGTTATGCGTGGCGGGAGAGAGATGGATAACCATTTTGAATGCATGTGGGACTTATTCCGTTCAATTCCATCAATAGAAACAGAAGGTGTAAGTGTTTTAGACGAATATTATTGGCTTAATAAAAAGGATCCAAATTATTCTTTAATGAGAGCCACTATAAATAGAGGTGAAGATGCACATACAGATAAGAAATTTGGTTTGTCTGATAAAGGTGCAATGGAAATATTAAAATTGTTCTTTACTCCAAATGAAGAACTATACGATAAAAAGATTACTGATTTTTTTGATGATGAAGTGTTAAATTCAAATTTCTGGTTATATTGGCGTACCATGTTTGCCTTTGAAAATTGGCACAGTGCATTGGAAATGAAGTTATATATACAAAGATATATACATCATATTGGCGGATTGCCAGATTTTACAGCATTAAGATTTACAAAATATAATCAATATGAATCTATGATATTGCCAATGATTAAGTATTTGGAAGGATTCGGAGTTCAATTCCATTACAACACAAAAGTTGAAAATGTTGAATTCGACATTCAAGAATATAAGAAAGTGGCAAAAAGAATAATATATACTACAGAGGGAAATCAAAATTCTATAGATTTAACGGAAAATGATTTAGTATTTATTACGAATGGTGGATGTGTAGAAAATGCAAGACTTGGAAGTCAAAATACACCAGCTCCATTTGACTCAGAAATAAAACCAGGCGGTGGCTGGGATATGTGGAGAAAGATAGCAGAGCAATGTGAAGAATTTGGTCACCCAGATAAATTCTGCTCCGACCCAGAACAAACAAACTGGATGAGTGCAACAGTAACTACTTTAGATGGAAGAATTCCACCTTATGTAGAAAAAATATGTAAGAGAGATCCATTTAGTGGAAAAGTTGTAACTGGAGGAATAGTAACCTGTAAAGATTCTAACTGGTTATTAAGCTGGACATTTAACCGTCAACCACAATTTAGAAGTCAGCCAAAAGACCAATTAGTTGGCTGGATTTATGGATTATTTACAGATAAACCAGGAAACTTTGTTAAAAAGCCAATGAGAGAATGTACAGGAAAAGAAATTTGTATGGAATGGCTATACCATATTGGAGTTCCAGAAAATCAAATAGAAGATATGGCGGAAAAAAGTGCAAATACAATTCCATGCATGATGCCATATATAACAGCGTTCTTCATGCCAAGAAAAGATGGCGATAGACCACTGGTTGTGCCAAATGGAAGTGTAAATTTTGCATTCTTAGGACAATTTGCAGAAACCAAAAGAGATACAATATTTACAACAGAATATTCTATACGTACAGCAATGGAAGCCGTTTACACTTTGTTAAATGTAGATAGAGGCGTGCCAGAAGTATGGGGCAGTGTGTATGATATAAGAGATTTGTTGAATGCAACTGTAAAGCTAAGAGATGGCAAGAAAGCAACAGATATGGATATGAATTTACCACAAAGAATGGCAGTGAAAGAACTTCTAAAAAAGATAGAAGGAACAGATATAGAACTTATTTTGAAACAATATAATGTAATATAAAGATTAAAATGCTAATATGTCAGATAAAAAATTTTGACATATTAGCATTTTGCTGTGATTTTAAATTGACATTTTATGTAAAATATAGTAAAATGAATAATTGTAAAAATGCTGTATAGATATATCATAGTCAAATTGACGATGGTAATAAAAGTGTACGGCAGATGCTATACTAACAAAAGAGAGGTTAGGAGTATGAAATTGAAGTTGTTTTTGTCAGATTATCAATATCGGCAGATGTTAATGAAAGACTTGACGATGAAAATTACAGGGTTACCAATTGTGAAACAGGTTTATCATCATTATCGGGTGAACCAGTTTAAGAAGGAAAACAAAAACTTGGACGGTTGGGAGTGCTATGTTAAACTTCTTCAGATTGAAGAGGATAACAGACGTTTTTTGTTTAACGTAGCTCTTCTGAGGCTGAAAGAATGCCTGCAGGATGAAAAGACCACACATGAAAAACTCGAGGATCAGAAAAAATTGGTCCTGTCTTACTCGCTTATCCAAGAAGAAAGGTTTAATAGCCTCAAAACATGGATCGAGACGGTAGAAATTGGAGAGAAAGATCTCTCTATGTTAGACAATGCCATGAATGGCTTGCTAAAGTAAAATAGCCATTCGAAGATAATCCTCTGCAACAGACGAAGAAAAAATTATGTCTGGTGCAGGGGATTTTTTATAAAAGGAAACAATAAGTGATAAGAAGTTATAAAATTAGAAAAATCTATTTACTTTATATGCTTGGATATGTTAAAGTATAAGTAGAGTAAAAAATAAAAGAAAGGAATTTTAAAATTATGAAAAAACAAACAATTATCGCAATAGTTATTGCAGTAATCGTAGTTCTTGCAATTACAATAGGAGTAGTTGTAGAAAATAGTAAAAAAACAAAAGGAGAAAGTAGTACAATAGAGACAGCTTCTCAAATGAAGGCAATGTTTAAATCTATCTATAATAAATTAGGAGATGAATTGCCAGATTTAGAAACAGCTAAAATTGATGTAAGTGATGCCTTAGCTGTAAAAGATTATACAGGTTTGCAATCAAACGAAAATGTAGAAACACTTGTTGTATCTGAACCATCAATGTCTTCACAAGCATATTCAGCAGTTGCAGTAAAAGTAAAATCGGGTGCTAATGTAGAAAAGATGAAACAAGAAATGCTAGACAATATCGACATGGCAAAATGGATTTGTGTTTCAGCTAGTAACTTATATATAACAAACAGCGGAAATACAATATTTATGGTAATGTCAGACGAAGACTGGGCAAAACCAGTATATGAAGCATTTAAAGAATATGTAAATAATAATATAGGAAAAGAATTAGAAAAGGTATCTGATGAGGAAGATATAGAACTACCACCAGAAATGCCAGCAGTAATGTAAAAATTTCGCCCAATAGGGACGCCCCTTTTTGGGCGGAATTTTTTTAAAAAAATAATTAACAAGTTTTCGCCCCCAAAAGGAGCGTCCCTATTGGGCGAAAGGAGGAAACATGCTTTTTACAAGTATTAGCTTTTTATATTATTTTTTACCAATTGTATTGATTGCGTATTTTATTGTGCCAAAGAAGGCGAAAAATTTCGTGTTATTTATTGCTTCTATGGCATTTTATTTTTATGGTGAACCAAAATATATTTTCTTGATGTTAGCAGAAATTTTTATTGCTTATATAGGAGCCATTTTAATAGCTAAATACAAAAAGAAAAGCATTTTGACAGTCACTCTTGCAATTCATATAGGATTGTTAGTATTTTTTAAATACACAGATTTTTTAATTGCAAATATTAATAATATTTTTAACGCAAAACTTAACTTATTACAGCTAGCATTGCCAATAGGAATATCATTTTATACTTTTCAAATTATCAGTTATGAGATTGACGTGTTTAGAGGAAATGTTAAGGTTCAAAGAAATTTCTTAAATTTAGCAACATATGTAGCTTTATTTCCACAGCTAATTGCAGGGCCAATTGTAAGATATGAAACGATTGAGGATGAGCTTTCTAACAGAAAACATAGCTTTGAAAATTTTGCCTATGGAGCTAGAAGATTTGTTATAGGACTTGCAAAAAAAGTACTTATCGCAAATATGCTAGGTGAATTTTGTAACAAATTTTCAGCAACTGATGAAAAGAGTGTAGTGCTATATTGGCTATTTGCAATCTCGTACATGCTACAAATATACTTTGATTTTTCGGCTTATTCGGATATGGCAATAGGACTGGGAAGAATATTTGGTTTCCACTTCTTAGAAAACTTCAACTACCCATACATATCAAAGAGCATAACAGAATTCTGGAGAAGATGGCATATTTCGCTAGGTTCGTGGTTTAGAGATTATGTTTATATTCCTCTAGGAGGAAGTAGAAAAGGAAAATTAATACTTGTGAGAAATCTTATTATAGTTTGGCTTCTTACTGGTATTTGGCATGGAGCAAGTTGGAACTTTGTAATATGGGGATTAATGTTTGGAATATTATTAATAATAGAAAAATTATGGCTTGGCAAATACATAGAAAAACTTCCAAATATTTTCAAGAGATTATATGTAATTTTTATTGTAATGATAAGTTTTATAATATTTAATGCGGGCACAATGAAGGAAGCATTTACTAATATTTCAGGATTATTTGGTGCAAATTCTACTTGTATAATAAACGATTACACAATATATTATCTAAGAAGTTACTTAATTACAATAATAATAGCGATAATCGGAGCAACACCAATTCTAAAAAATACAATCGGAGCATTGAAAACAAAACCAGTAATGAATAAGATTATTAATATATTAGAACCAATAACTATAGTAATAATTTTGCTAATTGTAACAGCGTACTTAGTTGATAATTCGTATAATCCATTTCTTTATTTTAGATTTTAAGAAAGGAAACAATAAAAATGAGTGATAATGTAAAAAACGCAGTTATTACGATAATATTTGTGAGCGTCTTAGTTATAACTATGATTGTAAATATTGCTAAAAAAGACGGTACTATATCGATTTCGGAAAGAAGAAAGTTAGAACAGTTTCCAAGTTTTTCTATATATAAGTTATTCAATGGAAAATTTTTCGAAAAATTTGATAAATACACAACAGACCAGTTTACCTACAGAGACAATTTGAGAAAATTAAAGGTAGAAACCGAATTAAATATTTTCAAAAAGAAAGATTATAATAATTTATATGAATACAATGGATATATCATAAATCAAGAATATCCGATAAATGAGAAATCTATTGAAAATCTTTCAAACAAGGTAAAACAAATAGCAAACCAGTATTTGACAGAGAATAACAATGTATATTTTACTATAGTTCCAGATAAAAATTATTTTGTGGATAAGGACAATTTAAAGTTAGATTATAACAAAATGGAAAATATGTTAGAAAAAAGTTTAACATTTGCTGAATACATAAAAATAAATGATTTGCTAGAATTATCAGACTATTATAAAACAGATACACACTGGAAACAAGAAAATATATTAAAGATTGCAGAAAAAATCGCAAATCAGATGAATGCAAATATATCAAAAGATTATGAAACTATAAGAATTACTGATTTTAAAGGCGTATATAGTGGTCAACTTCCAATTAGCAGTGAAAACGACGAAATAAAAGTATTAACCAATGACACATTAAAAAGATGCAAGGTATATAATTATGAAACAAAAGAGTATTCTGGTATTTACAATTTAAATAAAATAAATAGTTTAGATAAATATGATGTATATCTATCAGGAGCAACGCCAATGCTAACAATAGAGAATCCAGATTATAATGGTACTAGAGCACTAATAGTATTTAGGGACTCTTATGGTAGCAGTTTAATTCCATTATTGGTGACGGGATATAGTAAAGTAACAGTGGTTGATACGAGATATATATCACCAAAGTTGCTAAATCAATATATAGAATTTAAAGACCAAGATGTGTTATTTATGTACAGTACATTGATAATAAATAATAGCACAACACTAAAATAAGCATAGTCTGATATTAAAAAGGAGATATTATGATAGAAATAGTATTTAAATTGGATGAGAACAAGGCGATTGCATATGACTCCGAGAACAAGGTTGGCGAATGTGATTTTGAGAAAATAGATGATATTTGGAATATAACACATACAGAAGTTGATAGTGATTATCAAGGACAAGGTATAGCTAGAAAGTTAGTAGAAAATGTTATAGAAAATTCTCAAAAATATAATAAAAAGATAACAGCAACATGTTCATATGCAAGAAAAATAATTGAGAAAGAATAATTTTTAATAATTAGAAAATACTTGCATATAATAAAAATGTATATTATAATATATAAAGAATATGGTGTTGGTAATAAGGCAATACCAAAGGAGAAAAAATTCTCAAAAAAAGTTGGTGAATCCAGCCATAAAATTGGAACTTAAAAAAGCGGTGAATCCAGCCATAAAATTGGAACTTAAAAAAGCGGTGAATCCAGCCATAAAATTGGAACTTAAAAAAGGAAGGTTAGAGTGTAAAGCTCTAATCTTTTTTTTACAAATTTTAGAAAAATACTTGCAAACATATGTACGTATGTGATATAATGCAGAAAATGTATAAGGAGCTGGTTGGTATGATTAAAAATTTACAAATTATAAGAGTGAATACAAATTATTGCGATTATTTAAGAAAATTTGATTCAAGAGTAGCCTACAATATGAATGAAAAAGAGATTAGACCTTTTGTAGGAATATTATTCAAGATAGAAGATTGCGAATATTTTGCACCACTATCTAGTCCAAAGTCGAAACACAAGAAAATGAAAAATACCATTGATTTTCTAAAGATAAAAAACGGTGAACTTGGAGCTGTGAATTTTAATAACATGATTCCTGTAAAAAGTGATTATTACTCTATTATTGATTTAAATCAATCAACTTTAACTCTAAATGAAGCAAAATACCAGAAACTATTAAAAGAACAATTAGCTTGGTTAAACGCAAATTATATTCAAGTAAAAGATAAATCATATAAATTATATACTTTATATAACAAAGGAAAACTGCCAGAAACCATGAGAGAAAGATGTTGTAATTTTAAGCTACTAGAAGAAAAATGTTTAAAATATACTATTATAGATAGGAGTTTACATGGATAATAAAAAAAGATGCAAGTGGTGCAATATGAAGAATTCACTATATATAAAATATCATGATGAGGAATGGTGCAAACCGAACTTTGATGAGAAATATTTATACGAGATGCTTATATTAGAATCTTTTCAAGCTGGACTTTCTTGGGAGTGTGTACTAAATAAAAGACAAGCCTTTGAGATGGCTTATGATAACTTTAACATAGAAAAAGTATGCCAATATGATGATGAAAAAGTCATAGAACTGCAACAAAATAAAGAGATAATCAGAAATAAATTAAAAATAAAAGCAAGCATAAACAATTCTAAAATATTTAAGGATATTCAAAAAGAATTTGGCTCGTTTAATAACTATTTAAAGACTTTCACAGATGGCAAAACATACTATGAAATAGATAAGACAACATCTCCAATTTCTGATGCTATCTCAAAAGACCTACAAAAAAGAGGAATGAAATTTGTAGGTTCAACAATAATATATTCATATTTACAGGCAATAGGAGTGATTATATCTCATGATAAAGATTGTTTTCTTTTCGCCCAATAGGGACGCCCCTTTTTGGCCGATTAGTTTTTTATATATTGAAAAATATTTAAATATTTGATAGTATGGGAAAAGAAAGAATATTATTTAGCAAGGAGATCAAAGTGGAAAGAATAGATAAGATAATAGCTTCTCAAACTAACTATTCAAGAAAAGATGTTAAAAAGCTTATATCTCAGAAGAAAGTAAGAGTAAATGACGAGATTGTAAAAAGACCAGAACAAAAGTTTGATGAACAACAAGATGAAATATATATAGATGAAAATAAATTAGATATGAAGAAACACATATACCTAGTACTCAACAAGCCGCAGGGATACATATCAGCAACAGAAGATAGAACAGCAAAGACAGTATTAGATTTAGTACCGGAGCAATACATGAGAAAAGGATTGTTCCCAGCAGGAAGATTAGACAAAGATACTACTGGAATGATGATTATAACAGACGATGGCGAGTTTGCACACAACATACTAGCTCCAAGAAAACACATAGAAAAAACATATAGAGTACAAATAGATATAGATATAACAGAAGAGATGAGAGAAAAATTCAAACAAGGAATCGTTCTAAAAGACCACGTGTGTTGCCCTGCAACGATTGTAGTAGAAGATAAAAATACTGCATTAATAACGATAACAGAAGGAAAGTATCATCAAATAAAAAGAATGTTTGGATGCTTTGGAGCAAAAGTAGTAAGATTACACAGAATATCAATGGGAGGCTTACAACTACCAAGTGACTTAGAAGAAGGACAGTGCAGAGAGCTAACTAAAGAAGAATTAGAAAAAGTATGCATAAGAGACAAGTAAGGAGAATAGAATGAATATATTAAAACCACAAAAGATGTTGTTTGACAATTTAAGAACTATTGAAAATTTACAAAGTGAATTAATGGAAAATGATGAATTAGAAAATGTTAAGATAAAAGATTATTCAACAAGTAATCTAGAAGTTTTTGATGTTACTTGCAATAAGGCAATATTTAATAATGTTTCTATAATAAATAGCAGGTTCGAAAAGACTTCTTTTACAGATGTAGAGTTTAGTAATTGCAATTTTTCGAATACAACGTTTGACAATTGTAGCTTTATAAGATGTGAGTTTAATAATTGCAAGCTAACTGGATGTAATTTTATAGAAAATGTTTTATTTGATATTGGATTTATAGATTCGAATATGGGGTATGCTAATATATCAATGAGTAACTTAAGGGGAATATTCTTTAATAATACATCGATAAGAAGCGGAAGTTTACAGGAAAATAAAGTTAAAAATATAAACTTTAAAGAAGCGGACCTAACAGGTACACAATTTTTTAAAACAAGTTTAAATGGAATAGATTTATCAAATAGTAATATAGATCAAATTGCAGTTTCACTTGAAGATATAAGAGGTGCAAAAATAAACCAAATGCAAGCAATAGATCTAATGTATTTGTTGGGAGTAAAGGTTGTGGAATAATAGATGTATAATTGTTTGAAAAGAATTAAATATTTTCGACTAACATTTTCTTCGGTGAAAATTTTTTAGAAAAAATCTGTAAAAAAATTAAAAATTTTAATTGACTTTTTTTCTTTCTAAGTGATATAATAGGCAAGCTGACAAAAAAGAGAGTAAGGGTTGTGAGAAGAATTTAGTGTTTTCTCCAACCTGATATTTATGTCTTTTTATCAAAAAGGGGAGGAATAAACTAAAAAAATGGAACAAGAAAATATACTTGGAAAAGAAAAAATAGGTAAATTAATATTAAAGTTTTCTATTCCTTGCATTGTTTCAATGTTGGTAAACTCATTATATAATATAGTTGACCAAATATTTATTGGACAAGGGGTAGGAACACTAGGAAATGGTGCTACAAACGTAGTATTTCCACTAGTAATGATAGGTTTAGCATTTTCTCTAATGTTTGGAGATGGTGCATCAGCATATTTAAGTTTAAAACTTGGAGAAAAGAAGAAAAAAGAAGCAGAAAAAGGAATTGGCAATGGAATATTATTATCTGCAATTGTATCAATAATTTTCTGCGTAATTACACTAATTTTTTTACCACAACTTTTAACACTATTTGGATGTACTGATAAGCTAAGAGACTTAGCAATGACTTATGGAAGAATTATAGCAATTGGTTTTCCTTTTTCGATGATTGGAACAACTTTGAACTCAATTATTAGGGCAGATGGAAATCCTAAATTTGCAATGACAAGCATGGTTACTGGAGCAATTTTAAATACAATATTAGATCCAATATTTATATTTGCATTTCACAAAGGAGTTGCTGGAGCAGCTATTGCAACTGTAATAAGTCAGGTGCTTACATTTATGTTGAATGTTGCATATATCAAGAAATTTAAATCCATACAATTGTCAAAAGATAGCTTTAAATTAAAAGCTGATGTATGCAAAAAGGTTTCAATGCTTGGTGTAAGCAGTTTTATTACTCAAATGAGTATTGTGTGCGTTATGGCAGCTGAGAATAATTTACTTGGAAAATATGGAGCTCAAAGCGATTATGGAGCCGAGACTCCAATTACTGTTCTTGGAATTGTAATGAAGATAAATCAGATATTAAATAGCATAATAATTGGTATTGCTGCAGGAAGTCAACCTATAATTGGATATAACTATGGTGCTAAGAAATATGACAGAGTAAGGAAAACGTTAAAAATTGTTTTAGGGTCAAGTTTGGTAATAAGCACAATAGCATTCATATTGTTCCAAACAATACCAGATAAGTTAATCTTAATATTTGGTAATGGTGATGCAAAATACATGGAATTCGCATGTTTAGCATTTAGAACATATTTATTACTTTGCATTTGCAATGGTGTTCAAATTCCATCAGGAATATTCTTTCAGGCAATCGGAAAAAGCACAAAGAGTGCTATATTATCACTTTCAAGACAAATTGTTATATTGATTCCTGCTATGATAATATTGAGTGGAATCTATGGAATAATGGGTGTATTAAGTGCTGGACCAGTAGCTGATGGATTAGCATTTGTATTGGCTGTTATACTTCTAATAAAAGAAACAAGAAACATGAAGGCTGATGGAGTAGAAACAGAAAAAGCAGAAAGAAAAGAAGTACCAGAAACTGTAGTAGCTAACAACGGAATTGTAATCACAATTGCAAGAGAATACGGCTCTGGTGGAAGATATATCGGAAAATTGGTAGCAGAGAAACTAGGAATTAAACTATATGACAAGAATATAATAGAAAAAATGTCAGAAGAAACAGGCTTATCAGAAGAATATATAAAAGACAACGAACAAAAAAGAACTGTTTTTGATAGTTTCAATAATGGCTATTATGCTGGTATGAATAACTCTGACGAACTATTTATACAAGAATCAAACTTAATAAAAGATTTGGCTGATAAGGAATCTTGCGTAATAGTTGGAAGATGTGCAGACTTCATATTAAAAGACAAAAGAAACGTCCTAAAAATATTTGTAAGTAGCAGTATGGAAAATAAAATAAAAAGAGCAACTGAATTTTATCATATGGATAAAGAAAAAGCAGAAAAAGAAATTGCAAGAATAAACAAATTAAGATCAAACCACTACGAATACTACACAGAAAGAGGATGGGAGACGCCATCAAATTATGATATTTGTGTAAATAGCGACTCTATTGGAATAAATAATGTTGTAGACTTAATATGCAGTATAGTAGAAAAAAGCAAAGAGTTAGTAATTAAATAAAACTATAAAGAGCGGAGCAGAAGTGCTTGAATGGAACTCATTATTTTATAAAACGGTAGTGCGGGTGTAACAATACTCGCACTACCGTTTTAGTTATGGTTCAAAATCGATAAGTAATAACTTTTTTAAACAAGCTCCGTAATGACAATATTCAATTCTATGTTCACGCGAATAGTATATAGCAAGATGCATATATTCCTTAGTAATAGGTGCAAAGCCAAAGATTGATGTGTCTTGTCTTTCCTCCTTATAATATCCACACCAATGCATAAAATCTTCATTATAAGCATATACAGAACCGCCGAGGGCATTGGTAAGAGGTAAATCCTTAACAATTTCCTTCGATACAAATATTTGTGTATTAGGTCTACTTGTTAATGTCTTTTCAATTATTGAAAAAGTTTCGCGTGGATTCTCCCGAGTTACAAAAGCCTGCTTTACAATCATAATTGAGCCACCTTTCTGACTAAAAAACTTTTGCCGTCGAAGACGACTACATCATTTATAATTATAGCATAAAAGTATAAGACGTTCAACTCTGTAACATAACATCTAATGATATTATATACATATGAAAAGTGTTGAGGTTATATTAAAGTAAAAAATTTCATTTTAGTATAGACAAATATTTGTTCTTATTATAAAATAGATGCAATAGTTCAAAAATAAAAATAATTAATATTTTATAGATAACAACGAATATACTAAGAACTAAATTTTATATAAAGGACGTGTTCTTATGGACGAAAAAAGAAATGAAATTATTTTATTTGAAAACCAAGGAGTAAAATTAGAGGTAAACCTAAAAGATGAAACAGTATGGCTTAATAGGCAACAACTATCAGAATTGTTTGAAAGAGATATAAAAACTATTGGAAAGCATATTAATAATGCTTTGAAAGAAGAACTAAAAGATGACAATTCAGTTGTCGCAAAATTTGCGACAACTGCTAAAGATGGAAAAAAATATAGTGTAGAATACTATAATCTTGATGTAATTACATCGGTTGGATATCGTGTTAAATCATCGCAAGGCGTAGCATTTAGAAAGTGGGCAAATAAGATATTAAAAGATTATATGTTAAAAGGCTATGCAATAAATCAAAAGAGATTAGATTATTTAGAGAAAACTGTAAAGCTAATAGATATTGCTAATCGTATTGATGAAAGACTTGAGGGTAACGATGCGAAAGAAATATTAAAGGTAATTGCAGGATACACAAAAGCATTAGATTTATTGGATGATTATGACCATAAGACATTAAAGAAAATTCAAGGAAACTTAGATACACGAAAAATTGAATATCAAGAATGTATAAGTATAATTAACAAATTGAGATTTAATGAGGAAAGTTCACTCTTTGCAGTTGAAAGAAATAAGGGACTAGAATCTATTATCGGGAATATTTATCAAAGTTTCGGACGGACAAGATATTTATAAAAGTATTGAAGAAAAAGGAGCTAATTTCTTATATTTAATAGTAAAAAATCATGTATTTGCAGATGGAAATAAAAGAATCGCAGCAACACTGTTTATATATTTTTTGAATTTTTATGGAATATTATATAAAAATAATAAACAGGTAATTGACAATAATACATTAACAGCACTTACTTTATTAATTGCTGAATCAAATCCAAAGGAAAAAGATGTAATTATCGATTTAGTAATGAATTTTTTAAATAATGACTGAAAAACAGTATGCTAAAAAATGAGTGAGCTGATTATAAATACCAAAAACAGCTCTTCCACTTACGTGGGAGAGCTGTTAAACTTTACGAACCAGGGGAAATGTCTAATTTTGAAAATAAATGTTTAAAATGTAAGCTTTTGGACAACATATTTATGGGTGATTAGTATGTTTAAGCCAAAGGCTTTATATTGTGAAAATAATATTGAAAATTATGTGCTTGGAAGAGAGCTATTAGAAAAATATGCTGATGTTCCAAGAGTGATAATTGACAATCATAATAATATTGAAGAAATGAGAAAAAAACAAAATAAGGATTTTGCAGATATGAAGCAAAATCTGATAATAGGAATCAGAAAGACACATAAATTTGTTCCAAATCATAAGACATCAGATTTTCTAGTTCCATATACATCTTCTGGGTGCACAGCAATGTGTATGTATTGTTATCTTGTGTGTAATTACAATAAGTGTGCGTATTTGAGGCTGTTTGTGAACAGAGAAGAGATGCTAGATAAAATTATAAGAACTGCTCAAAATTCAGATAAAGATTTAACTTTTGAAATTGGAAGTAATAGTGATTTAATTTTAGAAAATACGATTACAAATAATTTAGTCTGGACGATTGAAAATTTTGCAAATACTTCAAAGGGACATTTAACTCTTCCTACTAAGTTTGACATGGTAGATGATATTTTGCCTTTAAAACATAATGGAAAAGTTACTATTAGAGTGAGTGTAAACCCAGAAGAAATTATTAACAAAGTTGAATTCGGTACATCGAGATTAAGAAATAGAGTTCAAACTATAAATAAATTAGCAGATGCCGGCTATCCTATCGGAATATTGATAGCACCTGTAATATTAATAGAAAATTGGAAAGAGCTATACTCAAATTTGATAAAATATCTATATGAAAATCTGAGTGAAAAAGCTAAGAAGCAGGCATTCTTCGAAATTATTTTTATGACATACAGCTTTGTTCACAAGGCAATAAATACAGAAGCATTTCCAAATGCAATAGATTTATATAGTCCAGAATTAATGAGAGGACGTGGCAGGGGAAAATATATGTATAAAGACTATATACGCGAAGAAGGAGAAAAATTCTTACGAGAAGAAATGCATGAATATTTTCCGCATAATCTGATTGAATATGTAGTATAACGCCAAATAGGGACCCCCTTTTTCACCAATTGGGGACGCCCCTTTTGGGGCAAAAAAATAATGAACAGGTACGTTTTTTTCTTCGTCCCTAAATTGTGCGTTTCTAAATTGCAAAAACACTTGACATAAATATATTTAATTTGTATAATAATTTTTGTAATATATATATTATCAAGAGTGGACGAAAGAATCGGCTTTACGACTCCACAGCAACCTATCAAGTTAGGTGCTAATACCGACAAAGTTACGGAATGTACTTTGAATGATGATTCCTAAGAATCGTTAAACTTTGTACCTACGTTAGTACAAGTTTTTTTAGCTTTTATAGAAAGATTGAATTGTTGAAGAAAACGTTTTAGATAAAAAGCATGTCTAATTGAGTGATGGTTTTCGCCCAAAAAGGGGCGCCCCTAATGGGCGATTTTGAAGGAGGCAAGTATGAAAAGATTATTTACATCAGAGAGTGTTACAGAAGGACATCCAGATAAGCTATGTGATTATATATCAGATAGTATTCTGGATAGCTACTTAGCAAAAGATAAGAATGCAAGAGTCGCTTGCGAGACTGTTGCGGGTAAAGGTGAAATTTTTATAACAGGAGAAATTACATCGACTGCAAATGTTGATATAGAGCAAGTTGTAAGAGATACTATAAAAGAAGTTGGATATGCTGATAGTGAGTATGATATTGATTATAGAACTTGCAAAATATACATAAATTTATCTAAGCAATCTCCAGATATTGCACTAGGAGTTGATAAATCACTTGAAGATAAAGAAGGTAAAGATGTTGAGTCTGAAGGAGCTGGTGATCAAGGTTTAATGTTTGGTTATGCTTGTGATGAAACAGAGGAGTTGATGCCCCTTCCAATTTCGCTTGCACACAAACTTTCTAAGAGATTGACCAAAGTTAGAAGAGAAAAAATAATAGACTATTTAAGACCAGATGGCAAGACTCAGGTTACGGTTGAATACGATGGAGACAAGCCTGTAAGGGTTGATACAATTGTTGTTTCTACACAACATCTGCCGGATGTTGATATGAATGTTCTAAAAAAAGACATAATTGAGAAAGTTATAAAACCAACAGTTCCAGCTAATTTGTTAGATGAAAACACAAAATATTTTATTAATCCAACAGGTAGATTTGTAATAGGTGGACCTCTTGGAGACAGTGGACTTACAGGAAGAAAAATAATAGTTGATACTTATGGTGGTGCTGCAAGACATGGTGGAGGAGCCTTTTCTGGAAAGGACCCCACAAAAGTTGACCGTTCGGCTTCTTATATGGCAAGACATATTGCGAAAAATATTGTTGCAAATGGTTATGCAAAAAAGTGCGAAATTCAAATTGCATATAGTATTGGCGTTGCAAAACCAGTGTCTATTTATGTAAATACTTATGGAACTAATACGATTCCAGAAGAAGAGATTGTAGAAAAAATAGATAAGACTTTTGATTTAACACCAAGAGGCATAATAAATTATCTAGATTTACAAAGACCAATTTATAGACAAACAACAAACTACGGTCATTTTGGAAAAAAAGACCTACCTTGGGAGAAAATTATAAATTTTTAGGCATCATAAATAAAATATAGGCCAAAAGGCTGTTATATAATCCATTTTTATGATATAATAGATGAAGTTACCATTTTATAAATAGACCACTAAGGAGGTTGAAAAATGGGCAAAATTGTCGTTGGACGGTGGGATTGTTCCTACTGTGGCACAAAAGGCATACGTGGTAGTGAAAGAGAATGCCCTAATTGCGGCAGACCAAGAGGTGAAGATGTAAAATTTTATGTTGATGATCCAAAGGACTATGTTCCAGAAGACGAGGCAACCCAAATTAGTAAAGAGCCTGATTGGATGTGCGAATTTTGTGGCAGCTACAATTCGGCAAAACTCACTAAGTGTATGTCGTGTGGAGCAGAAAGAGGCAAAAGCAAAGATTATTTTCAAGTACAGGAGGCAAACAGAGAAAAAGAATCTGGAAAAGCAGAAACTACAGAAAATGATTTTGAACAGAACCACGAAAAAGAAGAAAAGTATCAGCACTTCGAAAGCCAGCAAGAAGATTATTCACAGCATGATTTTAGTTCTTACAATTTAGCAAATATTTTTTTAAACAAAAAAGTTATTGCTATTGTTTTAGCTGTTTTGCTTTCTATTATTGGAGTAATATTCTTATTTACGCCAAAAGAAGTAAACATGCAAATCACAGATTTTTCTTGGAGTAGGAGCATTAGTATCGAACAAAACAGAACTTTTCATGAAAGTGATTGGAGTGTTCCAGCTGGAGGCAGAGTTACGTCTCAACAAATGGAATTCCACCATTACCAATCTGTTTTGGACCATTACGAAACCCGGACCAGAGAAGTTGCAAGAGAGAGACTATCACATTACGAATATAGTACTACATTAATAGACATGGGAAACGGCTATTTTGAGGAAGAAACAATAAGTACTCCTGTATATGAGACTTATTATGAAACTGAAGAATACCAAGAGCCCATATATCGTGACGAGCCTGTTTATGCAATGAAATATTATTATGACATTGATAGGTACGTTTACGAAAGGCTTGTAAACACGAGTGGAAACGATAAGGGACCTTACTGGGGAGAAGTGAAACTTAATTATGATGAGAGAGTTTCAGAAAGAAATGAAGAGTACAAAATTTCTGGCATATCCGACGAAAAAGAAAAAAGAACCCTTGAAATCAGTGTGAATTTTGAAAAATGGAATGTTCTTGAAAAAGGACAAACTGTTAAAGTAAAAATTTACAAAACTGGTACAACAACATTAGTGAACTAACAATAAGCCTTATACTAAAGGCTTAAAACAAAATTGGCATCATGCTTTCGAACGAGAGTATGGTGCCGATTTTTCTGTATTATAAATATTGAAATTAATTATCAATTACGATATAATTGTGGTATAAAATTGAGATAATAATTGGAGAAAAATATTGAAAGTTATTTTTTTAGATATAGATGGGGTCTTAAATTCAGACGAATATATAGATAGAGCAAAAAATGTGCAAGGAATAGAAAGACACATAGATATAGACAAGGTTAAATTATTAAAAAAAGCAATTGACGAAACAGGTGCAAAAACTGTTTTAACCTCCTCATGGAGAAATTCAAAAGATATTGGTACGCTAAGAGAGCTATTAGCAAAATATGAAATTTACTTTGATGCAACTCCATTTATTAAGTGGGAGAGGGGACTTGAAATAAAACAGTGGCTTTTAGAGCATAATAGAGTAGAAGATTATATCATATTGGACGATGAAATTTACGATTCATTTGATAAAGAAATGCTTAGACATTTAGTAAAGGTATCAGATGCAAATGGACGAGGACTTGGAGAAGGATTAACACAAAAAGATATAGATACAATAATAAAAAGATTTGGAAGAGTAAAGGAAGATTTCGAAAGGTAATTTGTAGGAGGAAAGATATGGAACATGTTCATTCAATTATATTGATAAAAAGAGGAGATAAATATTTAAATTATTTTGATGAAAGATGGGGAATGTATTTATTTCCAAATATTAAAGGAAATGACATTGAAGAAATAAAGAATAAATATAACACGAATGACGTGAAATATTTGTTTGATAAAGTACATGAAAAATATTCAATACCAAATAAAGAAAAAAGGACATATCACCATTATTTTTACGAAGTAGATAAAGATATAAATGGAGAATATTTTTCTTTAAATGAATTATTGCAAAAAGAAAAAGTAAAAGAAAACAATGGAGATATTATAAAATTTATAGAAGAGTTTTATAACAATAAATAATATATTGTATAAAACTTCACACAACATACATTACGTGACCAATATAATTGAAAAAATACTCTAAAATTAGTAGAATAGAAGCACGCTAAATTTAGAGTATTTTTTTTGTGGAGGAATTAGTAATGGAAGTATCAGCAAATGAAATAACAAAAGAATTAGATGATATATATGGAATCGAAGAATGTAAATGGGAAATATTAAATTATGTAAAATATCTAAAATTAGACAAGAAAGATAATTTTGCCAACTACAATGTTATAATACATAATAGATCGAGTTATCCATCAGAAACAAAATTGAAATTGATAGATTTTTTAAACAAAATGCTAGTTGACAATGAGGTAATTAATACCGAATATGAATTTTTAACATCAGCACAGCTGGGCGAAGATGTAGATAAATTAAACCTGGAAAAAGACATGATTATTATAAATTCACGAGATTTTGAAAAAAATTTGGAAGAAAACAGAAACAAAATTGTAGCTATTATGAAGAAATTTCCTAATAAAGTTTTTATACTAATAGATGAAAGTTTTACTATGGGCTCTGCAAATGCTCTTTTTAACCAATATTATGATTGGTTCTTCCATATTGAAAGAATATCAGAAGACAATAAAAAGAGCTATGCAAAAAAATTATTAAAAATGAATGATATAAGTGTTGATTCTAATTGTAATTATATTGATGAACTTATAAAGGAGAGTTTCTTTTTAGTAAAGTCTAAAATAAATAATGCAGTTTTACAATGCAAAATAAATAATACAAATTTAATTACAGATGAGTTTGTAAAGAAATATTTAGAAACAAAACAAACAGAAAATACAAAAAATGAAAAAGATGAAAATAAATCAAATAGAAGTCAAAATAAAGAATATTTAGATTCATTGATTGGAATAAATGATGTTAAGGAAGAAATAAATAAAATAGTAAACTATGTAGCATTTTGTAAGAAGAAAAATAAAAAAATGCCGATGCTACACATGTGTTTTATGGGAAATCCAGGGACAGGAAAAACAACTGTTGCAAGAATTATTGGAGAAATATTTAAAGAAAGAGAGATTCTATCTACTGGAAGATTTGTAGAGATTCATGGTAGAGACTTAGTTGGACAATATGTTGGATGGACCGCCAGAGAAGTGCAAAGTCAAATTCATAGGGCAAAAGGCGGAGTACTTTTTATAGACGAGGCGTATAGTCTAAATGCTGAGCACAGAGGCTCCTTTGAAGACGAAGCTATTGCAACACTAATTAAGGAAATGGAAGATAAAAGAGATGATTTATGTGTGGTATTGGCTGGGTATTCAAATGAGATGGAAGAACTAATACAGAGAAATCCCGGTTTTGAAAGTAGAATACAGTTCTATTTGAATTTTCCAGATTACAATGAAGATGAATTATATGAAATATTTAAACAAATGGCTAAAAAAGAAGATTATAAGCTAACAAACGGAGCAAAAACAGAGCTATATAACAACTTTAAAATGGCTATAAATACTCCTAATTTTTCAAATGGAAGATATGTAAGAAATTTATATGAGAAAATTAAGATTGAACAGGCTAATAGAGTGGAAAAAGAGGTACAAGCAGATGAAAATTTAATACGAAAATGTGATGTGGAACCATTTGTGGTTGACGTAAAACAAGATACTAAAGTAAAAATAGGTTTTCAAATGTAAAGGCTTGTAAATTTGTATTTTTTATAATATTATATAGAAAAAAGGAGTAAAAATGGATTCAAAAGAAATAAAAAACCAAGATGATTTAATAGAAAGATTAGTAACAGATGGTAAAGATATTGTGGAAGATTTGGTTAAAAATGAAATGAGCCGAGAAAAATCATGGCAACATTGTTATAAAATTTTTAAAAATTTCAAAAATAAAACAATGGATGAGCGAGAAGAAGACCTTTTGGCACTAAATTTAGGATTTTATCTAGCAAGCTTTGGAATGTATAGAGGTTCAAGCTTTTTGATAAACTATGATTATAAGATACATAAAAATGTAATAAAAAAATTTAATGAGGAAAAAGATAAAATAATATGTGGCGACTTTATTAATTATGATACTTATAATGAATTAAAAGAAGGGATTAGCAATTCTTACAAATTATATGCAGAACAAAGTAAAAACTTCGTAACAGAAACTTTGGTAACAAAGATCTTATTAGGAGTGTTCTCATGTATTCCGGCGTTCGATAGAAATTTAAGACGTGTATTAAAAGAAGCAAAAGATAAACTTGGAGAAGATATAAATCAGAGTGTAAATGAAAAAACGATTGCTTTTTTACAAGAATTAGCTACGAAAGTGGAAAATAAAATGATGGAAGAACTAAATCAAAAACAGAAAGAATACTTGCAAAATAATGGGTATAATAAAGTAAGAATTCTTGACTTATGCGTGTGGGCGTATGGAGCAGAATTACTTAAAAAAGACAAATAAAAAATAAGGGATTAAAAATGAAGGAAATTTTGATAAATGGATTTATATGAGAAAAACGGAAATATATTATATATACTAAATGTACTAAAAAAATATAGCGATGAAGATCATAAGCTTTCTGCTGCAGAAATAGGCAGAAAAATAAAAGAAATTTATGATATCGAAATCGATTCTAGAACAATAAGAAGGAATATTAATTTATTAAAGTACAAATTGGACTATGATATAAGCACTAGGGAAGATAATGGGGAAGGGTATTATATAAATCGTGATCCAGGTACAGACTTTGAGCCTGGTGAAATAAGAGCTATTATTGATAATTTCAGTTATGCAAATTACATTGTTCCAAGTATTGCAAAGGAAATTATTAAAAAATGCAAAAATATGCAGACTGTGTATGAAAATGAAAAGCTGAAAGACTATCAAATTTATTCTGCAAATAGCAAAACAGAAAATGCAGAAGTAATCAAAAATATAGAAGATATTTCGAACAGCATCTATAATAACCATAAAATTAAGTTAGAATATTGGAAATATGCAATAACAGACAAATTAACAAAGAAAATAGTAAGTACTCCAACTGTTTCGCCATTTGCAATAGTTTATAATAGTCAAGAGTTTTATTTGATCGGAATAAAAGAAGGGCAAGAGAAATTCTATCATTATAGATTAGACAGAATGAGAAATGTAAAAGAGTTATCTGAAAAAATAACTATAAAGAGAACAAAATCGCAAATTAAAGATTTTGCAGAATCAACAGTTGAAATGTTTGGTGGGAAGAAAGAAGAAATTGAAGCAATATGTTGCACATGTTTATTGGATGCGATTTTCGATATATTTGGAAGAAATGTGACTATTGAAAAAATATCAAACGATAATAAACACTTTAAACTAATTGTAGATTCAAACCCAATGGGATTTAAAATGTGGGCAATGAGAAATATTGATTTAGTTGAAATAAAAAGACCAGAGGTATTGAGAAAAGAAATGCAAGAAATAGTAAAAGAAGCAGGAAAAAAATATGGTGTATAAATTCTAAAAAATGAGGGTTCATTCTGTTTTAAAAATTGTAATAAATTTCGTTAAAATTACCATAATATTTATTAGTATTTTATATGAGGAGAATTCACATTTAAAGCTAATGAATATAGATAAAATTAATGAAATTGAACAGAATTTAAAGAAATACAGCCAGATGAACAATGATGAAATTTTACATGAACTTGATACATCAGAAAATGGACTTAGCTGTATAATAATAGATGAAAAGCAAGAAGAATATGGCAAAAATATAATTGATATAAATAACAACAATACCACATTTAAGAGGCTGAAAGAGGCCTTTATAAATCCATTTAATATCGTGCTAATAATAGTTGCAATAGTTACTTTTTTTACAGACGTAGTATTTACTGCAAATAAAGATTATCTAACTTTTACACTAATTATTAGCACGGTTTTTATTTCTGCGATGATATCTTTTTTTCAGCAGACAAATTCGAATAAAGCGGCACAAAAATTAAAAAGGCTTATTACAAATAAAATAGATGTAATAAGAGATGAACTTCCCAATACGGTTGATGTTGAGGATATTGTGCCTGGTGATATTCTAAAACTTTCTTCTGGAGACATGATTCCGGGAGATGTGAGATTTCTAGAAACCAAGGATTTGTTTATTGACCAAGCTTCATTAACAGGAGAATCTAATCCTGTAGAAAAGTTTTCTACGTTAAGAGAAAAAGACGCAGAATTAACACATTTATCTAATATTGGATTTACTGGGACAAATATTGTTAGCGGACGTGCAACGGCAGTTGTGCTTGCAATAGGATGTAACACATATTTTGGAAATATGGCAAAGTCTATATATAATACGAATGAGCAGAATAGCTTCGAAAGAGGAGTAGATAGTGTTAGCAAGCTTTTAATAAAATTTATGGTAATAATGATACCTGTGATATTTGCAATAAATTTTTTCACAAAGGGTAACTGGTGGGAGGCTTTAATTTTTGCAATAACAATCGCGGTAGGGCTTACACCAGAAATGCTGCCAGTAATAATGACTTCTACACTTGCACATGGAGCAATAGAAATGTCTAAGAATAGGACCATTGTAAAAAGATTGAGTGCTATACAAACATTCGGAGAGATGAATATTCTTTGTACCGACAAGACTGGAACTCTTACAGAGGACGAGATTGTACTAGAAAGATATATGGACTTAGAAGGAAATGAGAGTCAAAGAGTTTTGAAGCATGCTTTTTTAAACAGCTATTTTCAGACTGGACTAAAAAATTTGATAGATGTAGCAATTATATCGAGAGCCGAAAAAGAAAACATGAACATTTATAAAGAAACATATACACGTGAAGATGAAATTCCATTTGACTTTTCACGCAGAAGAATGAGCGTGGTTTTAAAAGATCAGATGGGAAAAAGGCAACTAATAACAAAAGGTGCAGTAGACGAGATTATGTATATTTGTTCATATATCGACATAAATGGAGAGGCAGTAGAACTTAAAGAAAAATTAAAAAATAAAGCATATGAAACATATGAAAAATACAATAAAGAAGGGCTAAGAATAGTTGCAGTAGCTCAAAAAAATGATATACATGGAGTAGAAACGTTTGGAATAAATGACGAAAAAGACATGGTGTTGATAGGATTTGTAGGTTTCTTAGACCCGCCAAAAGAAAGTGCAAAACAAGCAATTAAAGCTCTAAAAATACATGGTGTAGATACAGTTGTCTTAACAGGAGATAGCGAAGGAGTTGCGGTAAACGTTTGCAAAAAGGTAAATATATCAACAGAAAATAGATTAACTGGAAAAGAAATAGAAGAAATGAATGACGAAGAGCTAAAAGAAAAATCAGTAAATTGTCATCTATACTCTAAACTATCTCCACTTCAGAAACAAAGAATTGTAAGAATATATCAGGAGCAAGGCAATACAGTAGGCTATATGGGAGACGGAATAAACGACAGCCCACCATTAAAACAGTCAGATGTTGGAATATCGGTAGATACGGCGGTTGATATTGCTAAAGAAACCGCAGACATAATTCTACTAGAAAAAGATTTAAATGTACTTGAAAAGGGAGTTATAATAGGAAGAAAGACATTTACAAATATATTAAAATATATAAAAATGGCCACAAGTGGGAACTTTGGAAATATGCTTTCTATAATAATTGCCAGCTTAGCTCTTCCGTTTTTGCCAATGCTTCCAGTGCACATATTAATACAAAATTTACTAAACGACTTTGCACAAATAGGAATGCCGTTTGATAATGTAGATACAGAATATTTACTAAACCCGAAAAAATGGAATACTAGCGAAATAAAGAAAAACATGTTTATATTTGGAACGATTAGCACTATATTCGATTTGCTGTGCTTCTTAGCATTGTGGTTTATAATGAAATTTAACACAATAGAAAAATCAACATTATTCCAGACTGGTTGGTTTGCATATGGAATAATATCTCAAACAGTAATAATTCATTTAATGAGAACCTCGAAAATACCATTTATCCAGAGCAAACCATCAAAACAACTAATAATTTCAACGATGTCTATAATAGTCTTAACTCTTATTATTTGCTTCACAAACATAGCAATAATTTTCGATTTGCAAAGATTGCCGATAGAATATGGAATAGTTATTGTAATATTGATGGTGCTATATGCAATAGCAATTCAGAATTATAAGAAAATTCAAAATATGAATAAATAAACAAAAAAATTATACATGTTCAAAAAATATGTATAATTTTTTAAATTTTTTATACATATTCGGGTGTTGAAAAAATATACAAGTATGGTATAATGCAAATTAGATAAAGTTAAACTAATAATAGGAGAAGGTAAATGAAAAAAGTAATGGTGTATTTAATAATTATTATTGTCATAATTTTAGCATGTGTATTTGGAATAAATGCTTATGTGAAAATTTCTACAAAAAATCAAATAATTCAAGAAAATGAATATGATAACCTGTCAGACATAGATTGTATTATTATTTTAGGTGCCGGCGTATGGGGAGACAAGCCTAGCCATATGTTAGAAGATAGATTATTAGAAGGTATCAAATTGTATGAAAATAATGTATCAAGCAAAATAATAATGAGCGGTGACCATGGCAAGGAAGATTATGATGAAGTAAACATAATGAAAAACTATGCCATTGAAAAAGGAGTGCCTTCAGAAAATATTTTTATGGACCACGCAGGCTTTTCAACATATGAGAGCATATATAGAGCCAAAGAAATATTTAAGGCTAAAAGAATTGTAATAGTTACACAAGAGTATCATTTATATAGAGCACTATACATTGCTAATAAATTAGGCTTAGAAGCTTATGGAGTCGGAGCAGATCCAAGACAATATGTAGGAGCAACATATAGAGAATTAAGAGAAATATTAGCAAGAGATAAAGATTTTATAAAATGTATATTCAAACCAAAGCCAACTTATTTAGGAGAAACAATACCAGTAAGTGGTAATGGCAATATTACAAATGATAAGAAAAAAGATGTGTAACATAAGAAGAAAGACTTTCATTATAAGGAAAATGATGATATAATAATATAAATTTAATGGGAGGTATAATTATGTCTATTGAAAAACAAAAATTATATAATGAAATTGAAACATTACCAGAAGAGTTGACGATTCAAGTGGTTAATTTCATCGAATTTTTAAAGTTATCATATGTAGATGGAGAGGCTCCTGAAAGTGTAACGATAAAAAGTAAAAAGGATTTAAAAGAAAAATTACAAAAAGGAATGAAGGATATAAAAGAAAACAAGGTATATTCTTTAGATGAAGTCTTTGCTAAAATAGATAATATATAGAAGATAGGAGCAAATGATATGAAAAAATATAAAATAAAGGTATCAGAAGCAGCGGAGAATGATTTAGAAAATATTATTTCATATCTTCGCCACAATCTGTCTGGAGACATACTTGCAGATAAATATAAATTACTATTTAAGCAGGGCTTGAAAGACTTGGAAAACATAGCAGGGAGTATGCCTATATTAGATGAAAAATTGACTGGAGAAAAGAATGTTAGAAAAATTAATGTAAGAAATTACATAATATTTTATATGGTTGATGAAAAAACTTCTGAAGCATTAGTACTAAGAATTGGACATGCGTTTATGAATTGGGAAAAATATTTAAGAGATGAGTAATCAAAAATAAATTGTTTTTTGGTGGAAATGTTTGTGTAATGCCTGGAGTTACAATAGGAGATAACGTTGTTATTGGTGCTGGCAGTGTGGTAAATAAAGATATTCCATCTAATGTTGTAGCAGTAGGAAATCCTTGCAAAGTATTAAAAAATATATAAAAATTCAATTGACAACATATAATATTTCATGTTATTATGAATATAATAATTAAAGACATTTTTGTTTTTAATAAATGTGTTTGTCGCTGCCTCTTTAGCGAGTTATAAATGAGAGAGTGAATAAATAATTCTAATAAGGCTTACCAGAAATGGTAGGCCTTTGATAATATAAGGAGAAATCAAAATGGAAATAGATGTGGGATGTTTTTACTTTATAAAGGATTCTTTTTTTGACATTATAGATGATCCGGAATTGATGAAAAATAAAGAAAACGGAAATAAAAGACCGTGCTATTATTGCTTTAAAAGTGAAAAATATGATGATATTATATGGTTTGTTCCAGTTAGTACTAAAGTAGAGAAGTACCAAAAAATATATAATAAAAAAATAGAAAAACAAATAAAGCTGGGAAAAAATCCTTCCATTGATACAATTATACAAGCAATTAAGAAGATATATAAAGAGTATAATTGAAGATCCTGATTATATTGTTGAGGATAATAGACATGAAGATACAATGATATATTTAAAGCAAATTGAAGAAATTAGCAAAAATGGTCGAGTAGTTATAAAATTAGCACTAGGAAAAGATGAAGAACATAGTAAAAATTCTATAATAACATTAATGAAATTAAATAAAAGAACGTGGAATCAAACTATAAGAAATAGAGGAAAAATCATTTGGAAAAAAGGTAGACAAAAGTGAATAAAAGATGTATAATTAGAGTACAATATAAATAGGTTATTTGAGGTGGACAATAGTGCCATCCACGCACCTAAATGGTCAAAAGAGATGCAGGAAACGGCACACCTGCCAAATAAACTAAGACTAAGGAGCTATGATTTACATAGCTCTATAATTTTATAAAAAATATTTTTTTCAATTATTTTGCAAAATACCAACAAAACGGAGATACAAATTGTCTAAATAGTAGAAAGGTTAGGTGGTATATATGAAAAAAATAATAATCATATTAGTAATTATAGCAGTTGCAGCAGTTGGAACAATGTATTTGATTGACTCTATTAAAATGAAAAATGGTGAGGAAGTAGTATTTGGAACTTGGGGTAAAAAATATTCAACGGTAGTAAAGACAAGCCAAAATGAAAATATAATAAAAGAAGTGAAATACTCTAAAACAATTGGTGACACTACAATAGAACTAAAAATTCCAAATGGTTGGAATTATAAAGAAATGCAAGTAGCAGAAGATGATAATTATGATTATGCTTTAAAGCTTTATAAAAACGATGAAGAGCAGTATGCAATGATATATTTTTATAAAGAAAAATTTGGCGTTTGTGGTACTGAAAGAATATCAAAAAATATAAATTTAAATAATGGAAACGAAGTTGTTGTTGGATATCATTCAGGTGATGGAGTGTGGAGAGATATTCTTATAGATCCCAATAAAAACATTGTAGTAATTAATCCAAATCTACCAAAAAAGGAGGCAGATGAAGCGATTGAAATTATAAAAACTGTAAACATAAAGTAAATAATTTAAAAAAAGCAGATAGTTGATAATTATCTGCTTTTGTGATATAAAAAACAAATAAAATTTATAGAGGAAAATATGGAAATAGTTGAAGTATATAAAAGAAGTGAAATTGATGAGCAAGGAAATCCGTATCCAATTTTATATATGAAATTAGATAATAAGGAGAATTTTAATATGGATGTTAGTTTGTTCTTTGTTGTAAATGGAAAATTTTTAATACATTGTTGTAAAAAAGAAGATGGAGAAAAATATGGTGATTTTATAAATTATCCTCAAAGCCATATGGAAATCTGGGATAAGTATTATTATAAAAAATATCATGTTGATTTTGATTATTTTCCTAGAGGAAGAGTTGTTTATAATATTAAAGAAAATAAATATTATGTGTATCATGATAAATGTATAAAAGATTTAAGTAATATTGTTGGCACGGAAGATAAAGAAAAAATAGAAATAAGAGAAGATTTTCATTATCAATGCCATAAATGTAATAAAAATTATATTATGTAATAAGCAAGTATAACTAGTGCTTGTTAAGAATTGTACTCGAAATGGGGTGCAATTTTTTTGTACTAGTGGGTCAGATTTATATAATTTTGCAATTTTTATGTTACAATATACGAAAAATGAAGAAGGAAATATATATGGAAAAGAAAAATATTATGAAAAAAATATTAATTGCAACGGGAATTGTGGTTATAATTAGTGTAATAGCAACCATAGGAATAGGAAATTATTTTGTTAATTACGCAATATTAAGAACGGGAAATGGTGGAGATAGAGAAGTAAAAAATAAAGAAGTGGTAGAAGTTGCTAGCATAGATAACGAAACTGAAAGAATTATAGAAGAAAATCGAGAAGAAGAAAAACAACTTGCAAATGAATGGGCAAGTACTATAAAAAACGAAAAGGTTGAGATTACTGCAAATGATGGAATAACTTTAAAAGGAACTGAATACATAAAAGATGAACAAATTAACGACTGGGTAATTGTTCTACATGGTTATCGTTCAAATCCAGAATCAGTAATTTCAATAGGAAGGCACTTTTCAGAAAAAGGCTACAATGTACTAATCCCATATATGAGAGCCACTGGTGAAAGTGAAGGCGAATATATAGGAATGGGATGGTTAGATAAAGATGATTTAAAATGTTGGATAGATTTAATTATAAAGCAAAATAATAATTCTAACATTATATTACATGGTTCGTCAATGGGTGCTGCAACAGTACTCATGGCGTCAGGAGATGAACTTCCAAGCAATGTTAAAGCAATAATAGAAGACAGCGGTTATACATCAGTATGGGATATATTTGCATCAGAGGCTAAGGCTAGGTTTAATTTGCCAGCTTTTCCAGTATTAAATATGTTTGAAATAGTTGCAAATTTCAGAGCAAAATACGATATTAAAGAAGCATCAGCATTAGAGCAAGTGAAAAAAGCAACTGTTCCAATATTATTTATTCATGGAGATAATGATGACTTTGTTCCAGAGTACATGTGTGAAAAATTATATGAAGCAGCTAATTGCAAGAAGGATAAACTTATAATACATAGTGCAGGACATACTGAATCAAGATATAAAGAGCCAGAAACATATTATAATAAGATATTTGATTATCTAGATAATGTCAGAATTTAATAAAATAATATAGTACGGAATTGAAAAAATGGTATATGTATGATATACTATGGCCAATACTTATGTAGTATTATTGTAGAAAGTTTAAACTATGGTTATGCTTTGAAGGGAGGCATTTTTATGGAAGTAAGACCACGGTATGCTCTTTGGAAATATGATGATGAGGCTCTGCCTGAGGATGATTTAGATCTAGAGGATGATTTAGAACTAATGGATACTTTGAGCAAAAAAATGGGAATAGAAGACATTGTAAGAGGGGATGAGTTTGAAAGAATTTGTAGATACTGGGAGAGCATTCCTGCTGAACAACGGCATGGGTCTTGTTTAAAAAAGGAAATAGAAGACATTGTAAGAGGGGATGAGTTTGAAAGAATTTGGAGATATTTGGAGAGCATTCCTGCTGATCACCGCCCAATGCTGGAAAGCAATGTTAGCTATAGAGAATTGACGCCGGAGGAGAAAGAAAGATTCATAGAGTTACTTAGAAAAGATTAAAAAAACTTCATGAAGCTACCTGAAAAGGAGAAAGAAAAAGCATAATATAAAAAAATATAAGATTGAATAATTATTCTAGCTTAAAAAATGGCTGTAGAGAGTTTGTAACTTTCTACAGCTTTAAAAATTAAAATATAAAATTAGAGAAGCTCAAGATCAATGTATAGTAATGTAAAGTATGTTTTATTTTAGAGATATTTACCACCGTCGACTTTTACATTGGCTTTTTCAACAGTACCTCTGTTTACAGATTGAAATACAGCAATATTTCCGCCAGAGATTTTTGCCTGTTGCAATGCTTCCGCCTTGCATAGAGAAAACTTTACCACCATTTAGCTCAATGTTTGAACAATCTGACTTCCGCCATTTCAGCTAACAAGCGTCTGACCTTCGGATTCTGAAATTACAATTGAGGTACCGTTTGCATAAATTGCACCTTGATTATTATTATAGGTTTCGTCATACACAGGCATTTCTGAAGCATAAGATGAAACAAAGCCTAGTAATAACAGTGAAATTGCAAGTATAAAAATAATAAATGATTTTTTCATCTAATTTTAAATCCTTTTCGAGAATTTTGTAAAATAATCTCTTATATTAATATTTTATGCAATATATAGTAGGCTGTAAAAATCCCATATTGTAAATAACTTGTTTTTATGATATAAAAAAGAAGAAACATTGAGTGCTAGTTTTGGAGATGTTATAGACATGAAAATAGAACAACAATTTATACAGAAAATAAATTTGAAAGGAAACAAAAGAATATGAAAGAGAAAGGTGTATTACTTCCAATATTTTCACTTCCAAGTAAATATGGAATTGGAGATTTTGGACACGAAGCATATGAATTTATAGATATATTAAGTAAAAATAACATAAGATATTGGGAGATTTTGCCGATAAATGAGTGTAATACCCATCCATATTCACCTGTAAGCTATTATGCTCTTGAGGAGGATTACATTTCGCTTGATAAACTAGCTGAACAAGGACTAATAAAAGAAGCTGATACCCGTCCAAATAAAGACAGAGCAATATATGATTACTTTAAGGAAAAATATTATAAAGAGGCTTTTGAAAATTTTAAACCAGACAACAAATTCAAAAAGTTTATTAAAATAGATGAAATAGATAAATATGCAGAGTTTGCACATATAAAAAAAGGTAAAAGTAAAGAATACTATTTATTTTTACAATATATTCTGTATACTCAATGGATGGAATTAAAACAATATGCAAACGAAAAGAATGTTCAAATCATTGGAGACATGCCAGTGTATCCTGTTTTTGATTCTGTTGAAACACGATATTATCCTGAATATTTTGAAATGAAAGATGGCAAATTCACTTTTGAAGCTGGAACACCACCAGATTATTTTAATCAAAGCGGACAAAAGTGGAATAGCCCAGTATATAACATTGAAAACATCAAGAAAGATAAATATAAATATTTGACAAAGAGGTTCAAATATCAATTGAATTTGTTTGATAAGCTAAGAATAGATTATTTTAGAGGATATGATTCTTTTTTCAAAATTCCAATTGGAAAAACTGGGAGAGAGGGCTCATACTCTGATGGTGTAAGCTATGGATTTTTTGATGAACTTTTCAAAGATAAAACAGTAAATCCAGAAAAATTGATAGTTGAAGATTTAGGCGAAATTAGAGAAGAAACCATTGCACTTCGTAAGAAATACGGATTTACAAGACAAAAAATATTGCAATTTTCAATCGATTTGGATAACTTATATGATAGAGACAATGAAGAGGAAAATGTTCTTGTTTTCCCAGGAAATCATGACTGCAACACAATTTATGGTTGGTATAAGACATTAAGCGATGACCATAAATGGAAATTGAAAGAATTCTTAAAGAAAAATGAATGCTATGAAATAAACGTAAATATTGGAATTATGCAATATCTATCAAGATGCAAAGCTAAAATGCCAATCATTATGGTTCAAGATATATTAGGATTAGATGAAAATTCAAGAATAAATATTCCGGGCATAGAAAGTGATAAAAATTGGTCTTGGAAACTAATTGATTTTAAAGATTTAGCAGAAAGAATTAAGGATTATTAGAGAAAAGGGGAAAAGTAAATGAGTTTAGTATTAAAAAATGTATCCAAATCATTTGTTGATAAAAAGGCAGTAGACAATATTTCCTTTAGTTTAACAAAACCAGGTGTATATGGTTTGCTTGGAACTAATGGAGCAGGGAAGACTACGACAATCAGAATGCTACTTGGAATTATAAAAAAGGATAGCGGAGAAATTACTTGGAAAGGAAAAACTGTAGATAGAAAATCTGTCAAATTTGGATATCTACCAGAAGAAAGAGGTGTATATCCAAAAACAAAAATATTTGACCAACTAATGTATTTTGCAGAATTAAAAGGAATGCAAAAAGAAGAAGCAATTAGTTCAATAAACAAATGGGCTAAAGTGCTAAAGGTGGAAGAATATTTGCAGATGCCAGCCGAAAAATTATCAAAAGGAAATCAACAAAAAATACAATTTATGACTGCAATTATACATGATCCAGAATTAGTGGTATTAGATGAGCCATTTAGTGGACTAGATCCAGTTAATACAGAAATACTAAAAAATATTATTATTAATTTAATAAAGAATGGAAAATACATAATAATGTCAGCACACCAAATGGCGACGATTGAAGAATTTTGTAGTGATATTTTAATATTGAATAAAGGTAAAACTGTATTGCAAGGAAATCTGAAAGAAATAAAAGAAAAATATCCTGCAAATAGAGTAGAAATAGATGTAAAACAAGATATTAAAAAATACATTGAAGAGCTTAATTTAGAAATAGAAACCGAAACAAACAATAACTATATTATAAAAATATCAGATGAAGAAAAAGCACATAAATTATTAAATAAACTTGTTGCAGATGGAATTAATATTGACAAATTTGAAATTAAGAAACCTACACTAAACGATATTTTTATAGAAAAGGTAGGTGAATAATAATGAGAGATATTTTTACAGTAGTGAAATTTACAATGAAAGATATGGTTAAAAGAAAATCGTTCATAATATCAACATTAATCATTTTGACTTTTATAGTAGTTGGTTTTAATGTACCAAATTTAATTAAAAGTTTTAATGGAGATAATTCTGGAGATAAATTATTAATAATAGACAGTAAAAATGTATTTGAAGGAACATTAGAAAACTTAAAACAGATGGATTTAGGCTATGAGTTTGAAATAACAAATGAAGATTTGAAATTTGAAGATGTAAAGAAAAAAATAGAAAATGAAGAAATAAAAGAAGCGATAATTATAAATCAAGAAAATGAAAAAATAAAAGTATTATATATTGTAGAAAACAAAACAACGATGAGCGAAGTGCCAGAAGGATGTATGAATGCTCTAACATCATTATACTCTAATTTAAGAATATCTAAATTAGGATTTACAGAACAACAATTACAATCGATTACTCCAAACTTTGAGTTTGACATAGAACAAACAGAGGAAAAGAGTGCGAGTGGAAATATTTTGGTAATGATGCTAATGTCGATAGTATTATTCTATGCGATATACTTTTGTGCATATCAAGTATCAAGCTCGATAACAACAGAGAAAACTTCAAAAATAATTGAAACACTTGTAACATCTACAAGCCCTAAAACAATAGTGCTTGGAAAGACAATAGGAATTGGTCTAGTTGGCTTAGCCCAGATGATATTAATAGTTGCAACAGCTTTAATAAGTGCTAAAACATTTTTAGAACCAGGAGTGCTAGATTCTGTTTTGGATATGTCTAATGTTACACCATATTTAGGAATAATGACTGCAATTTATTTTATATTAGGCTATTTGGCTTATGCTTTACTATATGCACTAACTGGCTCTACAGTAAGCAAGCCAGAAGATATACAATCTGCTAATTCGCCTGTTGCAATACTAGCAGTAATCGGATTTTATTTATCATATTTCACTATGATGAATCCAACAAGCAAGCTTAATTTATTTGCATCATTATTTCCAATATCATCACCATTTTGTATGCCATTTAGAATTATGATGGGACTTGCAAATTCTACAGATGTAATAATTTCAATCGCAATTTTAGTTGTTACCATAATTATTATTGCCAATGTTGCTATAAAAATATATTCAAATGCAATACTGAACTATGGTACAAAGATGAGCATTAAAGATATTATAAAAATATATAAAGAAAAACAAAGTTAAATATTACTTAGGACTGCTTGAAAAATAGTGGTACTTTTGTGATAATTATAGTGATAAATAGTATTTTTGTTTTAGAAATGATATTAAAAATATGTATATAATATTAATAGAGGTGTTTATTATGCCAGTTATTAGACCAAGTTCTGACTTAAGAAACAATTATAACGAAATTTCTACAATTTGTCATCAAACAAATAGACCAGTATATATTACAAAAAATGGTGCAGGAGATTTAGCTGTTATGAGTATTGAATTATACGAACTTTTAACAGATAAACATATTTTATACAAAGAATTAGAAAAAGGAATAAGCTCATTAGAAAAAGAAGAAAATAGAAAAGTAAAATGTGATGTTGCTTTTGTTCAAGCTGGAGGGACATATACAATGAATTTCAGAGAAAATTGATAGAAGCTATGCAAAATTTAATTTATTAAGAAATAAGTAATCTTGTTTTATATTGTCATGATTACAAAAAGAAAGGTAAAAGGTAATGTTTATGAAAATATTTTTAAAAGTAATTGGCGGTATTTTGGGAATAATAGTAGTTTTAGGAATTGTGTTTTTTGTAGTAGATTATAATAGAGTAAAAAATCAGGAAAAGCCTATTTTCTGTATACAAAATACAGCTGGAATGCTAGCAGATGGAGGTACAATAGAATATTTTGGTTTAGGTTATAAAGTAATAGATTTTCATACAGTGGCAGGATTCGATGATATAAAGATAGGAAATTGGTTTATGAAGTACAATGACTTTAAAGAAGAAATGCAAAAGTATGAAATGAAATACGGAGAAGAATTTCAAGAAAATAATGAAGACAAGGAAAACAATATTAATAATAAAGTAACTACAATAGATATTCAAGAAAATGGTTTAAGTTCTGCAGTACCAGCTAGAAAATACACTTTAAATCAAGAGGAAATATATGTAATTTTTAATATTATAGATAATTTAACTTTTGTAAATGAAACTTGTGATGGGATACCAACTTATATTATTAGTTATAATAGTAATGAAAAAGAAAATTTTATAAGCTATGGAATTGAAGTATTTAATAGTGAATACCATATTACATCAAATGAAAAAGGTGAAGCCATATTGTCTAGTGAACAAACAGAAAAATTAAATGAAATAATAAAAAAACTTAATAATTAGAAATACAAATTTTCATCTTTAGATAGTGTTGTTCCAATTATAGAAAATTTATAGGAAAAATAGGTATATCAGACCATGCAATGAGTGCGAAAGAAAAATTTATGAATAAAATGAGTGAAAATGGGTGGAATGCTAAAAGACTAATAGAAGGCCTTTGGACTTTGGAAAAAGGAAAAATAAATTATGAAGAAACTACTTGAAATATAGTAGTTCTTTTTGTATAATCAGAAGCGAGGGGGAGTTTTATGAAGAGAATAAAACAGAAAATTTATTATGGATTATATTTACAATTATAGGAGGAATATTTGTTGTAATAGGATTAATCATCGTTGGAAATGTTTTTAATTATGAAAACAAAGAAAGCACTGTAGGAATAATTACGGAAATATCAACATATAGAGGTAATAACGACGATAGAAATTATAGAGTGTATGTTTCATACAATGTTGATGGAAGAACGTATGAATCAGAGTTAAATGGATATTCTTCTAGCTTTTATGAAGGAAAAAAAATCAATATATATTATGATAAAAATAATCCCAATAAAATAGGAATGAAATCATTGGATTTTATATTTTTAATGTTTCCTGGATTTGGATTAATATTTTTGTCGATAGGAGGAACAGGATTATTATTAAAAAACAGAAATAAAAAATTAGAAAAATCTTTAAAAGAAAATGGCGATGTAATATATGCGGATTATGTAGAAACAATCGTAAATAGTTCGTATAGAGTAAATGGAAGACATCCGTACCGAATTATTTGCGAATGGAATAATCCATTAGATAGTAAAAAATATATATTTAAAAGTAAAAATATTTGGATAAATCCGGAAAATACTATAATAGAAAGAAATATAAAACAATTCCCAGTATATATTAATAGAAATGATATAAAAAAATACTTTGTTGATATAGATATTTTTGAAAATAAAGAAGGATAAAAGTAAAAATGATAGAAGCAACAATGAAAGAGAAAGTAAAAGAGTTTATTGTAAAAAATTTTAAATGGATTATATTATTCATTTGCTTGATAGGATTTTTAGCAATAGCAGAAAATGTATTTAATAAAGAAATAATGAACGGGGACATAGTAGGATATAAATTAATATCAACATTTTTAATATCAGACTTTGCAACGCCAATAGCAAAATTTATTACCAATTTTGGAGATGCAATATTTTTAACTGTATTGACTATTATTTTGTTCATACTAATAAAAAATAAAAAAATTGGTTTATCAATATTTTCTAATTTAGTAATAATTACAGCACTAAATCAATTATTAAAAAACATATTACAAAGACCAAGACCAACAGAATATAGAATAATTGAAGAAACAGGATATAGTTTTCCTTCAGGGCATTCTATGATAAGTATGGCTTTCTATGGATATATAATATACTTAATTTATAAATATGTAAAAAACAAATACATAAAATGGATTTCTATAGTATTATTAAGTATTTTAATATGTTCTATTGGAATAAGCAGAATTTATTTAGGTGTACATTATACAAGTGATGTACTAGGAGGATTCTTAATATCAGTATCATATTTAGTTATATATATAAGTGCTGTAATCAAGAGCTTCGTATTATGAAATAATTGCGAACAAAAAATGGGGAGATAAAGAAAACTATGATATTTGTCTTGACTGTTCTATTGGAAATGAGAAGGTAGTAAATATTATTTGTGATTATACAAATGAAAAAAATAAATAAGAAAATAAAAGTAGTTGTGATTTGAAAAATTCAAATTGCAACTATTTTGTTTATTTATTAAAATCATCTCTACAAATTAATGTTTAGAGAATGGATATATATAGTATCTACAATAATAATTATGTTTGGTTTTATTGTTAGAATAATGCAATTACTTTTAAAGATTAAGAAAAATGTGAATTACTATGATTATAAAAATATATTTGTAGCTGGAAATCAGAAAAGAATAGAAGAATATTATGGCAAGGGTGGATTTGATCCAATAGGAAATAAATATGGATATGAATATAAGCTTGAAAGGACAACGTGCTATGATGAAAAGGTAGAGATTATATCTATAAATGAATAGACAAATTATAAGGTGTATTTTTAATTTTATTCTAACATCAAAAAAATATTGACTTTAATTCAATAATGTGATATTTTGCATAGGTAAAAAGTATTAGGAGGTAATAATTATGGAATTAAAAGGATCAAAAACAGAGCAAAATTTAATGACGGCTTTTGCCGGAGAATCACAGGCAAGAAATAAATATACATATTTTGCTAGTAAAGCAAAAAAAGAAGGATATGAACAAATAGCTGCAATTTTCCAAGAAACAGCTGACAATGAAAAAGAACATGCAAAAATTTGGTTTAAATTATTAAATGGTGGAGAAATTGGAACAACAGCTGAGAACTTAAATGCTGCTGCTGATGGAGAAAATTATGAATGGACAGATATGTATGCTGAATTTGCTAAAATAGCTAAAGAAGAAGGTTTTGACCATATTGCATACTTATTTGAAGAAGTTGGTAAAATTGAAAAGGAACATGAAGAAAGATATTTAAAATTATTAGAAAATGTAAAAGATGGAAAAGTGTTTGAAGCAGGAAAAGTTAAAATATGGAAATGTAGAAATTGTGGACATATTGTTGTTGGAACAAAAGCTCCAGAAGTTTGCCCTGTATGTAGCCATCCAAAAGCATATTTCGAAATTAAAGCTGAAAATTATTAAAATATAGGAAAACTATTCTTATGAGAAATATAAATTAATATGGAGGAAATTTATGAAAAAAGAATTAGTAATAAAAAGATGTTCTAAATGTCAATCTTTAGTTGAAGTCATAAAAGATTGTACTAGTGATAATTGTAGTATTAAATGTTGCGGTGAAGAAATGATAGAATTAGCTCCAAATAGTGTAGATGCATCTTTTGAAAAACATGTACCAAACTATGAAGTAATAGATAATCATATAATTGTAAAGGTTAATCATGTTATGGAGGAAGACCATTTTATAGAATGGATTGCAATGTTAGCAAATAATAAAATTATAAAAAAATTTTTATTGCCAGGTGAAGAAGCCTGTGTAATATTTCCATATGTTAAAGGAAGTAAAATTTATTCTTTTTGTAATAAACATGGACTTTGGTCAAAAGAAGTTGAATAAATATAGATAAATTAAGCTTTTTGTGTGAGATTTGTTACATAGAAATGATTGTGATAAAAATGAAAGATATTATCATTTCTGATGATATAATGTAGAAGCAGTAAAATTTGAAGATTTACCAGATGACTGGGTTTGTCCTTTATGTGGTCTTGGAAAAGAATTCTTTGAAAAAAATAGAAGAATAAGAAATGATTTAAGAGTTTAGTTTAATAATGAAATTAAACTCTTTTTACAATAAAATCAGGGTAAAACTTATAAATATTTGGATTTTAGATACAAAATATAATTTCTAAATTATATTTCTTATTGTAATACGATAGCATATGTACTATTTTGGATGGAAAGTAGTAAAAAGCATGGAATCTATTAAATATGCATAAAGGAGAGTGATAAAAATGTTAAAAAATGCTATAGCATATATCTTGAGAAAGAGGAGTAGAACAGTTATTATATTTATTATTTTAACAATAGTTCTTTCATGCTTATACTCATGTTTAAACATAATGAAATCAACAATTAGCTTAGAAAATAATTTATATAAGTTATCAAATACATCTTTATCAATAACACAAAATAACAATGAGAACTTTAAAACAAATCAATTTAAAGAAATAGAAAATATAAAAGAGATAAAAGAAACAATTCCCCAATATGATGGACTAGCAAAATCTACAAATATTAAAGCAGTAGAAGGAATGCAAATGATCGAAAGAGACGATATGCCAGAAGAATTTAAAAATATATTTTCAATAGAAGCCACCAATAATACTGGAAAGGACAATTTATTTAATAGTGGAGTTTTTACTCTTATAAAAGGTAGACATATTGAAAAAGATGACAGAGAAAAAATTATTATACATGAAGAACTGGCACAAAAGAACAATTTAGAATTAAATGATAAAATTCGTCTTGAACTATTTGATTTAAACAATAATGAAATAAAAACAGAATATGAATTTGAGATTATTGGGATTTTTTCTGGAAAAAAACAAGAAAAATACACAGGAATGACATCAGACTTTAGCGAAAATATGGTATTTATTGATTATGAATCAAGCCAAGCAGCATTAAACAAAGCAGAAAACAATAAAGTTGTAAATAAACTTGAAATAATTTCAGATAGTTCAAAAGATACAAATATAGTATTAAATAAAATTAAAGAAATAAAAATTGATTGGTCAAAATTCAATATTGAAAAAAATGATGATGTATATGAAGAAACTTTAGAATCTGTAGAAGGTATAAAACATATAATAAAGGTTATGACATATTTAATTATGACAGGAGGAATAATAGTTTTATCTTTAATATTAATTTTATGGCTAAGGGAAAGAATTTATGAAATAGGAATATTGTTATCAATAGGAATAAGTAAAGCAAAAATTATAGCTCAATTTATATTTGAGTTAATATTTATATCACTACCATCTATATTAGCATCTTTATTTTTAGGAAATGTGATATTAAATCAAATAATAGGTGGATTTATCAATTCTGATAATTCGACAATAAATATTAATAATCTACTAAAAAATGATAATTTAATATCAAATATTACAATATTTTTACAAAGTTATGGAGTATTAATAGGAATTATTGTTTTATCAGTTATTATTGCAAGTGCAATGATATTAGTAAAAAAACCAAAAGAAATATTATCAAAGATAAGTTAGGAGATTGCAATGGATATATTAGAAATAAAAAATGTAACATATAATTATTCAAATTCAAGAGAGAAGATTTTGTTATCAGTAAATCAAAAGTTTGAACTTGGACAATTTTATGCAATAATAGGAAAATCAGGAGCAGGGAAGTCAACGTTACTTTCATTATTAGCAGGACTAGACAAACCACAAAAAGGTCAAATTCTATTCAAAAATGAGGATATAGAGAACAAAGGGTATAGTAATCATAGAAAAAACAACATAACATTAGTTTTTCAAAATTATAATTTAATTGATTATTTAACACCAATTGAAAATGTTAGATTAGTAAATAAAAAGGCATCAGAAGATATTTTGCTACAATTGGGACTTGATAAAAGTCAGATAAATAGAAATGTAATGAAACTATCTGGTGGTCAACAGCAAAGAGTAGCCATAGCAAGAGCATTAGCATCAGAAGCACCAATAATTCTAGCTGACGAACCTACAGGAAATCTTGATAGTGACACTGCAGGAGAAATAATAGAAATATTAAAAAGATTGGCTAAAGAGAGAAATAAATGTGTAATAGTTGTAACACATAGTAAGGAAGTTGCAAATTCTGCTGATATTATTTTAGAATTAAGTGACAAAAAATTAAGAAATATAAGTAAAATTAATTAGGGGGGGTATATTGATGATAAAAAATGCTTTTGCATATGTAACAAGAAAAAGTTTAAAATCAATAATAATATTATTAGTTATTATGGCTATGTCAACACTTAGTCTGATTAGTTTGGCAATTAAAGATGCTACTAATAGAGCTTCAGAAGAAACTTTTAAAAATATAACAAATAGTTTTTCTATGGAAATAAATAGAAGAGTTAATCTTGGAACACCAAGAGGTGGAGGAAATATAAAAGGAGAAGATATAAAAAAAATAGCTGAATCTGAAGATATTTCCTCTTTTGTAAAGAGAATAAATAGTGTAGCTGATTTGGTAGATAATGATATTATAGAAACTAAAAAAACAATTGCAAATCAATCACCAGAAAGAGCAGAAAATTTTAAAAGAACAGTTATGCTAACAGGAGTTAATGATTCATCAAAAGAAAATAAATTTGTGTCAGGAGCTTACAAATTAATAGAAGGAGAACATTTGGAAGAAAATGACAAAAGTAAGATTTTAATACATAAAGACTTAGCTGAAAAAAACAATTTGAAAATTGGAGATAAAATAAAAATTAAGTCCAATTTATTTGATGCAGATAATGAAAAAGGAGCAAATGAAACACTAGAAGTAGAAATAAAAGGAATTTTCGATGGACACAATAAAAGTAGTGTAACTTCTGCACAAGAACTTTACGAAAATACATTAATAACAGATTTAGATACAGCTGCAAAAGTTTATGGAAACACAGAAGATACTGCAGTATATCAAGATGCAACATTTTTTGTAAAAGGTGATAAAAATTTGGATCAAGTCATTAAAAATATTAAAAAACTTGATATAAATTGGAACCAATACAATTTAATTAAAAGTTCAACAAATTATCCAGCACTACAACAATCAATATCTGGTATATATTCAATAGCAAACAAATTATTTGCTGGTTCATTAATATTTGCAGGTATTACAGTTTCATTATTATTACTTTTATGGATGAATGCTAGAAAAAAAGAAATAGCAATTTTTCTAGCATTAGGAATATCAAAATTGAAAATTTTTGGACAATTTGTTATTGAGCTAGTATTTATATCTATTCCTGCATATATAGGATCATATTTTTTAGCTGTTTATGCAGGAAACATGATAGGAAATAATATATTAAATAAAGTTACTGGAAATATAACAAAACAAATAGCAAAGCAATCGGCATCTAGTGGACTTGGTGGAGGAGCAGAAGTAGATGGTTTTAATAAAACTCTAACAAGCTTAGATATTAATATATTACCAAAATCAATAATATATGTAATTTTATTTATGTCTTTGGTACTTATAATATCTTTAGTGATATCATCTATAAGTAGTTTAAAAAAGAGTCCAAAGGAATTGTTAATTGATACAAAGTAGAATTCAAAAAAACGGAAAAATCATAAATGCCCAGCTGTAAACGTTTGCCATGTTGGAGCATTAAGTCAAAAAGACTTTGAAGCACCCAAAATAGATTATGATAAATGTATAAAATGTGGCAAATGCTCAAATTTTTGTCCTAAAAAAGCATTAGTATTAGATTAAAAAATTGCAATGTATAAAATAGGGACAAAATAATAACTTATTTTCTTGTTTACAATTTTTTATATAATAGTATAATATTAATAAAAGGAGGAGTTTTAAATGAAAGAAAATGCAAAATTTTTAAAATGTCCAATATGTGACAATATAATAGAATTAATTGATGGAGATGTACAAAATATAACTTGTTGTGGTAGAAAAATGGAAGAAATGAAAGCTAATACTACAGATGCAGCAACGGAAAAACATATACCAATATACAAAAAAGTAGAAGATGAAATAGTAGTAAGTGTTGGAGAAGTAGAACATCCAATGGAAAAGGAACATTATATAATGTGGATTGCACAAGTATCAGAAAATAGAATAACTCGTGTAAAATTATATCCAGAGCAAGCAACGGAAACTAGATTTCCATATATATCTGGTGCAACATTATATGCTTATTGCAACAAACATGGATTATGGAAAACAACAATAAAATAGTAAATAGCTATAAGTAGGGTAGATAATCATTGAAATTATCTATCTTTTATTATATAACCATAACAAAAATTAGTAAATTGTATGATAAAAAATAAAAAGTTAAGTTTAAGTGCTAAAATTCTAGTTAAAAATGGTAGATTAAAGTTAAAATAAATATTAAGATATATCTTAATTTATTTTAATATGGAAGGAAATGAGTGAGATATTTGAAATTACTTTAGATGATTTAATAAAAGATACAGAGCCTAATATTGATAAAAATAATAACTTTTTTCTTTCATGGTGTGAATTTTTATAATTTGTGTTATAATGCTAATGTATATAAAAAAAGGAGGATATAAATGTTAGAAAATATAGAAGTTTTATACCATAGTAGTATAAGAATTAACAAAGAAAAAACAATTTATATAGATCCATTTAAAATAGATAGAAATTATAATGATGCAGATATTGTTTTTATAACACACGATCATTATGACCATTATTCTGAAGAAGATATAGATAAGGTTATAAATGAAAACACAACTATTATAATACCAGAGGAATTATTAACAAAACTATTAAGAAAAGGCATAAATAAAAATGCAATTATTACAGTAGAGCCAAATAAAAATTATATGGTGCAAGGAATTAAATTTGAAACAATATCAGCATATAATACAAATAAAACATTTCATCCAAAAGAAAATGGTTGGGTTGGTTATATTATTATAATAAATGGTATTAGATATTATATTGCAGGAGATACAGACATTACAGAAGAAAATAAACAAGTAAAGTGTGATGTGGCTTTTGTTCCAGTTGGAGGAACATATACAATGGATTTTAAAGAAGCAGCAAGTTTAATAAATGAAATAAAACCTAAAATAGCAATTCCAATTCATTATGGTAGTATAGTTGGAACAGAGCAAGATGCAATAGATTTTATAAGATTATTACATCCAGAAATAAAAGGTATAATTTTAATGAAAAAATAAATGAAAGAAGGAACAAATAGTGCAATTTTCAAGCAAAGATATTCAATTATTTAATGAATCAGGAATACATGTAGAAGATAAAAATTATACAAATAGTGAAGTTGAAAGATTAAAAATTAAAGTAACAGATTTTATTGTCAGTCAAAGTACAAAAGATATTGATAAATATAGTAAAAAATTTAGTAGTTTATTATGAGGACAAGATATGGATAAAGAAGAAATAATAAAATATTGTTTAACATTAGAAAATACATATAAGGATTGTCCATTTTCAGATGACTTTGAATCTGTAACGATGAAACATTGTAAAAATAAGAAATGGTTTGCATTATTAATGAATGTAAATAATAAGTTATACCTTAATGTTAAGACAGATCCAAATTATTCTGATATATTGAGAAATACTTATGATTATATAATACCTGCTTATCATATGAATAAGGAACATTGGAATACGATTATTGTAGATGGAAATGTAGATAAAACATTAGTAAAAGAATTGATAGAACAAAGTTATCAATTGACAAAGTAAAAAGAAAATAGTAAGTTATTGTTTAGATTAGTTTGAAATACAACTAATCTATTTTTATATAACTATTTAGAAAAAAATCTAAATAGTTATTGACATTAGAGTTACAAAATAGTATAATCTATTTAGATATATATCGAAATACTATAAGTGAGGTGATTATTTTGGGAATGTCGGAAACATTAAAAGCAATTAGTGATCCTGTAAGAAGAGAGATATTAGAACTATTAAAAGATGGTAGAAAAACAGCAGGAGAAATATCAAGTAGTTTTAATTTAACAGGAGCAACCGTATCATATCATTTATCAAATTTAAAGAAAGCGAATTTAATAACTGAAACAAAGCAAAAGAACTTTATATTTTATGAATTAAATAGTTCCGTATTTGAAGATGTTTTAGTTTGGATTTATAAGTTGGGAGGAAATAAGAATGGAAAAGAAAAATAAAAGAACATTAATTTTAAGTGTAATTATATGTTTATTACCAATGGTATTAGGTATTGCTTTTTATAATAGGCTACCAGAACAAATGCCAATTCATTTTACGATAAATGATGTACCAGATAATTATGCACAAAAAAATTTTGCATTATTTGGAATACCAGTTATTATGGCTATTGTGCAAGCAATATGTATAATATCTACAACAAAAGTTAATAAATTAAAAAATAGTGAAAAACCTAGAATTGTAAAAACAATGGAATGGTTTATTCCAATTATTACAGTATTAGTATATATCATTATGATAGAAGTTCCGTTAGGTAGTGATGTTTATGTTGGAAAAAGTGTATGTTTGATATTAGGAATATTATTTACGATTATTGGAAACTATATGCCTAAAATGAATTATGAAACAGGGAAAAAACTTTTTCATCCAACTCCTAAAACTGAAAAATCATTTAGAAAAATGAGTAGAATTATGGGATATGGTTTTCTAGGTATGGGTATTATATTACTAATATTGATTATATGGGTATAACAATAAATTATAATTTAAGGAGTTGATAGTATATGGATAAAGAAGTATTGTTATCAAATATAGATAAAGTTCATACTACTGAAATGGGTATTGATAGAATTAAGAAAAATCTTAAAATAGATACAAATGATGTAGTTGAACATTGTAAAAATAAAGTTTTAGACAAGAATTGTAATATCTATAAGCAAGGTAAGAATTGGTATTGTGAAATAGATAATATAAAGATAACTATTAACTCATATAGTTATACGATAATTACAGCACATACTATTCGCTAAATTACAATAAGTAGGGTAGATAACCAGTTGAAATTATCTACCTTTTATTATATAATCCTAACAAGAATTAGTAATTTGAAAGAGAGTTATATAAAAGATAAGAAATAGTATTAGAAAGAAGGG
>ERZ791884.177-NODE-177-length-83761-cov-9.536580_pt1 | contig 83761 bp, 79 predicted proteins | sample MGYA00509941_ERZ791884 | MGnify/ENA primary metagenome ERZ791884 (study PRJEB30046, sample SAMN00792095) | human gut metagenome | study: EMG produced TPA metagenomics assembly of the A metagenome-wide association study of gut microbiota in type 2... | reverse complement strand
TTTTCTACGGAATTACTGAAAACAAAAAAAGTGCCAACGAACACTTGACACAAACTAAAGAAAAAAAGAGGATTTCAAAACCGACAAAATGTGCTATACTTATTCTTATCATAAAAGATTGGAGTGAAGCAACATGAAAAGCAAACAGATTCTCTCGCTTTCCCTTGCCGCATGCCTGATGATTGGCTCTCTTGCCGGAGCAGGCGGGGTGCAGGCAAAAGCAAAAGCGAAAAAGCCGGTATTGTCAAAAACAAAAATGACTGCCTATATTGGCAAGACAAAGAGATTGAAGGTTAAGAAAAACGGAACGAAAAAAATCGTGAAAACCAAATGGACTTTGTCCGGAAAAAAAGTGGCAAAACTGTCGAAAAAGAAAAAGACATCGGTCACCATTAAGGGATTAAAAAAAGGCAGTGCGACAGTAAAAGCCAAGGTTTGGTATCAGAAGAAAGGTGCCAAAAAGAAGAAAAAAGTCACTTTGAAATGTAAGGTAAGTGTAACAAAATACGTTTCTCCAGAGGCGAAGAAAAAGGCGAACGTGTTAAATGCGACGACGAAGTATCAGCCGCTTGCTAAGTTGGCAGCGCAGCATGGATTCAAGCTGGGAACCGTTGTAAACTACACAAATGTTACAACAAATGACAACTACAAAAATCTTGTGAAATACCATTTTAACAGTTTGACAGCAGGAAATGAGTTTAAGGCATATTCGCTTTTAGACCAGGCAAAATCTGCGCAAAGTAAAGATGGAATGCCGGTGATGAATTATGAAAAAGCTGATGCCATCATTTCGTTTGCCAAGGAAAATGGAATTCAGATGCGCGGTCACGTCCTTGTCTGGCACGCGTATATGTGTGACTGGTTCTTTCGCGAGGGCTATGACACAAGTAAGAAATATGTAAGCAAGGCGGTTATGCAGAAACGTCTTCAGTATTATATTAAAGAAGTAATCACTCATTTTGAAAAGAAATACCCGGGTGTGATTTATTGCTGGGATGTTGTAAATGAGGCTGTAGCAGACCAGAATGTGGGAAATGACAACCGAAATCTCCGAAAAGATAATCAGTTTTATAAAATTCTTGGCAGTGATTATGTGGAGCAGTCGTTCCTTTATGCGAAAAATACGGTAGATGAACTTGGGGCCGATATCAAATTGTATTATAATGATTACAATTCTTTCTACAAATCAAAGCGTGAGGAAATCGTAAATTTGGTTAAGAGCATTAACAGTTATGCAAAGGATGCCAAGGGAAATACGCGCAAGTTGTGTGACGGCGTTGGCATGCAGGGATACATTGGCGGTTACGGAACTCAGAATGGATGCATGAATGAGCAGAATATTTCGGATATTAAGAAATCAATTGAGACTTATGCAGCACTTGGCTGTGAGGTGCAGGTGACCGAAATGGCAGTAAGAAATTATATGGGGACGGCCGCCATGAAGAAAAAACATGCTGCATTTTATAAAAAACTGTTCCAGATGTTTGTGGACGTAAATGAAATTTCGGCAAAATGCACCGGAAAATCAGATGAAGAAATTAAAAAATTGGAGGAGAGCCGACCTTTAAAAGCGGTTTCAATTTGGGGATGGCAGGATGACCCATCGCTGGATGAAAGCAGCTATGGCTACTCGATGAATGGTCCATATTGTGGTTTGTTCACGGAATTGTATGCGGTGAAAGATTCGTTTAAGAATGTGTATGAGGTTCTTGCAAATAAAAGAATTTAAAGGTGTTGACATTTTAAATTTTCAAGATTATAATAGCGGTAACACGTAGATGAGACGAGTAAAACGCAGAACATGTCAGAGAGAAATGCCTTGTGCTGGAAGCATTTTCATGGGAACCGTTTGAAAACTACCTCGGAGTGACCCCAATCCGGTCCGGTGACCCCGTTATCGTCAGAATGAAGCCGGGATGATTTATTACTATTTCGTCCAACAAGGGTGGAACCGCGAGACATTGATTTTATGGCCTCGTCCCTTCGAACTATGACAGCGAGAAGGGATGAGGCCTTCTTGTATATTGAAATTGAATGAGAACAGGAGGAATTGACATGAAAGTAACACTTAAAGATGGTTCAAGCAAAGAGTATTCACAGGCAATGAGCATTATTGATATTGCCAAAGACATCAGTGAAGGACTTGCCAGAGTGGCATGCGTTGCCGAGTTAGACGGCGAAGTTGTGGATTTGCGTACAATAGTAGATGGCGAACACACACTGAATATTTTGACATTTGACAGCGACGAAGGAAAAGCAGCATTCCGTCATACTGCATCCCATGTGCTGGCACAGGCGATTAAGAGATTGTATCCGGATGCCAAATGTGCCATTGGACCTTCGATTGAGGAAGGTTTCTACTATGATTTTGATATAGCACCATTGGACCGTGAGGCACTGGACAAGATTGAAAAAGAAATGAAAAAGATTGTTAAGGAAGGTGCGACATTAGAGCGTTTTACCCTGCCAAGACAAGAGGCAATTGATTTGATGAAAAAACGTGAGGAGCCGTATAAGGTTGAGTTGATTGAAGATTTACCGGAAGATGCCGAGATTTCTTTCTATCAGCAGGGCGAATACATTGATTTGTGTGCCGGTCCTCATTTGATGAATACAAAACCGTTAAAGGCAATGAAGCTGATTTCTTCTTCCGGTGCTTACTGGAGAGGAAATGAGAAAAATAAAATGCTTACCCGTGTATACGGAACTGCTTATACAAAGAAAGCGGATTTGGATGCCTATTTGGAGCATTTGGAAGATATTAAAAAACGCGACCACAATAAATTGGGACGTGAGCTGGAACTGTTTACTACCGTTGATGTAATCGGTCAGGGACTTCCGCTTTTGATGCCAAAAGGTGTACAGGTTATTCAGACTTTGCAGCGCTGGATTGAAGATGAGGAAGAAAAGCGCGGTTACATGAGAACGAAGACACCTTTGATGGCGAAATCTGATTTGTACAAGATTTCCGGTCACTGGGATCACTACAAAGAAGGTATGTTTGTTCTTGGCGATGAGGAAAAGGATAAGGAAGTATTTGCCCTTCGTCCGATGACCTGTCCATTCCAGTACTATGTTTACAAGGCAAGCCAGAAATCCTATCGTGACCTGCCATGTCGTTATGGTGAGACATCAACATTGTTCCGTAATGAGGATTCCGGTGAAATGCACGGCTTGACTCGTGTGCGCCAGTTTACAATTTCTGAAGGACATTTGATTGTGCGTCCGGACCAGATGGTAAAAGAGTTTAAGGATTGTATCGCTCTCGCTCAGTACTGTTTGCAGATACTTGGTGTTGAGGAAGATGTAACGTATCATCTGAGCAAATGGGATCCTGAAAACCGTGAAAAATATATCGGCGAGCCGGAAGTTTGGAATGAGACAGAAGAAGATATCCGTCAGATTCTGATTGAACTGAACATTCCATTTACTGAAGATGTCGGAGAGGCCGCTTTCTACGGACCAAAAGTAGATATCAATGCGAAGAATGTATACGGTAAAGAAGATACCATGATTACCATTCAGTGGGATGCCCTTTTGGCGGAACAGTTTGATATGTATTATATTGATGAAAATGGTGAGAAAGTACGCCCATACATCATCCACAGAACATCGATTGGATGTTATGAGAGAACGTTAGCATGGCTGATTGAGAAATATGCCGGTGCATTCCCGACATGGCTTTCACCGGAGCAGGTACGTGTTCTGCCGATTTCTGAGAAATATCTCGATTACGCAAACAGTGTGGAAGAGAAATTAAAGGCGAATGGCATCCGTTGCAGCGTGGACAGCCGTTCCGAAAAAATCGGTTACAAGATTCGCGAGGCAAGACTTCAGAAAACACCGTATATGCTCGTCGTTGGGCAGAAAGAAGAGGAAGAAGGCGTTGTATCCGTTCGCAGCCGTTTCAAAGGAGACGAGGGTGCGCAGTCTTTGGATACGTTCATTGATGACATTTGCAAGGAAATCCGTACGAAAGAAATTCGTAAGGTAGAAGTGACACCGGAGAGTAAATAAGCAGGAGGTTTGTATGCAGCAGAATAGACAGACAAATGCAAAAGCGATTGCGTCGTTAGTGCTTTCATGTGCTTCGATGGTTTGTTGTATGCAATGGTCCATTTCTTTGGTAATGGCAGTGCTTGGCATTGTATTTGGAATTTTGGGACTTCGTGATGACAATTCAAATCAGGAAGATGCAGCAATTGCCGGTATCGTTGTGGGAGTGGCAGGAGTCATCCTTGCCATTGTCGTAGCGGTGCTGTTAATAAAAATTACGAATAATTCGTCGCTGCAGCATCTGGAACAGGCAGCAGCCTATTTTGCCCCATATGGCAGGATATAGAAATGGAGGAATCTATGACAGATATAAATCGGCACAGAGGGCTTGCAATTGCCTCTCTTATATTAGGTGGAATTTCCTGTTTTTGCTGTTTTGGAACAGGTATCGGCGTAATCCCTGCCGCAATCGCCCTTGTATTTAGTATTATCGCTGTGGCAAAAGGCGGTAAAAATGCGAAAAAATTAGGAATCATTGGATTGATTTTGAGTGCCATCGGTCTGGTTTTAAATGCTGTGATTTTGGCATACGGAATCTGGATGATTCGCTGGGACCACATGACAATTGAAAATCTATCCTCAATTCAGAACTTAAATCCTGCAAACGAAAAAGACATCATCGAATGGCTTCAGCAGTTTATTAAGGTTGATATATCGGGGATGGTAAATTAAATGATGTTTTTTGATTTCCGTAATTAGGCAGAAAAGCTTTGTATCTCGTGGGCGCTTTCGCTCATTGAGTGCGTAGCGGTATGGGCGCTGAAACTACCAGCGCTACATACCGACGTACTCAAAACCCACGAGTTTCAAAGTTTTTCTGCCTAATTACTGGAATTCAATAAATGACATCCCCCCAATCATTTGTTGCCCTGCCTTAATACCATGGCTGATACTTTGTATGTAAGCGTGTGTGGTCAAGTGATTGCTGCTGATTTTTCAGGAATCCAATAAATGACCTTAATTCAATTTATAATGATTGCGCTGCAAACACATCGGGTATCAGACACGCGTAGTTTGCGTGTCGATACCCCTGTGCGTTTGCTAAGCGGGAGCGGCGCAAGAAATATAAATTGAATTAAGGCCATTTACGGAAACTGAAAAAAAGTTAACAGCAATCACTTGACACACACCACCTTTCTATGGTACACTACCAAAGGTGTAAAAAGCAGAGTTATCCACTCTCACCTTGCCGTATAACATTTGTTATCACACGGTATTGGTTCACATCTATTATAATGATAGGAAATGTTTTACGTGGATAGCTGGCTTTTAGAAACAGCTATCTTTTTTTCATTTAGGAGGTAAGAACAATAAGCGATTTAATGATTAACGAGCAGATTCGCGACAGAGAAGTTCGTGTAATTGGACCAAATGGAGAACAGCTTGGCATTATGTCGGCAAAAGAAGCATATTTCAAAGCAAAAGATGCAGGACTTGATTTGGTAAAGATTGCACCGACTGCAAAACCGCCGGTGTGCAAAATTATTGACTACGGCAAGTACCGCTATGAGCAGGCTCGTAAAGCAAAAGAAGCAAAGAAGAAACAGAAAACCATCGAGACAAAAGAAATCAGACTTTCGCCAAACATTGATACCAATGATTTGAACACGAAAGTAAATCAGGCAAAGAAATTCCTGCAAAAGGGAGCTAAAGTAAAAGTCTCACTCCGATTCCGTGGTAGAGAAATGGCTCATAAAGATGTAGGAAGGGAAATCCTGAATGCGTTTTTTGAAGAATTAAAGGACGTTGCTTCCGTCGACAAACCTGCGAAGATGGAAGGAAGAAGTATGGTAATGTTTTTATCAGCCACAAAATAATAACGGAGGAATAATATCATGGCAAATCAGAAAATGAAAACAAAAAGAGCTGCTGCAAAGCGCTTTAAAGTTACCGGTACCGGTAAATTGAAAAGAAACAAAGCATACAAGAGTCATATTTTGACTAAGAAGACAACAAAGAGAAAAAGAAATCTCAGAAAGTCTGCTCTTGTAGATGAAACTAATGTAAAAACAATGAAAAAGATTATGCCATACAGCTAATGGCGAAGGAGGGAACTGACAAATGGCTAGAATTAAAGGCGGAATGAACGCAAAGAAAAAACATAAAAGAGTATTGAAACTGGCAAAGGGTTACAGAGGCGCAAGAAGTAAACAGTATCGTGTTGCAAAACAGTCTGTTATGCGTGCGTTGGAAGAGTCCTATACAGGTAGAAAACAGAAAAAGAGACAGTTCAGACAGCTTTGGATTGCTCGTATTAACGCAGCAGCTAGAATGAATGGTCTTTCCTACAGCAAATTTATGTATGGTTTGAAACTTGCTGAGGTAAACGTAAACCGTAAAATGCTTTCTGAGATGGCAATCAGCGATCCGGAAGGTTTCGCTTCTTTGGTAGAAGTAGCAAAAAGCAAATTAGCTTAAGCTTTATCTGTTATAACAAACAAGTACAAAAAGGTATCTCATTGTGAGGTACCTTTTATCTTGCAGTAAAAGTGAAACATCACGATTAATGGAAAGGAAATGAGGGAAATGAGTCAGACGCATAAGCAAAAAATAGCGGCATTGCTTGTCGTAACCTTAATTTTATGTGACCTCATAAGTGGGAGCCCTGCCCATTTGCAGGCAAGACAGAAGAACAATCAGACGGAGTGGAGTGAAGAGCCAACGCCTGAACCGATAGTAGAACCGACTGCGGAGCCCACAGAGGAGCCGGAGCCAACAGCTGCGCCACAGCCAAATGAAACTCCAAAGCCGGTGAAAAAATATGAACTGGTATCGCCCCACGCTAAGTATTATAAAGGCGGCATGAAGGGGATTCATTATCGGAAAGTGAAGGGGGAAAAGGTATATCACCTTTACTCGTATACGACCGATTCGGTAAAACTTGTTATGTCACAGGCATCTACTTTTGAGGTTTACGGAGGTGCTTCGAAAAAAGAAGTAAAAAAGAAGATAGTTACCGTTTCTTCCTCCGGTGTGGTAAAATGTAAGACAAAAAACAATAAAATTTACACGCTCTTAAAAGCGACGTCCAAAGTGACAGGCGAAAGCTGCTATATTTACATTTATTTTAATGGAAAAATCAAGAGCAAAAGTGGCAGCAAAATAAAGTTATGGGAAAAGAAAAAAGCGACAGTTTCTTTTAACTATGCTAAAAAGAAATTGTCTTTTGAAATAAAGAATAAAAAGATTGCAAGTGTCAATAAAAACGGACGAATTACGGCGAAAAAGAAGGGTACGACTTACCTTTTCGTAAAGGTGAAAGATTCGGATAAGAACCAGTGCAGGATTAAAATTGTTGTAAAAGAAGAGCCGTGGATTGTCAGTGAAAAGGATAAGAAATACGACTATGCAGAGATGACAAGAGATTTGCGTAAGATTGCTCACAAATACCCCGGAAAAACAGGGCTGTCGAGCCTTGGCAGGACATATGACAACAGGGAAATCTGGTGCCTGCGTGTGGGAAATCCTTCTGCGGCAAAGAAACTTGTGATTGATGCGGCAATTCATGCCAGAGAGTGGAAAAATACACAGGTCATTATGCGACAGACCGAGGAAATTCTTCGGGAATATGGTGAGCACCGCGCAAGATTCCGTTCGACATGCCTTTATATTCTGCCGATGGATAACCCGGACGGTGTGACAATTTCGCAGTATGGGGCAAGTGGAATCCGCAATGCAAAACTTCGCAAGAAAATACAGAAGATAGGGCATTTCAATACGTGGAAAAATAATGCCAGAGGGGTTAATATTAACAATAATTTCCCTGCCGGTTTTTCAGCAGATAAGAAAAAGGATAAAAAGAAGGGGAAGAAAAGAAAACCGGATGCCACAACATATAGAGGAAAGAAGGCAGCGAGCGAAAAGGAAACGAAGGCATTAATTTCTTTTGTTAAGCGGATATCGCCAAAGACAGTGTTGAATCTCCATTCGACCGGCAGTATTTTATACTGGGATTTTGATGTATCGTCGCCACTGCATGAAAAGCAGTACAGGTTAGCAAGTGAAATAAAAAAGAGAAATCATTACCGAATGATGCCAAAGAGTTCGAGTACAGAAGAACACGGAGGCTTTGCGGACTGGCTTGTGTACGAGAAGAAAATTGTGAGTGTTACGGTAGAAACAGGGACAGTGCCATGCCCTTTGCCGCACTCTCAGTATAAAAAGATTTATAAACGAAACAAAAAGATGTTTCGCTGGTTTATGCTATCTTATTAAACAGGTAATTGGATACGAAAAGGAAGGTGCATTAAAATGGAACGAACGAGAAGACTGCGGATGAACGAACGAGTGAGAGATATGGTGCGGGAAAATCATGTCCGGGTGGACGAATTGATTTATCCGATTTTTGTAATAGAAGGAGAAAATATTTGTGAACCGGTAGAGTCGATGCCGGGCATCTGCCAGTATTCGATTGACAGACTTCATGAAGAACTTGACCGAGTGCGTGAGGCAGGGATTCCGGCAGTTTTATTGTTTGGTATTCCGGCACACAAAGATGAGCAGGGAAGTGGTGCGTATGCCGAAGACGGAATCGTGCCACAGGCGATTCGCTATATTAAGAAAAATTACAAAGAACTTGTTGTTGTTGCGGATGTCTGCCTGTGTGAATACACATCACATGGACACTGCGGTCTGATTTGCGATGGGGAAGTTTTAAATGATGAGACGCTTCCGTTTTTGTCAAAGGCATCTGTTGTGTATGCAAAGGCAGGAGCAGATATTATTGCACCGAGTGATATGATGGATAAACGTGTTGAGGCAATCCGCAAGGCTCTTGATGAAGAAGGCCTATATAATACGCCGATTATGTCCTACAGTGCAAAATTTGCGTCGGCATATTATGGCCCATTCCGTGATGCTGCACATTCGGCACCTGGATTTGGTGACCGCAAAAGCTACCAGATGGATCCGGCAAATGGAGAAGAAGCTCTGCGGGAAGTGGAGCAGGACATCAAAGAAGGTGCTGATTTAATTATTGCAAAACCGGCGATGGCATATCTGGATGTGCTAAAAGATATTTCGATTCATTATAACATTCCGATTGTGGCGTATAACGTCAGCGGAGAATATGCGATGGTGAAAGCGGCAGCGCAAAAAGGCTGGATTGATGAAAAACGAATTGTGATGGAGCACATGATTGGATTTAAGCGTGCCGGTGCAAAAATGATTATTACTTATCATGCGCTTGATGTAGCTCGGTGGCTTAAGGAAGAACAAAAGGAGCAGTAACCATGATTTTTGGCTATGTTGGAATTTGCTATAAAGAAGCACCACTTGCCCTGCGCGGGCAGGTGGCGTTACCCGACTCAAAAAAAATTGAATTATGGGAGCGGCTTTCTGTCATTGGCTTAAAACAGTGTGTGATTGTCTCGACCTGCAACCGCAGCGAGATTTTCTATTTTTCTCATTCGGATGCGGTGACGGGGGAGCAGGTGCAGTCCTGCTACCAGGGCATTTTCCCGAATGTTTCGTTTGGGGATTGCTGTAAGAAAAAAGAGGGCAGTGAGGCGGTTTCTTATTTGTTCCGCGTGGCGGCAGGCTTGGAATCGTTAGTCGTAGGTGAAGACCAGATTTTAGGGCAGGTTGTTGAGGCAATGGATTTTGCCAGGACCATGGGGCACAGCGGCAAAGAATTGGAGCGCATTGTAAGGGATGCAGTGACGTGTGCCAAGTGGATTAAGACGAATTACCGCATCAGTGAAAAGCCGTTGTCAGTCAGTTATATTGGCGTGAAAGAGCTGCACCGTGCCGGTGGCGTTAGCGGGAAAAATATTCTTGTGATTGGAAGCGGAAAAACGGCGGCACTTGCTTTGACATATTTGTTTGAATACGGAGCAAAAAAGATTTATCTGTGCAGCCGGACGCTTGCGCACGCAAAAGAATTGTTAGCGGTACATGAAAATTTGACAGTGGTGGACTATCATGAGCGTTATGATGTGATGAAGCAGTGTGAAACGGTTGTATCAGCAACGTCATCGCCGCATCTGGTTGTTTTGTATGACAAATGGAAAGAGACGGGTGCCACACAAATGCAGTTTTTGGATTTGGCATCACCGAGGGATATTGACAGCCGGTTACAAGAAGTTCCGGGGGTGCAGTTGATTGATATGGATACGCTGCAGAAAATTACCGAAAAAAATCAGAATGAGCGGGAAAAACTGGCGGCAGATTGTGAACAGGTGATTGAAGAAAAGGTGCAGGAGACGATGGAATGGCTTTTATTGAGCCGTGTGGATGGTACGATTGAGACATTGCAGAAACGGTGTTCACAGATTGAGACGGACAGTTATGAATATTTAAATCGAAAAATTTCTCTGAATCACAGAGAGCAGAAATTATTGAAAAAGGTGCTTCATGCTTCTTTGCAGCGCTTGATTCGTGAGCCGATTCAGGAATTAAAGCAGTTGGAGGACGAAGAAAAGCAGAAAGAGTACCAGAATATCTTAAAAACATTATTCCGAATGTATGAAGATGAATAAAAGTATAAGCGTAACCTTATACTTTTATTTAAAATAACTATAAGTAAAATGTTATAATATCGCATGGAATATATTTACAAAGTTATACCTTGGTGTTACAATAATCTCAAAGAGAGGGATCGTATACGAAACAGGGTTTGTTTGCGGGGCGGTTTCAAAAACAAAAAATGATTGGAGGACACAAGGTTGAAAAAACAGTTTTGTAAAACAATGAGTTATGTGATGACGGCAGCATTGCTTCTTGGCGTGTCAATGCCATCTTCACCGGCAGCAGCAAAGAAAAAGGCACCGAAACTTAGCACAAAGAAAGTAAGCATTTCGGTTGGACAGAAAAAGACGATTAAGCTGAAGAATGGAAAGAAAGCAGTTTGGTCCATTAAGTCAGGTAAAAAGGTTGTTAGTCTTTCGAAGAAAAAGAAAACAAGTGTCGTAGTAAAAGGTAAGAAGGCAGGAAAGGCAGTTGTATTAGCAAAGGTTGGAAAGAAAAAACTGACCTGCAAAGTTACTGTTAAGGCAAAGAAGCCGGCAGTTACAAAAGCACCGGCAGTTACCACTGCACCAAACACGAATAAACCAAGTACGGCACCGACAGCAACACCAACAGCAACACCAATAGCAACACCAACAGCAACACCAACAGCTGTAGTACCGACACCAACCGCTACCCCGGAGCAGGGCGAGGCAGTAAAAGACATCACAATTGATATGACAAAAGTTGGCGATACCGAATTCAGTTCTTCACCGGCAACGATTAATTTTAGCAGCCAGTTGGATTCTCGTTTTGATTTGGCTTATTTTAAGGAAGTAAAAATTGGCTATGAACTTACTTTTGAAGGTGAAGACACTTCCAAATTAACAGCTGGTAAAATTGCTGTAGCAGGTACAACAGATCAGTTGACAGGTTTTGATGATGGTGTAGCATTTAATTATAACATGGCAGCGGGTGCTACATCCGTATCGGTAGCATTTGATGAGAAAGTAGCAGGTCCTGCCGTTGGATTGAACATCCAGCCGATGGATGCGGATGCTAGTTATGGTTGGCCGGAAACGTTGAAATCCGTTAAGATTACAAGCATTGTATTTGTTGCCAGAGCAGGAGCTATTTATCCGGCAGCAGGAGCAAGCAAACCAACACCAAAACCAACAGTAGCACCGGAATTTGGATCTTCTGAGTTCAAATATGATGGTCTTGATCAGAATTGGATTGACAAAAACATTGACCCTGAAAAACCGGTTGTTGCTTTGTCATTTGATGATGGCCCGGGAGGTTATACAGGATTTGTTGATAATGGTATGAAGATTCAGAAAGCTTTAACTGCAGCAGGCGCTCATGCAACATTCTTCTACATCGGTGCTCATATTGAGCATGATGAGGAGTCCAGAAATGAAGTTCTTGCGGCGAAAGAGGCTGGATTTGAGGTGGCAAATCATTCTTATGATTCCAATGGGTTGAATAGTGTAGGACCAGAGGTAATCAAAGAGAAGATTGCTAAGACAGATGCACTTCTTTCTGAAATCACCGGATACAAACACTTCTTGTTCCGTGCGCCAAACGTTGCTTATAGTCAGGCGATGTATGCAGTAATCGAGAAACCGTTTATCGATGTATCGATTTGGAGTCAGGATTATCAGGATAAAACAACGAAAGATGATTTGGTAAACAATGTAATCAATAACTTAAAAGATGGCGGTATCATTAACATGCATTCCGTTCATGATAAGACAGCAGAGGCAGTTCCGGAAATTTTGGAGCAGTGCAAAGACAAAGAATATCAGGTTGTTAGTGTATCTGAATTGTTTGCTATTAAAGGCAAAAAGCTTATGACAGGTGTGAAGTACAATAACGCTGAGTAAGCTTTGGAAAACTAAAAAATGGATTGTTGAAAAGTAAGGCTGTTACAATAAAATAGCTAAAGATGGCAAAAGAAGTTTGTTCGTTATTAACGAATGGAACTTCTTTTGCTATTTTTTATTTTATACGCAGACATGCCGCTCTTTGGTTGCGGCGTCTCTTTATCTGTGATAAAATAGAGTAAATGGCGTGAAAGGAGCATGCATATGACAGGGATTGTTTTTGAAGGTGGGACATTTCGACCGATTTTTAGCTGCGGTGTGATGGATGCACTGTTGTCGGAGAATATATTACTGCCTTACTGTATTGGTGTTTCCGCTGGAATTGCGGATGGGGTTTCGTATATTTCTAAACAACCACAGAGAAATTTGGAAATTATGCAGAAATACCGTAATGATAAGCGATATATGAGCCGGAGCAACTGGAAAAAAAATAAAAGTATTTTCGGACTGGATTTTGTTTTTGGAGAAATTCCGGACCACTTAATTCCATTTGATTGGGACACCTTTCGTTCATATGAGGGAACTTGTCTGGTTGGTGTGACAAATGCAAAAACCGGACAGATTGAGTATAAAAACGCAATGGATATGGATGAGAAATTTACAATGCTTCGTGCAACCTGCGCATTGCCAATGTTTTTCCCGGCGATTGATTTGGACGGACAGAAGTATTACGATGGCGGGCTGGTTGACCCGATTCCGTTTAAAAAAGCGTTAGATGACGGTTGTGACAAATTAATTGTTGTGCTTACGCAGCCACGCGGTTTTGTGAAACGTTATGGCAAATATGATAAAATGGGTGCCAGAATGCTAGGACATAAATATCCGGAGATTAAACGAGTGATTATGGAGAGACCGGACCGCTACAATGCTGTAGTGAAAGAGTGTGAGGCGTTAGCGAAGGAAGGAAAAGTGATGATTCTACGGCCGAACCATTTGCTGAACAGCTTTGAAAGTGATGTGCGGAAACTGGAAATGGCTTATTGGCATGGTTACCGCATGACAAAAGAAAAGATGAAAAAAATCAAGAGGTTTATTGAGGAATAAAGGAGATTGCAAATGAAACAACAAAAGCAGCAAAAAGAATATGGGAAAAAGTTTTTTGTGCCAATTTTGCTTATACTGGCAGTGCTTCCATTGATTACCAATGCACATATTTATGATAATGGATTGAGTAAACAATTATGGTCATCGGCAAATGGTCAGGTGACAGATTTCTTTTTGTATTATAAATCGCATTTTTTGATGATACTGGGTGCCATTGTTACGGTTATTTTGGCATATTGGCTTTGTACTGGTGAAAATGGCAGATTGTTTGATAAAAATGTGTGGATTCCGTTGATTCCGGCATCGGTGTTTGCCTTATTTTCGCTGTTTTCGGCGATGGGAGCGGAGCATGCAGAGGATGCGTTCTTAGGCGGTTATGAGCAGTTTGAGGGCGTATTTGTCCTTCTTATTTATTTTTGTTTGTGTATGGTTACGTGAAGAAAGAAGAGGTAGTGGAGTGGCTTCTTAACGGACTGACTGCCGGCTCTTGTGTTGTTGGTATTCTCGGTGCATTCCAAACGTTTGGTCTGGATTGGATTCAGAGTGCCTGGGCAAGGCCTTTGGTTACGACTGAACTGGCTGGCAGAAGTGGTTTTAATATAAAATTGACATTTGGTAAGGGTATGGCATATTCTACACTTCACAATCCGAACTATGTTGGTTCTTATGTGGCGGTTGTTTTACCGATTACGATTCTTTTGCTTTTTACGGCAAAGAAAATGACATTTCGTGTACTGGCTCTGATATCTACTGCTTGCCAGTTGATTATGCTGTATGGCTCACAGTCATTGACCGGACTGATTGGTGTTGCCGGAGCTGTTGTTGCAGCACTCATTTTTCTGCTTCCTTATGTGAAAAAGCATTTACTTGTTTCGGTTGGAGCGGTTGTTGTGTGTATTGCTGCGGTGGTCTGCGTGCTCGTTGCAAAACCCGGCATTTTAAACCGGTTTACGGGCAGCGAGGGAGAAAAAACGACGAATACTATTTCGTCCATTCAGACAAAGAAAAATTCGTTTGAAATTGTGACCGGCAGCGGAAAGACGGTTGTAGGAGAGTTTACTTCGACTGACAGTATCGGTTCCTTTTCTTTGAAGGATAAAAAGGGAAAAACACTGGAGACTGCGACAAATAATAATGTTGTGACGATTGCAGAAAAAGGATATGAAAAGATTAAATTCTCGGCATCTGCTGTTGAGGTCGATAAAACAACGATTCCGTGTCTTGAAATTGGTGCAGATGGAAAAACGTGGGATTTGGTGAAAAAAGATAATAAACTTTTGTATTATAATCCGCAGGGACGATTGGACAAACTGAGAAAAGTGGATTCGATTGGTTTTGAAAATAATTACGATTTTGCGACCCGCCGTGGTTATATTTGGTCACGTACATTTCCAATGCTTAAATCAACGGCCTTGATTGGTGTTGGTGCGGATAATTTTGTATATGAATTTCCGAATAATGATTATGTGGGAAAAGTGAATTCTGAGTTTAATGCGCAGCTTATTACGAAACCGCATAATATGTATCTTCAGATTTGGACGCAGGACGGTATGCTTGCCTGTCTGGCATTGATTGCTTTGTACGTGATGCTTGTTATTGCAACATGGAAGAATTGCATGAATGCAGAGAAAAAGACATGGCTTCACAAAACAGCAATGGCAATTTTTTGTGGTGCCAGTGGTTACATGGTAGTTGGTCTTGCAAATGATTCAAGTGTATGTGTGGCACCTTTGTTTTGGATCCTTATGGGACTTGGGTTTGCCGTAAATCATATGATAAAACGCAGTAAAGCGAAAGAGGAAGAACAGTAAAATACGGAGGTGATTGTATGGCTCGAAGATGCAGTGTGGAAAGAGCAAATAAACAAATTGGCGGTTTCGCCAGTGCAAAGAAAAATATGGTGATTCAGTACGAAGGACGTGAACGTTCGACAAAGCATTTGTTGGAATTGATTCACGATGATGTTTTAACAAAAGGAGTTGCAGAAGAGGAAATTGAACAGCTTGATATTTACGTGAAACCGGAAGAACAAGCAGTTTATTATGTGGTGAATCAGAAAATTGAAGGCCAGATTGCATTCTAAAAGGATGTGGGACAAGAATGTCGGAAAGGAAGAAAATTATGGCAACGGTTTATGTAATTGCAAACCAAAAGGGCGGTATTGGTAAGACGACAACCGCTACAACATTAGCAGGGATTTTGAATCAAAAAGGAAAAACTTTATTAATTGATGCGGACCCACAGGGGAACAGCACAAGTACCTATCAGGCAGCAATTGAGGATACGGCAACTCTTTATGATGTCATGGTTGATGAGGACCCGGTGCCGCTTGATGAGGCTGTGCAACACATGGAGAACGGAGATATTGTAGCTTCGGACCCATTGCTTGCCAAGGCGGGAAAACTTTTAGATGGAAATGTGGAAGGAATGTACCGTTTGCAGGATGCGCTTGAAATGTTAGACGGCTATGATTACATCGTAATTGACACAGCACCATCGCTTGATATTGTATTGTATAACTGTCTGATTGCTGCGGACGAAGTAATTATCCCGGTCACGGCGGATGCCTTTGCACTGCAGGGACTAACAAAACTCAGCGATACAATTCATGCTGTTCAAAAGCGCCAAAACCGCAATTTGCAGATCGCCGGTCTTTTGCTTGTGAAGTACGCCGGCCGCTCCAATTTGGAAAAAGATGTGCGTCAGGAAATCGAGGAAGTTGCCACACAGCTTGGCACTAAATTGTTCCCAACGGCAATTCGCGAGTGCGTCAAAACAAAAGAAGCACAGTTGAAAAAACGACTGCTCAGCGATTATGCGCCAAACTGTACCACGATGCAGGATTACAACCAGTTTGTCGAAGAACTGCTTGGAAAGTAAGATACATAAATGAAATATCTTGTGTTATATAAGGATGTCAGGGGCAAGCTTTTTGCTCGGGCATCCTATTTTATTGCTTATTTTCCAATGCCATATTCTTTCATAAGTTCTTTTTGATAGTCAGTATCTACCATGGCACGCTGCATGTCTTCCAAACGGTTGTCGTCTAGTAAACGGAGATTTAAGGTGTTAATTTCATGGATACCGCGAGCTTCGCCACGTTCTTCATACATATCTAAAAGTACACACATATTGATATGTCCTCCTTTTTCGTTTTGTTTATCGATTAACTGCTTTGCTTTTATGTAACGTTCGTCATTTGCGACAGCGGCCAGCCAGTCTAAAAAGGCTTCCGGATGATCAAGTTTAAAATCTGTCGTGCGGAAAAAAGATTCTAATTTTTCTTTGTCATTTTTGCATGACAGATACCGGACGATGTATTTAAAGTCGGAGTGATACATCTGCATCGTGGACTCGGATTGATTGGCTAAGTTGATAATGCCAATTGAATGGGGTGAAATCCACTGCTCAAATTCCTCACGCATATCGTCGGGGATGTTAAGCACATCCTGTAACTGCTTAGGCTTTTTCCATTCTTTCTGACTGTAATTCAAAACAAGCGTAATAACCGGATCCAGCTTTTGAGTATCATGGATCCCCTTGGTAATGGGGGACGGATAAGCCTGCTGCTGTCGATTTGTTTCTTTGATTGTCCGAACCTGTTCCATATATTTTGCATGTTGATATCCCATGTCGCGGATGGGCATAATGTTATTGATATCGCTCTGGTTTTCCAGACAGACAAAGAAGCTGGTGTTATATTTTTTGTTACACTTCATCGGTACATCCATCTGCAGTTGTTTTAGTTTGTTGTCAGAAGAGGACTTGGTAATCAGTTCACCGGGTTCTCGTGATAATTCGTTCGCAGATATATAATGTCTGCCTCCGAATAAATTTACATTAACGATGTCAGAAAAAACATCTTTGTATTGTAATAAGTTCTTTTCAGCTAAATCTTTACTTCCCAATAGCATGCCTCCTTTTATCAAATAGAAATAACAAGGAGAACGGTTTTGTTCCCACCCTTGTTTGTAAATATACTAGCATGTAATGAAGAAAAAGTCAATATATTTTATTACAATCGTAAAGCGACTTGCGCCCGCTTGAAAGGAAGTTAAAAACAGCATAAAGGGCGAAAAAACGTAAAAAAGAGAGGCGCAAAACGACTTGTTGGTAAAGCGTGGCGTATTGCGCTGAGAATTTTTGAAAAGTGAAAAAAGTGGGGGTGGTCAGATTACGGAAAAAACAGAATCACAGTGCAAGGTTTCTGGTGGTGATACAGTTGGAGGTTTAATTGGTAAAACACAGTATGTTAATAGTTGGAGAGATGCTTCATATACCACTTGCAAATTGGACGGGACAAATTAGGGAGGAATACTGTTTGGATGTTTTCCAACCACAGATTATAATTGTTCCGACGTAAAAGTATATTATCCAAAAGAATGTTATGAGGAAAAGGGATGGCAGGATACCGGTTGTGACTTGAATGGGGGCGGCAGTACGAAAAATTATTTTACAAATGCCGCGAGACCAAAGGAATCCGTTTTGATGTCGTAGCAATTGCTGACCGTGCTTTTTATAAAAACAGAAAAATTCGCCGTGCTCTAATTGGCACGAACATAAAGTCAATCGGGAAAATGGCGTTCTACGGTACAAAGCAGTTGAGGTACATAGATATTAGAACGAAAAAACTGAAAGCCATTGGCAAAAAAGCGTTTATTGGAATTTATCCGGCGGCGAAAATTAAAATTCCTCGTACGAGAAAGAAAAAGTACATCAAATTACTTGCCAACAAATACGGTTAAAAGAAAAAAGCAGAGAGTTTACAAAATGGAATTCTCTGCTTTTTAGTTTGGTGATACATTTAAAAATTGCTGCCGTTCCAGCCCCAGTCGTTCACACCGTGGTAAGTGACATAAACCTGATTTCCCGGGATGGAAAGCTCTTCACTTAAAATGTCGCAAATAACTTTTGTCATTTCTGAATAGGCAGACGGAGATGCCTGACCAAACAGACTGACAGAAACATATGCTCCCTTGTCCAATTTCGAACCGCCCATGTACAAATCGTAATTATCTTCAAATCCAACCATCAGATACGTTTCCGATTTGTTTAAAATTTGGATAGCCTCACCAAGTTTTGTTTTGATAGCTTCCTCTTTTTCCGGGGTGAGCGATACGGTAATTTTTGAATCAATAAATGGCATAAAAGTACCTCTCTTTCTTTTTTATGATATAAGTCAAAGGGATTCCAGAAATTTAAGCATAGAACTTAACTGTGTACCATTTAAGCGCTCTGCATAGCGGAGTAAGCGAAACCTCGTTTCATTCAAATGAACAGAAGTGGTGTCTTCCTCCATAAAAAATTCAGACATCGAAATATTAAATGCGTTACATATTTTTTGCAAAGAGGGAATGGACGGCAATGTGTTTTTTCGATACCAGGCTGAAATCGTTGATTGGGTGATGCCGGACTGCTGGGATAATTGATATTCGGTCCAGCCACGCTCCAGCCGTAATTCCACGATACGGTCTAATACATTCATTGTCAAACCCCTTTCTTAGGTAAATTCATAAATAATATTATACTTGGTATTGCAAAATAAAGCAGTGTAAAATAACGTAATTAAATAACGTAAATATGAAATCTGTAAAGAGCAATGTATTAGGGGAGGAGTTTTGGCTGAGATAAAAAAACGGAAAGCAATTTTGACGAGGGGGCGTATACTAAAAAAATGCAGTGGGGGCTTTTTCTTTCATAGATTACCAATATATGTTATAATGACCTTTGAAAAATGAGGGGAAATAGGATATGAAATTATTGTTTGTACTTGTTGGACTAATTTTGTTTTGCAAAGGAATTGAAAAAGGCAGTAATTGGTTGTTCTTTGGTGGATTAATATTAATGATGTCCTTTTTGATGTGGCAGCTTTTTGATAACTGGTTTTTTGTTTCGTTGTTGGCGTAGACGGACACGGAGGCAGAGAGAACTAAGGTGTGGAAAAGAAAGGAGAGTTTGAATTTGAAAATTGCTACATATAATATATGGAATTCAGAAAGTGGAATGCCATATAGAATTAAATATATAGTAAATGAAATAAAATTAATAAATGCTGATGTGATATGTCTTCAGGAGGTATCAAGTAGAAAATTGGCTGAAGGTATTGCAGCAAATGCTGATTATCCCTATTGGTATTTTGATAATTATCCAGATAATGAGGAAGGGTTATGTATAATGGCGAAAATGCCCTTTTTAGAATGTGAGACATGGATAGGCGAAGCAAATGCAATTTATTGTTCATTTTTTTATAATTCTCAAAAAATAGCGGTTGTGAATGTTCATCTTCCGTGGGATAGTGTATTAATCAGAGAGCATCAAATTATAAAAATTGTCAATGCAGTGGATAAAAAAACATACGATTATGTTTATATGGCGGGTGACTTTAATTGTAGTGATTTTTCGGATGTACAGCGGTTTTTATTAGGAGAATGTACGTTGAATAATTGTGAAGCCTTACCGTGTTGGTTTGATTTGGCATCTGCATATGCGGAAATTACTGATAAAAAAGCTGAGAATACTCTTGATTTTCGGAAAAATCCTAGATTTAAAGGAAATACGGTGGAGACAAATTCAAGATTTGACAGAATTTTATTGCAAAATACATATCCGCAGCCATTTCCTGTTTTGAGCAGGTGCAACGTATTTGGCACAGCAATTTATGAAGATATAGCATTGGCAGCAAGTGATCATTATGGTGTAGTAGTAGAAATGGAATAATTTTAGGATGGTGTTATTATGTATGAGGATATTTGGGAAAAATTATACTGTGAAGCAAGAAAAGTGCAAAAAGAGAGAGTGATTTCTCCGTTTATAGAGGCAGGGGGTGTTGCAGCTGCACTTTTGACTAAGAAAGGTAGTATTTATGTTGGAGTTTGTATTGATACGGCAAGTACACTGGGAATGTGTGCTGAAAGAAATGCGATTGCTAATATGATAACAAATGGTGAGCATCAAATCGATAAAATGGTTGCGGTTGTTGAGGATGGAAGTGTTGGCGCTCCGTGTGGTGCGTGTAGAGAGTATATGATGCAATTAGATAAAGATAGTGGTGACATTGAAATACTTGTGGATTTTGAAAAGAGAAGAATCGTTCGACTTAAAGAATTAATTCCTGATTGGTGGGGAAGAGAACGTTTTTTAGTTGAAGAATGAAAAGGGGGCTTCTAAATGAAGCAGAAATTTCTATTCGTGATAACGGTACAATATCTGCTGATGAACTTGAATCAGAACTGGGGGTATCTGATTGAAACTGTTGAAAGGTGATGCTTATTATGGTAACAAAAACAGCAAGAATTCAACTTCTAGTTGAGAAAATCAAGAAAATTAGGTTATTGTTTTCATCTTTCACTTTTTTTATAATGAAATCATAAAGAGCTCTTTAATCCATTCAATTAAGGAGGAACAAACTATGATTTCGATTGGAAATACAATCAAAACATTGCGAAAAGCAAAAGGCGTAACACAGGAAGAGGTGGCACGGGAATTGGGAGTTTCATACCAAGCAGTTTCAAAGTATGAAAATGAAGTAGCACAACCGGATATTTCTCTGATTCCATTGTTGGCACAATATTTTGGCGTAACAATAGATGAGTTGTTTGGGTATAAGTTGGATGCATTGACAAACAAAGAGAAATTTGTGCGATTTATGGCAGATAATCAAATCCTGATATTTCAAGAGAGCGGTGAATATTTTATCAATACAGAAAATTTCTCTACCAATGCACAGATAAGTAAAATCGGAGAAGTATTGGCAGATTGCATATGCGAAAATTATCTTGAATTTGACGTATTAACTGGAATGGCATATCATGGGATTTCTTTTTCGGCAATGGCGGCAAGTGTTTTGTATAACAAATATGGAAAAACCATAAATTATTGTCATGCAAGACAGAATCCTGATAGCAGAGGGCGAATGATATGTGGTCACACATTGCAAGCGGGGGAGCGTGTAGTTATTGTGGACGATGGTGTGTCTACAGGACAAAGTGTAGATAGGTGGATTGAGGAAACAAAAAAATGCGTAGATATTAATGTTGTGGCGTTAGTAACAGTATTCGCTCGCGATGATATGCCTGGTGGAATTGGAAGACATCTGTTAGAAGAAAAATATGGTATGAAAGTGTATTCTGTAATTTCCGATCAGGATATTCAAAAAGCGTTAGAAAAGGGAATTGTTCGAAGATAAGATTTTAGAATGGTCGAGAAAGTTCCATCGATGAAGTGAACAATCCATCTCGGTCTTGATGAATATGGCAACTCTGCAGCATAACGCTTTGCTTGTTGAAAAGGAGTCAACAAGGTACTGAAAAGAGGTAACAGAAGAAGAAAAGGCGAAGGACGGAAGTTCTTCAACCACAGGAATGTTACCTGTGGATTTTTTTGTTATAAAGGAAAACAGATACTAGAAAATTCAATTTAAGTACCAAATATATCATAGAATAATCTTACAGATAGGGCTATAATTAAAATATTATTTTAATCAATTTAGAAGGAGGTAATTATGCAAATGGCAAGTAGAAAAGTAATCGCAGGCCTTATGGTTTTGGCTCTTTGTATCACAACACTATCCAGTGCCGGAAGTGATGTAGAAGCAAAGGCTAAGGCTTCTCTTAAGACCAAGAAGATTTCTGTTAAGGTTGGAAAGAAAAAGAGTATATTGATCAAGAATAAAACTAAGAAATATTCTTATTCTTTTACCAGCAGTAACAAACAAGTGGCAAAAGTAACATCAAAAGGTAAGGTTACCGGAATAAAAGCTGGAAAAGCGACTATAACAGTAAAAGAAGTTTTGAAAAAAGGTAAAAAGAAAAAAGGTAAAAAGAAGAAAAGAACATTGGGAAAGGTTAAAGTTACGGTAACTGGCATGAAAAAGAAGAATGTAGCAACGCCAACACCGGAAACGGTAAACAAGGCAACACCTACAGCAACACCTACAGCGACACCGTCTGCAACAGCACCGGTTGAGCCGACAGCATCAGCAACGCCAGCCGCATCGGAGCCGGCAACACCAACACCGATCGTAACGAGATCTCCTGCACCACGTCCAACATTGGCGCCTGGTATGCCGGAATTAGATAAGAACAATCTTACTGTAGCGGACTATCCGGGTATTGCATCCGATGTGCCGGATCTGGATATAATTCGTGTTGGTCAGAACTACTACATGGTAAGTACAACGATGAACCTTGTTCCTGGTGTCCCTGTTATGAAGTCGACAGATCTTGTTCATTGGGAAATTGTAAACTATGCATGTAACCGTTTCCCGAACAGGGATTTATTTAATCTTGAGAACGGACAGCAGACATATAAGAATGGTTCCTGGGCAGCGTCATTAAAATACAATGAAAAAACAAAACTTTTCTATGTAATCTACAATGTTAACAATGATGGTTTTTATTGTTACACGACACCGGATATCGAGAATGGTACGTGGAAAGCATATTACATACAGACAAGTTTCCATGACCCGGCATTGATCTTTGACGGTGACGGAATGTATGTTATCTACAATGGAAATAACATTCAGAAGATTTCTTTAAAAGAATCATCGGCAGAAGGTGGAATTGGAAAAGTTGTAAAAGAAGGCGGTTCAAGAGCACTGTTTAATAAGACATTGGGCGGATTCAAGTGGTCTTTATGGGAAGGTGCTCATGCTTATAAGATTGGTGATTACTATTACCTTATGATCATTGGTTCTTATGGAAGCTGGTTCCGTAGAGAAGTATGCTATAGAAGTAAAAAATTGTATGATAGTAAGGCGTCAGACTGGGAAGCTCAATTGATCTTTGAAGGCTCTACATATGAGTATGGAACCGGTATCGCACAGGGTGGTATTGTGGACACGATCTATGGTGACTGGTATGGATTCCTTTTCCAGGATCATGATGGTCTTGGTCGTGTTCCGTCTATACTTGCTGTAAACTGGGATTATGTTGATACAAAGAATAACAAGTATTATCCAGACTGGCCGATGATGGGTTACTATGATGATAAAGGAAACTTTGTAAATTGTCTTGGAACAAGCCAGAAGGTTAAGAATCCACTTACTATCCAGTTGAATAAGAGTGATAAGGAAAATTACATTGTTGGTGATGATGATTTCTCCTATCCGGATTTTAAGGAAGGTGACAGCCTAAAGAAAGTATGGCAGTGGAACCATAATCCGGATGACGCCAACTGGTCAGTAACAGAAAATCCTGGTTATTATCGAATTAAAAACGGTAAGGTAGCAGGGAATATCTGGTTTGCAAGAAACTCTCTGACACAAAGAACGGTAGGGCCTAACTTTACATCAGAGACATGCGTTTTGACAGAAAATATGAAACCGGGTGATTATGCAGGTCTTGCTGCAATCAGTGCACACTATGGAATGGTTGGTGTAAAATGCGATGAAAATGGTAACCGTTACGTATTCCAGGGCTGCAATAGTGATACGAATAGTGGTGCAAAGGCGAAGAAAGAGGATAAGATAAAAGAAAATGCTGTTTCTGAAGAAAAGATCGAAGGAAACGCACCAGTATATCTTAAGATTGAGTATGCCTTTAATACAGGCAAGACAAGAGCAGATAGAGCAAACTTCTTCTATAGTTTAGATGGAGAGAATTGGAAGAGCATAGGCAAAACATTCTCACTTGGATTTGATACTGCGACAACATTTATGGGAACAAGAAGCTGGCTTGTAAATTATGCAACAAAAGAAGCTGGTGGATATGTTGATTTTGATTATTACAAAGTAAAATAAAATGATACCATTTCTGCCGGCAAGATTGTCTTGCCGGCAGTTTTTTTATTGTGCGCCTTGTGGCGCACGTTTCTAATGGGTGAAAGTCCCTAATCCGCCCTAGTAGTGGGAAGGATACAGCCAAAGACAAGGGTGTCCATCGTGAGGTGGAATCTGAAGGAAGTCGGATGGCAAATCTCTGGTCTGACGAACAGAAATCACATCAGGCTATAGTTAAGGATAAGGTTGCAATACAAACTAAAGTCCAATAACTACTCGGAATTAACTATGGTAAATGTGGCAGATAGGTGGAGAGAAAGAAACGTGTGGTGCCAACGCAGATTCATTTGAATTTCCACCTTTCCAGAAAGCAGAAATCAGATAGATTTATACGAGAATCGTAAAAAATGAAAATTTGTTAGAATTTTGGTTAGAACAAACGGAATTTTTGCAGTTTTTCAGAAAGAAAAAGGCTGAAAAACACTCATAAAATAGAATGTTTTCAGCCTTGGAATCGAAGTGCATACAAGCGTTTCTCCGAAACGCTTGTCCAACGGCTATCGCTGTATATAAGCGGATTGTGATGCGTCTGCCTGCGAGCAAGCTCGCGTCAGCCGCCCACACCCCGCTATGCACTTCTCTTAGCTATCGTGCGGATAACAGGACTTGAACCTGCACGGGATTCCCCACTAGAACCTAAATCTGCTAGGGTATTTTTACCAATTGTACTACGTTCTCTGCAAACACCTGATTTTTCGGGTTTTATAGGCATTTCATGCAGTTCATTCAATACATGATTTTTCAGTATTTTCATTACCTTTAGATGTCAAAATAGATGTCAAACTTCAAGTCTATATGTATCATGAAGGTTACATTCTATAATGATGTATTTAAGCAATATTCAAAATTGGAAATTGCCCCTTTGATATTATAATATCGTAGTAATAGTATATAACTACAATCACAAAGAAAATCAAAAACAAATATTTCCAATATATTAATTGTAATTTTTTTACTTTTATGATATGCTTATTAAAAGATATTTTAAAGAAAGGAATTATATAACCATGAGTATTGAGATTGTATTAAGTTCTGTCGTATTATCCGCAATAGTATCAGGCGTAATCACATATATAATTGCTAATAAAAAATCAAAACTACAATATATAACTGATGAGAGAAAAAAATGGAGAAATAAAATACGAATAATCGCCAAGAAACTACATAATGCTTCATACGCTGACACATTAAGTATTTTAACAGAACTGAAAGTTAGATTAAATGCTTTTGGTGCTAATGAGTGTAGCAAACAATACAACAAAGATGTACATATATGGCAAATAATTAATGAAATTGAAACTACAAAGCAAAGCAAACTAAACTTAATTGCCAAACAAGAAGAGTTAATTGAGTACTTAGCATTATTATTGAAAGCTGATTGGGAAAGGAGTAAACAAGAAGTAACTGGGAATAAATATCTCTTTGCTAGTTCATTATATTTCTGTGCATCATCCGTATGGTTTTTTACTATACCATATTGTGCAGTTATCACAGATATAATTCCATTTCATATGAAGGATTTTCTTGATTGCATATGCAAAGGTCTACTTTGTATACTAATAATGCCTCTAATTCAAATTGTATCTTCCGCAATTAGCAAATCATTATGTGATTCTAGTATTATTGGGTCAAAGATTGAGGTAATATTTACCAAAAAGCATAGTCCAATCAAATGGTTAATGCTAATCTATATTTCATTGACAATTTTTGATATACTAGCGGTAGTTGCTAATTTCTTTTTAATTTCCTTTTTTTATCAATCTTTGGACATCCAAAACGTCATACCTGGTACAACCATATTCTTGTTTAATATAATAGGAAGCGTACTTTTATATATTTTTCAAGCAAATTATATTGAACAACAATTTTTTTATTACACGTCAATAATGGCAATTCAAAAAAAATATAGTGACAGTAAAAAGCAACACGCCTTGCAAAACCAACAACCGTCCTGTGGAGATAAAACCATTTGCAACACAAAACAATAGTCAAGTAATCAACTAGGACATTTATAAACTAAAGTAGAAATTCGTATTTTCACATTTTTTGCTGCAAATTTACATGCGAATATCTTGATTTTATTACAGCAAACGTGTATAATAAAATTAAAGAAATTAAGGTAAAAAATTTTTTAGATGAAATGGAGGAATCATTATGCCAAATATCAAACCGATTTCAGATTTAAGAAATTATACTGCTGTTATCAATGAGGTGGGCTATGGCAATAGAGTTTATCTGACACGCAACGGACATGGACAGTGTGCCATTATTGATATGAAGGAATTAGATGAGCTCGACAAACAAAAGGCATTGTATGAATTGATGACTAAATTAAATGAAGCAGAGACTTCCATTCGCAAGGAAGGAACGATATCTGCTGATGAACTTGAAGCAGAATTGGGGGGTATCTGATTGAAAAAAATTGAATATTCACAAATTGTAAGAAAAAAACTTCAAACGTTGAAAGAATATTTATCGGATGAATTTGGTGCTGCATTCTCTCAAAAATCAATCAAGCAAATAACTACATCTGTAAGAAATTTAACAAACTTTCCTGAAAAAGGTGCTGCTGTGTCTGCCATGTACGATATTGATTGTGATTATAGATACATATATGTCAGTCACAACTATCTTTTCTATCGCATTGAAGAAGACAAAATAATTGTTGTAGAAATGTTTGATGAAAGAGAAAATTTTATGTATAAATTATTTGGAATCTCAACAACCTCTCAGAAATCTGTTGATTATTGGGATGACGATTATGAATGATAATCATTAGGATATCTTACTGAAGTACTAATTCGATCAAGAAGCGAGGCGATATATTATTTTGCTATCAAACTTGCAATGCAAACAATCTAAAGGCAATGCAATGCTTGTAAATTTACCATTCCTGTAATCATATACTATCTTTATGAAGGACGTTCTTCAAGCGTCCTGTCGCAAAGGAACATAGTAACATAGAAAAAATATTGCACAGAAATCCATTCCGGGTTTCTGTGTTTTTTCTTTGGTACACTTATATATTATCTTTGTGAATAACCATAAACAAACTTAGAATGGAGGTACTTATGATGGAAACAAATTTTTCTTTACGAAAACCAACTTGGAAAGGTCTTGGAGTAAACGTGACAGAGGCACGCTCCTCTAGAGAAGCACTTACCATGTCAGGCTTAGACTGGTGTGTTTATCAGCAAACGATGACCGCAGACAATGGAATCCCGATTGCCGGATTCCGAGCAAACTTAAGAAACACGGACGATTTTCTGCTTGGCATTGTGACGGACAAATACAAGGTGGTGCAGAATCACGAAGCTTTTGCATTTACGGATTCATTGCTCGGACAAGGTGTTCGGTATGAAACCGCCGGCATGTTACAGGACGGCAGGAAAACATGGATTTTAGCAAAGCTGCCACAACGGTACCAGATGATGGGTGATTGGATTGACCCATATCTGGTATTTTTTAATTCCCATGATGGAAGCGGAAGTATCAAAGTAGCCCTTACTCCGATTCGAGTAACCTGTCAGAATACGTTGAATCTTGCCTTGCGGAAAGCAAGCCGTATCTGGTCTACAAAACATACTGGGCAGATTCAGTCACGGATAGATGATGCGATGGACACACTCTTCCGGGCAGAGACGTACATGGACGAACTAAATCAGGAAGTCAATCACTTGGCAGATATTACGTTTAATGACAGTGAGGTATCGGAACTGGTTGAGCAGTTGATTCCACTTCCGAAAGATGCCACTTCCCAGCAGGAGAAAAATGTAACCAGATTGCGGAATGACCTACTGGCTCGTTATTACAAAGCACCGGATTTAAAGGCATTATCAAACAATGGTTACAAATTTATCAATGCGGTTTCTGATTTCGCGACCCATGCAGAGCCGCTTCGAAAGACAGATTCCTACCAGGAAAATCTGTTTGCCAAAACATTGGACGGTAATCCATTGATTGACAAGGCACACCGCATGATCTTGAAAGCAGCATAACAAACACTACGAAAACAGGAGGATTTTTCTATGACACCAAAAAACTTTTATAACAAACTTACAAACAAATTGCAGGAGCAGCTTGGTCCGGAATGGACAACGGAGCTTTGCACGGACATTTTAGCGAACAATGGGAAAAAGAAAATTGTTATTGCGATTGGCAGACGTGGAACAACGGTATATCCCCGCATTTCATTGGAAGCCTACTTTGAAGAGTACATGCATGGCAGAGAGATGGGGACGATCATCGAAGATATTTTAAATACGGTTCAGAAAGCCTTTGCAGATATTCCGAAGGATGCATTTCGCTGGGTGGAAAACTGGGACGCTGTAAAAGATTCTATCTTTTTCCGTCTGGTATCGAAAAAGAGAAATGAAGAATATCTGAATACCATGGTATATGAAGAATTTTGTGATCTAATGGCAATAGCTGTTGTTCAGGTCTTTTCAGATGATAAGTCTATTAAAACGATGCGTGTTACCAAGACATTGCTGTCACACTGGAATGTATCGGAATCAGAGGTTCTCAATGAGGCACGACAAAATACAGAGCGCCTTTGTCCGGGGAAGATCATGGATATGCTGGGAGTGATTTCCGGCATGTTAGAGCCATCTGAAAAAGAATTATTTCCCGATGCGGAAAAGATTCCACAAGATATGTATGTCCTTACCAATGCTAATAAGATAAATGGGGCAACCGTTATGATGTATGATTCCTTTTTACAGAGATTGCATCAAAAAATTGGTACGTTCATTTTGTTACCGAGCAGTATTCATGAGGTGATTGTATATCCTTTTGATAAGAACAGTATGTCATTTTATGAATATCAGCAAATGGTTATGGAGATTAATCAGACCTGTGTTTTGGAAGAAGAGGTACTTGCAGACAGCGTTTACTTGTATGATGGAAACCAGATTCTGTTGGTAGCCGACGAGGATGGAGTGTATTACAATGAAGACGATTTCAACAATTAGTACCAAAGACATGACTCATGAAGAATGGCTGCAAGCTCGCAAATCCGGTATCGGTGGAAGTGACGCTGGAGCCATCTGTGGGTTGAATCCCTACACCTCTCCTCTTGCGGTTTATCAGGACAAAGTAAGCGAAACGGTTGAGGAAAAGGACAATGAAGCTATGCGGCAGGGACGTGATCTGGAGGATTATGTTGCCAGACGTTTCATGGAAGAAACGGGAAAAAAGGTGCGCCGTGCCAATGTCATTTACAAAAGCACCAAAAATCCGTTTATGTTTGCCAATGTTGACCGGCTGATCGTAGGTGAAGATGCCGGACTTGAATGCAAAACGGCATCTGCCTATTCTGCTGACAAATGGAAAGACGGTCATATCCCGGAATCTTATCAAATTCAATGTCACCATTATATGGCGGTTACGGGAGCCAAGGCATGGTATATTGCGGTTGTGATTCTGGGAAGAGAGTTTCTATGGCAGCGCATTGAGCGGGATGAGGAACTGATTCAAAATCTTATTTCCGTTGAGAAGGATTTTTGGCAGAACCATGTAATTCCGCGGATTATGCCTGAACCGGACGGCTCTTCTTCTTCCGAAGAACTGATTCAGCAATATTTTGGCAAAGCACAGTTCGACAAGGTGATTCCATTGACCGGCTTTGATGAACAATTGAAGCGGAGAAATGAAATCACGGAACTCATAGATAAGCTGGACACGGAAAAGAAAACCATTGAGCAGAAAATCAAAGTGTTTATGCAGGATGCAGAAGTGGCGGAAAATGACCATTACCGTATTTCGTGGAAAAACAGCACAAGCAACCGTATCGACACGACACGGTTGAAAGCCGAGATGCCGGATGTCTATACCCACTTTTGCAAACCTACACAAAGCCGCCGTTTTTTGGTAAAAGCGGTATCGTAACAATAACACACAGCGTTGGTACTTCGGTATCAGCGCTTTTTCTCTTTATATAGGAAGGAATTCAGTATGGATGTAAAGAACGAACTGGCGAAGAAAGCCGAAAATACAGGAAAAGTGAAGCTAACAAAGAGCATGTCAATTGCTGACATGATTAAGACACTCGAACCGGAGATTGCAAGAGCATTACCTAGTGTTATCACTCCGGAACGGTTTACACGAATGGCATTGAATGCTCTGAATAACACCCCGAAGCTGGCAGAATGTACACAGATGTCATTTCTTGCGGCAATGATGAATGCCGCCCAGCTTGGACTAGAACCGAATACTCCGCTGGGGCAGGCATATCTGATTCCCTATAAAAACAAGGGGGTTTTGGAATGTCAGTTCCAGATTGGCTACAAAGGAATGTTGGACCTTGTGTACCGAAATGAAATGGTACAGACTGTTCAGGCACAGGTTGTCTATCAAAATGATGAGTTCCATTACGCACTCGGCTTAAATGGGCGGCTGGAACATATACCCACGTTAAGAGACCGCGGTGAACCGTATGCTTTTTATGCGTTGTTTAAGCTGGAAAACGGTGGGTATGGGTTTGAAGTCATGAGCAAAACGGATATGGATGCCTTTGCCCTGCAATATAGTAAGGGGATTTCTTCGGAATATTCTCCTTGGAAAACGAATTATATCGATATGGCTAAGAAAACGGTCATTAAGAAAGTCTTGAAGTACGCACCGCTGAAAACGGAGTTTCAACGGGCTTTGTCCAATGACGAGACAATCAAAACCCACTTTGCTGTAGATATGTCGGAGGTGGAACCGGAGACGGTGATTGATATGGAAGAAGGTGAACTGCTTGAAAGTGCTTCTTAATACAGAAAGTATGGTGCGGTTTCGTATTCGCCGGGAATACAACCGTTTTCAGTATCAGATATTGAAGAAAAAGAAAGAAGAGATTATGGAGAAATGTGACAAGATTCGTTTTTACGGATGTATCAAAGAATTCTTTCAATACAATGAAGGCATTTCACAGGAAATCTTTTCTTTCTTAAGCAAACAGAAGGACATCATTCATTCGATGTGGGAAATCTATCTCAAATATGAACAGCTTAGCTGTGAGAGCTGGGACCAGATTGAGGAATTGATCGGATTTTGGATGGTTGGGTAAAAATGTTTTTAATTCAATTGTAATCACAAGATGGTTGTGGTATACTATAACAAACGATTTTGGAAGGACGTGATTTGCATGGCAGTTATATCAAATGACAAAACACATGTGGATTTTGAACAGGATAAGAGTTTGAGAAATGCATTAGATCGTGGAATTGATGACATGGAGGCTGGGAGAGAACTTCCATTGGATGAAGCTATGAAAAAAATTACGGAATTAAGGAATATTCGTAGAAATGCAAGAGTATAAAATCATCTTAACTTGGGAGGCTATCTATGATGCAGCAGAAATTGCTGAATACATCGAAGAGAATTTCTCTCTAAGAACAGCAGATACTTTTCAACAAAATCTCCAAAAAGAATTCAATAAAATTTCATCAAATGCAAAACTTTTTGCCCCCACTCACATTTTATATCGCGGATATCATATTTATAAAAGGATTTTCAAGCCTTCTCTTATCTTTTATATTATCAAAGAAGCTGAGAAGGAAGTACATATCCTACGTATCTTACGTGGTGAACGTGATTGGGAACATATCCTAAAGAATTCAGGTGATTATACCTATCCTGAAAAATAATTCACATCCAAATGCCCCAAGTCGTTCATGACTTGGGGTTATTCTTCGTATCCGTTACATTTATCCGGAAAAATTTCATCGTAAGATACTTTAAGAATATTTTTCAAATGAAAAACTTCGTCGACATAAAGATGTCTCTGCCCTACTTCGATTTTTGCAAGGGCACTTCTTGTAATGTCACAATTGCGTATCTGCAATTTGGCAGATAACTGCTCCTGGGTCAGATTTCTTTTCTCTCGGAGCATACGGATGTTGTGACCTAACTCTTTTTCGTAGTCAGCATTCATAAAATTACACCTTTCTATTTGCACTTAAATTAGTGCATTTATATTGATTTTATCGAGATTCTGTAGTATAATTGCACTTGTATGAGTGCAAAATGATTAAGTATAAAAATTGGAAATCAATTTTGATTTTTTAATGATACAATTTGTAAAAAGAAAAGGAGTTGGAGAATAAGCTTTGATACTGGAATATTTTCACGAGAAACCTACCGGGAAATTTTCCTTAAAAAAGTGTAGGATGATAAGAAAAGAAGGAAGGAGGTGTATTCGTATGCAGGCAATTATAGCAATTTTTATACTTGGAGGAATTATCATACCTTTTGCAATGAAGGTAATTGATAAGACTGGGAAAGCTATTGATAAAGCTACAGAAGGAATTGAACCTGGTTCTGTACTTGGTAAAATAGTTGGAGGATTTGTTTTAATAATCTTTGCAGCAATTGTAATATTTAGTATATATATGTATTTGCAATTTTAAGAAAGGAGGGTCTGGTAGATGATCAGATTTTTACATACCCATCTAATTTGGATGCAAAATTACGATTGAATGAAAAATCAATGGTATTATAAGCAGTGGTAAATTTCAAATAAAGAAAGTGAGGAAGCATATTATGGAATTAGATGAGAAATTGACCATCAGAGACAATCTTAACATAGCACTTACAAAAGTTGAGCAGAGTCAGAAATTAATACGTGACTTACTTGAAGAAGTAAATGCTGAAGAGTGAAAATACTTTGAAAAATCTAGTTTGCGCAAACGATTCTCTTAAAGAGACATATAAGCTTTTTTCAGAACTCCTGTAATTTTTATGAAATCAATAAACACAATGAATGAATAATGTTTTAAGGGATGTCTCTCCAGGCATCTCTTTTTTCGTGTCAAGAAAGGAGTTTGTAACTTATGAGCAACAATACAAAACAAATTTTTAACTGTATTGGAAAGCGAATCCGCTACATTCAAAAGCTGCAAGATATGACAGATGAAAAACTGAGTTCCCGCACAGGGATACCAACTAACAGAATCAAGCAATGGCACAATGGAGAGTATGATAACATTCCCGCTACAGATATGCCACTGCTTGCCAAAGCACTAAGTGTAGACATGGATTATCTATTTTCTTACAAAATTGATGAAACAAATGAGTTAGGATATCTTCGGTATCTGATTTCTCAACTTCCGGCAGATATGCACCATACGTTATCTGTACTTCTTCTATATTATATCAACCAAGAGATAGCCTATCATGACTTTTGGGATTCGGTGTTAGATACTCTCGGAAAGGATAATGAAGATTGCATCAAACTGCTGAAAAAAGAATTGGATGAGGAAGAATCCAATTAGTGTGTCAAAAACGAATGTTTCTGGTACACTTTTTTGGCAAACGAATTATCGTTGATTATAACCAATAAAATTGTGTCAAAAAACGTGTCAGAATCAATTTACATTTTGGCACGTTTTTGATATATAAAAATGAAAGGATGATAGAAATGCTGCTCGGATATGCACGAGTTTCCACTTTGGAACAAAATCTTGATCGCCAGATTGATGCACTTGTCAACGCAGGTGTGGATCCTCGCATGATTTATCAGGAAAAAATAACCGGTACAAAGTTGCAGCGTCCGGAATTAAATCGGCTTCTGGAAGATTTACAGCCGGGAGATGTCTTGATCATTCCCGATTTAACAAGGATTTCGAGGAGTACGAAAGATTTATTGATGATTGTTGAGAACGTACGCGAAAAGAAAGCTTCCATCAAATCATTGAAAGACACTTGGCTGGACACCACTTCCGACAATCCGTACAACCAGTTTCTTCTTACCGTCATGAGCGGAATCAGCCAGCTGGAACGAGATCTGGTAGTACAGAGAACAAAAGAAGGATTGGCAAGTGCAAAAGCCAGAGGGCGCAAAGGTGGTAGACCTTCCTGCCCGAATGCAAAAAAAGACACGGTCCGCATTCTTGCTGAAAATGGCATGCGAATTGTTGATATTGTTTGTGAAACTGGTTTGAGCAGGAGTACAGTAAACCGGATTTTGAAAGAAGATTCCCAAAGGCTGGATTGAGCCTTTGGGAACATCACAATTAAAAACATATAAAATTCAATTTACTCCCCAAAAGTATCAAATAAACAATCTATCGATTTTTGCAAGAATATTTTGTTTATTTTTTACATGATTTCCACGATCCACATAATATTCTGAGTTGACCATTTGATTCTTAGTATGCGTTCTCAACTGTAGCATTAAATCATCAACTCCATTAGGCATACCAAAAACATAATATCGATTTTGAGGTCGAAAAGATTCAAAAACTACCATTTCGTTATCCTTGTAAACAAACATTGTATATCCCTTTAATGCCGGAATATCAATAACGTTTTCCTGATAAATTATTGGTCCATATTTTAGCCATGCATTCAATCTAAATTTGGTATCTTCATCTGATAACTCATCTATGATTTTTTTTGCTTGTTTAAAAGATATTTCGTTGCTATCATTTTGAATTTTAGTACTTTCTTCATCATTAATACTGTCATTTTCAAATTTATCCTCATCGAGATAGGGAATTCTTTTACATTCATTCTCTAGTTGTGTATACCAGTTTTTTAACTCTATATCCTTTTCGCTTTCTGGTACTACTATATAAAGAATATCCATTTCATAATTATTTTTAAACGCATTAACACTTATATTGCTTGACCCAACAATATAATAATGAAACTTTTCCCCCTCCAAACAATATACTTTTCCATGATAAAATGACTTGTCGTGGGTAAACAATTCTAGTTTTTGGTCAATAATCAACATATTCAATATGATTGCTGTTTTTTGATCAATTCCACTTTTAGGTGTTATATTGGGATAATTCTGTAAACTACCAACAATTAATTTACATTTCCCATCATTAGCAGCAATCTTATCATATACTTCTCTTAGCAATGCTAAACCACTATTAGCAACATATCCTACTGCGCAATTAAAAATATTTACTTTATCGGAATTTACAATATCAATAATAGTATTTCGAATAGTATTTTTCTTCATAATTTGCCAGCCTTCATTATACTTTATGCTTTCCATATTGGGTATGCAGTCAAAAATACTTTCTGACCAATTAATCAATTCAAAATAATCATTATTCTTTATTGTTTTGCCATTATCCAGTAATCCCTTTTTGTCATTTTCAGATGATGTGCTTAATTCAAACAAATAATTTATGCACTTAAAAACTGCAAATGCATATGATGTAATTACAAATCTCTCTTCTGTCAATTCCTCATCCGTCATGGTGAAATGATGTGCAAACATTAACCATTCGTCTAGAGAAAATATTTTTTCTGTTTTCAAATAATTTTCTTTTCCTTTAATTAATCGACTTGTATCAGCAGTCAACCCTTTATACGACTCGTAAAACGGAGCTTTTTTTCTAATCTGTGTACATACTGTTCTGAAATGTAGATAGAATTTCCCTGATTTAAAAATATACTCTTTCACTAACAAATCAAAGAATTTATCTTCTTCATTCTGTACTTCAAAATATAAATATCGCTTATCGATTTCTGTTTCATAATTTATAACTCCTTCTTTAATTAATGGTAAAAAAGTATTAAAACCGTCTGATTTTTCAATCTCATCTGAGCCTACAACCATTCTTATTTCTCTTGCTATCAAACGTTCTTTACCATTTACATCTTTTCCCTTGATTTTTATTCTTGGAAGTTTTTTGATCTCGCGAAATGATTTGGCCACTCCTACACTTTCAAGATATTGTTGTATTTTTTTTGTTGTTTGATGCCAAAGCTGATTTTTTTCACTATCGCTCATATAAATCTTTTTTAAGATTGCTTGGTTAATTTCTTTTTTTGTATATGATGTTCGTTTGTTCTTCATAGACTATTCCTCCACTAAATATTATTCACAGATGTTTTATCTAATTTATATTATGTATCTATTATCGTATTTTTTCAATCTTTTTTATTTTCCAAAATAACCTTCCTCATTGATAAAATAACCTTTCTCATAATATTACGATATCTAGATACGGCAAATTGCAGCCCGAGATTATCTAGATACTAAATAATCCGCAAATGAACTCATACAGGAAACAGATGTAGTAAATACAAAGAAGTAAAGAAAAATTAAATTATTTGTAGTTCTTTGAGTAATTTTATGTTAATATAGAGATGAGCAAAACACATTGATTTAAATACAGAGTGATAAAAGAGATTGTCATGCCTTGCAAATCTGCATAAATACTGAATGTGTGGAGTGTTGCTCATGGCTACTACTAAAATAAATGGAGGGGATTAATATGAAATTATATAAAAATTGTAATGTTTTTGTTATGGCTATGGCACTATTGCTACTTTCAGGATGTGGTAAACAAAGTTTGTCCAATCAAGTAAAATTAAAAACTGATACCATTACTTTAGGCGAGAACATTCAACTAGAAGATTTGTTTGAAACTCCACAAGATATTACTGTAGCTATAAGAAACAAGGCTCAGTTTGATAATAAAAAACCAGGAACATATGCTATTGATGTTGTTTTGGAAAGGGATGAACAACAGGAGTCAAAAAGTTATATGGTTAAAGTCGTTGACAAAGAAAAGCCCAATATCACTTTAAAGCAAACTAGTGTATCAATATACGAAGGAGAAAAGTTTGTTCCAGAGAAGTATGTGACCGTTACTGACAATTCTGGAGAGACTATCAATGCTAAGATTGATCAAAATAATATCAATACAGAAATCCCCGGAGAATATACTATTAATTATGTAGCAAAAGATTCTTCAAATAATGAGTCTACACAGGAACTAAAAGTAATCGTGAAGAAAAAATACTCTTATAAAGAGCTTACTACTTTTTGTAAGTCTTTACTAAAACAGAAGCAATATGCACGCCTAAAAATGTTCCGAGACACAACCAAAAAATCGATTTATATTGTATTGGGAGATAAATATATTATTCCTTTCGTGAAAGTTTCAGGAGAAATATACAGAATGCAACCATATTTATCCGTATATAAAAATAGTGCTGGAAAGTGGGTTTGTTCATATGTTTTTGATGGATGTTTATCTTCTTCAAAGAAATATATCAAACCAGGAACATGCTATATAACATCAGAAAATGGAAAAGAAAAATCAAGTAACTGGTCATATGAGACATCTTACGACGGCGATTATGTACAATGCTTTGATGTAGATTATAGTTACGTATTCCATCCAAAGCAAACGGAGAAAATCACAAAAATATTAGGAGGTAATAATATAAAATGTATAAATTATGAGAATGTAACAAATGACAAATACTCTATAACGTATAAAAAAAGTAATGTCAACACATTACATCAACTAAAATCGTTTTGTGAACAGATAACTGGGATTTTATAATTACCAGACAATTATCATTCTACAAGTAGGAGAGTCCCACTTTATGTCACCAAAATTATCTTTGTGATTTTATTGACATGCGGATAATTAGTAAACGTCAAACCTTCCGCTCTCCCTATAAAATAACGCCACTAAGTTGTTGGTTAGTGGCGTTAGGCTGTAGACAAAGCGGATACGCCAATTTTGAAAGGAGAGATTTTTATTAAAAGAATTGTACCTGCATTAACTTGTGTAGGAATGATGGGATTATTTACAGGATGTTTCAGTGATGATGAGTATAGAGATACTTTGAACAGTGGTCTTGAAAAATACTACTTTGGTGATGATATGACCAAGGAAGAATATGTTGCTGTAAAAGGATTTAATGCATGGAAGGATAAACAAAGCGAAAAAAATATAGTGATTGGGATGACTGATAATTATGAATAATAATTCTGGTAATGGAATTAAAGCAATTCTTATTATTCTGATTATTATATTTGTTATAGCTATTTTTAAGTCATGCACTGAACCGAGTGCAAGTGATAAATGGTATCAGGAACATAAAGAAACTATAGATGCTTATAATGAAAATCATAAGGACGATTGGAAAGGATATCATGGAACCAGACGCAATGCATGGGCAGAGGATGAAAAACTTAAACATGATGGTTACGAGCCAGATGAATATAGAAAAGGGCACGGATATTAGAATATTTATTGAATAGAAAATGCGAACTGGGAGATACTGTATAGAAAAGTAAAGGAGATATAATTTTATGAAAGTGACACATAATGATGGCGTGACATTAGAACATATCGTTTCTAATCTATATGATTGTAATCAAGGTGGAATGGGTGGAATTATAGATGCCAGTCATTTTGAAAGAAATCCATTTCATGCTGCACTTATCTGTATTTCAAAATTATATTCTGGGATGTTTGATGATAAAATAGATCAGTTTGCATGTACATGGGAGACTGTATTTAATTATCCTGACGAAAACCAAGGGTATACGATTGAGCAGTATATTACAGAACTTAGAGAATTGATATCAATATTAAAATAGCCACAAAACTAGTTCTATAGTGACATGAATGCCTCGTTAATGCTCCTGCTATCAGTAGCGAGGCATTATTTTTTTATCCCTTTCTCCAACAACCTCTCTATCTCCTTCCTTTTCCAATATTCCGCTTTTTGATACACCGTCATTTTTTCATAAGGTGCATATTTAGGTTTTCTGCAGGTTGCTTGATACCATTCCAATTTCTTAAAGAGTGCCACTTTTTTTAATCTCAGCCAGCGGTTCGTCCGGTATATCAAATGATTGGATACCATATTCTCGTTGGTATTCCTTCACTGATGCTGTCAGCTTCTGAAGATTGTGAATGGCGTCTTGTAAAATATCTTCATACAGTTCCCTTTTCCAGCTGGATTCCTTTACTGTTGTCTCCAATGTCTCGTTTATATGACGATACTTATATGCGCTTAATTCTTCTTTGTCAACGATTCCTGTATTGAGAATCTCATCTATCACGTTGTTCCACTCCCTGCATAATTGGTTATTCTTTTCAATATCGGAGACTAAAGGATTGTTTTTACTGATTTTCTGCATTGGCATATAGGAACCGTTCGGATTAAAAAACGTAAGCGTATTCTCCTCAGATAATTTGAAAAGATTTCTATTGATCAGTTCTGTATATTGTTGTTTTATGGTTTCAAGCCAAGTATAATTTTTGAAAATCACCTTTTTCTTGCCAAACTGCTGACGTTCATAAACCTCTCCCTTAGGTATAATTTTACAACCTTTCCGGATTTTCCTGGATTCATCTATTATTTCCTGCTTTGTTCTTTTTCGCTTTCCGGCTTCATCGTAAAACATATTTCGCGTTGCCCACTTGACAACAGGTGAACGCAGAAGTTTTCGCTCCGAAAAGATAAGATGGATATGATAGTTTGTTTTTGATTTGTTATGATGGAGCGCAGATATACATTCAACATCATATGTGTTTTTGAAATAATCCGTAAATTGCTGCAGCAATGCTTTTGGCTCCAGAGTAGCAAAGCATTCCGGTAGTGCAATAATCAGTTCCCGTGCCTCTACGCATTTCCCGATTGTTCCACCTTTCCAGAAAGCAGAAATCAGATAGATTTATACGAGAATCGTAAAAAATGAAAATTTGTTAGAATTTTGGTTAGAACAAACGGAATTTTTGCAGTTTTTCAGAAAGAAAAAGGCTGAAAAACACTCATAAAATAGAATGTTTTCAGCCTTGGAATCGAAGTGCATACAAGCGTTTCTCCGAAACGCTTGTCCAACGGCTATCGCTGTATATAAGCGGATTGTGATGCGTCTGCCTGCGAGCAAGCTCGCGTCAGCCGCCCACACCCCGCTATGCACTTCTCTTAGCTATCGTGCGGATAACAGGACTTGAACCTGCACGGGATTCCCCACTAGAACCTAAATCTAGCGCGTCTGCCAATTCCGCCATATCCGCAAACAAGTGAAATTATAACAGACAGGAGGTAGGCTTGTCAAATTTATTCGTGCAAAATGGGAAAGATAGTGTTATACTTATTACAAATGATGTTGGAAATAAAGAGAGAAAGGACGATGAGAGTATGGGAGCATTAGTAGCACTTGGTGTATTTACGGCGATTGCCATTGTAGCAGTGATTGTTGTGGTTGCTGCGGTAGCTGCGATTGTGGCAGGCGTTACGGATTCGACCAAAGAAGAAGAGGTATAAAGGATGGAACAGTCAAAGAAAACTTCATTTGATTTTTATATGCTGCCACTGGTTCTTGCCGTGGCAGTTGTTCCCTTATTGACAATGATGACTTCGTATTCATCGGGAATTGGGAAATATACATGGGCGTCCGGCGGTTCATTTGTTGATTTTTTTCTTGGCTTTAAGCGGGGAGCACTGATTCTTTTAGGAGCTGTGATTATTATTTTGTTTTGTGCTGCGCAGTGGATGCGGGTGCAGGCAAAAGCGGTGTGGACGACTAAAAATCAGAAAATTGTTTTGATTTTACTGGCAGTATTTGGGGGTGTTACCGCAATATCGGCATTGCTTGCGGATGAAAAAATAGATGCGTTATTCGGTGGATTTGAGCAAATGGAAGGGTTACTTGTGGTGACTGCTTATGTTGCTCTTTTTTGTCTTGCTTATTTTCTTTTATCGAGTGAAAATAAAATTCAAGTGATTGTACATGCGCTATTAATTGGGTCGCTGATTCTTTCTGTTTTAGGGGCGTTACAGGCTTTTGGTGTGGATTATCTGGCAAATGATGTCACAACGCCTTTTTTTACCATGTTTATGCATGCGCTGCCTAAGAAGTTTAATGGAATTACGGCAAGTTTTGGAAAAGGGGTTTCTTATGCAACACTTTACAATCCTAATTATGTTGGCTCATATGTGGCACTTGTGCTTCCGCTTACCATTTATGAGGCGGTACAGGATGAAAAAAACAGATATAAAATTGTGGCGGCGGCATCTGCTGTGTGCCAGCTTATTATGCTAAAGGGTTCCGGTTCGCTTGCCGGGATGGTTGGTGTAGGTGCGGCAGTATGCGTGGCGGTGTTGTTTTTGTTTTCGGATATCTATAAAAATAGGAAGATTCTTTGTGGCGTATTTGTTGTGGCAGTCGGACTTGTAGCTTTGTTTTTGTGGAAAAATCCGACATTCTTTCGCTCTGTCATAAAGGGAAATGGAGAGCCGTGCAGCAGCCATATTTCTTCTATGATTTCAGATGGCACGAGTGTGAAAATTACATTGCATTCAGGGAAAATGATTACGCTTCGGTGGGATGCCGATGCAACGGTTTACGAATTTGAGGCTTTGAATGAGAATGGGAAAAAGATTGAAATGACAGGCGATTCCTTCAGTGGTGTTAAGTTAAAAGGGGATGCGTATCAGGGACTTTTGTTTGAGGCGACTAAGCGTCAAATTACGTATCAGGAGCAGAAAACTTATTTTGATGTATTGCGTCTTACGGTGGATGATAAATATTCGTGGGATTTTGCTATGCTTGGTGTGGGGCTGCGTTACATTAACGGAGTTGGGAAGCCGGATATGCTTCACTATGTGGAATCTTTTGGTATGGAAGGACGTTATGATTTTGCGTCAAACCGTGGCTATATCTGGTCGCGCACATTTCCGCTGTTGAAGCGTGCATTACTTCTTGGTGTAGGTCAGGATAATTTTGCGTATGCATTTCCGAATGATGATTATGTAGGAAAAGTGAATTGTGGTTTCAATGAACAGATTGTTACAAAGCCACATAATATGTACTTGCAGATTTGGGTTCAGGATGGACTGCCTGCGCTGCTTGCATTTTTAGCGTTGTATCTGCTGCTTTTTGGCAGAACCGTTCGTAAATGTTTCAAAAAAGGAAAATGGAATCATAGTCAGAAAATTTCTTTGGCATTTCTGTGTGGAGTTAGCGGATATTTTGTGGCGGGGCTTGCCAATGACTCATCCATCTGCGTGGCACCGGTATTTTGGGTTTTGTTTGGGGTGGCGTTTGCTGTTTTGCGTAGCGAATAAAAATTTTTGAAAAAAATTAGCACTCATCTCTTGACAGTGCTAACAGCGAGTGCTATATTATAACTGTGTTATAGATATGATAGAACATACAAGAGATTGTATTTCACTGAAACTGAAGGGAGTGAACGACATGAACATTAGTAAATTTACACAGAAATCAATGGAGATTGTAAATAATCTTGAAAAGACGGCATACGATTTTGGAAATCAGGAGCTGGCGCAGGAGCATTTGTTATACAATATGCTGACGGTCGATGACAGCTTGATTGTCAGTCTGTTAAAGAAGATGGACATTGACCCGGTCGTTTTCCAGGCGCAGGTGGAAGGCTTGATTAATAAACGACCAAAAGTAGAAGGCGGTCAGATTTACGTTGGCAATGATTTGAATAAAGTTCTGATTTATGCCGAAAACGAAGCAAAGGCAATGGGTGATGAATACATTTCCGTGGAGCATTTGTTCTTAAGCATGCTTCGTAAAGCATCACCGGAGATAAAGAAGTTATTTAAGGAATTTAACATTGACAGGGAAAGATTTTTGCAGGCTCTTTCTCAGGTGCGTGGCAATCAGAAAGTGACAACGGATAATCCGGAGGCAGTTTACGAGAGTTTGTCTAAGTATGGAACGGATTTGGTGGAGCAGGCAAAGGATCAGAAATTAGACCCGGTAATTGGACGAGATGAAGAAATCCGTAACATGATTCGTATTTTGTCGCGAAAGACGAAAAATAATCCCGTTCTGATTGGTGAACCGGGTGTTGGTAAAACTGCCGTAGTTGAGGGATTAGCACAGCGTATTGTGCGCGGCGATGTGCCGGAAGGTTTGAAAAATAAACAGGTATTTGCACTGGATATGGGTGCTTTGGTAGCCGGTGCGAAGTACCGCGGTGAGTTTGAGGAACGTCTGAAGGCGGTGCTTGAGGAAGTGAAGGAAAGCGATGGACAGATTATTTTGTTTATCGACGAACTTCATACAATTGTCGGTGCCGGAAAGACAGATGGTGCAATGGATGCCGGCAACTTGTTAAAGCCAATGCTGGCGCGTGGCGAACTGCACTGTATCGGTGCGACAACATTGGATGAGTACCGTATGTATATTGAAAAAGATGCAGCTTTGGAACGTCGTTTCCAGCCGGTAATGGTGGAAGAACCGACGGTAGAAGATACGATTTCAATTTTGCGTGGATTGAAAGACCGCTATGAAATTTTCCATGGAGTGAAAATTACCGATGGCGCACTTGTGACAGCGGCAACACTGGCAGACCGTTACATCACGGACCGTTTCCTGCCGGATAAGGCGATTGATTTGGTGGATGAGGCGTGTGCACTGATTAAGACAGAACTTGACTCGCTGCCGACAGAACTCGATGAGACCCAGCGAAAGATTATGCAGCTGCAGATTGAGGAAGCGGCGCTGAAAAAAGAAACCGATAACTTGAGTAAGGGACGTCTTACTGAACTGCAGAAAGAGTTAAGTGAACTACAGGAAGACTTTTCGGTTAAAAAGGCACGCTGGGACAATGAGAAAGCAGCCGTTGATAAAATCCATCAATTGAAAACGGAGATAGAAAATACGAATAATCAGATTGAGATGGCGAAAAACAGCGGTGATTTGGAGCGTGCATCGGAACTTGAATATGGCGAGCTGCCACGTTTGCAGCAATTGATGGACGAAGCGGAAAATGCGGCTAAAACAAGTGACCAGCAAATGGTACACGAAAGCGTTTCGGACGAAGAAATTGCTCAGATTATTTCTCGCTGGACAGGAATCCCGGTTGCTAAATTAACAGAGTCGGAGAGAAATAAGACACTGCATCTGGATGATGAACTTCATAAGAGAGTGATTGGACAGGATGATGGTGTGACAAAAGTGGCAGATGCGATTATTCGTTCCAAAGCAGGCATTAAAGACCCGACTAAGCCGATTGGTTCATTTCTCTTTATGGGCCCTACCGGTGTTGGTAAAACCGAGCTGGCAAAGAGCCTTGCCGAGTGTTTGTTTGACAATGAAGCCAATATGGTTCGTATCGACATGAGTGAATATATGGAGAAATATTCCGTGTCCCGTCTGATTGGAGCGCCTCCGGGATATGTTGGTTATGAAGAGGGCGGACAGTTGACCGAGGCCGTGCGCCGCAGACCATATTCAGTTGTCCTTTTTGATGAGATTGAAAAGGCACATCCTGATGTGTTTAATGTTTTGCTGCAAGTGCTGGATGATGGACGAATCACGGATTCACAGGGCCGTACGGTGGATTTCAAAAACACCATTTTGATTATGACGTCAAACCTTGGCGCAGAATTTTTGCTGGATGGCATTGATGACAATGGAAACATTTCTTCTGAGGCAGAGGAACTTGTGATGTCGCAGTTGAAAAATCATTTCCGACCGGAGTTTTTGAACCGTCTGGATGAGATTGTTATGTTTAAGCCTCTTTCAAAAAGCGATATCCGAGGCATCATTGATTTGCTTGTCAAGGATATTAACCGCAGAATTGAGGATAAAGAAATCTCTCTTACCGTTACAGATAAGGCACTTGATTATATTGTGGAAAAAGCATACGATCCGGTTTATGGTGCGAGACCGTTGAAGCGGTATTTGCAGAAAAATGTCGAAACTCTGCTGGCGAAGAAGATGCTTGCGGATGAAGTTGCAGTAGGAGATGTGCTTTCTCTGGATGTGGAAAATGATGCTTTAGTAATTCGTAAGGCGGATTAAAACAAAATAATACTTTTTTTGAAAAAACTATAAGGAGATAGGAATATAATTGGTTCTTATTGAATTATAGTTTTTTCTTATGTATACTCTTATTCGTGGGGAAAAATTTAATATTTAAATTTTTTTTCAAAAATGTAAAACTTTTTTCAAACTTCACTTGTCTTATAGGTAAAAGACACAGAAAGGAAGGATGAAAATGAAAACGAAAATGAGAGGTTTTGTGGCTTTACTAATGGCTGCGATGATTATGGCGGGGATGATTCCGACGCGCAGCGAGGCAAAGAAGGTTACCTATTATAGGACTAAAAAGGTTTTTCTTCAGACAAAGGAAACCAAAATAGTAAAGACGACAAAGAAAATCAAAAAGGTTGTAGGCGTGAATCAGACACTGAAAGGTGTGGCAAAAGGAAAGAAAATTTCCAGTAAAAAAATCAAGTTTACGCCCGGAAAGGCCAGTGGCAATACGGGACTTGATGAAGAGGATATTATGGTAACGTATACGAATGGCAAAAAGCAGAAATTTATTGTAAAAACCGTAAATCCATATTTGGAGAAGATTGCTAAAAAACTTCGCCCGCTTGTGAAGAACCCGGATGAAGGACTTCGGATTATTGCCCGTGAATATGAACAGTGTTATCAAACAGGAAAAAAGGATTATTTTGAACATTTAAAAAGCAATCCGCGCGCATATAAGAACATGCTGAAACGTACGGCAAATAAGAAATATACTTATGAATGGACTGCGTTAGAAAACTTTGGCGGCGAGTGTACCGTGGATGACATTATTAAAAAGGCGACGAAGTCACAGAAAATTGCCCTTATTTTAGAAACGTACTGCGACATGAATATGAAGTATAATAAAGATTCAAAGGGCAGACCGGTTCATGGCGAAGGCGGTGTGAAAAACCGATATAAGGCAATTTATCAGGGAACTTATAAAGGTGTCTGCGGGGAATCGTCCGAACGCTTGTATGAAATTTGCGAAGTGATTGGCGTTAAAGCAGGATTGGCGAGCAATCCAAAGGAGAACCATGAATGGCTTTGCATCGCCGCTGTTGACAAAAACGGCAAAAAATACTGGCAGGGGGTTCCGGCAAGCTCTTACGCAAGATGTTTATTGTGGAAAACAAAAGTGGGAACCGATGGATTTGATTGGGAAGTAAGCCCCAAAAGTTATGGAAAAGATATTTTTAATGTAGTAATTCGAAGAACATATGCAGAAGAGTAAGGAGGAAATGAGAAAAATGGAACAGTATGCAGAAGCGGTGGCAAATGCGCTGGCAGGAAATCAGGAAGGATATGACTTTTTATATCAGAGTACCTATCAGAAAAAGTTTTTCATTGCGAAAAAATATATGGGAAATGACATGGATGCGCAGGATGTTTTACAGGATGCCTATGTGCAGGCATTTACAAAATTAAATACCTTGCAGGACTATCAGAAATTTCCGAATTGGTTTGGAATGATTGTTGCAAATACGGCGAAAAATGCGCTTCAGAAAAAGAAAATGCTGTTCTTCTCCGACCTAGAAGGTGTAAATGAAGAAGGTGAAGCAATGGAATTAAATATTATGGATACCGATGCGAGCCGCCAGCCGGAAATTGCTTACACAGAAAAAGAAACGCAGGAAATGGTTCATGAAATGTTAGATACACTGCCGGATGACCAGAGAATGTGTATTTTGATGTTTCATTTTGAGGGTGCGAGTATTCGTGAAATTGCGGAGGCAATGGAATGTTCGGAAAATACCGTGAAATCCCGTTTGAATTATGGGCGCAAGGCAATTAAAAAGAAATCCGAGGAATTGCAGAAAAAAGGCTGCAAACTCTACAGTATGGCACCACTTCCGCTTCTTCTTTTCCTGCTTCGCAAAGAAGAGGAGGCATTTTTACAAAACGCTGGCTTTGTGATTCCATCGGCTGCGTCGGTAATGAATCAGGGAGCAAAGATTGCAAAACAAGCTTCCAAAGGTTTTTTAAAGACTGTTGCAGGAAAAGTTACGATGACAGTTGCCGGTTTGGCTGCAATTGGTAGTATAGGAACCGGTATTTTTCTTGGAGCCAATGCGCGGCAGGAAAAACGGACGGCACCGACGCCAGCTCCGGAGCAGCAAGTCCAAGCAACTGCCACAGAGACTCCGACAGCGACACCGGAACCGACACAGACGCCGGTTCCGATAGCGGATAGATGGCGGGATGCCTATCGGAAAATACTAAGTAAGAAATTGAAAGTGAAGGGCTATACCGAAAACGGAAAAACAGGATATGTATCCGATTACAGCTATTTTCTTTATGATGTAAATGGTGACAACATTCCGGAACTGATTGTAACGTGTTTAGGAATTGATTTTGGAACCGGAAAGTATGGGTATCTTGCCCGTTTTTATTCTTACTCCGAAGAAAAGGGTGCATATGTGGCGGGGGAGGTAGACGAGTTGACGGCACGGACTGAATTTTATTACCGGCCGGGAAAAAAAGGTTTGATTATCGAAAGCGGTATTGTGAATATGGGTGAAATACCGGCACAATATGAGGGCGATATGACTGCCTGTGCGATAAAAAACGGTAAGCTTGTCACAAAAGAAAAATCGTACACGTGTGATGCGGAGGAGACAAATAAAGATAAGTACCGTCCAAAAGGAATAAAGACGATTTCATCGGATTCGATAAAAAACAGAAACGATTTATCCGGACTTAAGGTGGCTTATGAAAAATATAAGGAGGCATAAAGATGAAAGAATAAAGGTGCTATTTATCAGTACCAATATGCAACCAGCAAAAAGTTCAAAAAGGCAAAATCCATCCGCAGTTCTTATTCGACTGCTACTACGATGAACAGGCTGGCGAAGAAATATTATTTAAGAGTTCGCGGGTATGTAACCAATAATGGTAAAAATTATTATGGTGCATGGTGTAGGGCAAAAGCTATTCGAACTAAAAAATAAGAAGAGAAGGACAGCTCACAAGTATGTGAACTGCCCTTTTAAAAAAATGCAGAAATCTATTTGCAGAACTGTTTGTCGAAATCCGGGTTGTACGCATAGAAGTTTTTCTTGTTCAAATCATCCTGCAGCAGACGAAGGCTTTCGCCAAAGCGCTGGTAGTGCACCAGTTCGCGTTCACGCAGGAAGCGAATCGGATCGCAGACATCCGGGTCTTTTACAAGACGCAGAATGTTATCATAGGTCAGTCGAGCCTTCTGCTCTGCCGCCATATCTTCATGCATATCGGCAAGCGGGTCACCGGTTGACTGAATGCTGGTTGCGCTCCAAGGCTCACCGGATGCAGCCTGTGGCCAGATGCCGATGGTGTGGTCGATATAATAAGGGGCAAATCCCTGTTCTTCCAATTCTTTTGCGTTTAAGTTTTTCGTGAGCTGGTGAACAATGGCACAAATCATTTCCATGTGAGCGAGTTCCTCGGTACCGATATCCGTAAGCACACCGGCTACTTTTCGGTTTGTGTTGGAATAGCGCTGGGAAAGGTAACGCATGGCAGCGCCTAATTCTCCATCGGGTCCACCCAGCTGACTGATTATTACTTTTGCCAATTTTGCATTCGGCGTTTTGATATTGACTGGGTATTCCAGTCGTCGTTCATACGTCCACATCAGCTGCACCCCCCTTCCCATGGCCACGGTTCATCGGTCCAGGTCCAGCCATCGTTTGTATCAATACCGGTTAAAAATAACGGTCCGCAGTGTTTTTCGTAATCGCAGACGGCTTCTTTGTACATCTGCTGGTAACGGTTGAAATAATCCATTGCCTTGCCATCGCAAGGATGAGTATCCAGATACATACCGGCGTCAATCATGCAGAATCCGGCCTCACGTACAGCGGTCATTTTCTGATGCTTTGAATGTCTGTTTTGATTCATCAATAAACACCTCGCCTTCCGCAGGAGTTGTTTTGCATATAGGGCTGTCGGTTATGGCAGCCACAAGAACCGGAATGGGAGTGGTTTTGACTGCGGTCTGCCTGGCAGGCAGCCTGTGCACCAACAAACGGAAAAACTAAATCTTCGAAAATGGTGCCGTGTCTTAAGGCACATTCGCCCTCCATGACATTTTCAAAAGTCTGCCATGGGACATATGCCATTGCTAATGGTTTCTTTGAAAGATTCATAGAAACTCCTTTTTTGTTTTTACTATATATTATGTAGAAAAATGTCGAATGTGAAAAAAATAAAATTTATTGAGAAAAAGTATTGACAAGCAAAGATAAATGATATATAGTGATAACAGTAACAGTTACTATTATCAAAAAGGAGCGTGAGATATGGCTGGACTCAAGTATAGCAGGCAGCGGGAAGCTGTGTTAGTCTATCTGCGTTCAACAAAGTCTCATCCGACTGCGGAGCAGGTATATCAGAAAATCAGAGAAGAATTTCCTAAGATAAGTTTAGGAACGGTATACCGAAATTTAAACTTATTAGCAGACTGTGGTGAGATTTTGCGATTGAACTGTGGTGACGGGGTAGAGCATTTTGATGCAACGACCACCCCACACAATCATTTTATTTGTCGTCGTTGCAGACAGGTAATCGATTTGGAAGCCGACTGGGATTTTGAATTGGATACCAAGATGGATGACGAGTTTCCCGGAAAAATAGAAGGACATGAAATCTATTTTTACGGCATCTGTAAAAAATGTTTATAAATCACAAAAGTGGTTAAACTAATTTATCAAAAGGAGAGTGTATTAGTATGAAGAAATTTGTATGCAGCGTATGTGGATATGTTCACGAAGGAGACAGTGCACCGGAGCAGTGCCCGGTTTGCAAGGCACCGGCAGAAAAATTCAAAGAGCAGACTGGCGAAAGAGAATGGGCAGCAGAACATGTAGTAGGAGTTGCTAAGGGTGTCAGCGAAGACATCGTAGCTGATCTTCGTGCAAACTTTGAAGGAGAATGTTCAGAAGTAGGAATGTATCTTGCTATGGCAAGAGTGGCTCATCGTGAAGGCTATCCGGAAGTAGGTCTTTACTATGAAAAAGCAGCTTGGGAAGAAGCAGAGCATGCTGCAAAATTCGCAGAACTTCTTGGTGAAGTAGTAACTGATTCCACAAAGAAAAACCTGCAGATGCGTGTTGACGCTGAAAATGGTGCAACAGCGGGCAAATTCGACCTTGCAAAACGTGCCAAAGCAGCAGACTTAGACGCTATCCATGACACTGTTCATGAAATGGCAAAAGACGAAGCAAGACATGGCAAAGCATTCGAGGGATTGTTAAAGAGATACTTTGGCTAAGCTCCAAGCCATGCATAAAAATAAAAACAGCCCTTCATTGTGAGTTCACTCACAAATGAAGGGCTGTTTTTATTTTTATATACGGCGCGAGCCGTCCATGAGCCCGCTAGGGCGAATGGAGCAAGGCTTGGAGCAAAGAGAAGAGGGTGCGAGCCGTCCATGAGCCCGTCAGGGCGAATGGGGCAGGGCTTGGAGCAAAGAGAAGAGGGCGCGAGCCGTCCATGAGCCCGCTAGGGCGAATGGGGCAAGGCTTGGAGCAAAGAGAAGAGGGCGCGAGCCGCTTTTGTTTTATACTTGAAGAACCAATTGTTTTGTGATATAATCTAATCTCGAGCAGTGCTCGATAAGGGGGATTTTTACAGTAAGAGACCCTGGTAAGGATTTATAGTAAAGGAGATAAGTAACATGAACAGTAAAGTAAAGGGCGTTTTACAGGTCTTACTGGTTCTTGTGCTGATTGCAGCGTTTGCGTTTGTAGCAGCAAGGGGAATTGGTGGCGCACACAGAGGAAGCGCAAAGAACATTCGTCTTGGATTGGATTTGGAAGGTGGCGTGAGTGTCACATATCAGGCTTACAAGACTGATAGTACCGGTAAGAGAACCGGTGAACAGCCAACCGATAAAGACATGGCAGACACGATTTACAAGATGCAGAAACGTGTGGAAACATTAGAGAGCACGGAAGCTGCAGTATATCAGGAAGGTAGTGACCGTGTCACAATCGATATTCCGGGTGCCAGTGATTCAGAAGAGGTTTTGAAGGAACTTGGTAAAGCTGGAGCGCTTTATTTCATTTTGTATTCAGATCTGAAGACTGAAAAAGGCGGCACACCAAACGAAGGTGATAAAGTCGTTTACGACAAATCGAAAGTCCTTTTGACCGGTGACATGATTGGTGAGGCAACTTCCGGCAGCAGACAGCAGGAAGGCACCGGAAAGACTGAATATGGTGTTTCTATTAAGTTCGCAGGCAAAGGAATTAAGAAATTTGCTAAGATTACCGGAGAGCATGTTGGTGAGCAGCTTGCCATCGTATATGATGAGAAGTTAGTTTCTGCACCAAACCTGAAAGAAGAGATTTCCGGCGGTGAGTGCTGGATTTCGGGAAGCTTTACTTCTGAGTCCGCAGAGCAGCTTGCTTCTACCGTACGTATCGGTGCTCTTCCGTTGGAACTTGAAAATATTCATGGTAACGTAGTAGGAGCAACACTGGGAAGTCAGGCATTGAAATCCAGTTTGTTTGCCGGCGTTGTTGGTTTGATTCTCGTAATCATTTTCATGATTGTTATGTACCGCATCTCCGGTGTGGCAGCCAGCATTGCATTGATTTTCTATGTAGGTGCTATGCTGCTTGCACTGAATGGTTTGAATGTAACATTGACCCTGCCCGGTATTGCGGGTATTATCCTGAGTATTGGTATGGCGGTGGATGCAAACTGTATTATATTTACACGTATCCGCGAGGAATTGGCAACCGGCAAGACGGTAGCGTCTGCGATTGATAATGGATTTTCCAAAGCAATGTCCGCCATTGTCGATGGTAACGTGACAACTTTGATTGCTGCTTTGGTACTGTATCTCAAGGGTTCCGGTACGGTAAAAGGTTTTGCGATGACACTTGGTATTGGTATTGTGTTGTCTATGTTTACTGCTTTGTTTATTACAAAACTTTTGATGAAAGCATTCTGTGCACTGGGTATGACAAATACTTCAATGTATGGTATTCAGAAAGAGCGTAAGACAATTAACTTTATTGGTAACTGGAAGAAATATGTTGTTATTTCCGGAGCTGTTGTTGTAATCTGTGTGGCAGGACTTGTTGTCCGTGCTGCTTCCGGTGGTCCATTATTTAACTATAGTTTAGATTTTGCCGGTGGTAACTCAACATCTGTTGACTTATCTAAGACTGTAACCGATGAAGATAAACAGAAAGCAGAAGATACTGCAAAATCTGTTATTGGAAGCGGTAAGAGTGTTGAAATTTCGGTTGCTGATAATACAAAGATTGTTGTTCGTACTGAGGAACTCAGTGAGCAGAAGTCGGAAGAATTGAAAGCAACGATGGCGAAAACATTTGGCGTGGATGAATCTACCAAAATTGAGTCCGAGTTCATCAGTGGTTCTGTCAGTGATGAAATGAAAGTGGATGCAGCTGTAGCAACTCTGATTGCGACACTTTGTATGTTGCTTTATATCTGGATTCGCTTCCGTAAACTTTCAACCGGTATCAGTGCTGTTTTGGCACTTGTTCATGATGTAATTGCTGTGCTGACTGTTTATGTAGTGGCAAGCGCGTTTATTCCGGTCGGAAGTACCTTTATTGCATGTATGCTTACGATTGTCGGATATTCCATCAACGATACCATCGTAGTATTTGACCGTATTCGCGAGAATAAAGCTAAGGCTACATCAAGAACAAGTCTTGCAGAAATTATCAACAAGAGTATTACAGAGACATTGTCTCGTTCCATTAATACTTCGGTAACTACCTTTATCATGGTATTTGTGTTAGCTGTATTCGGTGTGGATTCTGTACGTCAGTTTGCAATTCCGTTGATTGTAGGTATTATTTCCGGATGTTATTCATCCGTATGTGTAGCATCACCATTGTGGTATGTTCTTTCCGGAAAGGGAGAAAAAGAGCAGAAAGCAGTCACTTATTCTAAGAAGAAAAAATAATTCTTTGTGAATAAATATTGGAACAAGAAAAGAAGAAACTACAAATCGGAAAACAGTAATGTTCATGCGAATGATAGTTTCTTCTTTTTCGTATGACGAACAAAAGATGTCAAAAAGTTGATAATTAAGCACAATCTATGTTATACTACCAATACAGCCCGCATAAGAGACAAAGGAGGATTCCAGTGCATGGCAAAGGGAGATAAAAAGAAAAAGAAAAAAGAGGTCATTGAACTGACGCCGGCGGAACGGTTTGTCCAGTTAAAGACATTAAAGAGAGCGACAAGATGCCTTTTAGTAGATGAAGATGTTTATCGTATCTATGTGCGCCTTACAAAAGATTTTGCACAGATGGATGCGTTAGGCAAAGAAACTCCATTTGAAGGATGCGAGGAATGTGCTGCGTTAAGTGAAGAGTGTGCAGCTCTTGCAAAAGAATGGAAAAAGAAACTGCCGGCAGAAAAAGAAGTAATTTCACGAACTGTTACGACAACAGTGAAAAAGCAGGAAGAAGATGACAACAAGAAAAAAGGAATTGTAAAATGGATTGTTCTTGCGGTTATTGTTGCAATGATTGTCTGCTATAATGTTCCGGCAACCCGTTATCAGTTAGCCGGACTTTCTGCAAAAGTTGGTTTTGATAAATGGGCATCGTCCACATACGAAAAACTGGGCGATTATAAAGATTGTAAAAATCAGATTGTTTTGCTTGAGAAAAAAGCCATCGAAAAAGTGAAAATTGGTGGTGTTGTGAAGTTTGGAACTTGTGACTGGATGGTTTTGGAGCGTACAGATGGTAAAGCTCTGCTTACAAAATATATGGCAGATAATAAACATCCATACCATGATAAATCAGAAAAGGTTACATGGGAGAGTTGTGCACTGCGAAAGTATCTGAATGGTGAATTCCTTGAGGACGGTAAATTTACACCAGGGGAATTGGCGATGATTTTGACTACAAATGTTGAAAATGTTGCAAATGAAGAGTTTGGGACGGACGGTGGCAAGAATACGCAAGATAAAGTGTTTTTGATGAATGAGCCGGAGTTTGCCAAATATAAGAAGAAACTGAAAGCAAAGGCAAAGACAATGCGGCTGCGTACACCGGGCAAAGATGCCACGGCAACGACGTATGTTTCTGCACTGGGGGATATTATTACCTATGGTTTCCCGGTGGACGAAAATGGTGCCTGCATACGTCCGACGATGTGGGTAAATTTGAAGTAAGGATGCCTATGTTTTGCCACGATTGCATGATTAAATGTAACTGTTCGGTAAAGGACAGTTACATTTTTTTAGGAAGGAAGCGTAAAATATGAAGTGTAAAAAAAGAATACTATTGTTAGCGCTGTTACTTTTTTCCACTGTATTAATTGGTGGGATGAATGTTCAGGCAAAGAAAAAGACGAAGCCAAAGTCATTGAAAAAAGCAAAGATTACTTTGGCAAAGAGCAGTTATACATATAATGGAAAAGCCAAAAAACCAGCTGTTACCGTAAAACTTGGCAAGAAAAAACTGAAAAAAAACAGGGATTATACGGTCAAGTATACAAAAAATAAAAATGCCGGAACGGCGAAAGTTACAATTAAAGCTAAGAAGGCTAAAAAAGGGAAAAAAGCCAAATATAAGGGCAGCAAAAGCAAAACTTTTAAGATAAAAAAAGCAAGTCGTCTGCTAGTACCGGACAAAGCAGCATATTCAGCCGTTGAAGGAGATGGTTCATTTTCGATTGTAGCTAAACCATCGAAAGGCGGTGGAACGGTAACATATGCCTGTGCGACAGCCGATGTGATCAAAGTCACGAAAGCCGGTAAGGTTACGATTGTTAAAACGTTTGATAAGACATGTAAAACATTGTCCAAGCAGACAAAAGATACGATTAAGAAAGTTTCGACAAAGGTAACCATGAGTGTGCCAGCAACAACAAATTATAAGGCAGCTTCGACTTCCGTTACCGTTACGATTAACAAAAAACCGGTACGTGTTTTCAGTACCTATGACAGTATTAATAAATACAGCTATCCGTCGAAGAGTCCACTGTCTCCGGGATTTACTAATTATAAAAAACTGACAGATTTAAAATGGACAATTGTGGATAAGTATCAGATGCCAGGGCTTGCACCGACTGCTGATGAGGACTGGACAAAAAATTATATTCAGTGTAACAATCTCTGTCCGCAGGGTGTCTGCATGGCAGGAAATTATATGCTTACGACAGCATACTGTATGGATGATTTGCACAACAGCTGCATTTTCGTTTACAACAACAAGACGGGCGAATTTTTAAAGACGCTAGTTTTAAAAGACCAGAAGAGCCACGTGGGTGGAATTACTTATGATGAGAAAAATAAAAACATCTGGGTCTGCCACTCAAACAAAGATAAAACGACAGGAATGTATTCACTTGAGCGCATTACATTGTCGGATTTGGTGAAATATGCGACAGGCAAAAAAGAATATACATCATCCGGTAAAGTGGAACTGCATCAGATTCCAACAAAACCATCGACGATTTCCTACAATAAAAAGGACGGTTATCTGTGGGTGGCACAGTTTAGTGTGGCACCGGTTGCCGGTGACACTTCGGAGGATGAAGATTCGGACGAAGAAGTAGAGGAAAATGATACCAGTGCACCGCGTATGTATGCATATGAGTACGATGCAAAGACAAACGAATTAAATCAGGTTCGTATTGTTACGAATCCTGCCGAAGAGGATTATCTGGGAATCCAGACAAAAGAAGTACAGACAGAAGCAACCGCAGAAAATGAGGCAAAGACAAGTGTTCAGGTTGCAACAGTGTACTCTTCTTCCTCTGTTTTACTTGCGGAAAAAGGAAGCTCTGCTACAGCAAAAGAAAAGCTGAAAAAAGGCGATGTTATTTACTCGGTTAATAATGAGCTGATTACAAGTGCAAAACAGCTTTCGGAATTACTGGAAAAATGTACGAAAGGAACTGCGGTAACGCTGGAAATTCACCGTACAATTCCGGCAGAAACCGAAGGTGCGGAGCCGACAGAGCAGATTTTGACTGGAAAAATTATTTTGGATGTCCGTGGCAATGTGTTGTACCGCAGCACACCGAATTATGTGCAGGGAATTACATTCTCCGGAGACCGTACAATCTTTAGCTGTTCCTATGGAAGAAACAGTACAAAGAAGAGATTTTTATCCGAATTACAGGTGTATAACCGTGCAGATGCGACCGATGATACGATGCTTGGCGAGTTAGAACTTGCCGTAGCACTGCCGCCAATGGTAGAGGAAGTAGAAGTTGTGGGAGATGAAGTGTATATGATATTTGAATCCGCTGCCACCACGTATCTGGAAGGAACGGATGGCAAGGGTCAGAGTACCTGTCCGATTGACAAAATGATTGCCGTAAAACTCGGACTTGATTCAATAAAATAGAAATATAAATAGAAAATTTAAGGGCGATTCCACAAAACAGCTAATGTGCCATTTGACACGCTGATGCTTCCCTTTCTGCCGGTAAACTCATTGCTGACACCAAGAGGGAATGAATTTGTGAGGGTCGCCCCTTCTACTTCATAATGAAATCCCTGAATGGTGACATTTGTGCTCACGTCGCTCAAAGAAAAGACGGAACATATATTTCCGGTGGTATTTTCCGGTAAATCTTTTCCGAATGTAATGACGCCGTTTGTGACAACTTTTAGTGCATAGTCATCTCCAATTAAGGTTCCGACGGCATTATGCCGGTTTAAGAATGTAAGCGTCTGAATATTAGCTAATGTGTGGTCTAAGCGGCCGCCTAAACCGCCATAAATTTCAAAATTTGTGTATCCTTTTTCCAAACCAAGTCGTGCGGCAAGCATCATGTCCGTATCATCTTTTTCTTTTGGGTGTCGGATGCAGTCGGATGGCAGATGGCTGGATGCCGAAACGGAATCAAAGTCACCAATCACATAGTCGGCACGCAGCCCGATTTTTTCTAAATAGTCAAAGCCGCCATCAACAGCGATGACCAAATCATCTTTTCCTAATTCGATATGGCAGGGGGATTGTTCCCCTGCCCCAAATAAATAACAGACTTTTGTATCCACTATCTCTGACCTCTTTCAATAACAAGCGCAGCATCCTCCAGATAGGAGCAATCCAAATCCTCTACCGTGCCGTTGTCGCAGGCAGAAGCAAGTGACGGGTTAATTGGCATCTGGGCGAGTACCGGTACATGGTATTCTTCAGCAATTTCACTGATGTGGCTCTCGCCAAATACATGAATTTTCTTACCGCAGTCAGGGCAGAGTGCATAGCTCATATTTTCCACAAGACCAAGAACCGGAATATTCATAAGAGAAGCCATTTTCATTGCTTTACCAACAATCATAGAAACCAAATCCTGCGGACTTGTAACAACGACAATGCCATCAATCGGAATGTTCTGGAATACGGTAAGTGCAACATCACCGGTTCCGGGCGGCATATCGACAAACAGATAATCGACATTATCCCAAAGGGTGTCAGACCAGAACTGGCGAACCGTTCCGCCAATCACCGGACCACGCCATACAACCGGGTCACTTTCATTTTCCAAAAGAACATTAATGGACATAATATCCACGCCGTATTTTTTTGATTTTACAGGGAAAATCGTTGTTTCATTTCCCTGCGCTTTTTCGGTGATACCAAATGCCTTCGGAATCGAAGGACCGGTAATATCGGCATCCAAAATACCGCAGTGGTATCCACGACGCGCAAATTCAACCGCAAGCAAATCGGTAACCATTGATTTTCCTACGCCGCCCTTTCCGCTGACGACACCGATAACCTTGCCGATTTTGCTATTTGGATGTGGTGCTACTAAGAGACTTTTTGGGTCTTTTGAACCGCAATTGCTGCTACAGGTGGAGCAGTCGTGCGTACATTCTTCACTCATTTTAATTTCTCCTTAATAAAAATATTTCTATGCTTACTCTAGTACGAAAGGGGCAGATTTGTCAAGTTGTAATATTATGAGGGAAAACTGCCGATAATATACTTACAGATATGTTGTAAATGGATTTGCGAAAAGAACACAAGGAGGTGTTTGCATGACGACGTTAGGAGAACTGCGGAATAAATTCAGTGCAGTACATAAGCAGTACAATTCAACGGCGTTTGAATTGTCTAAAAAACTAAATGAGACGAAGGAATTGATAAAGCGTGTTCCCGAAGGAGACAAACTGTTTGGGGAACAGGCAGCGGTTTTGGAACTCCAGTACAATGCGGTGAAAGACCAGCAGAAGATTTATGATGATTTCATTCACCAGTTTATGGACAAATGGGATGCTGAGCGTGAGATGGTAAGCGCAAAGCAAAATGCCGAAGCAGAAGGGGATTATTATAAGGAAATGGGTAAAATTCTTGCGGTGGCAATGCGCATGTTCCACGGGGATATCGTTCCCGGCTCGGACGAGAAAAAACTTATGGAATTCGACAGTGATTTGTATCAGATGGCGAAAAACGCACAGATGATGGCAAAGCTTAAAGAACGGAAAAAGTATGATTCGCTGTGGGACGATGAGGAGAAAAAAGAATTGGAAGACCCTATAGAAGCCGCGGATGCAAAAGAAACATCACTTGAAGCACCGGAGGTTGTAAGTGTGGATGAGGTAATCGCAAAAAGTACCGAAGGATGAGCAGTGGGCGGATTTTGGCTTTGTAAATCATCAAGAAAAGTTTGCGTTTCGTGGGCGCTTGCGCTCATTGAGTGCGTAGCGGTATGGGCACTGAAACTACCAGTGCCACATACCGACGTACTCAAAACCCACTCTCCACAAATCTTTTCTTGATGATTTACTGAAACTCCAAAAGCCTTCCAAGCTGTTAATTGTTAAAAATTGGCCATTTGAAGGCTTTTTTTGATGAGGGCAGAGCCTTATGCAACCTTAACCTTTATAAAAAGATAAAAGAGTTGCATGAATTTTGAAAAGATGCATCTGCAAGCAACCTAAAAGCAGGAAATGAGAAGAAAGGGTTGTGTTTTTCGTGTGATTTGTCCGAATAAAGTCAGATAATCAGGTGAAAATGCAACCATTTAGGTAAAATTAGGTGAAAAGAGTTGTCTAGAAAGTATGTACCTCTTCACCTCCCCAAAAAACAAAAATCTCACCGCAGAAATATGCGAAGTGTTCGTTACTAGTCTTTTTAGTATTCCAGTAATTTATCAAGAAAAGATTTGTGGAGAGTGGGTACAAACACGTGGGTATCTGGCATGCGTAGTTGGCATGCCGATACCCCTACGCGTTTGTTTAGCGAGAGCACCCACGAAACACAAACTTTTCTTGATAAATTACGGAACCTAAAAAACCAGCAACGAACACTTCCCACAAACTACCGTTGAAAAACGCCCCCCAATATGGTATCATCACAATAGAATATCAGGGAAGGAAGTACTGCCATGTATACAGTGTCTTTAGAAAAATTTATCCAGAAAATGAAAGTTAAAAATCTTACACCAGATGTTGATATTTCGGCGATTGAAATTACGCAGTCAGACGTAAACCGTCCGGCGTTACAGCTTGCGGGTTTTTTTGATTATTTTGACCATCACCGAATCCAGATTATCGGTCAGGTAGAACATACGTATATGGAAAAGCAGGGAATTGAGGAAAGTCTTAAGCAGATGAAACGAATTCTCTCTTACAAAGTTCCGGGCATTGTTTTTTGCCGTGATTTGCCGGTGCCGGAAGAGTTTTTGCAGTTGGCGAACGAATATGAGATTCCGATTTTACAGTCGCACGCTGACACTTCTGCATTTTCCGCTGAGGTTACGAGATGGCTGAAAGTAGAACTGGCACCTAGAATCAGTATTCATGGCGTGCTTGTTGACATTTACGGCGAGGGCGTACTGATTACCGGTGAGAGCGGTATCGGTAAAAGTGAGGTTGCCCTGGAATTGATTCACAGAGGACACCGATTGGTTTCAGATGATGTGGTAGAAATCAAAAAAGTAAGTGATGAGACGCTGATTGGTTCAGCTCCGGATATAACAAGACATTTCATTGAACTGCGAGGCATTGGAATTATTGATGCCAAGACACTCTTTGGTGTAGAAAGTGTAAAAAACACACAGTCGATTGACCTTGTCATTCAGCTGGAAGAGTGGAACAAAGAGCAGGAATATGACCGCATGGGATTGGAAGAGCAGTACATTGAATACCTTGGAAATAAAGTAGTCTGTCATTCGATTCCGATTCGACCGGGACGAAATGTAGCCATTATCTGCGAGTCGGCGGCGGTTAATTACCGACAGAAGAAGATGGGATATAATGCAGCGAGAGAATTGTACAACCGTGTGACGAGTAATAACTTTGGTAAGGCATAGAAAGGACGGATGATATGGCACAGTATTATGTTGGGGTTGATGTGGGAGGAACGACCGTAAAGATGGGAATGTTCTCAGATACCGGAGAACTTTTGGATAAATGGGAAATTCCGACGAGACGAAAAAATAATGGAAAGTATATTCTGTCAGATATTGTAGATAGTATCGAAGAAAAAAGAGAAACCTTTGAGGGGAATATCAAAGGAATCGGTGTTGGTATTCCGGGACCGGTTACTGCTGACGGAACAGTATTAAAATGTGCCAATCTGGGATGGGATGTATTCTCGGTTTCAAACAAACTGGCAAGCTTAACCGGCGTTGGCAATGTAAAAGTTGGAAACGATGCGAATGTAGCTGCGCTTGGTGAGATGTGGAAAGGCGGCGGCAGAGGCTATGACAGTATTGTCATGGTGACACTTGGTACCGGCGTTGGCGGCGGTGTCATTTTACAGGGAAAAATTTTGACCGGCTGTAAAGGTGCCGGTGGAGAAATCGGTCATATGAAAGTTAATATGGATGAAACTCGTGTCTGCGGATGCGGAAACAAAGGCTGTTTGGAACAGTATGCGTCAGCAACCGGAATTGTGAATATGGCAAAAGAAAATGTACCGGAAGGTTCTTACTTGGCAGATAAAAAAGTTACGGCAAAAGCTGTTTTTGATGGTGCCAAAGAGGGCGATGTTTACTGCATGGAAGTGGTCGAGAAGTTTGGCAGATATTTAGGTGTCGCATTAAGTAATGTTGCTCATGTGGTAGATCCGGAAGCCTTTGTTATCGGCGGCGGGGTATCAGCAGCAGGACAGATTCTTTTAGATGTAGTAGAAAAATATTATAATGAAAATTCCATGTTTGCCTTGAAAAACAAGAGTTTCCACTTGGCAGAACTTGGCAATGATGCCGGCATTTATGGTGCTGTGCGAATGGTGCTTTTTAAATAGAAGGAGAGAAAAATGATTCGACTGGAACAGGAACCGCTGCGGACTCATACGACATTTCGGATTGGCGGACCGGCAGCGTACTATTTCATACCGGAGCGAGAAGAAGAAATTATTGAGGCACTGGATTTTGCAAAAGAAAAAGGACTTTCTTACTATGTGATTGGAAAGGGAAGTAATATGCTCTTTTCCGATGACGGTTTTGATGGTGTTATCATTGAAATTGGAAAGGGATTGGAAAAAATAGAAATCTCAGATGATGGTGTTGTGACGGCACAGGCTGGTGTTTCGTTAGCTTATATGGCATCTCGATTGGCTTCAAAAGGGTTAAAGGGGTTTGCCTTTGCCGGAGGAATTCCGGGAACATTAGGCGGAGGTGTTGCGATGAATGCCGGTGCCTATGGTGGAGAAATCAAAGATTGCATTGTGAGTGCAAAAGTATTGACAAAAGAGGGTGAGCGCGTTGTCCTTAAGAAAGAAGACTTGCAGCTTTCCTATCGAAACAGTGTGATTCTTCAAAAAGGCTATTTGGTTTTAGAGGCAACATTTTCTTTTGAAAAGGGAAATCCGGCAGAAATTCAGGAAGAAATCAAAGAGTTAAATAAAAGACGCCGCGAAAAACAGCCGTTAGAGTACCCGAGTGCAGGCAGCACATTTAAACGTCCGGAGGGATATTTTGCCGGAAAACTGATTGAAGATGCAGGACTTAGGGGATACCGTGTGGGTGACGCGCAGGTTTCCGAAAAGCATTGCGGCTTTGTGGTAAACCGCGGTGAGGCGACTGCCAAAGATGTGGCGCAGTTAATAAGTGATGTGCAGAATCGTGTGATGGATGAATTTGGCGTTAAGTTAGAGCCGGAAGTCCGCATGATTGGTTTTGAATAATAAGAAAAGGGGGAACTTTGCATGAGATTTGTCATAGTAACCGGGATGAGTGGCTCCGGAAAGAGTTCCGTAATGAAAATATTAGAAGATGATGGATATTTCTGTGTGGATAACCTGCCGTTGTCTTTACTGCCTACGTTGATTCAATTGACGGAGGATTCCAGCGAGGAAATTGAGCGGGTGGCACTTGGCATTGACATCCGTGGCGGATATCGTTCGTTAAAAGAAGCCGCTCATGTACTGGATGATTTAAAAAGCAGAGGTTATACGCTGGAAATTTTATTTTTGGAAGCGTCAACGTCAGTTCTTGTAAAGCGCTATAAAGAGACAAGAAGAATGCATCCGCTGGCACAGGGCGGCCGCATGGATAAAGCAATTGAAGATGAGAGAGCACTTCTTTCCGAACTGAAAAAAAGGGCGGACTACATCATTGATACAACGACACTTTTGATACGTGAATTGAAACAGGAGATTGACCGCATTTTTGTGGAGCATGAGGATTTTTGCAACTTTTATCTCACATTTGTTTCTTTTGGATTTAAGTATGGAATTCCTTCGGATGCCGATTTGGTTTTTGACGTGAGATTTTTACCGAACCCTTTTTATGTGGATGAATTAAAACCACTTACCGGAGATGACAAGCCGGTATACGATTATGTTATGAGTTCACCAAAGGCGGTTGAGTTTAGAAACAAAATGAAAGATATGCTTGATTTTCTGATTCCAAACTACATTGCGGAGGGAAAAACGCAGTTGGTGATTGCAATTGGCTGTACGGGCGGCAAGCATCGTTCCGTGACATTAACCAATGCGATGTATGAGGAGTATGCAAACACGGAATATGGCTGCAAAAAAGAGCATAGAGATATAGAGAAGGACCGGTTAAGATATATATGTCGTTCGCAGGAAAAGTAAAAGAAGAACTGCTTGGGCAAATGGGAAAAGCCAGACATTGCCAGTTAGCAGAACTGGCGGCGTTTTTTGCCGTGTGTGGGCAGATTTACATGAATGAAGAAGGTGAATGTCAGGTTAAGTTTGTGACAGAAAACTTGACAGTTGCGAAGAAATGCTATATGTTAGTTAAGAGAGTCTTTCATATTGTGCCGGATGTGTCCGTAAGCGGACATCATCAATATTCACTTTTTCTATTGGAAGATGAAGATGCAAGGGACTTTATGAAAGCAATTCGAGTGCAGGAATATTCGCCATTTTCGGTGGAGTGTATTGGACAAAAAGCCTGTTGCAACCGGGCTTTTTTAAGGGGAGTCTTTTTGACAAGTGGTTCCGTTACCGACCCAAACAGTGGGTATCATTTGGAAATCGCAGCTGGAGATAGAGAACATGCTGCTCGGATTTTGGAGATTATGGGTATTTTTGGAATTGAGGCAAAAACGATAGAAAGAAAGCATAATTTTGTCGTATACATGAAAGAAGGAGCGGCGATTGTTGATTTTTTGAATGTTGTCGGTGCGCACAAGGCACTGATGGAATTTGAAAATGTTCGCATTTTGAAAGAAATGCGAAATTCCATTAACCGTCAGGTAAATTGTGAGACCGCAAACATTAAGAAGACGGTTTCGGCAGCAGCAAGACAGACGGAAGACATCCGTTATATTCATGATACGATAGGCTTTGGTAATTTATCTGAGAATTTGTCGCAGATTGCGAAATTACGTCTGGAGAATCCGGATGTTTCGCTGAAAGAATTGGGACAGATGTTAGAACCGCCAATTGGAAAATCCGGGGTGAACCACCGATTGCGCAAATTAAGTGAGATAGCACAAGGACTGCGATTACAAGGAGGAAAACATGATAAGGAAGAACATTGACGTCAGTTTAGGCGAGGATGGAGCAAGACCAATTGCTATGCTGGTTCAATTAGCAAGCCAGTATGTGAGTAACATTGAAATCCATCGTGATACTATGACAGTAAATGCAAAAAGTATTATGGGCATGATGACACTGGGACTCGCAAAGGGACAAAAGCTGGAGCTTCTTATTGACGGGGAAGACGAAGAGACTGCTATGAAAGAGATGGAGAATTACCTGACCGGAAATTAGCAGATAAGAAATAGTAATGGTTACAGGCTACTGTCCGAACCGGGATGTTACGGTTTGTATAGCGGCCTTTTTATTTTAGTGAATGGGGGATACCATGGAATTTACGCATTTGCATGTACATACGGAATATAGTTTGTTAGATGGCTCCAGTAAAATCAAGGAGCTTGTGAGTCGTGCCAAAGAATTGGGAATGGACAGTCTGGCAATTACCGACCATGGCGTGATGTATGGCGTGATTGATTTTTACCGTGCGGCAAAAGCAGCAGGAATTAATCCGGTTTTGGGATGTGAAATTTATGTGGCACCCGGTTCACGCTTTGACAGGGAAGCAGGAAATGCAAAAGAAAGCCGTTATCATCACCTGGTGCTTTTAGCAGAGAATGATATAGGATATGCAAATCTTGTTAAAATTGTTTCCCGTGGTTTTACAGAAGGATTTTATTATAAGCCACGAGTGGATTATGATGTGTTAGAAAAGTATCATGAGGGAATTATTGCGCTGAGTGCATGCCTCGCAGGTTCAATTCCAAGTTTTCTACGCCGTGGGCTGTATGAAGAGGCAAAGCAGGAAGCGTACCGGTTACAGGGGATTTTTGGTGAAAATAATTTCTTTTTAGAACTTCAGGATCATGGTATTCCGGATCAGAAGACGGTCAATCAGGGACTGCTTCGTCTGCATCAGGAGACAGGGATTGATTTGGTGGCGACGAACGACGTCCACTACATTTACGATTCGGATGCAGAAGCACACGACATTCTTTTATGCATTCAGACCGGAAAGAAAGTCAGTGATACCGACCGTATGCGCTACGAGGGCGGACAGTATTATTTGAAATCCGTTGGGGAGATGGAGGCATTATTTCCGTATGCCAAAGAGGCGATTGAAAACACTCATAAAATCGCCGAGAGATGTCATGTTGAAATTGAGTTTGGTGATTATAAACTGCCGCACTTTGATGTGCCGGAGGGAGAGACTTCTGAAAGCTACCTGCGAAAACTCTGCAAAGAGGGGCTTTATAAACGTTATCCAAAGGAGCAGGCAGAGCAGTTGGAAGAGCGGTTAAATTACGAGCTTGATACCATTTCTACGATGGGATTTGTTGATTACTTTTTGATTGTTTGGGATTTTATTAAATATGCGAAAGACCATGGAATTCCGGTAGGTCCGGGACGTGGTTCGGCAGCCGGCTCTTTGGTGGCATATTCTTTGAATATTACGGATTTAATTGATCCAATTAAATATAACCTTTTGTTTGAGCGTTTTCTAAATCCGGAACGTGTGACAATGCCGGATATTGATATTGATTTCTGCTATGAAAGACGTCAGGAAGTTATTGATTATGTAACGAGAAAATACGGAGCCGACCACGTGGTGCAGATTGTAACATTTGGTACGATGTCAGCGCGTATGGTAATCCGCGATGTCGGACGTGTGTTAGACCTTCCGTATGCATATGTAGATAGTGTGGCAAAGGCGATTCCAATGGAGCTTGGTATTACGATTGCAAAAGCGATGAAAATGAATCCGGAACTGCGCACGATGTATGAAACGGATGATTCAGCGAAGAAACTGATTGATATGGCAATGCGTTTAGAGGGACTTCCCAGACATACTTCTGTTCATGCGGCGGGTGTTGTAATCAGTCCAAAACCGGTCGATGAATTCGTTCCGCTATCAAGGGCTTCGGATGGCAACATTACGACGCAGTACACGATGGTAACGTTAGAGGAATTAGGTCTTTTGAAAATGGATTTTCTGGGACTTCGTACGCTGACGGTAATCCAGAATGCGATTCATGGTGCGTTTGATGTACACGACATTGACTATAATGATAAAGAAGTATTTGATATGATAAGTTCCGGACACACAGAAGGCGTGTTCCAGTTAGAAAGTGCGGGGATGAAAAACTTCATGAAAGAGTTAAAGCCGCACAGTATGGAAGATATTATCGCGGGAATTTCTTTGTATCGTCCGGGACCGATGGATTTTATTCCGAAATATATAGAGGGAAAAAATAATCAGGATAATATTCAGTATGACTGCAAGGAACTAGAGCCAATTTTAGCACCGACCTACGGCTGTATTGTCTACCAGGAGCAGGTTATGCAGATTGTGCGTGATTTGGCCGGGTACAGTTATGGGCGAAGTGACCAGGTGCGCCGTGCCATGTCTAAGAAAAAAGCAGATGTCATGGAGAAAGAAAAGAATTATTTCATCTATGGCAATGAAGAAATTGGCGTGGAAGGCTGCATTAAGCGGGGAATCCCGGAAGAAGTGGCAATTAAAATATTTGATGATATGACCGATTTTGCGAAATATGCGTTTAACAAATCGCATGCGGCGGCTTACGCTGTCGTTTCATATCAGACAGCATATCTAAAATGTCATTATCCGGTTGATTTTATGGCGGCGCTGATGACTTCTTTTATGGAGCATACCGGGAAAATTACGGAGTACATTATGAACTGCCGTAAAATGGGAATTGAAATTCTGCCACCGGATATCAACGAGGGAGAGTATCGTTTTACGCCGTATGAAGGAAATATCCGCTATGGACTTGCTGCTATCAAGGGAGTCGGCAGACCGGTTATTGATGAAATTGTCGCAGAGCGCGAGCTTGGCGGCAGATACCGCTCGTTAAAAGACTTCTGCATGCGTTTATCCGGAAAATCGGTGAATAAACGAACCGTCGAAAGTTTTATTAAGTCGGGTGCGCTTGACAGCCTGCCGGGTACCAGAAAGCAGAAAATGTATTCTTACATCAGCATTATGGATGGTGTAAATCAGGAGAAGAAAGGAACGCTCTCCGGTCAGATGTCCTTGTTTGATTTTGCCAGTCCGGAGGAACAAAAAGAGTTAGAAGTAAAAATGCCGGATGTAGGTGAATACGAAAAAGAAGAAATTTTAGGTTTTGAAAAAGAAGTGCTGGGTGTGTATATCAGTGGCCATCCGCTGGAAGAATATGTGGCAACATTAGAGAAAAATATTACACGTACGACGGCTGACTTTGAAGTGGTTGACGGCGAGACGGAGCCGAAAGTGAAAGACCAGGAGAGAGCGGTTATCGGCGGTATGATTACCGGACGAACGGTAAAAGCAACCCGTACGAATAACATGATGGCATTTCTTACGGTAGAAGATTTGTATGGAACGGTAGAAGTCATTGTCTTTCCACGCGATTATGAAAAATACCGCACACTTTTAGAGGAAGATGCAAAAGTATTTATTCAAGGCCGTGTGACTGTTGAAGAGGACAAGCCTGCGAAACTTATTTGCTCCGGTGTTGTGCCATTTGATGCCGTGGAAAAAGAACTGTGGATTCAATTTCTAACACGTGCGGATTATGAAGAAGCAGAGCAGACTTTATTTGCCATTCTTGGGAATTACGATGGCATAGAAAACGTTTATATTTATTTGTCGAAAGACCGTGCGAGAAAACTTTTGCCAAAAAGCCGGTGCACGAAAGTATGCAAAGAATTGCTGTCGGAATTGTATACTAAATTTGGCGAGGATAATGTGAAAGTCACGGAAAAGAGTATTGAAAAAAAATTCCGGGCATAGTAAAATATACATGTATGAGAAATGATAAATGAAACAGATAAAACATAAAATTGGAGGAAATCGGATTATGGCGAAAAAGGTAACGACAATTGGTGTATTAACAAGTGGTGGTGATGCGCCGGGAATGAATGCTGCGATTCGTGCAGTAGTCAGAGCCGGTATTTCCAGTGGTCTGAAAGTAAAGGGTGTCCGTCGTGGATATGCAGGACTTTTGGAAGAGGATATTATTGACATGGACACGATGAGCGTTACTGATATTGTTCAGCGTGGCGGCACAATTTTATTTACTTCCCGCTGTAAAGAGATGATGACACCGGAAGGCCAGCAGAAAGCTGCTGACATCTGCCGCAAACATGGCATTGATGGTATGGTTGTAATCGGTGGTGACGGTTCTTTCCGTGGAGCACAGAAACTTTCCGCAAATGGAATTAACACAATTGGTATCCCGGGAACCATTGACCTGGATATTGCCTGTACCGAATACACGATTGGATTTGATACTGCCTGCAACACGGCAATGGAAGCCATTGATAAGGTTCGTGATACTTCCGCTTCCCATGAGCGATGCAGTATCATTGAGGTAATGGGAAGAACGGCCGGACACATTGCATTATGGTGTGGTATTTCCAACGGTTCCGAGTATGTTTTGATTCCGGAGCGTGCTGAGGAAAACGATGAAGAGGAAATTATAAAAAAGATTATGTCAAAGCGTCGTATCGGAAAGAAACATCATATTATTGTAAATGCAGAAGGTGTTGGTCATTCTCATGAAATGGCAAAACGAATTGAAGCTGCAACCGGCATTGAGACGCGTGCAACGGTGATTGGGCATATCCAGCGTGGCGGAAATCCTTCTTGTCGTGACCGTGTATACGCATCAGCAATGGGAGCAAGAGCTGTTGATCTTTTATTGAAAGGTCAAACAAATCGTGTAGTTGCATATAAAAATGGCGAATTTACTGATTTTGATATTGACTATGCATTGCAGATGACAAAAGATATTGACGAGCACTTGTATAGTATGACAAAACGCCTTTCGCGATAATTGGTATGGTATAGAAAAAGAACTCATAGACCATCTGGTTTATGAGTTCTTTGTGTTATGAAGAATTTTTATTCTTCTTCCATGTCATCCGGAACTAATGTATCGTCTGCTTCTTCTGATTCTTCATCCGGTGAGAGTGTCACGTAGTCGCGGTCGTCATCGTCCTCATCATAAAGGTCATTGTCAAAATCGTCGTCATCGTAATCATCCAGATAATCTTTCATCAGAACATTTTTCAAGAAATACAATATACCACCTACTGCTGCTGCAACTGCAGTCAGACCAAGGAGGAATTTTACAAATTTTTTCATTTTAATATCCTTCCTTTCTTACGCATTTATTATATCCATTGCGCTAGTATTTATCCCTATTTTACGTGATAGAAGAAAAAAAGTAAAGAGTTTTTGGTGAAAGTGTATGTATTTATTTGACAAACAGCTTTTTTTTAGTCATAATAGCAATTGTAAAGAATTAATAAAACATGTATAATATTTTACATATTATGATACAATGTTTTATCAGAAGTAATGGAGGGATTCAGATGACTACGAACAAGGCAAACAAAGTATCAAAAACAACAACAGCAAAAACTGCAGCAAAGCCAGCTGTGAAACCGGCAGTAAAAACAACAGCAGCTCCTGCAAAAGAAGAGCCGAAAAAAGAAGCAGTAAAGCCGGTTGCTAAGGAAGAAAAACCAGTAGCAAAAACAACGGCTGCAAAGACGGTCAGAAAGACAACAAGAAAACCGAGAAAAACAAGTAAAGCTACGATTCGCAAGACAGCAGCTACTGTTGACTCAGAAGTTTTTGTTCAGATTTACGGACAGGAATTTTCCCAGCAGGAAATTATGGAAAAAGTTGTGGCAGCATGGGAAGCAGAAGGAAAGAAAATTACATCTATTAAAAGAGCAAAATTGTATGTAAAACCGGAAGAAGGAAAAGCTTATTATGTAGTAAATGAAGGCTTGAAAAACGGTTCTACAGGTGCTGTAGATTTATAAAGATTACAAAAAGGAATCCAACGGGTTACGAGACGGGATAACGCTTCGCGTTATAGTCTCATACCCCGTTGGATTTTTTTGTTTCATAGCGGCAATAGGGGGAATATTTGTGATGATAGTTAGGCGGTAACTTTATATAAATGTGAATGGAACGGTTGCGACCAATTAAGAGCAGAAAATATAAGTTTGTATCAATGTGTATTGCCAATTTATTTGGATTCCTGTAATTCCGTAGAAAAACTTTGTGACTCGTGGGTTTGAGTACGTCGGTATGTGGCGCTGGTAGTTTCAGTGCCCATACCGCTACGCACTCAATAAACGGGAGTGCCCACGAGACGCAAAGCTTTTCTACGGAATTACGGAAAACAAAAAAAGTACCAACACCCACTTGACGCAAACTTACACTCTCCCGCGCTTGCATTAGCAGGCGTTTTCGTGTAAAATGTCAATGACATAACTACAGACAGGAGGCATAAAAATGTTTAAAGTAAATGATAACTATTTAAAACTGCCGGGCAGTTATCTTTTTTCTACGATTGGAAAAAAAGTAGCCGCTTACAAGGAAGCGAATCCCGACAAAGAAGTCATTAGTTTAGGAATCGGCGATGTAACACAGCCTTTGGCACCGGCGGTAATTGATGCTCTGCATGGTGCGGTGGATGAGATGAGCAAAGCGGAGACATTCCACGGCTATGCACCGGATCTTGGATATGAGTTTTTACGTCGTGCAATTGCTGACAACGATTACAAATCCCGTGGTGTTGACATTGCACTTGATGAGATTTTTGTCAGCGATGGTGCAAAAAGTGATTCCGGAAACATTGTTGATATATTTTCTCAGGACAATGTAATTGCCGTTACAGACCCGGTTTATCCGGTTTATGTTGACAGTAATGCAATGTCTGGAAAGACCGGAGAATATCTGAAAGATAAAGAGTGCTGGTCAAATGTAATTTATATGCCATGTACGGCAGAAAATAATTTTGTGCCGGAACTTCCGGAGAAGACACCGGATATTATTTACATCTGCTGTCCAAACAACCCAACGGGTACAACGCTGACAAAAGAGCAGCTTCAGAAGTGGGTTGATTATGCAAACGAAAAGAAAGCCGTTATCATTTATGACGCTGCCTATGAAGCATACATTTCTGAAACGGATGTGCCACACAGCATTTATGAGTGTGACGGCGCAAAAACCTGTGCGATTGAGATGAGAAGTTTCTCAAAAAATGCCGGATTTACCGGAACCCGTCTTGGATTTACAATTGTGCCAAAACAGCTTGTTGACAGCAATGGAACGATGCTTAACAGCCTTTGGGCAAGACGCCATGGAACAAAATTCAATGGTGCACCATACATCATTCAGCGTGCCGGTGAAGCAGTGTACAGCGAAGCAGGCAAAGCACAGACAAAAGAGCAGATTGCTTATTATATGAATAATGCCAAAGAAATCAGAAACGCACTTTCCGGTATGGGATATACTGTATTTGGCGGTGTAAATGCCCCATATATCTGGCTTCAGACACCGGATGGCATGAAATCATGGGATTTCTTTGATATGCTGTTGGAGAAAGCAAATGTAGTAGGAACACCTGGTTCCGGATTCGGACCAAGTGGAGAAGGATATTTCAGACTGACTGCTTTTGGTTCAGCTGAAAATACGAAAAAAGCATTGGAGCGAATTAAAGCTTTGTAAAAAGCAGACCGGGGAAAGGAAGATAGGTGATACGATGAAACAATCCATTCGTTTGGCACTGGTTAGTGCCCTTGCATTAGTTTTGTGCCTTGTGCCGGGAAAATATACGTTTGCCGATTCGGTGTCGGTAAAACCATTTCTCGCATTTGGTGCAGATTTATCAACGAAAGAAAAAGCGCAGGTAATGAAGCAGTTTGGAATTACAAATGAAGAACTCGCAGATTATCAGACAATCACAGTGACAAACAAGGAAGAGCATCAGTATCTGGATGAATATCTTGCTTCCAAAGTAATTGGAACGAGAGCGTTATCGTCGGTTATGATTGAAGAGGCAGATGCCGGCAGCGGAATCGAGGTAGAGACACATAATATTTCTTTCTGCAGCAAGGAAATGTATACGAATGCCCTTGTGACCGCCGGAATTTCGGATGCCAAAGTGACGGTTGCCGGACCATTTCCGATTTCCGGTACAGCTGCTTTGGTTGGTGCGATGAAAGCTTACGGTGAAATGACCGGCGAAGGAGTTGATGAGGCGAGTTCCGATGCAGCGACCAATGAGCTGGTAGCAACGAGTGAGCTGGCAAACGACATCGGTAAGGAAAAGGCTGCTCAGTTTGTGGCACTTTTGAAAGACAAAGTAGTCAGCGGTGATTTGACATCGGAAGATGAAATAAAAGACGCAATTAATGAAGCTGAAAAAGAATTGAATGTTTCCATTGATGATGAGATGAAAACCAAGATGGTTTCGTTGATGAAAAAGATTGGCGGACTGGATTTAGACCTTGGTAAAATTCAAAATCAAGCGCAGAATGTCTATGATAAAATTAAAGACATGGGAATTGATTTGGATGATGCCAAAGGAATCTGGGCGAAAATCTGTGATTTCTTTGTCATGATAGGAAAGGCAATTGCTGACTTCTTCTCGAATTTGTTCTAAGTAAAATCAGGAAAAATTTAAAACTGTAATATGAAAAACTGCTGTCTTAGAAAAAAATACTATGGCAGCAGTTTTTTTGCCGTCAGGAATAGAAATATTAGTAATTTGGGTATGCTAACAAGAAAACAAGTACTGGAGGCATTGCTTTGGAAAAGGAAAAAGAAGAGTTTAAGCCCTTTGTTCCGGCGGAAAAAGAGACGAAAGAATTTAGCATAACCGCTGTGATTGTCGGTGTTTTGTTAGCTGTTGTTTTTGGTGCGGCAAATGCATACCTTGGACTTCGCGTGGGAATGACGGTGTCAGCGTCAATTCCGGCGGCGGTTGTATCAATGGGGATTCTGCGCGGTTTGCTGCGCCGCAATTCTATCTTAGAAAGTAATCTGGTGCAGACAATTGGCTCGGCAGGAGAGTCATTAGCGGCAGGTGCCATTTTTACGCTGCCTGCGTTATTTTTGTGGGCAGAAGAAGGGAAGGCGGAGACGCCGGATTTGTTTACCATCACAGCACTTGCTTTGTGTGGAGGCGTTCTTGGTGTGTTTTTTATGGTTCCGCTGCGCAAAGCATTAATTGTAAAAGAACATGGGGTGCTGCCATATCCGGAAGGAACGGCGTGTGCGGATGTGCTGCTAGCCGGTGAAGAGGGTGGAAGCGGCGCAAAAACTGTTTTCTTTGGCATGGGCTTTGCCGCCTTGGTTAAGTATATTGTCGATGGGATGAAGGTAATTCCGGGAGCGGTTATGGTGCCCGTTAATTCCTTAAAAACATTGTTTTCCGTACAGGTATATCCCGCACTTATGGGAGTGGGATATATTTGTGGAATCCGAATTGCCTCGTATATGTTTGCGGGAGCGGTTCTTGGCTGGTTTGTTTTGATTCCGGCAATTGTGTCTTTTGGCGGTGAAAGTATTTTGTATCCCGGTACGGTGCCAATCGCCACTCTTTATAACGAGGGCGGGGCAAGTGCTATCTGGAGCTCTTATATCCGATATATTGGAGCTGGAGCTGTGGCGGCAGGAGGCATTATTAGTCTGGTGAAAACTCTGCCGCTTTTATTTTCCACTTTTTATGAAGCGGTGAAGGCAGCACGGAGTGGTAAAGAAAAAAGCGAAAAGCGCACGGAGAGAGATTTAGATATTCGGGTTGTCATTGGAGGAATTGTTCTATTTGCATTACTCATCTGGCTTGTTCCGGCTCTTCCGATTTCGTTTTCCGGGGCATGGCTTGTCATCCTTTTTGGTTTTTTCTTTGCGACAGTCTCTTCCCGTATGGTTGGTCTGGTGGGCAGCAGTAACAATCCGGTTTCCGGTATGACGATTGCCACTTTATTACTCGTGACGGCATGGTTAAAGGCGACAAATACGATTGGTATGCCGGGGATGATAGCGGCGATTTCAATTGCTTCTGTAATCTGTATTGTGGCAGCACTTGCCGGTGATACTTCGCAGGATTTAAAAACAGGTTTTTTACTGGGGGCAACGCCGAGACGCCAGCAGATTGGCGAACTGATTGGTGTGGCGGTGTCGGCAGTTACGATTGGCGGTGTAATGATGCTTTTAAATCATGCGTGGCAGTTTGGTAGTGAGGCGTTAGCGGCACCGCAGGCAACTCTTATGAAAATGATTACCGAGGGTGTCATGGAGGGAAATCTTCCGTGGACACTGATTTTTATTGGCGTTTTTATCGGCGTGGCGGTTGAATTTATGGGCGTTCCGGTTCTTCCGGTGGCAATTGGACTGTATCTGCCGTTTGAATTATCGGCTTCGATTTTGGTGGGAGGAATTTTGCGTTATGTTTCATCTGGGAAAAAGAAAGATGACGAAGGAGGAATTTTATTTTGCTCCGGTCTGATTGCGGGAGAGGGGCTGATGGGAATTGTTCTTGCTCTTTTGGCGGTCTTTGGAAAAAGTGAGAAAATTGATTTGTCGCATTGGATGGATACCGGAATTTTCGGTGCCGCGGCACTTGTGTTTGTGATTGCTGCCTGTATCCTGATTTCTGCAAGAGAAAAGAAAAAGCCTGCGGACTGATTACGCCCGCAGGTCAAAATTGTATCGTTTCATATCACCGATTGGTGCCTTGTTTGTTGCCAGAAAATCATTGACAATATCGACTTCTTTTTCTTTGAGCGAAAGTTCGGAGGTGCAGGCATAACCCTGTGCGTTAATGGCATCCTGCAAAAGTTCTACATTGCGCTCGAATAAATGAAGTGTATCTTTTTCAGAAACAAAAAAGTTTAACGAAACCGCAGTGTTTTCTTTGGCAATCCGGATATCCAAGGTGCCAAGGTGCTCCATGTCAAGGTGGAGCAGAACTTTTAAGTTATCCGGGTTCTTTTTCAAGGATTCCTTGCGTGTCATCACATACAAATCTGCATGTGCATTTTGATTTTGCAGTTTAATCGGAAGCTGAATATAAGGAAATGTCTCATTTAGCGTTTTCATAAAGTTTAGGTTTTCTGTCATATCGGAGGCAGAAGATGAAAGTTTGCTAAAGACATCTTTGCCTAACACGGTTTGACTGAAATGAGAGAGCGTTTCCCACTCTTTTGCCATTTTCTCATATGTTTCCGTGAGCGCACCGGGCTCTTTTAGCTGTTTTGGCGAAATCGTCCAGTTGGAAAGAAACTGTCCCTTAACAAGTTTTCGAAAGGCGTCCGAGGATATAAGTTTTCCTGCCTGCCCATCGGTGAGGTTAGGAAGCATTTGTTTTATCTCGGTTAGAAAACGGCTGACCGAAAGTGTACCATCGGCAAGCTGTTTTTTTGCGGCTTCGGAAAAAGGAAGGTCACGTAACTGCTCGTGGACTGCTGCGCGTTCTTCCTCCGGGAGATAGGCACCTACTTCTTCTTTGGAAAAAGTGGGATTTTCCGGTTCCGGCGTGTTTTTTGATCCCACGGATTCGGTCAAATTGTTAATCAGATTTTTTACCCGCAAAAAAGGGGTGGAAGTTTCTGCGCCCGCTGTGCCATTGCTGCCATCTTGAACGGGATTTCCCGTGGTGTTTGCAGCTTCTTCACCGGTTTCCGGGATAGGTGCTTCTGAATTTTCCTCGGCGGATACGGCAGCGGTCTCGTTTGCCTGCTCAGTCATTTTCGGCACGGTCACACCCTCTAACGCTAAGTCTAAGAGAGCGGAAGCAGTTTCTTTTGCCAATGCAGGAACCTGATTGCCGATTGCGTGAAGCATATCACCAATCGAATCGGTGAGCGCATCCATTTTATATAATAACTGGTGTGTCTGGTTCTGATAGTTCTCAAACTGGAGAACGGACTCGTTTGTCATCGGCAGTCCCAGACATTTCATCGTGATGACGGAGTGAACGTCGGCTTCCGGGTACTGGGCACACAATTGAATGGATGCCATAATGTTTTCACGGCTGATGGACTGGCTATTGCTAAGAAGACTGCGCACCACATCCAGATTACGCGGAGAGCGTGGAAGCAGCGCTTCCTCAAGTGCCTGGGCAATGGTATCTTCCATATTTAACAAATAGGCTCCTGTAGTCGCTTTCATGTAAATGGTGTTATTTTCAAGACCGGTAATCAGAAAAGCAGCCTTTTGTCCGATGGAATACTGATTGGCATCGGGAAGCTGGCCGGTAAAGGATGATCCGTCTTCCATGGAAAGGGTAATGTCATTTCCGTGGATATCACTAATGACACCCCGCAGTGTCTGCCCCTCACGCAGGTGCAGTGTGGAATTTCCGGAGCGGTAGGTTCTTGTCTGGGAACGGATTCCCTGCGAGGAACCACCATTGTTCTGAATGGAATTACTGATAATTGGCATAGCGCTCTCCTTTCTTTTTGTGAAAACATTTTACCTTTTGACCCTAATACGATTATATGCTAAAATAAAAATGAACGCAATATTTAGGAGGAAAGACCATGAAACCATTTATGGATAGCGATTTTTTACTACAAACCGATACAGCAAAAAAACTGTACCATGATTATGCCAAACAGGTGCCGGTGTTAGATTATCATTGTCATCTCGTCCCAAAGGAAATTGCAGGGGATATACATTTTAAAAATATGACGGAGCTGTGGTTAGGAGCTGACCATTATAAGTGGCGTGTCATGCGCTCAAATGGTGTTGATGAATATTTCATCACAGGGGATGCCCCGGACGAAGAAAAGTTTCACGCTTTTGCCAAAGCCCTGCCAAACTGCATTGGTAATCCGATGTATCATTGGTGTCACTTGGAACTACAAAGATATTTCGGCATAAATGAGACTTTATCTGAGAAGAATTGGAAAGAAATTTATGATAAATGTAATGAAATTTTGCAAAAACCGGAAATGTCTGCAAAAAATCTGATTCGTATGTCCGGTGTTACCCTCGTTTGTACGACAGATGACCCGATTGATGATTTACATTATCACGAGCAGATTGCAGCCGATTCTGATTTTGATGTGCAGGTTCTTCCGGCATGGCGTCCGGATCTTGCGATGAGTCCGGAAAAAGAAGGATTTGCTTCTTACATTCAGAAACTTGGTGAAGTAAGCGGTGTTACCATTATGGATTTTACAACGCTCAAAGAAGCACTTGGTAAACGTTTGGATTATTTCGCAGAGAGAGGCTGTGTAGTTTCTGACCACGGTTTGGATTATGCAGAGTTTTGTCCGCTTAGTGAGGAAGAAGAAAATGCACTGGTAAAGAAAAGTCTTGCCGGTGAGACTTTGACCGAAGAGGAATTAAAACAGTACCGCACAATGTGTATGCTGTTTTTAGGTGCTGAGTACAAAAAGAGAAACTGGGTTATGCAGCTTCACTATGGTGCAAAGCGCGAGAATAATGAACTGGTATTTAAGAGTGCCGGTGCCAACGCCGGAATCGACTGCATTAATCCAAAAGGATTTGTTGCTGAAGTTGCAGATTTTATGAATGCCTTAAACCGCGAGGGAAATCTTCCAAAAACAATTATTTACTCCTTAAATCCAACCGACAATGCATTGATTGGAACGATGATTGGATGTTTCCAGGGAGATGGCGTGCGCGGCAAAATCCAGCAGGGTGCTGCCTGGTGGTTCAATGACCATAAATACGGTATGGAAGAGCATATGAAATCATTGGCTTCTTTAAGTCTTCTTGGCAATTTTGTTGGTATGCTGACGGATTCGAGAAGTTTTATTTCTTATCCACGTCATGAGTATTTCCGTCGTATTTTATGTAATTATATCGGAAATCTTGTGGAAAATGGAGAATATCCGGAGGATTACGATCTTTTGGGAGAAATTGTGAAAAATATTTCATATTACAATGCAGTAAATTATTTTGGCTTTGACTTAAAATAAGAAAGGAAACAGTTTTATGTTTGAATTGGTAAAAGGAACACAGGCTGCGAGCCTTTACATTGCAAAAGAGGCGGATGATTTTGCGGGACTTTCCCACGTGGCAGAAAAAATCCAGAAAGATATTGAACTTGTCACGGGTGTGGCGCCGAAAATTTGTGATGCGATGCCGGAGGGATATTCGATAATTCCGGGTACCATTGGAAAAAATCCAGTGATTGATGAAATGATTGCAAATGGGAAACTGAATGTTTCTCAATTAGACGGAAAACGGGAGAGTTATGCTCTTTGTCTTGTGGACGGCGATAAACTGGTGATTGCCGGAACAGAGACTGTGGCAACTTTGCATGGTATGTATCACATTTCCGAAAAAATCGGTGTGTCACCATGGGTGTACTGGGGAGATGCTATTCCGCGCAAACAGGCAGAGATTGTCTGGGATGAGAGCATCGAATTTACCTCAAAAGAGCCTTCGGTTAAATTCCGTGGATTCTTTATGAATGATGAGTGGCCGTCTCTTGGCAACTTTGTCATGAATACGTTTGGTGATTTTAATGTGAAATTTTATGACCGGGTATTTGACCTTTTGCTCCGTTTAAAGGGCAATTATTTCTGGCCGGCGATGTGGTCTGCTTCTTTGTGCTTGGATGGAAGCAAAGAGGATCCACTGGCAAATGTAAAATTAGCGACAGACCTCGGCATCACGATTGGAAATTCTCATCATGAACCTTTGATGCGCTCCAGTGAAGAATGGGATAAAGTAAAGACCGATACGAATAATGTCGGTTATGGAAAAGACTGGAATTATTATACCAATGGCGAAGGCTTGTACCGTTACTGGGAAGATGGCGTAGAGAGAAACAAAGACTTTAAACATATGATTACGATTGGTATGCGTGGTGAGCGTGATACGACAATGCTTCCGGAAGGTTCCTCGATTCAGGAAAATGTGGAACTGCTTCGCAAGATTATTGCAGACCAGTTAGAGATTATTAAGGCAAAAGGCTGCGATGACATGCCAAAGATGCTTGCCCTATACAAAGAGGTAGAAGATTATTATTACGGCGGCGATGGCGTAGAAGGTTTAAAAGACTGGGCTGCGCTTGATGACACGATTCTTCTTTTGTCGGACGATAACTTTGGAAATGTGCGTACACTGCCAACCAAGGAAAACCGCGACAGAAAAGCCGGTTTTGGTCTGTATTATCATTTTGATTATCATGGTTCGCCGGTTTCCTATGAATGGGTTAATTCGATACCGCTTCCAAAAGTATGGGAGCAGCTTACCATGGCATATGAGTACGGTATTAAAGATTTGTGGATTGTCAATGTCGGAGATATCCGTCCGCAGGAACTTCCTCTTTCCTACTACATGGCACTTGCTTATGATTATGAGGGAATGGGAATCAATCATCCAAATGAAACCGATGATTTCATCCGCGGCTGGGTAGAAGAGCAGTTTGGCGGCGTTGTAGAAGATGACGATGTCAAAGAAGAAATTGTTTCTGTTTTGAAAGCATATACAAGAATGCATGGTAACCGCCGTCCGGAAGTAACATATCCGGATACCTATCATGTGACACACTACGGTGAAAGCAGTAAAATGATTCATCTCTGCCACCGCATTAAAAAGATGGCAGACGACATTGATGGCAAACTTCCGGAAGAAGCAAAGGCAAGTTATTATGGACTTGTTTATTATCCGGCAGTTGCAGGGGCAAATGTTCAGTTGATGAATCTGTATGCAGCGAAGAATCAATTTTATGCGAAGTATGGTGTGGCAGCAGCAAAAGATTATGCAGAAAAAGTAAAACAATGCATTACATATGATGAAGAACTGACAAATTATTATAATAAAGAAATGGCAGATGGCAAATGGGATGGCATGATGCTTTCGGCACACATCGGTTTTACGCATTGGAATGATGAGGACTGGAAGTACCCGGAGACCGTTCAGGGAGCTGTATCGGATGAGGATAAGCTGCTTGTTCATGCAGCAGATTCCGATTGCTTTGTATCGGAAGGAGAGGTTTCTCTTCCTGAGTTTACTTCTGTTGGTGAAGAAACATATCTGCTTCAGGCTGCGAATGCCAAAGATGCTTTGCTTGATGTGATACTTACATGCGAGGATGATTTTGTTTCGATTCGTGAATTATCCTGTGGTCCACAGTCTGTCCGTAATTTTGAGGTGTCCGTTGACTTTTCAAAGCTTACCGAGACAAAAGAGTCTGAAATCCTTGTTCAGGCAGCAGGCTGTGAAGTGAAAGTAAAAGTTAAAGCAGTTGTAGTAACGGAGAAGCTGCCATCGATGACATTTGTAGAGCGCGATGGTATTGTCTCGATGGAGGCAGAACATTTTGCAGCGAATGAATCAAAAGATGGTAAGGAATGGAAATGCCTGAAAGAATATGGTAAAACCCTTTCTTCTATGAAAGTGTACCCGATGGGAACAAACTTTGACAAACCGGGCGAGGGACCAAGTCTTTCTTATTCCGTTTTGATTCGTGAGGGCGGTGAGTACACACTGCGTGTGATTACAGCACCGACGAACAGTTTGGAAGATGGACGCAATATGCGGTATGCCGTTTCTTTTGATGACGGCAGTGCGAGTGAAGTTAAGACTGTTCTTGATGAGCGTTATAACATTGGTGGCGGCCACAGCCGTGCCAGAGACTGGGCAGAGGGTGTTTTAAATAACTGCCACTATGGAGAAACGAAGGTAACATTGGATAAGGGCGTACATACGATTCATATCTATGGTATGGAATCTGGTTTGGTTTTGCAAAAACTTGTGCTTAGTCATGAGGGAGATGCCAAGGAATCTTACTTTGGACCGACCGAGAGTGGGGTTGTGAGATAGGATTTTGATTTGTTGTAGAGTGCCAATTTCCTCTTTATGGGATTAATTGGCACTTTTTTACCATTCATGTGCAAAAAACAACCGTTCATAAATAAAATCGTTGAAATAGAATGAATTTGTTATAATGATATTGAACCTGAAAATATAAGACATAAGAAAGGATATTATATTATGTTATTGCGTATTGCGTATTGTGATGATGAGATTGAGAATGGTAAAAAGATAAGGGATTATATTAATCAGTTAATGATTCAGATAGAAGTAGAATTTGAATTGGATTTTTATGTATCTGGAACTGTATTACTGGAAAATGTAAAAAAACAAAATGATTATTATGATATGGTACTTCTCGATATGGAAATGCCTGATATGAATGGAATTGAGATTGCGGAAAAAATTCGAGAACTGGTATCAAGAGAGGTACTTATTACTTTTCTTACCAGTTATCCGGAGTATATGCAGAAAAGTTTTGGTGTTCAGGCATTTCAATATTTATTAAAGCCGATTACTTATGATGTTTTTAAAAAGGAAATAATCCGAACAATACAGTATATTGAAAAAGATAATGCCAGTATACTTGTTACTGACGGTGATACCGGTTATGAAACGGCTGTGCGTCTGAAAAATATTGTTGCTATTGAGAAACAAAAGGGAAATGCGGTAATGGAAATTACTTTAGAGAAATCGAAAATGAATGCGAAAGGTAATATTTCGGATTATGAGGATAAGCTTGTTCAAAATCATTTCATACGAATCAGCAGAAATTGCATTGTTAATATGAAATTTATTCATTCTTTTTTTGAACGGGAAATTCGGATGACAACTGGTAAACGAGTCGAGATGAGTAGGAGAAAAATTACCGAGGTTAAAGAAGTATTTACAAAGTATTTGGTGTTAGGAGGAAATCACAAATGACAGCATTGTATATCGTTTCTTGTGTATTTGATGCGTTTGTAATTTATCTTTTGTTTGAAGATATTTTTGGGAAAAGAAAATCAAGCGTGAATAAATGGATTTTGATGCTAGCTTTGCTTGCACAGCAATTTATTTCATCATTGATATTAAATAAGACGCAGTCTGTTTATGCACGATTGATAGTTATGATTGTGGGGACTTTTTTTCTTACGCTTTTTTATGAAACCGATTTAGTGAAACGTTTTTTTGCAATGGCAGTATTTATTGGTTTTTCTATAATTGCGGAGGGAATTGCCGAGGTTGTAATGGTGTTATTGGGAATAACCAAAGGTGAAGAGGAAGAAATAATAGCATTGTTTTTAGTTGAAATATTTCTTCTTTTGCTTGTATTGTTTAAAAAGATATTTACGAAAAGAGAGGGAAATATTCCGATTAGATACCAGGTTGGTTTTTTGATTGTACCTGTGCTAAGTGTTGTAGTGATAAATGGTATGGTATCCGGTCAGCCAACAATTTCATGGTTGTTTGGTGTGATAAGTCTCCTTATATTGAATATGGTTTCTTATTATCTTTTGAATACGTTGACCGGGTATATTACCGAGCAGAGCAATAAAGAACAAATGGAGAGACAGATTAAAACGCAAAAGGAAAAATATGAACAGTTAGCAAGTTCTTTTATTCAAGGAAATCGACTGATTCATGATGTGAATAAGCATAATCAAATGATTAAAAAGTATCTGGAAGAATCTGATTATGAGGAAGCAATCAATTATATCGAGAAAATAGATGATTCGTTTGCGGAGTTATATTCTTCAGTTAATACGGGAAATTTGGTTGTGGATTCAATTATTGGCAGGTTTAAGGAACGGTTGGAACAGATTGGGTGTGCTGTTGAGTTATCTGTTAAGATAAATAAAAATCGAAAAATCATGGATGATTATGATTTGGTAGTTGTACTTGGAAATGTAACTGATAACATTATAGAGGCAGTGACATGTGGCGAAAAGAAGCGTTCATACGTTGAAATGAAATTAGAGATGACACATACATCGTTTGTTTTTTATGCTAAAAATAGTGTTTCGTCTGAAAAGAAAAAAGAAAAGAATAAGTGGTTTCATGGGTTGGGATTAAGCAATGTTAAGGATACCGTGGAAAATTATGGAGGAACTATGCTTGTCAGCCACACAAAAGAATCTTACGAGACGATGATTCAGGTGCCGATTCGGGAGGAATAAAGATGGTGAGCAGTATGATTACAAATCATTTGATAAAAGCATCGATTATAGAGGAAAAACAACGCGAGCTATATGAGTATTCAATAAAATCCTTGTTTGGAAATGTTTTGAATATTGTTTCGTGTCTTGCGATTGGCATGTTATGTGGAGAGTGCGTTCGTGCAATTATTTTTCTGCTTGTCATGGTTCCACTTAGAAGTTTGATTGGAGGATGTCATTTAAAAAGTTCCCTTTTATGTTTTTTGACTTCTTGCGCAATTGTGTTAGTTTGTATTTTTTTACCCAATTATTTGATTTTTCTGCCTGACTGGTTTTATTTGCTAATGGCTGGAATTGGCATGGGTCTAATTTCTATTATTGCGCCAGTTGACTGTATTGAGAAACCTATGGATATGGAAGATAAAAAGAAAATGCATATTCGGGTAAGATATTTAATTTGTTTATTGTTTGTATTGTATTTTGTTTTGTATATATTCGGAAAAAAGCAACTATGTGTCGAACTAGTATTAGTTGTAGAGTGCGCGTTAGCTACATTAATTATAGAATTAATACGAAAATATTTTAGAAAACACACGGGTGAGTGAGAAATTAATTGTATTTTTTACCGTTCATGTGCGAAAAACGACCGTTCATAAAAAAAACGGTTACAAATATTATGTTGTGTTAAAATGAGTAACGTAAAAAATATACCGAGGAGGACAAAAAGATGTTAAAAAAAATGGTTAGAAAATTTGGAAAGAATTTTTATTCTGAAACATATTTTATAGGGAGGAATTTTATATGGCTAGAAGTTCGCGAATCATAATAATCTTTGTTGTTATCGCGTTGATGTTAGGAATTGGCTGCCTGTTTCTTATTGATTTTTCAGGTGGTGCTCAGAACTTGCAGAATTCTCAAAAGAATACTGTGACAGAAGTGGAGAATGATGCGCCTGGAAACAAAAAAGTTGAGGCAGACAGATGGTCCGTTATTGAAGGGCGTTTAAGTATTTTCTCGGATACGGAATTAAAGAAAAAGAGTAAACTGGTTGTTCCGGCTGTCTATGAAGGAGAGAAAGTTCGGTCGTTGGATGTTACATGCAGTGAGGGGACATTTTCCAATTATCTTACATATGTAGAAATTGAAGAGGGAATTGAAACGATAGAATATGGTTTTGTAACATGTCCAAATTTAAAGACGGTTATAATTCCTGACAGTGTAAAGAAACTAGACGAGTACGAGTTCAGAGATTGCAAAGATAAAGTTACTCTTTATGTGAAAAAACACTCTTACGCAGAAAAATGGGCAAAAAAGCATAAAATTAAGTATGCGT
>ERZ791884.174-NODE-174-length-85518-cov-9.557832_pt1 | contig 85518 bp, 67 predicted proteins | sample MGYA00509941_ERZ791884 | MGnify/ENA primary metagenome ERZ791884 (study PRJEB30046, sample SAMN00792095) | human gut metagenome | study: EMG produced TPA metagenomics assembly of the A metagenome-wide association study of gut microbiota in type 2... | reverse complement strand
AGGATATTAAGATCGTCGCAAAATTCAACTGTAAAAAATAATGAAACATAAACTCTTCCCCTTTTTTATCTGTAAATATACAAATTGCACATTATTATAACACAGAAAAGGGAGAATGTCTATATAACTTGAGTTTCCCTTGAGTTTCCGCAAAGCACATTAAAAAAAGTGGATGACTTTAATTAAAACACTAATCTGCTGGATTTTGAGGACTCAAAAGCGACAGTATCAGGATTAGAGGCACTTTAATAAGCCCCGCCGAAACCGGACTTTGGAAGAATTATTTTTTTATCTATTCAGACAACCAGTTTAAGGCAGAGTTGACGGTATCTCGGACGTTTGGGTCGGAACCATAGCCTGACGCCTTCTTTTGCATATGAGAGTATGCCACGGATGCCTTTCGCCAGTCGATAATAGCAGAAGAATACTTTTGCCTTTACAGGATCTGCTTTTTGTATAATGGAAACCTTAAGCGCATTTGTTTCTGATTTCATAGACATATGTGCCAGAAATCCCATGCACAAGGTGATATAAAAGTTAAGTGCGTTAATTGCACGAAGCTTCCGCACACGGAAGTTTTCAAACCGAAACATCTGCTTTTTACAACGGAAGTATTCCTCGATCTTCCATCGCGAAAAATAGGTTCTTGCCACTTTGATCACATCCTCTTTGGACTTGATTTCTTTATTTGTGGCAAGCATCATGGGATGTTCTGTGATGCCATAAACCAGTACTAGATAAATATCTTTTCTGGAAGCTGTAATCTGGACTTTGACATGGGAAATGTAAGCCTCGTGATTTTTCCCCTTATAAAATACATTGGTTTTAATTTTCCCTTTGCGACGGTTGCGCAGTTCCGTAGTTTCAAAAGTAACGGTATTGGCGGATTTATAACCCTTTTCAGCTGAAGAATGTACTTTTGAAAAGATACTGACCGGATGATTGCCGGTAGTAAGGACACAGACTTCTGTTACATGGTAGCCTTTTTTATAAACATTTTTAGCAGATGTGCTTTCCGAACCATCCCGTACGATGCCGAGCGCTTCAAATTTGTAGCCGCCCGATTTTACAACATCACTGTCATCAATGTGAATGACCGGTTCGGAAGGAACCCATTTCTTGATCTGCTGAAGATAAGAAGATGCAGCTTGTGCAGGAACACCTTTATCAAGATGTCTGGAAAGACGATCTACAATATTTATTTTTTTGGAATCTTCATGAAGCTGATCCACAACATCAGTCAGAAGACAGCTTCCGGCAGCAAGCATACCGTAAGTCATATCAGCAGTGAATTTACGTTCCGGTTTCGAAAGCTGTTTGGAAATTTTATTTGAAAAATTTAAAATTTCCCGTTTCAATGTATAAGTATTTGTTGTAAAATAAACCACAGGGAATCCTCCTCTTTTTTGTTTAGTACGATTTTTTTGTGGTGAATTAATTTTACATCAAAAAGGAAGAAGATTCCTTATATTTTGGTGTTTTTTTGAAAGTTGTTTATAACTGCATATGGAAAATGACGCACTTGTGTATAAAACTGCGGAAACTCAAGAACTTGAGTTTCCGGGATGTGTTGATTAAAACAAGGCCACAAGATGACCCTGTATATCAATTCTTAGACAAGAAACGGGCTCAGGGTAAACCCTACTATGTCTATATGACAGCAGGTGCCAACAAATTTCTGCGTATCTACTATGGTCGAGTGAAAGAATATCTTGCATCTCTTCCAAAATCTTAATTATCCACTATATTTTTCAGACCAGCACTGGTGTGGTGGTCTTATTTTGATACCTAATTTTCAACCTGTATAAAATTTTCAATGTTCTTTAATTTAGCCTTGACTTTTTATTTGCAGGCTATTGACCGATAAGTTGAAAACAAGATAAAAAAGAATAAAAACACCTAAAATCCATATTGACCAATAAGTTTTTTGAACGTATAATAAAGAAAACAGTGGAGGTGGATTATGGACTTAAGAGAGTTAGAAACAAAATTTAAGAAGAATACTTTTAATAATGAAGATGATATAAAGCTTCATTTTCATTCAGATATAATAAAACCATTATTAGAAGAATTAAACCCTGAGATGGCTGGACAATATCACAGCGAGGATGTGTTAAAAGCGGGAGGAAGAACTGATGCGACTTTCCAGAATATTTCATTTGAATTTAAGAAAGAAGGGTATTTTAATAAAACTTCAGGAATAAGAGAAGCTGTGTATGGAAGGGATTATGCAGACCACGGGTTGCATGATTATATTTTAAGCAATGCAGGGATAAGTGTCAATGATAAAATTGATGTCATTGTAAAGAAAATTTTATCAGGTATTGGTGTTGGATTTGATGGGAAACAATTTGTTTTCGCAAGATTCATTCCATCTACGCAAAAAAAGGTACTTGATACAAGTAAGGTGAAAGTAGAGATAAATGAGGCTGTAAATATTGAATTTACATATGAAGTGAAAGATTTTTCTAAGGGCATTAAGAGACTTGCTTTGCTCCTAAAGCAGACTGATAAGATTTCCCTTTCAAAGCAGACATTATGCGCTGTGATAAATCCTAAAAGTGATTATGTACGAGATAGTATATTAATAATTTATAATAGTCTTGGTGATAATCTGGATACTACCAAAGATACATTTAACAATCGCGTTAAAACTTTATATAATGAGTGGAATCGTGTATTTGGCGTAATGTACGGTGATGATGAGGATGCAACAGATTTTACAGAAGTGTCTTCTAAGATAAGAGATATGTATGGGATTAGTGATTTTTTTGAAATTGATAGTAAGAGATATCTTTTTTCGATGCAGACCTTTTTTAATGTTTTTCTAAAGTTATTGGTTTATTCTTTCTTGGCACAGTTGGTAGATCCGATGTTTACAACACAACAGGAACTTACCAAGGATGAAATTAATAGACTCTTTGATGGAAATACAGACGCGAGTTGTAGGCTGGTAAATAATTTCTTTGAATCGCATTTCTTAGAGTGGTTCACCTTTACAGCTAATATAAACGATCCTGAATCAAGTTTTGATGTTAAATTAATTAATGAAACATTGACAGTTGTGAATAAGTTTGATCTCAGTACATTCGTTTTAAGACCAGAAAATGTACAGGATATTTTACAAGAAGTATATATGGGATTAATTCCACCGGAAATGCGTCATTTGATGGGTGAGTATTTTTCGCCAGATTGGATTGTCGAACATGCTCTTGATATGGCAGGATATTCCGGTGAAATTAACAAAACATTAATTGATCCGACTGCAGGTTCTGGTCCGTTCTTAACACAGGCAATTAAGCGTATTATTAATCGAAAAGGTGGTGTATTAACGAAAGCTGATATCGTTAATATTACGCAGAATATTGTTGGATTTGATATTAACCCTATCTCTGTTGTATCTGCAAAGGCAAACTATATTCTTATAATGTTTTCAGCTTTCTTTGATAATTGTGACGAAGAATTTGGAGATTCAGTTGGAGTACCTGTTTTTATAGCGGATTCTATACTGGCTCCAGTGGTATACACAGAGGAGAATGATGATACTCTCAAGTTGGAAACTACGGTTGGTGAAATTGAAATTCCAAAGTTTGATTCGTTTTCAAAGGGTAACGAATTTTTAAAACTTTTAAGTCAATATATAGATGATAGAGGATCATATGAGATATTTGAAAATTTGGCTCTTGGAAAAGGTTTGATTGGGGAGAAAGATATTGATATTGTTAAGGCCTTATTTTCGAAGTTGAGTGTATTACACCGTGCAAGCAAGGATTCGTTTTGGCCTATAATTTTTAGAAATAGTTTTGCTCCTGTTATGATAAGGGACAAGTTTGATTTTGTTGTTGGAAATCCACCTTGGATCGCTTGGAAAGCGATGAGCAAAAGCTATCGTGCAGGTACACTTACAATATGGCAGAGTTATGGAATATTCGAAAAAAATGCTTATGATAAAAAAACTACACATGATGACTTTGGTATGGCTGTTACATATGTTTCGGTAGACCAGTATTTAAAAATAGGCGGAAGTATGGTGTTCCTGCTTCCCGCATCCTTTTTAAAGTCAACTAAAGGGGGAGAAGGATTTAGAAAATTCGAAATTATAAGAAATAATCAGAGTATTCCGTTTAAAGTAGAAGAGGTGCATGATTTCTCAGGTGTAAGTTTGTTTACAATACCTACTGTGGCTATAAAATTTGAAAAAGGAATTGCTATGCAGTATCCCATGGAACAGTACAGATTTTATTTCCAAATAGGAAGAAAGAGTAAAATAGATTCACATGTTGATTGGAAGCAGGTATCTGAAATAGTGGAGTATTCAGATTGTTTGGCGCAGCCAGTAGACAAGGAAGATTTACAGTCCGCATGGCTAACACTTGAAGACATGACTTTCGCTAATAATGTTGTAAATCCGGAAATAGAGAGAATATATAAAGGAAGAAAAGGAATTGAACCAGCGGGGGCAAAAGGTGTATATATTTTAATGAAACCAAAGAAAGTAAGAGATGGACATTTAGAAATAATTAATGATATGTCAAGGCAAAGAAGACAGGATATTATTGATAGAGGTGTTCATAAAGGAGTAGTTGAAGAAAAATACATTTATCCGATGCTGGGAGGACGTAACATTGCTCGCTGGATGGTTAAGTCGCATGAGTATATGATTGTGCCACATTCATCCGATTATAAGTATGGTATACCAGAGGTGATGTTAGCAAGGGAAGCACCGGAGACATTTCAGTGGTTATCATTTTATCATGACGAACTCTTAGATACGAGAATTCAGAATGGTAAATTTTTTAATCCAGAAACACAGCCGTTTTATAGATTGGACAATGTTGGAACATATACATATTCTCCTTATAAAGTGTTATGGAAGGAACAGACGGGAAGCATGTCTGCGGTTGTAGTTTCTTCTTATTTTAAATCTGTTCCAGATGCGGATGGTGATCTTTTTATGGAAGATAAGCCGATTGTTGTTGATTCAAAGGTTCTTATGCTGGATGTTTATGATGAAATGGAAGCTTATTATGTATGTGGAATTATTAATTCTCCTAGTGTTATAGAGGTTGTTGATGGATACGCAATTTCGACTAATAGAGGAGTTGATGTTTTAAAGTATATTGCAATTAAGAAATACGACGAGACAAATGCTGTGCACAGAAAAATTGCTGAAATATCTAAAAACATCCATGATAAGATGAGAGAAACATCAGGAAAGGCGAGCATTATACAGTTAGAGAATGCACTTGATGAAGAAATTCATAAGTTATTTTCGTAAGGAGGTGCCTATGTCTAGAATAACTGATATAAAAGCAAAAATTAATGTCCTTGAAGGGGGAGCGTTTCAGGAATTGTGTGATGCGTTATTGGCGCGAAAAGGTTATGAAGGGATTCATGCATATGGAATGCAAGCGGGGACAATGAAGACAACAAAGGGAAATCCAGATACGTATTTTAAGAGCAAAAATGGTAAATATATTTTTGTTGCATATACTACACAAAAAGACAATTTATTTGAAAAGGCGAAAGATGATATAGAAAAATGTCTAAATCCGGAAAAGACAGGAATCCAAGAAAAAGATATTGAGGAAATAATTTTTTGTCATACATCATCAAATTTATCGGCGGGAGAAGATAAGGAACTTAAAGATATATGTACTCAAAAAGGAATTCTATTTGATATTTATGGTATAGATAGGATTGCAGATGAAATATATCGAAAATACAAAATATTAGCCAAAGATCATTTGGGCATGTCTATTGATACAAATCAAATACTTGAACAAAGAGACTTTATTGATAGGTATGATTCAAATGAGATGATGGCGCCACTATCAACTATATTTCAATTTAGAAAAGATGAATATGAAGAGATGATGTCATTTTTACTGCAAAAAAAAGTAGTTGTTGTGGTGGGAAAAGCAGGTGTAGGAAAGACAAGATTATCTTTAGAGGTAGCCAAAGATTTTGGAAACAAATTCGGATATAAGGTGTTTTGCATTAAGAGTATGGATTTGTCAATATCAGAAGATGTTGCTGCCTATATGGATAAAGCAGGAAAGTATCTGTTCTTGATTGACGATGCCAATGAATTGGTGGGATTAAAATATGTTTTGGAATATATAAATATGGAGAATATGGGATATGATATAAAAATCATATCAACATTAAGAGATTATACGGCGGCTGGAGTTGTTAATCAAATTCGCCAATATACGGAGCCACACATATTAAATGTGGTTCCTTTTACAGATGAGCAAATAAAAGAATTTTTGAATGTTAATATGGAAATTCGCAATGAAGATTATGTGGATGCTATTATACGAATTACAGAGGGAAATCCGAGAATTGCGTATATGGCTGGTAGATTAGCAAAAGCAGAACAATCATTGTCTGCAATTAATGATGCAACGCAGTTATATGAAAGCTATTATACTAAGTTTTTGGTAAGTTCAGCAATTACTACAGATAGGGATTTGTGCTTAGCAGCAAGTGTTATTTCATTACTGCATACAATTAATCTATCAGATATAAAGCCTCTTGAGAGTTTGCTGGATAAATTGAATATGAATCAAGAATTGTTTTTTAAAATGATATATCGTTTATGTGAGGATGAATTTGTTGAGATTAAGCTTGATAAAGTTGCAACAATATCTGATCAATGCCTGCGAAATTATATGTTATATTACGCATTTTGTAAAAAACGAATTGTGCCGTATTCAGAATTATTAGAGATAGGCTTTAGAAGTTTTAGAAATGGAATCGTAAAGGCTACAAGTATTTTGTGGAACATTTTTTGTTCGTCGGAAGTTCATGATTATTTGTCTTCAGAAATAGAGAAAGTGTGGGATATATATAAAGAAGAAGGTGGAGAAATATTTTATGAATTTGTTAAATACTTTCACGACTTTAGATCTGAAGAAGTTTTGTTGATTGTAAAGGATAGAATAGAGGCGGTCGATGCAGATAAAATCAACATTGATGAAATAGATTTTTCAAAGGATAAATATCATACAGAAGATGTAATAATAGAAATGCTTTCCGGTTATTGTAATCGTACTCTTTTGCCAGAGGCGGTTGAACTAATGTGTGAATATGTAGAAAAGAAGCAATCAGCGATTGATACGGTTATGCAGTGTATAAAAACAAATTACAGCATTGATAAAAATGCTTATAGGTACGATTATTTTACAGTAAATATGATTGTAGAAGGAGTAAAGAAAAAAAGGAATAGTCCTATTATTACGAAACTCTTTATGGGAATTTCCAATCATTTTTTAGAGGTGTTGTACCGACCGGCAGAATCGGGCAGAGGAAAGACAATAACGATGTATACTATACCTATTATATTAACCGAAGGGTGTAAGAAGTATCGTGGTAGCATTTGGAAAGAACTAATTTTGCTTAGTGAAGAGGCATATTGGGAGAAAGATATTAGAAATATTTTGGAGAAATATGCTGAGGGCTGGTATGATGAAGTAGAAAAAGATGTATTCGAATTTGATAAAAAATATATAGTGAAGGTGGTTGATAAACTGTGGGAAAAAAATAAGATAAGATATTGTGTTTTATGCAAAAAATTAAAAAAGAAATGGAAGCATTATGGTATTGATTCCGCAGATGAGTTCAATGTAGTTTTTGAATGTGAAGAGTGGAAGATATATAATGTATTTTCGGACAAGCGCTGGGAAACGGAATTGTCTTATGAAGAAGCAGAAGAACAGTGGAAATTTGAAATTAAAACGTATGCTAAGTCTTTGACAGAAGAGGATATAACCAATCTTGTAGAAAAAGTCAATCAAATCACATTTGAATTAGAACGAGAGAAATATGAAATAGTCCACGGTTTGGAAATCATTGTAGATGAACTGTCAAGTGATAAAGACAAACTGTGTCATTTTGCAAAAGTGTTTGTTGAAAAAGGAGATTGTATTGAGTTACATCCTTATTCACTTATAAAGAATTTAATAGCACAATATGGTAGCGAATATGTTTACAATCTTATATGGAACAAGGAATTTGTTCAAAAAAACAGATGGCAATTTGAGCTTTTTGGAATATTGCCAAAAGAAGATATTAATTCTTCGTGGTTAGAAAGGTTGATTAAATTTTTTCAGGATGATGGAGATAAAGAAATTAAATCATCCCCATATAGGGATCTAAGATTTTTAGATAACTTTATTGAATTTGAGCCGAAAATATATTGTATAGCCACTAGAATTATTTTAAAAAAGCAAGAGTATAGTATTTTCATGGTACGAATGTATTTTGAATGGTTGTTCAATGACCATGTGTGGAAACCGGAAGAGTTAATGTGTAAATTTTCCGATGATATTGAATTATTGAAGGAAATATATTTATGTACAATAAGATTAGATTCGCACACAGATTATGATGGTGAATTTATTAAATATTTTATAAGTGTTGATAATTCTTGGATTCAGTTATATGCAGAGTATATTAATGAAAATGAAGATAGGTCATATTTGTATGAACATGATAGAATTATGGCATGCTGGGAATTGGATAACTATATGAATATATTTGATTACTTGTTTGATTTTGTTGTAGAAAAGAATGAATATTATAGGTGGAGAGCCAAAGAAGAATTTAAAAATTTGCTTGTACATGAGCAGGGAAAAGATTTAAGAAATGAAAGAAAAGAAGAATGGGTATTACAAACAGTAGAGAGATATAATGATGATAACAAAAAAATGATAGCTTTGTTTGAGGCGTTGTCGGAATTGGGTACAGGTATCCGTGAAAAGGCTATAGTAAATTTTGTTCAGTATAATAAAGATTATGAAATCTTTACTAAGTTATCGTTAGAACCTAATCATTGGGGTGGGACCGGAAGCATGGTGTCTTGTATGCAAGGACGAGTCAAATTTTATGCGTCTCTGCTGCCTTATTTTACTGGTGTTGATTTACTTAAACATAAACAGTATATACAAGAGAATATACGAAGATGGAAGAGAATGATAGAGCAACAAGAGATACAGGAGCTAATGGAGTCATTGTATTTTTAAGAGTATACACATGAGAGTATGCTATAAGGAGAGCTTGAAATGCTAAATCTGGTGGTTTTTGAAACAGAAGAGGAACTCTGTGAATTAACAGGACTGACAGAACAGGAATTGTGGGACAAGGTTTTAATCTTGATGATTGGGAGATTGGCTTTCAATCTGAAGTTAAATTGCACAAGACTCCAACGAAAAAAGACATAGAGAATGGATATCGTAAGAACGAATTAATTGCGTTATTTGATTTACCGGCTCATTGGTTGATGAGCCAAATGAACAGTTACTGTGTTGGTGCAAATTATGTTTTTCTGGATGGAAAACATTACTATACGGTTCATCACGCATAAAGTGTTTTGGTATAGATGTCGGTGTTAAAAATGGCGACGTGTCGCCATTTTTGAGAAAGGAGAATGAAATGTCTGAGGAATTAATGAATGTCGCAGATGTTGAAAGTGTTTTTAGTGATATTTCTACAATGATTTATACTGCAAAAAATGAAGTTATGATGCGAGTAAATACATCAGTTATTTCGTTGTATTGGAATATAGGAAAGAAATTGTCAGAAGAGGTATTACAAGGGAAAAAACCAGAATATGGTAAGAATATAATTGGTGATTTGAGCGAAAGACTGACGGCTGGATATGGAAAAGGTTTTGAAAAATCTTCAGTTTTTAAAATGGTTAAATTTTATCAAGAGTTTCGAGAGTATGAAAAAGTGTCGACACTGTCGCAACAATTGACATGGTCGCATTTTGTAGAACTTTTACCAATAGAGGATGAGTTAAAAAGAGATCCTTATATGTTGGATTTCCTCGGATTAAAAGACACATATAGTGAAAAAATTTAGAAAATGCCATTTTGACAGAATTAGAAAAATTCATTCTTGAAATGGGATCTGATTTTGCGTTTCTGGCACGTCAAAAACACATTGTTTTAGATGGGAAAGACTACTATATGGATTTATTGTTCTATCACCGAACATTGCGGAGACTGGTATTGATAGAATTAAAACTTGGCGAATTTGAACCACAAGATAAAGGGCAGACAGAGTTATATCTCCGGTGGCTTGAAAAATATGAGAAAGCTGAAGGAGAACAAAGCCCGGTTGCATTAATTTTATGTGCAGAAAAATCACAAGAAACAATTGAATTAATGGAATTAGATCATGGAAGTATACATGTAGGGCAATATTTGACGAAAATGCCACCTAAAGAATTGTTGGAAAAGAAGTTGTCTTTGGCAATTGCTAACGCAAGAGAGCAGTTGGAGCAACGAGTGTAATGTAGTGTGTTTGAATGTAGTTGTAAAGATAAGCGAGAGGTAATGGAATAATGGCAAATTATTCAATGGTTGTGGTGGCAAATAGTATTGAGGGCGCAATTAGTAATAATATAACTATCAATGAAGATGTTAAATGGCAGATTGCGGTCAAAGTGGAAGAGAGCAGGATGATTTAAAGTAATTTAACGCTGCAGAAATGGAGAAGGATATGGAGTATAAAAGTTTACTGGAAACAACTCAAAATACAAGAGATTTGGGAGGCTATGAAACCTGTTATGGAAGAAAAACAAAGAGTTTTTCGGTTCTTAGGAGTGACAGGCAGGGATATGCAAGCGATAGAGATAAAAAATTTCTTGTCAACCATGATATTACAACAGTGATAGATATGCGAACGGAAGAAGATGTAAAGAAAAAGCCAAGTAGTTTAACAAATGTTAAAGGAATGACATATTATAACTTCCCCGTTTATGAAGGAAGTAAGGTGCCAAATTCAGTAGAAGAGGTACCCTTTAGTTTTTTGAAAATTGCAGAAGAACCAAATATGAAAGCCATTTTTGAATGTATTGCGAATGCGCCGCAAGGAGTTATTTTTAATTGCTCTGCCGGAAAAGATAGAAGTGGTGTCGTTTCTGCTATTTTGCTCTTATTTGCCGGGGCGAAAGATGAGGATATTATTGAGAATTATGTAGTTACAAAATATTATATTAAACAAAGACTTGAGTATATTAAGCAGAATTCAGATATTGATATGGCGATTGTAACGCCAAACAAATATTTTATGGAAATGTTTTTGAAGATGTTTCGAGAAAAATATGGAGATGTATCCAATTATTTTCAGATTATTGGAATGGATAGAGAATGTATGGATAGGTTAAAAGAGAAATTTGTCTAATGTTGCAGGGGGTATGGTGCTGTGATAGAATAAAAAAGAACATTTTCCTATAAATCAGTAGAAAGGAAAGAGGGATATGAGCGACAAACGATTTGCACTGCTGATTGATTCAGACAACATATCAGCAAAATACATTGACAGTATTCTGGACGAAATGACAAGGCATGGGGTGGCAACGTATCGGCGTATTTACGGCGATTTTACTGACTACCACATGAATAAATGGAAAAGTGAGCTGGCGGAGCGGTCGATTACGCCGATTCAGCAGTTTCGCAATACGACAGGGAAAAATGCGACGGATTCGGCACTGATTATTGATGCGATGGACATTTTGTATGCAGGAAATGTAGAAGGATTCTGCATTGTGTCATCGGACGGTGACTTTACAAGATTAGCGAGCCGCCTGCGGGAATCCGGCATGGAAGTGATTGGCATGGGCGAAAGTAAGACGCCGAAATCATTCCGTGGGGCATGCTCGGTATTTACGAATATTGAGCTTTTACTTGAGAGCGACAAAGAGGAAAATAAGAAAGAAAAGAAAAATGCCGTTTCCAAAAAGAAAATTTCGGATGCTGTTTTGGAAGTTATTACGACAAACGAAAACAATGGAAAAGATACGGGACTTGGTGAAATTGGAAGTGCTCTTGTGAAAAAATATTCCGATTTTGACGTGAGAAATTATGGTTATAGTTCGCTGTCGAGATTTATTGAGGATTTGGATAATTTTGAATTGAAGAGAAATCATACCAGTATTCAGGTAATTCTGAAAAATGATGCCAAAGAAGTGGAACAATTTATGGTTGATACGGTGAAAAAGGCGGGCGTCACAGGAATTGATATTGGACAGTTGGCGCAGAAGGTGTATGACCATTTCCCGAATTTTAAGGTAAAGAAATTGGGATATGCAACGTTTCAGAAGCTGGTGCACTCCATCCGCGCACTTCAGGTTGAAAACGTGGGTAATAATCAGAAGAACGTTTATCTGAAAAGATAATGAAATAATTTCCCATTTATGAGCAAATGTGATAGAATAGTATCATTAGGGTTTGGCAGAGTAGCTAAACCAAGGACAAACAACTAGGAGGATGAAAACAGACATGGCGAAACAGAAGATTATGTTAGGAAATGAAGCGATTGCCCGTGGTGCTTATGAAGCCGGGGTAAAAGTATCGGCTGCTTATCCGGGAACACCGAGTACGGAGATTAGCGAGAATCTGGTACAGTATGACGATATTTACTGCGAATGGTCGCCGAACGAGAAAGTTGCTACTGAGGTGGCAATTGGCGCATCCATCAGCGGTGTCCGCGCAATGGCATCGATGAAGCATGTAGGGTTAAATGTGGCGAGTGACCCATTGTATACCGCTTCTTATATTGGAGCAAATGGCGGTCTTATGGTGGTTGTAGCAGATGATCCGGGACTTTACAGTTCCCAGAACGAGCAGGATACCCGTTGTGTAGCACGTGCTGCACTGGTACCGGTATTGGAGCCGTCCGACAGCCAGGAAGCAAAAGATTTTGTCAAAGAAGCTTACCGAATCAGTGAGGAATATGACACACCGGTAATTCTTCGCACGACGACAAGACTGGCACATTCACAGGGCCCTGTTGTATTGGAAGACCGTGTGGAGCCGGAAGATAAACCATATGAGAGAAATCCGGGCAAAAATGTTATGATGCCGGGTAATGCGATTAAGCGTCATCTTCATGTGGAAGACCGCATGAACCGTTTAGAGAAAGATGGTTCTGACTTTGCAATTAACAAAGCAGAATACAACGATACATCCATTGGTTTCATTACCAGTGGTATTCCTTATCAGTATGTGAAGGAAGTATTTCCACAGGCATCTGTGTTAAAACTTGGTATGGTATATCCGCTTCCGAAAAAATTGATTGAAGAGTTTGCAAAAAAAGTAGACAAACTTTACATATTTGAAGAATTGGAGCCGGTAATTGAAGAGCAGGTAAAAGCATGGGGTATTGAGTGTATTGGTAAGGAAATCTTTACCCGTCAGGGTGAGTACAGTGCAAACCTCTTGCGTGAGAAAGTATTAGGACAGAATGTTGAGACAAAACCATATCCGAACCTTCCGGCACGTCCGCCGATTTTGTGTCCGGGATGTCCGCACAGAAGTACATTCACCGTACTGAACAAATTGAAAATTCACGCAGCCGGTGACATCGGATGTTATACACTTGGTGCGGTAGCTCCGTTAAATGTTATTGATACAACGGTCTGCATGGGTGCCAGCATTTCAACCCTTCATGGTATGGAAATGGCACACGGCAAAGATTACATTAAAAACTGGGTAGCTGTAATTGGTGATTCGACCTTTATGCACACCGGTGTTAATTCGCTGATTAACATGGTTTACAATCAGGGAACCGGAACGGTTATTATCATGGACAACTCCACAACCGGTATGACCGGACATCAGGACCATGCGGCAACCGGAAAAACACTGCAGGGCGATGTAGTACCGGCAATCAGCATTTACAACTTGTGTAAATCGATTGGCGTAAAAAATGTAACAGAAGTCAATGCGTTTGATTTGACAGCAATGGAGAAGACAATTAAAGAAGAAGTGGCAAAAGATGAAGTTTCCGTAATTATTGCCTGCGCACCATGTGCACTTCTTAAGGGCGTGAAGTTCCCGAATAAGTGTGTGCCGCTTTCTGATAAATGTAAGAAATGCGGTATGTGTCTGAAACCGGGATGTCCGGCACTTACGAAAAACGAAGATGGAACGATTGCAATTGATGAGACGATGTGCAATGGCTGCGGACTTTGCAAACAGTTGTGTAAGTTTGACGCCATTGATTGTGTGGCACGCTAAGCAAAACGGAGGAATTGATTCATGGAAACAAAAAATATAATGATTGTAGGTGTAGGTGGTCAGGGAACACTCCTTACCAGCCGCATTTTAGGTGGAATTATTAAAGCGGGAGGCTTTGATGTAAAACTGAGCGAGGTTCATGGTATGGCACAGCGAGGCGGAAGCGTTGTTACGTTTGTCCGCTACGGTGAAAAAGTATATGAGCCGATTGTAGAAGAAGGACAGGCAGATGTGCTCATTGCTTTTGAAAAATTAGAGGCAATGCGCTATGCACACTTTTTGAAAAAAGATGGTGTTATGATTGTCAATGACCAGCGCATGGACCCGATGACGGTTGTGACCGGCGTTGCTGAATATCCGGAGAATATTTTGGATACACTGAAAAAAGACCACAAAGTGGTTTCGATTGATGCGATGGATGAGGCGAAAAAACTTGGCAATTCCCGCGTATTTAACACCATTATTATTGGTGTAGCAGCGAAAAATATGGACTTTGACAAACAGCAGTGGTTAGATGTTATTGCAAACACTGTTCCGCCAAAAACCGTTGAAATCAACCAAAAAGCATTTGAGGTAGGTTTTGAAAAATGATAATTGATGCACATACGCATACGTATCCGGAGACGATTGCAAAACGGGCGATTGAAAAGCTTGAGAAAAATTCGGGTACGAAGGCTCACACCAATGGTGTGCAGTCCGGCTTAATGGCGTCGATGAAAGAGGCAGGGATTTCTTATTCCCTGCTTCTTCCTGTCGCTACGTCAAAAAAACAGGTAGATACGATTAATGAAGTGGCAGCAGAAACAAATGCAAAGGCTTTAGAGACCGGGCTTCTTTCGTTTGGCGGAATTCATCCGGAGACCGAGAATGTTTCGGAAGTATTAAACCGTATCAAAGCACTTGGGCTTAAAGGAATCAAAATTCATCCGGATTATCAGGGGACCTTTTTTAATGATATACGGTACAAGCGGATTGTAGAAAAAGCAACAGAATTAGGACTGTATATTACCGTCCATGCCGGCGTAGATATTGGAATGCCGGATCCCGTTCACTGTACGCCTAATCATGTGCTTGAGGTGTTAAAGGACACAGAGTCGGACCACTTGATTCTTGCCCATATGGGCGGATGGCGTTTGTGGAATGAAGTGAAAGAAAAACTGATGGAAAAGCCGCTTTACTTTGACACTTCTTTTTCGGGTGATTATCTGCAAAAAGAGGGTGTTTCGGGAATGCTTACAAAAGAAGCATTTGTCGATTTGATTCGTGCGATGGGAAGTGACCGTGTCCTGTTCGGAACGGACAGTCCGTGGAGTGGGCAAAAAGATGCGGTGCAGTGGTTTATGGAAACCGATTTAACAGAGACAGAAAAAAAGAAGATTTTATCTGACAATTTCATTCGAATAATTGGAATTTAAGAGTGACAAAAGACCCACCAATTGTCGGGAGCAGACAAGTTTTGGTGGGCCTTTTTATATGCAGAAAATTTTCTTATAAGAAAATGTATTTCAAAACAAACAATACTGCTAAGATATACATCAAAGGTTTAATTTTCTTAGCTTTTCCACAGCATAAGTTAATTACAACATAAGAAATTACGCCGAGTGCGATACCTTCGGAGATGCTGTACATCAAAGGCATTGCAAGCATAGCAAGGTATGCAGGAACGGCTTCTGTAATATCTTCAAAGTCAATCGAGATGATAGAAGAAATCATCAAAAATCCAACGAAGATTAATGCCGGTGCAGTAGCAAAGGATGGAATTGCTGTGAAAATTGGCGCAAATACGATAGCCAATAAGAACAGCAGACCGGTTACCATTGCAGATAAACCGGTACGTCCACCGGCTGCAACACCAGCGGAGGACTCAACGTAAGTAGTAGTAGTTGATGTTCCGAAAATAGCACCAACCGAAGTTGCGATGGCATCTGCCAAAAGAGCCGGACGGATGCGAGGAAGTTTTCCTTCTTCATCAAGCATATTCGCTTTGGTGGAAACACCAATCAAAGTTCCGAGCGTATCGAAAATGTCAACAAACAAAAAGGCAAATAAAACAGCGATGAAGTTCAGGATATCAACACCTGAGAAATCAACGTTGAAGCACTGGCCAAATGTTGTTCCAAATGCACCAAAGTCAATCATGCGGAAAGTTGGATAAAGGGAGTAGAACTCTTTACCATCCGGTACATAAAGACCAATTGCTTCGCAAATCATACCAAGAATCCATGTGGCAAGAATACCAATCAAAATGGAACCTTTGATATTTTTGTGATGCAGAACAACGATGATGAACAAACCAATTAAAGCAAGCAGGGCACCAATACCGATGGTATGGAAATCGCCTACAAATTTTACATAAGTCAAAAGAGTAGAATCATCGTTGACAACAAGGTTTGCACCCTGAAGGCCGATGAAAGCGATAAACAAGCCAATGCCGGCGCTTACGCCTTTTTTCAGAGCCATTGGAATGGCATTAAAGATGGCTTCACGTACATTTGTCAAAGATAATACGATGAAAATCAAACCTTCAACAAATACGGCAAGCAAAGCAATCTGCCAGGAATATCCCATATTGCCGCAAACGGTGAATGCCATGTATGCATTCAGTCCCATACCCGGTGCAAGGGCAAATGGATAGTTGGCTAACAGAGCCATGGCCATACAGCCGACGAAAGATGCCAGTGCAGTTGCCAAAAGAATGGCATCGGAATTCATTCCGGTAGCACTTAAAATATTTGGATTGACAGCGAGGATGTAAGCCATAGCCATAAATGTTGTCAGACCGGCAACAACCTCAGTACGGAAAGAGGTATTATTCTCTTTCAGTTTGAACATTTTTTCTAACATGAAATGCTCCTCCTTGTAAGTGATAGATATATTGCGCTCACGTGCTCCCTTCGCGAGGCGGTAAAAGGCAGCAAATAGCCGCCTATTTCCCTTCGTAAATAATTAAAGAAGACACGTCGTACTGCGACAATTGTTCTCTTCCCTTTAAGCCGGCAAGTTCCATCAGAAATACAATTTTAGCAACTTCTCCGCCTAATTCCTCAACTAAGGAGGCACATGCTTTTACTGTACCGCCGGTTGCGATAAGGTCGTCCACGATAACAACTTTCTGACCTTTTTTAATGGAATCTTTGTGAAGCTCAATTGCTGCACTGCCATATTCCAAATCATATTCTGCAGTTACTGTTTCACAAGGCAGTTTTCCCTTCTTACGGCATGGCACAAATGGTTTGCCCATTGCATAGGCAATCGGTACACCAAAAATAAATCCACGGGATTCCGTTCCGACAATTACATCAAAATCCACATCTTTGAGTGTTTCAATCATGGAATCAATCGCAAGCTTCAATCCTTCTGCGTCCTGCAAAATTGTTGTAATGTCGCGAAAAATAATTCCCTTTTCCGGAAAGTCAGGAATACTCCGGATATATTCTTCTAATTTTTTCACAATGAGTACCTCGTTTCTTTTTGAATGTTTGGTGAAAAACTACGTTCTTTACCTTTCTATTATAATAAGAGATAAAAATATAATCAAGGTAAAATATTGGTTTTGCGGGGCGTCTTGGGGAAGGGGTTCCGCTGAATGGCGCTCCCGCTCGACAAACACACAGGGGTATCGGCGTGCAAAATACGCACAGCCTGATACCCGTGCGTTTGTAACCATTCATCGAGACCCCTTCCCCAAGACACCATCGCTCCTGCAAAAATAATATTTTGTGTAGAGAGTGAGAAAAATATGGAGTATAATCCGATAAATGCTTTAAAAATGAAAAGTTTTTCGGGTTATACTCCGAAAAAACCTTATCGTTGGGCTGTGACAAATGTTTGCTGCCAGTTCCTTTGTATTCCAGTAATTCCGGAGAAAAGCTTTGTGACTCGTGGGTACAAACACGTGGGTATGAGGCTTGCGTATTTTGCATGCCCATACCCTTACGTGTTTGTTAAACGGGAGTGCCCACGAGACGCAAAGCTTTTCTCCGGAATTACGGAAAACAAAAAACTTGACACAAACTGAAGGAGTATTAGGGTTGAGAACTGTCGAAAAACGTGGTATTCTATTAGAGGATTTAATCCATTACAACAATGAATAGAGAACGAGGAGGACATCATGGGCGGTTTTTTTGGAGTGGCATCGAAGGATGACTGCGTATTTGATTTGTTTTTTGGAACCGATTATCATTCCCATCTGGGAACAAGACGTGCCGGAATGGCGGTGTATGGAGAGGACGGGTTTGACCGTGCAATTCACAATATAGAAAATGCACCATTTCGGACGAAATTTGATAAAGACATGCAGAAAATGAAGGGATATTACGGGATTGGCTGCATTTCCGATTTTGAGCCACAGCCATTGATTGTGCGTTCCCATCATGGCACATTTGCCATTACAACCGTGGGAAAAATTAACAATGCACAGGAAATTGTGGATGAAATTTTCAATGACAATAACACTCATTTTCTGGAAATGAGTGGTGGAGATATTAATCCGACAGAACTTGTGGCAGCGATTATTAACCAGAAAGAGAACTTGATTGATGGCATCCATTATGCCTTAGAGCGGATTGATGGTTCTTTAACGTTAATGATTCTTACACCAAAGGGCATTTATGCAGCGCGTGATAAATATGGAAGAACACCGCTTGTGATTGGACATAAAGAAGATGCTTATTGTATGGCAATGGAATCTTTCTCGTTCCAAAATTTAGGATACCGTCCACTAAAGGAATTAGGACCGGGTGAGATTGTAATTGTAAATCAAGAGGGAATTAAAACGCTGATGGCACCGGGAAGCAAGATGCGGATTTGCACATTCTTGTGGGTGTACTATGGTTATCCATCCAGTTCCTACGAGGGAATCAGTGTTGAGCAGATGCGTTATAACTGCGGGAAAAATATGGCAAAACGTGACCATGTAAAACCGGATATTGTTGCCGGGGTTCCGGATTCCGGTACGGCACATGCGGTTGGTTATGCAAATGAGTCCGGTGTTCCATTTTCAAGACCATTTATCAAATATACACCGACGTGGCCGCGCTCCTTTATGCCGACAGTTCAGAGTAAGCGTGACATGATTGCAAAAATGAAAATGCTTGCTGTGCATGATTTGATTCAGGATAGAAGTATTCTTTTGATTGACGATTCCATTGTCCGCGGAACACAGCTTCGTGAAACGACGGAATTTCTGTATGACAGCGGGGCAAAGGAAGTACATATTCGTCCGGCGTGTCCACCGCTTGTATATGGATGTAAGTTTTTGAATTTCTCGCGTTCCTCATCGGAGATGGATTTGATTACCCGCCGTGTGATTGCACGACTGGAAGGAACGGAGGATGTATCAGAGGAAGTATTAGAGCAGTATACCGATCCGGAATCGGAAAAATATGATCAGATGGTTGAAGAAATCCGCAAGGAGTTAAACTTCACATCCCTTCGTTTTAACCGCTTAGATGATATGTTGGAGGCAGTTGGAATTCCGAAAGAAAAACTCTGCACGTATTGTTGGAATGGTAAAGACTGATAGCTTAAGGAAGGAGGAACTTCCATGACGAAAAAGAAAAAAAGACTGTTGGTTGTTGTGGTTTTAGCCGTTGTGCTTGTGGCACTGCTTGCAAGACCGGTTGTGAACTTGGTGATAGAATGGCTGGATCCGGGACAGGCACCGCTGAATGATTTATTTAAATTAAAGAAAAATGAAGTGGCACTTGTGATTAACGATGAACAAAGCAAAGAGAAGGGATATGAAGCAGAGGGCGAAATTTATGTACCGGCATCGGTTGCGTCTGCTTATATGGACCAGAGAATTTATGTCGATACAGTGGAAAGCAGCCTTTCCTATGTGACAAGTGGCGGCGTGATTTTGGCGCAGGCAGGAGAAGTTTCTTATCAGGTCGGCAAGGAGACGCAGAACGCAAAGAAACCAATTCTGCAGAAAAAAGATGATGCATTTTATGTGTCCCTTTCCTTTATTAAAGAACACACAAGCTGTTATTACAAAACTTATCAAAATCCAAAACGCCTTGTGATTATGTCAGACCGGAGTGCGTCCTATACGATGGCGTCACTGACAGAGGATACCCGTGTGCGCAAGGGTCCGAATAAAAAATACAAATATTTTGTGGAGTTGGCAAAAGGCACCCGCGTATTTGTGGAAACGGATAAGAAAAAAGAAAATGATTATACGGCAGTTACCACACAGGATGGAATTGCCGGCTATGTACCGAGCGACCGCCTGCAGGGGCAGAAAGAGACGGCTTGGAAATTTGACAAAGAGCCGGAATCTTTTACCCAGTTAAAGACAAAAGGCCAGGTATGTTTGGGATGGCATCAGGTAACGAATGAGACGAGCAGCGGACAGCTTCCATCGCTCATTCAGAGTGCAAAGGCGATGAATGTCATCAGCCCGACGTGGTATGCGCTCAGCGATAATACAGGCAAGTTCAGTTCGCTGGCAAATTCTTCTTATGTTGCTCAGGCACACGCACAGGGAAAACAGGTGTGGGGACTGATTAATGATTTTGGTAAAGGAATTAAATTAAGTAAAGTGCTCGGCGTGACATCAAACCGGAATCGTTTGGTAAATGGTCTGGTGGCAACGGCGATTCAGCATGAATTGGATGGAATTAACATTGACTTTGAGCATGTAACAAAAGATACTGCACCGGCATATCTGGAATTTTTACGTGAACTTACTCTTAAGTGCCACGCAAATGATTTGATTGTTTCGGTGGACAACTATTCGCCGGCAAGTTACAATGCGTATTATGATCTGGAAGAGCAGGGACGCATTGTGGACTATGTGATTTTGATGGCGTATGATGAGCATTACAACGGCAGTGAAGAAAGCGGTTCGGTTTCGTCGCTTCCATTTGTAAAAGAAGGTGTCAAAAATGTGCTGGCAAAGGTACCGGCAGAACGTACGGTAGCTGCACTTCCGTTCTACACGAGATTGTGGAAAGAAGTAAAAGGCAAAAAGCCACATCCGGAAGCTTATGGCATGAGCGGTGCCGAGAGTGTTGTCCGGGCAAATGATGCATCACCAAAGTGGGATGAAGCAACCGGTCAGTATTATGCGGAATTTAAGTCCAGTGGTGCAACTTATAAAATCTGGCTGGAAGAAGAAACTTCGTTAAAGAAAAAACTGGAAGTTGTGAAGAAAAGTAAGACGGCAGGTGTGGCGTTCTGGAAACTTGGTTTTGAGCGTGCCGTTACCTGGACGACGATAGCGGATGCCGTTCGCGGATGGTAAGACTATTTGAAAGAAAAAAGACATACAATAGTACCAAAAAGGATGCGGGAGTCCGTTATGTCGAAGGAAAAAATAGAACAAACAAAGAAAGCAGCCATGGTATTCTTTTTTGCCGTGGCTGCTTTTTTGAGTGCGTGGTACAAGTTTGTGTCACCATTAGAAAAACCATTTCACAAGACACTTAACCAGACTGCGAAAGGAACGAAGGCAACGATTGTAATTGACCCCGGACATGGTGGTTTTGACCCCGGAAAAGTGGGAGTAAATCAGACATTGGAAAAGGATGTAAACCTTGCCATCAGTGAGAAATTAAATCAAAAACTGGCGGCAAGCGGTTATACGGTTTATATGACAAGAGTGAGTGATGAGGCACTCTGTCGTGGCGATGAATCATCAAAAAAGCGAGCAGATATGCAGAATCGTGTGGCGCTGATTGAAGAAAAGAAACCGGATTTGGTTGTGAGCATTCATCAGAACAGTTTTTCTGCATCCACAAAAGGGGCACAGGTTTTTTATCATAAAAGTTCCGAAAAAGGCAAGCGTCTTGCCGGTATTTTACAGCAGTCCATCAAAGAAAAAGCGGACAAAGAAAACCACCGTGTGGAAAAAGCGAATGCCAGTTATTATATGCTTCGGAAGGTGAGCTGTCCGATTGTTATCGTAGAGTGCGGATTTTTGTCAAATCCTGACGAAGAGAGGCTGTTAAATGACGAAAAATATCAAAAAAAGATGGTCGAAGGGATTGCAGAGGGCATTGAAAATTTCTTGTATAAATAGGCAGAATATGGTATGATAAGTCATATGAGTATTTGAGAAAAAGCGAGATAGAAGGAATCGTATATGGATACAGAATGGATTTGCTTCGATGCGGTAACAGGGTATGACAAAGGAGAATTGAATCATGCTGCACAGATTTTACGGCAGGGCGGGCTGGTTGCCTTCCCGACGGAGACTGTGTATGGACTTGGCGGGGATGGATTTAACCCGCAGGCGGCTAAAAAAATATATGAGGCAAAAGGACGTCCGAGTGATAATCCACTGATTCTCCATATCAGTAAGAGAGAAGAACTTGACGCAATTGCCGCACGGATACCGGAAACGGCAGAAAAACTTATGGATGCATTCTGGCCGGGACCGATGACACTGATTTTTGAAAAAACAAAAGATGTGCCTTATGAGACAACCGGTGGACTTGATACGGTTGCTGTCCGGATGCCTTCGCATGAGGGAGCCAGACAGTTGATTGAAAGTGCCGGCGTGCCGGTGGCGGCACCGAGTGCAAATACGTCAGGCAGACCAAGCCCGACGACGGCAGAACATGTAAAAGAAGATTTGTGGGGACGCATTGATATGATTATTGATGGCGGTCCGGTTGGAATCGGCGTGGAATCGACGATTATTGACGTCACAGAAGAGACGCCGACGATTCTGCGTCCGGGACATATTACAAAAGATATGATTGCTAAGGTGATTGGCACAGTACAGATGGATGCCGGTTTATCCGGATTAGACCCATCGGTAAAGCCGAAAGCACCAGGCATGAAGTACAGACATTATGCACCGAAGGCGTCGATGACGGTGATTCAGGGAGAAAAGGAAGCTGTTATCCGCCGGATTGAAGAACTTGCGGCAGAATATCCAAAAGAAAAAGTGGGGATTCTTGCTGCGGATGAAACGTTGTCCTGTTATACACATGGACAAGTTGTGTCAGCGGGATCGCGGAATGAACATACCATTGAGCAGGGGTTATACCGTGCATTACGCGAATTTGACCATATGGGGGTTTCGGTTATTTTTTCTGAGAGTTTTGCGGATGATGACCGGAGCGAGGCAATTATGAACCGTTTATTGAAGGCAGCAGGGCAAAAGATTGAGTATCTTTCGGATAAGTGATTGGAGGAGGCATACGGATGGATTACACAAAAATTATTTTTGTATCGAAGGAAAATGTCCTTCTTGGTCCAATGGCAGAGTGGATTATGAAAAGTATTTTGATGGATAAATCGAAGCAGATTATGTCACGTGGACTGGTTGTACTTTTTGCGGAACCGAGAGACCAGCGGGTGACGGAACTGCTTATGAATCATGGGGTTCCCTGCGAGGAGCAGGTATCGGAAGAATTTCATGCAGAGCAGGTTGATGAGACAACGCTTGTGCTCACGATGAATTTTACCGAAAAAGTCAAAGTTCTCGAAGATTATGGTGTGACGGAACATGTTTATACGCTTCGCGAATTTGTGCAGGAAGAAGATGGAAAAGAATTTGACCCGGATGTGCCGGACCCATATGGAAGCGGGGATGAGGCATATGAGGAATGTTACTTAGAACTCAAAGATTTATTGTACCGGGTGAAGAAAAAATTACAGTGGAACTAAAATATGAGGAGGGTGTTACAATATGATAGCATTAGGCAGCGACCAGGCAGGATATGAATTGAAACAGGTGGTGATGCGTCACTTGGAGGAGCGCGGACTTTCCTACAAAGATTACGGAAGTTATAGTCCCGACCCTGTAGATTATCCGGTGTATGGAAAAAAGGTAGCACATGCCATTGTTGATGGGGAATGTGACAAAGGAATTTTAATTTGCGGGACCGGCATTGGTATCTCGATTGCCGCGAACAAAGTACCGGGAATTCGTGCAGCCGTATGCAGTGACTGCTTCAGCGCAGAGGCGACCAGACTGCATAACGATGCCAACATTTTAGCTTTCGGTGCGAGAGTCGTGGGACCGGGACTTGCAGAAAAAATTGTAGATATCTTTTTAGACACAGAATTTTCCGGTGTGGAAAGACATAAACGCCGGATTGATATGATTGAAGAATAAGGAGTGAAATAACGTGTTAGGTTTTGTCGGATGTGGAAATATGGCACAGGCGATGCTGAAAGGGATTTTGGCAAAAGGCTTGTACAAAGCAGATGAGATTATTGTATCAAGACGTACCAAAGAGGCGTTAGATGCATTGCATGAAGAACTTGGCGTGCAGACAACAACAGATAACAAAGAAGTGGCAGAAAAAGCAGATGTGCTGGTACTTGCGATAAAACCGTATCAGTTTGCAGATGTGATTCCGGAGATTGCACCGGTTTGTAAAGAAAATGCGTTAGTCATTTCGATTGCGGCAGGCCAGACGATAGCGAATATCGAGAAGTTATTTGGAAAGACTATGAAAATAGTACGCACGATGCCGAATACACCGGCACTTGTGTTAGCGGGAGCAACCGGGATGTGTTTTCATCCATCGGTTTCAAAAGAAGAAAGAAAAACAGCAATTACTATATTTGAAAGTTTTGGTGTGGTTGCAGAAGTTTCTGAAAATATGATTGATACCGTGATTGGTGTCAGTGGCAGTTCGCCGGCTTACGTATTTATGTTTATTGAGGCAATGGCGGATGCGGCTGTGGCGGATGGTATGCCGCGTGCCATGGCTTATGAACTGGCGGCACAGACGGTGTACGGAAGTGCTAAGATGGTGCTTGAGACCGGAAAACATCCGGGTGAATTAAAAGATATGGTCTGCTCACCAGCGGGAACGACGATTGAGGCAGTTCGTGTCTTAGAGGAAAAGGGACTGCGCAGTGCTGTCATAGAAGGACAGATGGCATGCGTGAAGAAGGCGAGAGAATTATGAGAAAACGTGACGAAGCGAAAAACCGGAGAGAAATCATACATGCCTTATCGATGATTATGCAGATTGGATTATCGATGATGGTCTGCATGAGTGTCAGCCTGTTGATTGGCTATGGCTTAGACAAGCTTTTTGGTACCAAATGCTTTATGGTAATCATGATGTTTATCGGGATTTTGGCATCGCTTCGCAGTATGCTTGTATTGACCGGACAGTATCACCCGGGCAGTACAAAAAAGGAAACACAGGAAGGAAAAAAAGATGGAGACGGCGAAGATTAGTTTATGGGAAGTCATAATCGGCATATGGATTCTTGCCATTGTGGTAATTCTTGGCGGCATCTTTTTTGTGCCGGAGCCGTTATCGTATGCTTTGGGAGAAATCGCTGGCAGTATCACGGCGAGTGGACTTATGGTTCATTTGTACCGGAGCATTGACATTGAGTTAGACCTTCCGGAAAAAAAGGCAGTAAGTCACTCTAGAGCGATGGGGCTTGTACGGAGTGCCATTGAAATCGGAGTGCTTGTAGGAAGTTTTTTTCTTTCAAAATGGGTTATGCCATATACCGTTTTGGCGGGGCTGCTTGCAAGAAAGGCAGCAGCACTTATGGTTCCGTGGATGGAAAAAATAAGACTTCGTAAAAAGAAATTATTATAGGAAAGGAGAGTGAGAGCGTGGATGGAGTAGATTTTTATGTATATGGGCATCTGCCGATTCATATTGGCGGCGTGACGGTGTACATCACGACGACCCATATATGTCTGGCTATCGTTATGGCGGCTCTGATTATTTTTGCGATTGCAGCAAATCGTAAAATCAAAAAAGCAGACCCGACGAAAGCACCGACCGGATTTTTAAATGTCATCGAGCTTTTAGTGGAAACCCTTGACAATCTGGTTAAGAGCAACATGGGAAAGACGCTGGCACCAAAGTTCAAAAACTATATTGGTGTGATTTTCATGTTCCTTGTGACATGTAATTTGTCCGGGCTTTTTGGACTCAGACCACCGACTGCGGATTATGGTACGACACTTCCACTGGCATTAATCACTTTTGTGATGATTCAGTATCAGGGAATCAAATGGCAGAAGTGGGGAAAACTTAAAGGTTTGTTTGAACCGATTTTCTTATTTTTCCCGATTAATGTAATTAGTGAATTTGCCACACCGGTATCTCTGTCACTTCGTCTGTTTGCCAATATTTTATCGGGAACCATGATGATGGCATTGATCTACGGACTTCTTCCTAAGTTCCTTTTGTGGGTCTGGCCGGCTGCACTACACGCTTATCTGGATGTATTTGCCGGCGCATTGCAAGCGTATGTATTCGCTATGCTGACAATGGTATTCATTGCGAATGCCGCAGATTTGGATGATTAATTTTATCGCGCATAAGCGCAGAAAGTGAGGAAAAGATATGAATATTTCAGGAGCAGATTTAGTACATGCAGCATCAGCAATTGGTGCAGGATTAGCAGTTATCGCAGGTATCGGACCTGGTGTTGGACAGGGTATTGCAGCCGGATATGGTGCAAGTGCCGTAGGACGTAACCCGGGTGCCCGTGGTGAGATTATGTCAACCATGCTTCTTGGACAGGCAGTAGCCGAGACAACCGGTTTGTATGGTCTGGTTGTAGCCATGATTCTGCTGTTTGTAAATCCATTTGGAGTATAATGCAATCCATCCGAAAATTGTAAGAAAGGAGGGACTGTAATTGGATCCAAGAATATTTGGACTTGACCCGCAGACGTTATTTGATACATGCATTACGTTAGTTGCCATGCTGGCATTGTTTATCCTTTTATCGTATCTTTTGTTTAATCCGGCGCGCAAGCTGATTCAAAAGAGAAAGGATTATATTGAGAGCCAGCTTTCGGAGGCGGCATCCGCTAAAGATGAGGCACTTGCCATGAAGAAAGAGTATGATGACAAACTGGCAAAGGTGGATGATGAATCCGCAGAATTGATTTCACAGGCTCGCCAAAAAGCAAAAGAGCGTGCGGGTGAAATTGTAAATGAGGCCGGCGATGAAGCACATCGTATTCTGGCACGTGCAGAGAAAGAAGTGGCACTTGAAAAGGATAAAGTCCGTGATGAAATGAAACAGGAAATGGTTCAGGTGGCTTCTATGATGGCTGGCAAACTGGTGTCAGAATCCATTAGCGAGGAGGCACAGGCCAAGTTGATTGAAGAGACATGCAATGAAATGGGGGATTCGACATGGCAAAGTTAGTTTCAAAAGTGTACGGCGATGCTTTGTTTTCTCTTGCGGTAGAAGAAAATCGTGTGGATGAACTCTGGGACGAAACGCGTGCGATGAAGCAGGTGCTTTCGGAAAATCCGGATTTCATGGCGATTTTGGAACATCCTGAAATGACGATGGAAAAAAAGATGGATGTGCTGCAGGAGGTTTTTCAAAAGGAACTGTCCCAGGACATGATGGGACTTTTGCATGTTCTTGTAAAAAAAGGAAGAATCGGAGAACTAATCCCTGTGTTAGCATATTTTAATGAATGTGCCATGGCATACAAAAAGATAGGAAAAGTTCAGATTCAGACGCCGATGCCACTATCGGAGAAACAAAAAAAGAAAATTGAACAAAAACTTCTTGAGGTGAGCGAGTACGAAACTTTGTCGGTGGACTACGAAATTGATAAAAGTCTGCTTGGCGGCATTGTGATTCGTATTGGCAACCAAGTTCTTGACAACAGTATCCGTGCAAAACTGGATGCGATGACAAGAGATTTGAGTAAAGTAAGGCTGTCAAATTAGACGGGCGGCTTTCAGAAAGAAGGTGTGTTGGAAACATGAATTTAAGACCGGAAGAAATTAGTTCAGTCATTAAAGAAGAAATAAAAAAATATAGTACGGAGTTTGAAGTTGCCAATGTAGGAACGGTAATTCAGGTTGCCGATGGAATTGCCCGTATTCATGGACTGGAGAAGGCAATGCAGGGTGAGCTGTTAGAGTTCCCGCATGAAGTGTACGGAATGGTCATGAACTTAGAGGAAGATAATGTTGGTGCGGTTTTACTTGGTGATTCGGCAAACATTAACGAAGGTGACATGGTTAAGACGACAGGACGTGTGGCAACGGTGCCGGTTGGCGACGCAATGTTAGGCCGCGTTGTGAATGCGCTCGGACAGCCAATTGATGGTAAAGGTCCGGTAAATACGGATAAGATTCGTCCGATTGAGCGTGTGGCATCAGGTGTTATTTCCCGTAAATCGGTAGATACACCGCTGCAGACAGGTATTAAGGCGATTGACTCCATGGTTCCAATCGGAAGAGGTCAGCGTGAGTTGATTATCGGTGACCGCCAGACCGGTAAAACGGCAATTGCGATTGATACCATCATTAACCAGAAAGACCAGGATGTACTTTGTATTTATGTAGCAATCGGACAGAAAGCATCAACGGTTGCGAATATTGTAAAGACACTCGAAGAGAGTGGTGCGATGGATTATACAACGGTTGTAGCAGCGACCGCAAGTGAGTTAGCACCACTTCAGTATATTGCGCCATATGCAGGCTGTGCGATTGGTGAAGAGTGGATGGAGAGCGGCAAGGATGTTCTTATCGTTTATGATGATTTGACCAAACATGCGGCTGCTTATCGTACCCTTTCATTGCTTCTTCGCAGACCACCGGGACGTGAGGCGTTCCCTGGTGATGTCTTTTATCTGCATTCCCGTCTTTTGGAGCGTGCGGCAAAATTGTCAGATAAATTAGGCGGCGGTTCTTTGACGGCACTGCCGATTATTGAGACACAGGCAGGTGACGTATCTGCATACATTCCGACTAATGTAATTTCGATTACAGATGGTCAGATTTATCTGGAGACCGAGATGTTTAACTCCGGTTTCCGTCCGGCGGTAAATCCGGGTCTGTCCGTATCCCGAGTTGGTGGTTCGGCACAGATTAAGGCGATGAAAAAGATTGCGGGACCGATTCGTATCGAACTTGCACAGTACCGCGAGCTGGCTGCATTTTCCCAGTTTGGCTCCGATTTGGATGCCGACACAAAACGCCAGTTAGACCAGGGTGAAAGAATCCGTGAGATTTTAAAGCAGGATCAGTATGCGCCGCTGCCGGTATGGTATCAGGTTATTATCATTTATGCAGCGACAAAACAGTATCTTTTGGATATTGCGGTAGAAGATGTCCTTGCGTTTGAAAAAGGTTTGTTCCGTTTTGTGGATGAAAAGTATCCGGAAGTACCGGCTGCCATCCGCGATGAGAAACAAATCAGTGAAGAGACAGAGAAGAAATTGATTCAGGCGATTGAGGAATATAAACGCAATTTTATTCATGAGAAATAAAAGAGAGGTGTGATGCTATGGCCTCAATGAGGGACATCAAAAGAAGAAAAGAAAGTATACAAAGCACTTCTCAGATTACAAAGGCAATGAAACTGGTTTCGACTGTAAAACTTCAAAAAGCGAAGGGAAGAGCAGAAGAAACACAGCCTTATTTTAACAAAATGTATGAGACGGTTTCGGGTATGCTTGCCAAATCAGGCACCGTGAGATATCCCGGAAAACGAGAGAAAAATCCGGATGAACCATGCAAAAAAGGTGTGATTGTAATTTCGTCAAACCGTGGACTGGCGGGCGGTTACAATTCCAATCTTGTCAAGTTAGTTACCAAAGGTGATTTTGACCGAGAAAATACGATTATTTTTCCGGTTGGAAGAAAAGGCTTGGAAAGCCTTGTAAGACAGGGGTATACCTGTCAGGGTGATTTTTCCGAGGTGATTAACAATCCGTTGTTTGGAGATGCGGTAAGCATTGGAAAGACCGTGATTGGTGCGTTGGAAAATGGTGACATTGATGAAGTGTATTTAGCGTATACGGTATTTAAAAATACCGTGACACAAATCCCTACTTTGATTAAAATTCTTCCATTTGCAGAGGATGATATCAAGGAAAATGCACAGGAAGAGGATGAGAAGAATAAGGGTGCTGTGGCACAGATGAATTATGAGCCGGAGGAGGAAGAAACTCTGGGTTATATCATTCCTTTGTATGTAAACAGCCTAATCTTTGGTGCGCTCGTGGAAGCGGTGGCCAGTGAAAATGGTGCGCGTATGCAGGCGATGGATTCTGCAACAAGTAACGCAGAGGAGATGATTGATACCTTGGGATTGCAGTATAACCGTGCAAGACAGGCTGCAATTACTCAGGAATTGACAGAGATTGTTGCTGGTGCGTCAGCGATAAGTTAGGAGGTAGAAAATGGCAGAGAATAGTAAGACAAGTCTCGGCGTAATTACCCAGATTGTTGGAGCCGTACTGGATATTCGTTTTCAGGACGGAAACCTGCCTGAGATTAATGAAGCAATCCACATCAAACGACAGGATGGGGATAAGCTTGTAGTTGAGGTGGCACAGCATTTGGGTGATGATACCGTTCGCTGTATTGCCATGGGACCAACGGATGGTTTGGTCCGCGGCATGGAAGCAGTGGCAACGGGAGCTCCGATTTGTGTGCCGGTAGGTGAAGAAACATTAGGACGTATGTTTAATGTTCTAGGCGAGCCAATTGATGAAAAAGAGCCGCCAAAAGTAAAAGAGTATGATCCGATTCACAGAAAAGCACCTTCTTTTGAAGAGCAGTCTACCGAATCGGAGATTTTGGAAACCGGTATTAAAGTAATTGACCTTTTGTGCCCATATCAGAAGGGTGGTAAAATTGGTTTGTTTGGTGGTGCCGGTGTAGGTAAAACGGTACTCATTCAGGAGTTGATTACAAACATTGCTACAGAGCACGGTGGATATTCGGTATTTACCGGTGTTGGTGAGCGTACCCGTGAGGGAAATGATTTGTACTATGAAATGATTGAGTCCGGCGTAATTGATAAAACAACCATGGTGTTTGGACAGATGAATGAGCCGCCCGGAGCGAGAATGCGAGTAGGTCTTGCCGGACTTACGATGGCAGAATATTTCCGTGACAAAGGTGGAAAGGATGTGCTTTTGTTTATTGACAACATCTTCCGTTTTACACAGGCAGGTTCTGAGGTTTCAGCGCTTTTAGGACGTATGCCGAGTGCGGTAGGTTACCAGCCGACACTGCAGACAGAGATGGGTGCTTTGCAGGAGCGAATCACTTCGACAAAGAGCGGTTCGATTACATCCGTTCAGGCGGTTTATGTACCGGCCGATGACTTGACAGACCCGGCTCCGGCGACGACTTTTGCCCACTTGGATGCGACAACCGTATTGGAGCGTTCGATTGCAGAACTTGGTATTTACCCGGCAGTAGACCCGCTGGCTTCAACATCCCGTATGCTGGACCCTCGTGTGCTGGGTGAAGAACATTATCAGGTTGCCCGTGGTGTTCAGGAGATTTTGCAGCGTTACAAAGAGTTACAGGATATTATTGCCATTCTTGGTATGGATGAGTTGTCGGAAGACGAGAAAATGCTTGTCAACCGTGCGCGTAAAGTGCAGCGATTCCTGTCGCAGCCATTTAACGTCGCAGAACAGTTTACCGGTCTTCCCGGTAAATATGTTCAGTTGTCTGATACGATTCAGGGATTCAAAGAAATTCTGGATGGTAAACATGATGAGATTCCGGAAGGTTATTTCTTAAATGCCGGAAGTATTGATGATGTTGTAGCACGATACAAAGAGAGCCGCCAGTAATTTCGGGCGGATAGGAAAGGAAGTGGTTACAACATGGCAGAACGTAAAACATTTCGTCTTGAAGTGATTTCGCCGGAGCGCATTTTCTATACCGGAGATGCTGAGATGGTGGAACTTACGACGACGGAAGGTGACATCGGAATCTATGCGGATCACATTCCGCTTACGACGATTGTTGCACCTGGTGTAATGACGATTACCGAGCCGGGTGGCGTGCTCAAAGAGGCAGCAGTGCTGGAAGGCTTTATGGAAATTACACCGGATAAAGTTACAATTCTTGCTCAGTCCTGCGAGTGGCCGGAAGAAATTGACATTAATCGTGCGGCAGAGGCGAAGGCGAGAGCCGAGCGCCGCTTAAAAAGCGCGGATGAAAATATTAACATGGCACGAGCAGATTTGGCTTTGCGAAAATCGTTGATTCGGTTGCAGTTAGCTGAAAAATAAAAAGAATCCCCCAAAAAGCGGGATATTTGCGTTGCAAATATAGCTTTTCGGGGGATTTCTTTTTATTTTTTGCTTTTTTGGGGAAGAGGAGGCTGGTGAGAAGGAGGGGGACAACTGTTTTTTGTCGATTTATTTGGATTCCAGTAATTGTGTAGAAAAGTTTTGTGACTCGTGGGTTTGAGCGCGTTAGCAGGAGGTGCTGGTAGTTTCAGCACCCCTGCTGCTACGCAGCTCAATTAGTGAGAACGGCGCAAGAGGTTCGGGGAACCTCTGACCTGCGCGGACCGGAGTGGAACGTAGACCCACGAGTCACAAAACTTTTCTACACAATTACGGAACCCAAAAAACTCACTATGGAAACCCCTCCGAAATTATGGTAAAATAGTGAGTAATAGGGTAGTTACGATAACACACGAAGGAGAGAGTTTATTATGGTTATTAAGGTGATTTTGTTACTGGTATTTTTTGCCGTGATGCTTGGGATTGGATTTTATTCCAGAAAGCATGCGACAGATGTGAATGGTTTTGTGTTGGGAGGACGTTCGGTTGGTCCGTGGCTGACCGCATTTGCATATGGAACGTCTTATTTTTCAGCGGTTGTATTTGTCGGATATGCAGGACAGTTCGGTTACAAATACGGACTTGCTTCCACTTGGATTGGAATTGGCAATGCAGTGCTTGGTTCTCTGCTTGCATGGGTTGTATTGGGACGACGTACAAGAATTATGACAAAGCATTTGAAATCCATGACCATGCCGGATTTCTTTGGAAAACGTTATGGCAGTAAATCGCTTCGCGTTGCAGCGTCGATGATTGCCTTTATTTTCCTCATTCCGTATACCGCATCGGTGTATAATGGTCTTTCCTATTTGTTTGGTATGGCATTTGATATTGACTTCCGCATCTGTGTAGTCGTGATGGCGGTGCTGACCGGTGTATATGTTATTGTGGGCGGTTATATGGCGACTGCACTGAATGACTTGATTCAGGGAATTATTATGTTATTTGGTATTGTGGCAGTCATTGCGGCAGTGCTTTCCGGTCATGGCGGATTTTTGGCTGCAGTGAAGGAACTTGCGCATGTGCCAAGTGACGTAATGCCGGGAGCTTATGCATCTTTCTTTGGACCAGACCCATTGAATCTGCTTGGGGTTGTGATTTTAACTTCATTGGGTACGTGGGGCCTTCCACAGATGATTCAGAAATTTTATGCCATTAAAGATGAAAAAGCAGTACATACAGGAACTATTATTTCGACGTTGTTTGCCGTAGTTGTTTCCGGCGGCTGCTATTTCCTTGGTGGATTCAGCCAGATTTCCGGTGTGACAAAAGCAGCCGATGGCAGTGTGGCATATGATACTATTATACCGACGATGCTTTCAAGCCTGCCTGACATTCTGATTGGAATTGTCATTGTGCTTGTTTTGTCTGCATCCATGTCGACTTTGTCGAGCCTTGTGCTGACGTCAAGTTCCACACTCACACTTGATTTTATCAAACCATTGTTTGTAAAAGATATGAGTGAGAAAAAGCAGTTAATCTGGATGAGAATACTGCTTGCGTTCTTTATCATCATTTCCGTTGTGATTGCACTTGATCCGCCGGCATTTATTGCACAGCTTATGGGAATCAGCTGGGGTGCTCTGGCAGGAGCGTTTTTAGCACCATTTTTGTATGGACTGTACTGGAAGCGCGTGACAAAAGCGGCTGTCTGGGCAAGCTTTATTGCCGGAGTTGGAATTACGGTTTCTAACATGTTTATCAATTATATTGCATCACCGATTAACGCCGGAGCATTAGCAATGCTTGCTGGTTTGATTGTTGTCCCGGTTGTTAGTGTAATAACGAAGAAACCGGACGAAGCAATTGTAGATGGAATTTTTAACTGCTTGGATGAAAAAGTTATGGTAGAGCAGAAAATGGCTTTGCCGGAAGAGGACGAAGAGTAAACGTATACAATGGAAATGAGGGGGTGTCGGATATGGCGCGAAAAAAAAGGAAAAGTCTAATTTTTACCATCATGCGAATGTCAGTAATTCCGATTGCAATTTTAGGAGTTGTCATGACATTTTACAGTCAGAATTCGGTTCATGAAGGTATGGTATTTGAGATTGAAAAGAGTTTGTCCGGTATCGCTCATAATCTGATTAGTATTTATAATGTGTTGGATGCGGGAGATTTTTCACAGAAAGACGATAGGGTTTATAAGGGGGAAACAGAAATTACATCGGATTACCGCGTTTTAGACGATATTAAAAATGATACCGGTGCGGATGTTACTGTATTTGTTGGTGATGAGAGATGTCTTACAACACTGGTTGATAAAAAAGGAAATCGTTTGGTTGGCTCTCACTTAGATAAAGAAGTTGCTTCACAAGTGATTGAAGACGGGGAAGAATATTTTTCCCAGAATGTTGACGTTATGGGAGTCAGATACTTTGGCTACTATGTGCCAATTCGCAATGATGAGAATGAAGTTGTAGGTGTTAGTTTTGCCGGAGAGTCGGCGGAGTCTGTGAATACTTCCATGAGATTTATGACGCATGGGAATGTGATTATCTGCCTGTTTATCATAATTCTTGCCGGATTTATCTGTAATCTGTCGGCACAGAAAATGGTGGAGGCGATTCAGGCAATTAAGAGATTTCTTGGCAGAGTGGCGCATGGAGAATTTCATCATGAAATGCCGGAAAATGTTTTAAAGAGAGGCGACGAACTGGCGCAAATGGGCGAATATGCAGTGGCGGTCAGTGATTCATTGGAAGAAATGGTGTCACGTGACCCATTGACAAAACTTCTGAACCGGCGTGCGGCGCAGATTCAGATGGATTACCGTAGAGAAAACGATTGTTTTTCACTTGCGATTGCAGATATCGATTTTTTTAAGAGCGTCAATGACAGTTATGGTCATGAAAAAGGTGATGAAGTTCTAAAATATGTTGCCGGAGCACTACAGAAAGCAGTTGGTGAAGATGGTTTTTCTGCACGCTGGGGCGGCGAAGAATTTTTGATTGGTTTTGATGGAACAGTAAATGAGACGGGAAAAGTTTTGCAGGGATTTTTGGACGATGTGAAATCGAAAAAGTTTTCACATAACGGTATGGAATTCTCAATTTCTCTGACGATTGGTATTGCAACTTACTGTGAAGAAGAGAAAATGGAAGAAGCGATTAACCGTGCGGACGAACTTCTTTATTATGGAAAAGAGCATGGGCGAGACCAGATCGTAATGGAATCAAGGGAGGAGGAATCCTGATGCCGAAAGCACCAAACCAGAAATACAAATTATTTTATATTTTGGAACTGCTGCGAAGTGAGAGTGACGAAAAACATCCGGTAACGATGCCGCAAATCATCTCGTATTTAAAGCAGAATGGTATTCATGCGGAAAGAAAAAGTGTTTATTCGGACATGGAAGCTTTGCAGATACTCGGGTACGATGTTGTATGTCAGAAAAACCCGGCGGGTTACTATCTGGGAAGCCGTGAGTTTGAATTGGCGGAGTTAAAACTTTTAGTTGATGCTGTGCAGGCGTCCAAATTTATTACGCAAAAACAAAGCAGAAATTTGATTGAGAAGTTGGAACATTTCACGAGCCGCCATGAGGCAAATCGGTTACAGCGTCAAGTTTGTGTCAATGACCGTGTGAAAACAGAAAATTTGTCTTCCCTTTATCTGATTGATGACATTCATCAGGCAATGCACGAAAATCAACCGGTTACTTTTGTTTACTGCGAATGGAATCAGAACAAGGAACTTGTGCCGCGGCACGGTGGCGAACGCTATCTTGTTTCTCCGTGGATGCTTATGTGGGAAGACGAAAATTATTATCTGCTGGCGTATGACCACAAAGCAGAGATGATTAAATATTTCCGTGTAGATAAACTTCGACAGTTAAAGAGAGAAGAGGGAAAAAGAGAAGGGGAAACAGCATATCAAAAACTGGATGTCACGGATTTTTCAAAAAAACGTTTGGAATGTTTGCCGGGGAGAAAAAAAGGCTTCAGCTTGTTTTTGATAATTCGCTGATTGGCGTTGCAATTGACCGTTTTGGAAAGGAAATTCCTGTTTTAAAAGAGTCCGAGACACAGTTTCGGACATTCGTAGAAATCAGTGTCAGCAAGCAGTTTTATGGCTGGCTTGCGGGGATTGGAAAGGGTGTTTCAATCGTGGAACCAAAAGAAGAACAAGAGAAGTATCGGAAGTATCTTGAAAATATTTGGAAACTATGATATTCTACCATTGATTATGAGAATTTGTATCAATTACGCCAAGGAGGACAAGAATGAGAGGAATAGAAACCCCGATTAAGACACTGAGACAGAAAGTGTTTACAGAAGTTGCAAAAGTCGCTTTTGATTCACAGAACATAAATGATGATATCGAGGCAATCCCATATAAAATTACGCCGGGGGATGCGCCTTTATACCGTGAGAGTATTTACCGTGAGCGTGCTATCTGCTCGGAGCGTGTGCGTCTTGCGATGGGACTTTCATTAAGACCGGATGATGAACCGGTTCACGTTACAAGTGGATTGGATGAGAGTAATGTAGCAGAAAAATATTATGAGCCGCCTTTGATGCAGGTAATTCCGTCGGCTTGTGATATGTGTGAGGATAACGTATATGAAGTATCCAATCAGTGCCGTGGCTGTGTGGCACATCCTTGTGTAGAGGTTTGCCCGAAAGGTGCTATCAGCATTGTAGATGGAAAATCTCATATTGATAAAGATAAATGTATTAAATGTGGAAAATGTAAGGCAATCTGTCCTTATGATGCAATTGCGAAGAAGGTTCGTCCATGTGCAGCTGCATGTGGTGTGAAAGCCATTTCCAGTGATGAGCGCGGACGTGCCCAGATTGATGATGAAAAATGCGTAAAATGCGGACAATGCATGGCTGCATGTCCATTTGGAGCGATTGCAGATAAATCCCAGATTTTCCAGTTGATTCAGGCAATGAAGCAGGGACCGGTTATTGCCGAATTGGCTCCGGCGGTTATCGGACAGTTTGGTGACGATGTCCGTCTTTGGAAAATCAAAGCAGCGTTGAAAGAAATTGGTTTTGCGGAAGTGTTCGAAGTTGCACTTGGTGCAGATATCGGAGCGATTACGGAAGCAAGACATTATGTAAATGAAGTAAAAACAGGAAAACTTCCATTTTTGCTGACTTCCTGTTGTCCGGCTTGGTCGATGTTGGCAAAGAAAACACTGCCGGATATGGTAGAGACTGTTTCGAGTGCTCTGACACCAATGGTGGCTACTGCACGTACAATTAAACAGCGTCATCCGGAAGCTAAGATTGTATTTGTCGGACCGTGTGCGGCAAAGAAACTGGAAGCTTCCCGCCGTTCGGTACGAAGTGATGTGGATTTTGTAATCACCTTTGAAGAATTGGATGCGATTTTCACTGCCAAAGGAATTGATATGGAAACCTATGATGCAGAGGAGCCAATTCATGATGCAACAGGAACCGGACGTGGTTACGCCGTTGCCGGTGGTGTTGCAAATGCCATTGAAAACTGCATTAACGAATATTATCCGGGAACGGAAGTTTATATTGAGCATGCGGAAGGATTATCCGACTGTCAGAAAATGCTTCTTATGGCGAAAGCCGGTAAAAAGGATGGCTGCCTGATTGAAGGCATGGGCTGTCCGGGTGGCTGTGTTGCCGGTGTTGGTACGAATATTGCGATACCGAAAGCGGCACAGGCTGTGCGCAAGTTTGTTAAGGATTCAACAACTGCACTGCCACCGAAAGAATATTCAGAGATTGACTTGCCGTAAGGTAAAAGAAACAAGATAAGAAAGAGGGTATTTTGATTGTAAAATCGGAATACCCTCTTTGTGACAGAAGGCATTTGATCATATTTAATCAATAGCGGAGGCAGTATGAAAATCGAACGAATTATTTTATTTACCAAGGGAATTGAAACATTAAGTTTTTTTAGTGAGCAGCTTGGGAAGACTTTTAGTAAATTGGGATATGAAGTGTTTTACTTTGACCAGTGTAAATCGTATGATAGTCTTGCCGAATTGCTTTTGTTTGCCAAACCGGAGGCAACAGCGGCAGTGACGTTTAATTTTGACGGCTGCTGTGGTGAGGGATATTTTATTGACTGCAAGGGAATTCATTTGTTTGATGACAGAAAAATACCGGTTATCAATATTGTGGTTGACCATCCGTTTTACTATCATAAATTTCTGCCATTTTTGCCAAAAGACTACTGCCAGATTTCGATTGACAGAGAGCATGAAGCTTATTTGCAGTATTATTTTCCGGAAATTAAGCGGGGTCCGTTTTTACCGCTGGCGGGAACGTCTTTGTGGGAAGAAGATACGCTGCCTAAGTGGGAAGAACGCCCATATGACGTTGTATTTACCGGAAATTACACGCCGCTTTCTAAATTTGAACCGACGATTGAGAGACATGGCAAAGAGTATGCCGATTTTTATTACGGAATTATTGAGGATTTTAAGAAACATCCGCATCTGGGGATGGATATCGGAATTCGTGAGCATCTGCTTTCCGAGGTTGAGGATATTACCGAAGACGGTGTAAAAGAAATGATGCCAAATATGATTATGATCGATTTGTATGTGCGCAATTATTTTCGTGGAAAAGTGGTGCAGACGCTTGTGGATGCCGGTGTTTCCGTGCATTGTTTTGGAGCTGGATGGGAATTTCTTCCCTGTGAACATCCGGAAAATCTGATAAAAGAGGGTGGCGTTGATTCACTGGCGTGTCTGCAGGCGTTAAGCAAGGCGAAAGTTTCTTTGAATGTAATGCCGTGGTTTAAGGATGGCGCACATGACCGCGTATTTAATTCGATGTTAAACGGAGCTGTATGTTTTACCGACTGGAGCCGGTATTTGGCAGAAAATTTACGGGATGGAGAGGATATTTTCTTTTATGAACTGGATGCACTTGAATGCCTGCCGGATATGGTGCAGGGAATTTTAGAAAATCGAAAGAAATGGGAGCACATGCAGAAAGCGGCGTATGAGACGGCTGAGAAGTCGCATACATGGGAACACCGTGCAGGGGCTGTGCATAAAGAAATTCTTTCCAAGATACGCTAAATGTGGTATGATGATACATAAGTCAAAGCGTCCACGTAGTATAAAGCGGGAGAAATGGAGGTAAAGATGGCTAGAAAAAACAAAAAACAGCGGAAACATCCTAAGTTTTGGTTTGGGTTTAAAATTGTATTACTTTTGTTTCTGCTCACAATATTAGTCGGCGGAATTATCTTTTATTTCAAATATGGAAAAGATATCTTCGCAATGCAGGATGACGCGGTTGCGCTTGTGAAAGAGTCGTCCATAGATACATTCCGTTCATCCGAGACGTCGATTGTGTATAACAATAAGGGCAAAGAGATAGCGAAATTAAAGGGAGAAAAAGACTCCTATTACCTTACCTTGGACAAAATACCAAAGGCGGTAAAGGATGCAGCAATTGTTACCGAAGACAAAAAGTTTTACTCACATAACGGAATTGATGCCAAAGGTATTATGCGTGCGGTTTTTGCATTGATTAAGAACAACGGTGAGAAAACACAGGGAGCATCGACAATTACCCAGCAGTTAGCACGCGGTGTTTTCCTCTCGACGGAGAAGACGTATGAGCGTAAAATAAAGGAAATTTTTATTGCGCTTGAGCTGGAAAAGAAGTACACCAAAAGCCAGATTCTGGAATTTTACTTAAATACCATTTATTATGCAAATGGTTACTATGGAATTGAGGCGGCGGCACGCGGATATTTCGGAAAGAGCTGTCAGGAATTGTCACTTGGGCAGTTATGCTTTTTGTGTTCTATTCCAAATAATCCAACCCTTTATAATCCATTGAAAAATTTTGATAACACGGTCAAACGTAAAAATCGTATTTTAGACCAGATGTTAGATGATGGCGTGATTACGAAGGTGGATTACGATGAGGCGTACCAGGAAGAAATTAAGCTGAACATTCAGGAAGTGCAGAAACGAGATTACATCCAGACGTTTGTTTCTTACTGTGCGATTCGCGAGTTGATGAAAAAGAATGGATTTGAGTTTAAAAATTCATTTGCGGATAAGGAAGAAAGAGAGACCTATGAGACGGAGTATGATGATGCGTACTCGACGGCTCAGCAGATGCTTTTGAATAAAGGATATAAGATTTATACATCCTTTGATTTGAAGAAACAGAAAAAACTGCAAAAAGCAGTCAATCATAATTTGTCCGGATTTAAGGATAAAGAGACAAACGGAACCTACAAAATGCAGGGTTCAGCAGTATGTATCGATAATAAGACCGGACGTGTTGTTGCGCTGGTGGGCGGACGAAGCCAGGAGACAGAAGGACTTTCCTTAAACCGTGCGTACCAGTCTTACCGGCAGCCGGGTAGTTCAATTAAGCCGTTGATTGTTTATACACCGACCTTGGAGCGTGGTTCAACGGCAAGCACGACCGTACATGATTATAAGTTTAAGGGCGGTCCGTCAAACAGCAGTGGACGTTACTATGGTTATATTTCGCTTCGTTTTGCGGTGGAGCAGTCCTTGAATACGGTTGCATGGCAGCTGTTTGAGAAGTTAAAACCGGAAGTTGGCTTGCAGTATTTATTGGATATGAATTATTCCAAAATCGTGAAGTCGGATTACTACTTGTCGGCATCCCTTGGCGGATTGACATACGGTACCAGTACGTTAGAGATGGCATCCGGTTATGCAACACTGGAAAATGACGGAAAGTACCGGGAACCAACGTGTATTGTGAAAATTTTGGATTCCGATGGAAATGAAATTGTTTCCGATAAAGTCGAGCAAAAGAGTGTTTACAAGAAGGATTCAGCACGTGCGATGGTTGATATCCTGACCGGTGTAATCAAACGTGGTACGGCACGTGGTCTTGGCCTTGATAATGGACAGCCAAGTGCCGGCAAGACCGGAACAACCAATGATAAAAAAGACGGCTGGTTCTGTGGTTTTACACCATATTATACAACGGCAGTCTGGGTTGGCTATGATTCCCCGAAAACGGTTGCCGACTTGTATGGTTCCACCTATCCGGGACGAATCTGGCATGAGTACATGAATGAGATTCATAAAGACTTAGATGTAAAAGAATTTGATTTGGGTGAGTTATCATCGGGAAGTTCCGGTGGTGGCAGCAGTAGTGGTTATACGACTCCACAGGAAGATACCGGAAGTGGTGGAAGTGTAGATACGGACCCGGCAGATTCGAATGATAATGACGTTGATGTGGATCCGGATGATGGAACGGATACACAGGTTACGGAACCACCGGCCACGCAGGTACCGGCGACACAAGTTCCGGCAACAGCGGAACCGGCTGCGACAGAGCCACCGGCAGACCCGGCAGCAGACCCGGCAGCAGAGGGTGCAGAATAAAAAATAAGAGCTAAAAAAAAGCCTGTCAGGGAAAATGCTTGACAGGCTTTTTAATAGGTGCGCCTTGCGACACACGTTTCTATTAGTGTTCCTGATGATATTTCTTCAGGATGCGCTCGATACGCTCGGTTGGATTTAAGTATTCCGCAATTGAGGAATCATGATTTAAAGTATCGATAAGGAGAGCAATGTACTTGCTCATATCAACATTGATGTAATACTCACGCTGTAACAGTTCTTCCGGCTGATATACTAAGTTTGTCGTCATGACACGGTAAATCAAGCCGCTCTTATAAGCTTCATCAAACTTCTCCAGACCGTTTGTGAACAGACCAAAAGTAGAAGCAACGAAAATACGGTTTGCATTGCGGCGCTTCAATTCAGTTGCAACGTCAATCATACTTTCACCGGAGGAAATCATATCGTCAATCACAACAACGTCCTTGCCGGAAACATCAGCACCGAGGAATTCATGTGCAATAATCGGGTTACGTCCTTCAACAATTTTTGTGTAATCACGGCGTTTGTAGAAGGTTCCTACATCAACACCGGCTACGTTACCAAAGTAAATCGCACGTCCCATAGCACCTTCATCCGGGCTGATAATCATCATGTTTTCCGGTTTCATATGAATGTCTGGTACATTTTTCAAAAGGGCTTTAATAAACTGATATGTTGGCTGTACAGTTTCAAAACTCTTCAATGGAATTGCATTCTGTACGCGAGGGTCATGTGCGTCAAAAGTGATAATATTGTCAACGCCTATAGCGGTCAGTTCCTGAAGTGCCAAAGCGCAGTCTAACGATTCGCGGGAACTGCGTTTATGTTGTCTGCTTTCATACAGGAAAGGCATAATAACAGTGATTCGTCTTGCTTTTCCGCTGATTGCGGCAATCATACGTTTCAAATCCTGAAAATGGTCATCCGGTGACATATGATTAACCTGTCCACATACTGTGTAAGCTAAACTGTGGTTACATACATCAACAAGAAGGTATACATCTTTTCCGCGGACGGATTCATTTAAGATACCCTTTGCTTCACCGGACCCAAAACGTGGGCATACGGCATCGATGATGTAAGAATCCCTTTTGTAATTGGTAAAATGAATGGAAGAATCTACATCGGCTTCATTTCTCCAGCCAACAATGTAATCATCCACTTTTTTTCCGATTGCTTTGCTGCTCTCCAATGGAATAATACCAAGGTCTCCATAAGGGATTGTTTTCGACAAATCTTTTTGACTCATGATTAAAGTCCTCCGTGTAAATATTGTGTTGTAGGTTTATAGTTTGCAGCAACAGAAAGAAAAACATACTTAATGTTGCATAATTGCCTTTTTCAAACGAATGTCATCGCCGGTGATTTTTAATAATGTATAATTACTTGTAATCCGGGAGAAAATCCGCTCGCTGTAGCGTTCCCGTAAATCATCAAACGACAAGTTTGTTGAAATAATCGTGGAACGGCGGTTTGTTAATCGTGTATCGATGCAGTGGTAAAGCTGAGAGGAAGTAAAACTATTGTTTAATTCTGTTCCCAAATCATCGATAATCAGTAAATCGCTGCTTAATAAATAAGAAAGCGAAGCATTTTTCTGGGTCTGTGATAAGTCCCGGTCAAATTTGCACGATTCTAAAATATCAAATAGTTTTAGAGAAGTCAAGTACACAACGGTATGAGACTTGTCTAAAAGCTCTTTTGCAATACAGTTTGTTAAAAAAGTTTTACCGACACCGGTGTTACCGTATAACAGAAGATTTCCCGGTGTGTCCGAAAAACCGGATAAATAGGATTTCACGGTTTCTAAGACATGTCGCATATTGTCACGCGGTGTTTCGCCGGTTGCCTCTTCGGTGTAGTCATCCGGGTAAAAATCCAAATTAAAATGAGAAAAATTCTCATGTTCCAAAACGTCTTTCAAATTTGACTGTGAGTACAAATACTGAACAATCAGTTTTTCAAAACAATGGCATTTCCTGCCGTCAATATAGCCGGTATCCTTACAGTCAGCGCACTCGTAGACCGGTTTCAGGTAGTCCGCCGGGTAACCGTGCTGCAAAAGCAGGGCTTCTTTTTGTTTTGTGATTTTATCAATCTCGGCATCTAGGTCAATCGAATCGGTTTGTCCTTTCAAACGAGAGGCAGCGTGCTGCACCGAAAGTGTACGAATCCGGTTTTCCAATTCGTTCATTTGGGGAATCGCATCATAGACTTCCTTCATGCGCTTTTTCAGGATGAAATTGTCCTTGAGCTGCTGATGATAGTAATGGGACATCAGATGCTCGTACTGACTGTTGGTCAAAAGCATAATAAATGAATCCTTTCGTTTGTTTTATGCCTGCACATTGCGCAGTAACTGTTTTTCCAGTGAACTGTAATCCTCTTTGGAATACTCTCTTTGAGGAAAACTCTGGAATTGGTTTCTTTTTTGCTGTGTGGCAGAGTTTTTCTGCTCTCCGGTTTTTTTCTTCTGCTGAAATGACTTGTCGCATTTTTCTATGTCCGCAAGGGTGAGGACACCTTTCTTGTGCCAGTCCTTTAATATACTTGTTATGTAATTTAAATTTGTGCCACCGGTCTGCAAAACCGTACGCTTACATGCCTGCTCAATAATTTCATCCGAGAAGCCGTAATCACTCCATGTATCAATGATTTCACGTTCTGCCGGAGCAAGGGAGCGATTTAAGCCAAGTGCTTTGCTTACGACATGATAAAGACCTGAAAAAGCAGAAGATTCATCCTTTGCTTCCTCCGGCGTTGTAATCCCCTTTTTCGCCCATGTAAGACCAATTGCCTCCATATACTTTGGTGAAGTCTTTCCGCGGCTGTGTGCCGTGCGGTACAGGGTAGCAATCATCTCCTGTGAAAATCCGATGTCACACATAAAATATAAAATCATTTGCAGATGTGTGGTGGAAAGGGTCGTGCCAAGTATCTTTTCTGCCTGCGAAATCGCCTCGCTGATTTCAATATCTTTCATCAGTGCTTCCGCTTGTAAAGGAGTATACTCCTGGCGGTTCGGAATGGAGATGCCGTCGGGTACAACGGTTTCTTCCGCTACCGGTGAAGCATCGATATCCGGTTCTCTTTCTGCCGTAACTGCTGACGCAGTGTCTGTGGCATCAGTAGAAAGAACAATCGAAGTAATCTCGCCATTTTGCTCTGTGAAAGAAAGAAGTCCTTCTTTCTGCCAGTAACGCAGTGCACGCAAAATGTCACTTTCTGTGCATTCGAAACAATCGGCAAGAGCATCAATGGATGAATTACCTGCGGTGTCGGCATGCTGGCAGAGCATAACCAGATACAAATATATTTTCACGAAATTGCCATTTGCAGATGGCATATGATTTTGAATAAATGAATTGGAAATCAAAGTGAGTCCGCAATTCGATGTTGTGGAAATTGTAAATCCCATAATAAAACTCATTCCCTTTCTCCATCAGGTATTTTTTACCTGTCAGCAAGGATGAGTATATCACAAAGAAAAAACAGTTGCAAATTGCAAATGTGCATACATTTCATGTAGAATTTATCTGTTGATAATGTGCATAATGTTCATAACAAAACCACAAACAGACTATTCTGGTAGAAAGAGTGGGTCAATGTGCCGAAATTACGTTGGTTGAGCTTGTCAAGTAAAAAATGCAATTTATTCACATTTTTTTTTGAACAAAAAAATATCCACAACCGTATCTTTCGACTGAATGTTGATAAGGTTGTGGATAACGTTCATAACTTAGTTATTCAGAAGATTTTCACCAATTTCTACTATGTTTCCGGCACCCATAGTTATCAACAGGTCGCCGTTGACTAAATTTTTTAAAATAAATTTTTCGATTTCGTCAAAACTGCGTAAATAGTGAACTTCCTTTCCGAGTTTTTCCAATTCTCTTGCAAGGTCAGCAGAAGAAATATCTCCCGGGTCTTTTTCACGCGCCGCATAAATGTCTGCTAAGATTACTTTATCTGCCAGAGAAAGAGCAGAGGCAAAATCCTTTAAAAAGGCGCGGGTACGTGTGTAGGTATGCGGCTGGAAGGCACACCATAACGTTTTGTGTGGATAATTTTTCGCTGCTGTGAGTGTTGCTCGGATTTCCGTCGGGTGATGAGCATAGTCATCAATAATGGTAAATCCGTTTTTCTCACCTTTGTATTCAAAGCGGCGGTCTGCGCCGTGGAATGTAGTCAATGCTTTCTGGACGGTGCCGTCATCAATGCCGTAGAGAGAGGCTAACGCTAAGCAGGCAAGGGTATTGGAAACGTTGTGTCTGCCGACTACGGACAGATGGAAATGCCCCTTTACTTCTCCTTGTACAACTGCGTCAAAGGTGCCGCATCCAAGGTCATTGTAAGTGATGTTTTCAGCTGTAAAGTCAGCATCCTTATTTTCTAATCCGTATGTGATAACACGGCAGGAAAGTCCTTCTGTAATTTCTTCATAATTTTCAATATCTGCATTGATAATTAACGTGCCATGCTCCGGAATCCGTTTCGCAAACAAATGGAAAGAGTGACGGATATCAGAAAGGTCATGGAAAAAGTCCATATGGTCTTCTTCTATATTAAGTATCATTCCCACAGTAGGGAAAAAGTGAAGAAAACTATTCGTGTATTCACAAGCTTCCGTAATGAAATGCTTGGAGTGGCCGATGCGGATGTTGCCGCCGATTGCTTCTAAAATACCGCCGACGGAAATTGTCGGGTCAAGGTTTGCTGCCAAAAAGATGTGGGAAGCAATCGAAGTGGTCGTTGTTTTTCCGTGTGTTCCTGCAATGGCAATGGCGGAAGAATAATTTTTCATTACCTGCCCAACCATAACTGCGCGCTCCATCAGCGGAAGATTTAATTTTTCAGCCGCCTGATATTCCGGATTGGTCTTTTTAACTGCTGCGGTATAGACAACCAAATCGATATCTTTTGTAATATTCTCTTCTTTTTGTCCATATACTACTTGTATGCCGAGAGATTCCAAATGTTTTGTGATTTTGCTTTCATGCCAGTCGGAACCGGTAATGGTAAAGCCCATGGAATGAAGCAGCTCGGCGAACCCGCTCATACTAATGCCGCCAATTCCAATAAAATGAATCTTTCCCGGATGTGTAAAGTCGATTTCGTACATAAATGACACCCTTCCTTCTATTATTTGGAAACAAAATTATGATTCCTCAGATTCATTATATATAGACAGGGGAGAAAATACAAGGAAAAAGGTGAATATGCTTAAGATTTTCATACGGTATTTGTGCAAAATGTACAAAAGTTAAGAATCATAAGAAAATATTTTGTGAAAAATATTCACAAAACTTAAACAATGTGGTATACTTATTTTACAATATTAACAACAGGGGTGATAACATGATCAAAAAAGAAATGATAGCCATGTTACTTGCTGGGGGGCAAGGGTCAAGACTGGGGGTCTTGACTGCAAATGTAGCAAAACCTGCTGTTGCTTTTGGGGGAAAGTATCGAATCATTGATTTTCCGTTGAGTAATTGTATCAACTCGGAAGTCGATACCGTTGGAGTGCTGACACAGTATCAGCCGTTGAAGCTGAATACTCATATCGGCATTGGAATTCCATGGGATCTTGACCGCAATATTGGGGGCGTGTCAATCCTGCCGCCGTATGAGAGAAGCACAAGCAGCGAGTGGTACACCGGAACCGCAAATGCGATTTACCAGAACTTGAATTATATGGAGTATTACAACCCGGATTATGTATTAATTCTTGGTGGTGACCATATTTACAAGATGGATTATCAGGTAATGCTTGATTTCCATAAGGCAAATCACGCGGACATTACGATGGCGACGATACCGGTGCCGATTGAAGAGGCAAGCCGGTTTGGTGTCTGTATTACAGATGATACCCATCGTATTTTGGAATTTGAGGAAAAACCGGAGCATCCACGCAGTAATCTGGCATCTATGGGAATTTACATATTCTCATGGCCGGTATTAAAAGAAGCCCTGATTCAGTTGAAAGACCAAAAAGGCTGTGACTTTGGTAAACATATTTTACCTTACTGCCACGAAAGGGGCGACCGCATTTTTGCCTTTGAGTACAATGGATACTGGAAGGATGTTGGTACGCTTGGTTCGTACTGGGAATCAAATATGGAGTTGATTGATTTGATTCCGGTATTTAACCTGTACGAAGAGTTTTGGAAGATTTACACAAGTAACGAATGGATTCGTCCACAGTATATTGCAGGAGATGCTGTGATTGACAAAGCCATTATGGGTGACGGCTGTGAGATTTACGGAGAAGTCCATAGCTCTGTGATTGGTTCGGATGTTGTTATTGAGGAAGGCGCTGTAGTGCGTGATTCGATTATTATGGATTCTGCGAGAATTGGTAAAAATACCGTTCTTGACCGTGCAATTATTGCAGAGGGTTCGATAATTGGAGAAAATTGCGTGCTCGGTGCGGGCGAAGATGACATTCCAAACAAACTAAAGCCGGATGTCTATGCCTTTAACCTGGTTACGGTTGGCGAAAAGACGGTGATTCCGGATGGCGTTACCATCGGTAAAAACACTGCCATAGCGGGTAAGACAACCATTGACGATTACCCGGATAACACCTTAGCAGGTGGCGAAACTTTGATAAAGGCAGGTGACATGTAATGAGAGCAATAGGATTGATTTTAGCAGGTGGGTCCAGTACCCGCATGAAAGAACTGACAAAAAATCGTGCGACAGCAGCACTGCCGATTGCCGGTGGATATCGCAGCATCGATTTTGTACTTAGCAGCATGTCCAGTTCCCGGATTAACAAAGTTGGTGTCATTACGCAGTACAATTCAAAGTCGTTGACACAGCATTTGAACTCATCAAAATGGTGGGACTTTGGACGTAAAAAAGGCGGTTTGTTTGTATTCACACCGACACAGACACATGACAATAGTTATTGGTACCGCGGAACCGCAGATGCCATTGCGCAAAACATTGATTTTCTGAAATCAAGTCATGAGCCGTATGTAATTATTGCATCCGGTGACTGTGTATACAAGATGGATATGAATAAACTTTTGGAATATCACATTGAGAAAAATGCTGATGTTATCATCGTGACGAAGGACTTGGGAACGGTAGATGACCCGAGCCGGTTTGGTGTCGTATCGGTTGACATCGAAGGCAGGGTGACCGAGTTTGAAGAGAAGCCGCTTGTGACTTCGAAAACGCTGGTTTCTACCGGAATCTATGTAATCCGCCGCAGACAGTTGATTGAGATGATTGAGCGTGCAGGGGCGGAAGATGGATTCGATTTGGTAAAGGATATTTTTATCCGTTACAAAGGAGTCAAGAAATTTTATGCCTATCCGTTGGACTCCTATTGGAGCAATGTAACAACGGTTGATTCCTATTTTAAGACAAATATGGATTTCTTAGACCGCAAAACAAGAGAGTATTTCTTTAATGAATACCCACAGATTGCATCAAGAATTGAGGATTTACCTCCGGCTAAATACAATGTTGGCGCAAAAGTTAAGAACAGCCTTGTGTCAAGTGGTTGTATTATCAATGGTGAGGTTGAAGATTCCGTTTTGTTTAAGGAAGTTTATATAGGCAACAATTGTACAATACGAAACTCGATAATTTTAAATGAAGTCTACATTGGGGATAACACTTATATTGAAAATTGCATCGTAGAGAGTCATGGAACCATTCGGGCAAATTCCAACTATGTCGGAAGTCCGGATGACGTTAAAATCATTCAGGAGAAGAATGAGCGTTATGTAATGTAGCGTACAGATGAAGGGAGGATACGATGCAGATAACAGATGTTCGCGTCCGGATTGTGGACGGGAATGCGAAAATGAAAGCGGTTGCTTCGATTACTTTGGATGAGGCATTTGCCATTCATGATATTAAGGTAATTGAAGGAGAGCGGGGCTTATTTGTTGCAATGCCGAACAAGAAAATGCCAAATGGTGAATACCGTGATGTTGCACATCCGATTCATAGTGGTATGAGAGCGGTGTTAGAGGAAGTAATTCTTGGCGAATATTATAATGTGTTAAAAGCGTAAAACCAGAAAGGCAGGTTGGCTTTGGTCAGCTTGCCTTTTTGTAGTGTAAGTTCGGCAGGTATTTGCGGATGAAAGTATTTAGAGCAGGAGGTTAATTTGTGAAGAACATTTTCAAGGAACGAAAGATACATATTGCATGTGTGAGTTTGCTTTTGGTGATGCTGCTTGCCGGCTGTGATTTATTAAAGCCACCAATAGAATACGGAATTGAGTATGGGAGAAACTACATTAAGACACCTCATGGGACTGCATGGATTGGTGATACTTATGATGGGGTTAAACTCGTTGTGGGAAATGAAAAAAATGAACCGCTTCGAGAAACAGGGCTTTCTGAAGACCCATGGATGATAACAGCCAGCGAAAAGTATCTTTATGTACTTATTGAAAGAAGAGCATTAAAGTATTATTTGCTGAAATACGATTATTCGCTCAAAAAGAAGGCAGAATATGAAGTGCCTTACTCACAAGTTACTTACCGAAATGGATACCTGTTTGGCTATCTGGAGGAAAGGGTGCCGGATACAGTTGATTTGCTGGCATCGGAAATGCCGGATTATCTGGTTGCTACACATTATGTTAAAGAAAAAGACATGGAAAAGAAGTGGAAAAAAATTAAGGATAAAGAGGTTCTACGCAGGATTTAATTTGTGAGGATGGTGACTGGCAGACGCTGGGACGAGAAAAACAAAGTGCATTTTTTGTGAAGCACAAAAAGGAATTGGATAAAATTATAGGAAACTGCAAATATGGTAGGTTGGTATTTAATAAGTGTGGAAATGATATTTATGGAATTTTTAATGAATATGATGATACAGATTCGGCTAATGGGTTCGCATATAGTGATTTGAAGAGAGGAGTGATTATACGATACTCTGGTGAAACAAATAAAATCACAAAGGTTCGCGAAATGAAAGATGGGCAGCAGCTCATGAGTGCAACCGCACAGTATGTAATTTACCGCCAGGATAAGCAGGTTCGTATTTCAATGCTATCGGGGGAAAAGGACCGCTGTTTACATGATGGGGAAAATGAGGGTTCTGTCTTATGCACAGAAGATGCATATTTTTGGCGGGATATTAAAATGACTGCTGCTGAAACGGATAAGGCAAATACAAAGTGGGAGAATTATTTTGACTAAATAGCTGAGCCGGAAATTCCAACACCGATTGAAACAGGATATTTGCTATGCAAATATAGTTTCAATTGTGTTGGAATTTCTTGCTTTCATTTTAGTTCAAGAGGACACTTCCTGTGTTCTCTCTAGATGATAACTTCTCCTGCTGTGCTAATTAGTTATTTTCCTTTGATGCAAGTAAGGCTTTTAATCGAGCGATTTCACTATCTCTTTGTGATAATGCCTCATCCTTTTCCTGAACTACCTTTTTTAGCCGCTCAATTTCCTGTTCCTTGACTTCGTTCATGCTATCCACGTATTCTTCCACCGTACCCTCTGATAACAACATAGGCTCTACCTCCGCTCGGTTTCGAATCAGAAACGAGCGCAAATGGTCTGCGTCAATACAATAGTCAACTGCTTTGTGTATTGCCTTTGCCAAGTCTCCGATTTCGTTATAATTTTCCCGTATTTTTGAGATTAGTATAACATAATCTTTTAGCGTTTTGCAACCATTTAATACATTTTCATTCATACCATTGTTGATGTTCAATACTTTTACAAAAAGTTCAAGACACGGCTCAACTTCTTGATTTTCAAAAGCGTCAGAGAGTTTTAAAATTTCAACTTCCGGACGTTTTTCCATACCATTGTATAAAACGATACAGGCAGGTGTTGGGATTTTTACCAATCCATATTTTAAGATGTTTTCATTTCGCTGTTCGAGAATTACTTCATATTCTCTGGCTAGGTACAAAAGGCTCCGTAGTGGATAATTCAAGCAGACGGTGCTGCTGTGTTCAATTAAACACATTTCGTTGGTGTTAATAAGAAAAGCTACGTCATTTTTCATCTGAAGAAATAAAGCATTGTCTAAAGTAATAATTTCTAAATCATCTGGATTCTCGTAATGAGACATGTTCAGAGCATTGTATAAACTCAATAATTCTTTTTTCTCGTTAAATATTCGGCAAAATACGCTGTCTTTGTAAGTGCGTACGCCGGGACTATGTAAATTGTAAGAATGCTTTTTGGATGACTGTAAATTTTTCTCAATGTTCTTTTGCGTGTTCTCCATCCTATCGTCTCCCTCCACTGGCAGACAGGAGAAGCATCATTGTGATTGGTATTATATAACACATGTAAGTATGTGTCAAGAGTTTTTAACTATTTGGCGAAATTTAATTGAAAATTCAACAACAAAGTGATAGCATTCTAAAAATTTGTACTCTACAATATAAGTAGGAGGTGTGAAGGTTGGAAATTGGTTCAATTATTATGAAAAAAAGGAAAGAACTTGGTATCACGCAGCAAGTATTGGCAAAAAAATTGCATGTGTCAAATCAGGCGGTATCAAAATGGGAAAATGGGATGACATGTCCTGAAATTAGTTTGTTACCTGCAATTGCAAAGGTATTTGGGATGAGTGTGGATTCTCTTCTTGGATATCAGTCTCCAATATTGAGCGATTATGAAAAACGATATCAGGAGAAAGGGTATTATTGGGGAATAAAGCCGAATGACTTATGCTATGAAATTTTAAAATTAAAGCCGCCAATAAAGCCGTTAAAGGTTCTTGATGTAGGGTGCGGGGAAGGAAAAGATGCTGTTTTTTTAGCACGAAACGGATACCATGTATCTGCTTTTGATTTGGCAGAGACAGGAGTTGAAAAGGGAAGGGCGTTAGCTTCACAGCATGGTGTTTATGTAGATTTTTTTACAGCAAATATTGAGGATATGCAGCTTTGCGAAGATTATGATATTGTTTTATGTAGTGGAGTGTTTCATTTTTTGAAACCGGAGAAAAGGAAAGATGTTGTAAATGAGTTGAAGCAACATACCAAGCCGGATGGAATTCATGTTATGAATGTATTTGTGGATAAACCATTTGTTGAAATTTTACCAGGGAAGGAAAAAAATCGTTTTCGATGGAAATCAGGACAAATTTTTACCTTGTATCATGATTGGTATTTCCACAAAATTGAAGAAGTTGTATTTGATTGTAACAGCGGCGGTGTGCCACACCAGCATTGTATGGATATTATGATTGCTCGAAATAAAAGTAAGGAGTCATAATTATTATTAAAAAATCTCCGCCCTGCTGGCTTAGCCAGTAAGGCGGGGGATATCCTGCCAAGAACATAATTATATGCAGTTAAATTCGTTTGATCCACTTTTTTCATTTTGCCAGAGACTTTGAGTGTTTCGTAGCAAAGTTTCTTTTTCTTGGCAAAAGAGGCGGCTTTTGCGGAAGGGTATGTGTGAATTACTTTTACTTTTTTGTATGATTTAACATCACCCTTTAATGCTGTTAAGCGGCCGCAGACATAAAGATGTTCAACTGATGTGCTGCCAGGAAAATAAAAGGAAGTCAGGGCACTGTCGACAAACATTTTTTTGACTGTACGGGTGCCGAATGGATAAATGCCGGTGGAAGTTTCACATTCGTTTATTTCATAAAAATCAACGTTAAATAATGAGACCGATGCAAGCGGAGACACACCGCTGAACGCATAAGGACCAATTCGCATATTATTTAAATCCAGATCCTGCAAATGGTCACAGTCTGCAAACGCATACTGTTGAATGTGCAGTTTTTCCGTGTGATTAAAATCAATCCGGGATAAGGAAGAGCAACCGGCAAAGGCGTAACTTCCAATTGTGGTAATTGTTTTTGGTAAAATAAGATGGCGGAGTGCTGCCTCCTTTTTTGTATAAGTTTAATTGTTCCTTTGAGTTATACAAATATTACGAATGAGAATTAAAAAAAGTTGCAAAAAATTAAAAAATCACCATAAATCATGAATTTTGTCATAAAATATTTAAGCGCTTACTTGACCTATATCCGCTGAATATTGTATCATAAAGCAGAAAATGCAAAGAAGGGATGAAAATGATGCCACAGGAAGAAAAAAAGCACAAGAGACGGGTACATTACAGTGGAAAATATCCGAAGAAATTTGAGGAAAAATATAAGGAACACCAGCCGGAGAAGTATCAGGATATGATTGAGCATGTGATTCGCAAGGGAAATACACCGGCAGGGATGCATCTTTCGATTATGGTACAGGAAATTCTGGATTTTCTGCAGATTCAGCCGGGGCAGATTGGATTTGATGCGACGCTTGGCTATGGCGGGCACACAAAAGCAATGCTTGCCTGTTTAGAGGGCAGAGGACATATCTATGCGACAGATGTGGATCCGGAAGAATCAGTTAAGACAAAGAAACGCCTTTTGGAGCAGGGATATGGCGAAGAAATTCTTACAATAAAACTGCAGAATTTCTGTACGATTGACGAAATTGCTAAAGAGGCAGGCGGATTTGATTTTGTGCTTGCCGATTTGGGTGTGTCTTCTATGCAGATTGATAATCCTGAGCGTGGATTTTCCTTTAAAGTAGAAGGCCCTCTTGATTTGAGGTTAAACCAAAAGGAAGGAATCAGTGCCGCAGAGCGGCTTGACACGATTACCAAAGAGGAACTTGCCGGGATGCTCTATGAAAACTCAGATGAACCTTACAGTGAGGAGTTAGCAAAAGCGATTACCGATGAAATCCGCAGAGGAAATCGGATGGACACGACGAAAAAACTGCGTGATGTTATTGAAAAGACGTTAATGTTTCTTCCGGAAAAGGAGCGCAAAGATACCGTCAAGAAAACGTGTCAGCGTGTCTTTCAGGCACTGCGCATTGATGTAAATAATGAATTTGAAGTATTGTATGAATTTATGGAAAAATTACCGGAATGCATAAAACCTGGCGGAAGGGCAGCAATTCTTACCTTCCACTCTGGCGAAGACCGTCTAGTAAAAAAGGCGCTAAAGTCCGGCTACAAAGCTGGTATTTACAGCGATTATGCAAAAGATGTGATACGCCCTTCGGCGAAGGAATGTGCACAAAACGGACGGGCACGTTCTACGAAGATGCGGTGGGCGATTAAGAAGTAACCGAAAAAACGACAAAGAAAGGATGTACTATGACATTTGCAATTCTTTTCGTATCAATTGTGATTCTGGCGTGTTTAGTAGGAAACCGAATATCGAACCGTATTGGCGTTCCGATGCTTTTGATTTTTATTGTGCTTGGTATGTTTTTCGGCTCGGATGGTGTCATTCGGATTTCGTTTGAAAACTTTGAACTGGCAGAACAAATCTGCTCCATTGCCCTGATTTTTATTATGTTTTATGGTGGTTTTGGAACAAAATGGAGCGCTGCAAAACCAATTGCTCTGCGCGCGGTTATTTTATCGACTGCCGGTGTTGTTCTTACGGCGGGGCTGACGGCATTGTTTTGTTACTATGCACTTCACATCGGACTGCTTGAGAGTCTTTTGATTGGCTCGCTGATAAGCTCGACCGATGCGGCGTCGGTGTTTTCGATTCTGCGTTCTAAACGGTTGAACTTAAAGTACCGGACTGCCTCTCTTTTAGAGGTGGAAAGTGGTAGTAATGACCCATGCTCCTATATGCTTACTACGATTATGCTTGGTTTGATTAGTGGTGGCAAAATCAGTGCGGGAGCCATTACCTATACGGTGTTTGCGCAGATTATTTATGGTGTGGCAATCGGTGCCTTGATGGCGGGAATTACGATTTTTGTTTTGAAAAAATTTCAGGTTACGACAGAAGGCTTTGATACTATTTTAGTATTTGCTTTTGTACTTTTGGCGTATGCGGTTCCTTCCGCAGTTGGCGGCAATGGATACCTGAGTGCGTATTTGTTTGGTATTGTACTGGGAAATGCGGATTTGGACAATAAAAAGTCGCTGGTACATTTCTTTGACGGTGTGACCGGCTTGATGCAGATGTTAGTCTTTTTCCTTGTCGGACTGTTGGCATTTCCATCGGCACTGCCGGCGGTTGTCTTTCCGTCACTGATGATTGCGTTGTTTTTGACGTTTGTTGCCAGACCTGCGGTTGTGTGTTTGCTGTTAACGCCTTTCCGAAGTAAATGGCGGCAGCAGATATTAGTTTCGTGGGCGGGACTTCGCGGAGCGGCGTCCATTGTGTTTGCGATAATGGCAAGGAGCAGCGGCACGGTGTTTGAACACGACATTTTTCACATGATATTTTTCATCGTGCTTTTTTCCATTCTTTTGCAGGGAACACTGCTTCCGTATGTAGCGAAAATGCTCCATATGATTGATGATAAAGAAGACGTATTAAAGACTTTTACCGATTACACCGAAGAGGTGCCGGTTCAATTTATCCAGTTTACGGTTGAAGAAAATCATCCGTGGGCGGGCAGTAAGATTAGAGATATTTTGCTGCCGCCGGAGACGCTTCTCGTTCAGATTCAGCGGGATGAAAAAGATGTGACGCCAAACGGAGACACTGTGCTTGTGCCGGGCGACACATTGATTCTCAGTGCAAAGGCACCGGGTGATGTGGATGGTGTGCGGCTGATTGAAATTGAGTTAGACGGCAGTCACAAATGGGTAGGCAAAAGTTTATCGCGGATTCATCTCGGAAAAGGAAAGTTAGTCGTGATGATTCAGCGGGGGGAAGAATTGATTATTCCAAATGGAAACACGGTGTTTGCACCGGGTGATACAATTGTGATAAAGGAGCGATAGGAATGAAAAAAATAGCAAAGCAGATGTCAGAGTCCATCGAGTTAGGAATCGTGTTAGCGGCATCCGGTGGATTTATGGATGCGTATTCGTACATCATGCGTGACCATGTATTTGCAAATGCACAGACGGGAAATATGCTGTTGCTTGGCGTAAGCATATCCGAGAGAAACTGGCCGGAGGTTGTGCGGTATTTGTTTCCGGTACTTGCATTTGCGGCTGGAATTATGCTGGCTGATTTGGTGCGTTTTCGGATGGATGAGAAAAAAAGGCTTCACTGGCGGCAGATTTCTGTATTGTTAGAGGCGATTGTCCTTGCCGGCGTGTGCTTTATTCCGGTTTCTCTTAATCTCTTAGCAAACAGTTTAACATCACTTGCCTGCGGAATTCAGGTAGAGAGTTTCCGTAAGATTCACGGAAACGGAATTGCGACTACGATGTGTATCGGAAATCTTCGCAGCGGTACACAGAATTTGTGCGATTATATACATACGAAAGAGAAAAAGTGTTTGTCAAAAAGCATCCTTTATTACGGTGTGATTTTGTGCTTTATTATTGGTGCCGTACTTGGAAATGTATGCATTTCTTATATGCAGGAAAAGGCAATTTTAGTGTGTGCATTCTTTTTGCTTGCCGCCTTTATTATGATGTTTATTGACAGGGAGAAGGAAGAACATGAAAACCGCTCGTAGAGGATTTATCAAGTCCATTCCGATTTTGTGCAGTTATTTGTTTGTCGGAATGGCGTATGGAATGGGAGTGCTTGGATGAGATTTGATGAATTTATTATGGAGCGGATGGGGTATCCATGGGGAGAAAATGAACCGGATAAACAGACGAGGCGTCAGGCATTTTTAGTATTCCGCCAGCGAACCGGCCGTGTGGATTTCGCCTCTCTTCCTACGATGCACCGCTGGTTTGGTTTGGAAAAGTATCATAGGCCGAGCCGTCAGGCGGTTTTTCAAATGGCATTTGCCATGGGGCTTGACAGGGAGGAGACGAAGCAGTATTTGATGGTGGGAATCGGTGAACCGTCTTTTTATGTCAATGATTATCAGGAAATGATTTATCTTTACGGCATTGACCATAAGAAATCGATGGAGCAGTGCGAGAAAATGATTGCTTTCTATGAGGAAAATTTAGAAGACAATGTGGTGATTTCCCACACACGGAGTACGAGAGAGCTGATGAATGCGTATGAGGGAACGCTTGATTTTTCCACGGAGGAATTTCTGTGGTGGATGGGAGGACGTGCGGATTGGTTTAAAGGTTACAGCCAGACAGCACTTAATTATGTGAAACAATACAGAGATAGTATTCTTTCGTGGGTAAGAGATGAGGAGAAGAAACGCTTAGATGAACTTCTCGCTGAAGTAAATTTCCCTGCATGGCAGCAAAAGCACGGAAAACGCAGGGAAACTCCGCGCAAACAAATTGACCGTTTTTTACATAAAAACCGGTATGCGCGCCAGTACACGGTGGCACAGCATATGCAGGAGGTTATCTGGGAACTTGCAAAGTCGGTTTATGCGACAAAACCGTCCAATGCAAAGTTTTTGTCAGAGGTCTTTGGAGACAGTTCACGTTATGCGAAGCGTTATTCGGATTTGTTTCGTGGTCCGATTCAGAAGGAACAGTTAATTCATGCGGCACAGGCGAAAAGACAGTTAAAGCACTTGCCTGGCGGTGCACAGGTTCCGGAGTGGATTTTAAAATTTATTGCTGAAAATATCCATACAGAGGAGGCGTGCCGGGATGTAAAGACTGCGCGTGCCTGTTTAGAGACATGGAGTGCCGATAAAAAACAGCGGTGCCCGCAGATTCAGCGGGAAGACTTGCTGCCGTTAATTTATACGGTTTGTTTACAGCGTGCTCCTGCCGGTGAGGCAAAGGAAATGTTTTTGCGCCTTTCCGAGGCGACACTGACCGCATGCAATATGAGCAGGCTGGATGAAAGGTTTGAATTGGATGCTGTTTTGCTTCATTATATTGAGCAGGATGAAGTGTATTGGTATGGGGATATCTGTGAGGAAATGGGACTTTAAGAAAATATGAATAATCGAAGGGGCAGTTGTTGCAAAATCAGCGGCAGCTGTCTTTTTTGTACGATTCTTATATTTCAAATTTATCGAGAGGAAAATATTACCATCTACGTCGATAGAGCCGTTAGTTACGACACAACACCCGATTTTTCACCATAAGGTGATAAAATAGTGATGGATTTTTATACCTTTTTATAAATCCTAAATATTTTGAAAAAAAGTTGGTACGGGGATTTTGTATACTATGGGAATATAGAAAAGGGGTGGCAAAAGCGTTTCGAGGAGAATATCATGTTTTATTTTTACAGTGAGGGGAAAAAGCTTCGATTACCCATCAAGCAGATTATTTATGCGGAAATACTGAACCATGATTTGTATATCACAACCAATGGATGGGGAACTGTTCACAGCCGCATGACATTAGCTGCATTTTTGGAGAAGATGCCGGATAACTTTATTCGAATTCATCACAGTTATGTGATTAATACAGACTACCTTATGGGAGTTGGGTATCGAGAATGTACTGTGGCGGGAAATGTGGTACTCCCTGTGGCGAGAGGGATGCAGAAAACGATTGAGAAGTATTTTGTGTAGTAGAAAGGAAAGGAGAGATTGGTATGAAAAAATTACGAAAAATGTTGATTGCAAGTCTTGGAACAATGCTTCTTTTTGTTGCTTTTGTTAGTGTTGACAAAACTGAGGTACAGGCTGCAACAAAAGAGGAAGGCGTATCTTGGGCTATGTCACAGATTGGGAAAGGCTTAGATTATGATGGTGTTAAGGGAAACCAGTGTGTGGATTTAATTAAGTACTATTATGCACATTATGGGGTTGCCGGATATGCAAGAGGCAATGCTATTCAATATACATCGAATAGTCTTCCGCCCGGATGGACAAGAGTATATTCAAATTATCAGCCTGGTGATATTGCGGTGTTTAAGGCAAAGAATGGCTGCTCGGTTTGTACTACCGGTGAAAATGGGCACGTAGGAATTATTACCTCAATTGACTCGGTTGGATTTAATGCAGTGAATCAAAATTATGCAGGTAGATCTTATTGTACACAAAATTGGTTTCATGTAAGGTGTCTGGCATGTGCAATTCGACCAAACTTTACATCAGACACAACGCCTCCAACCATCAGCAACGTCCGAATCACGGATGTCAATGCGGATGGCTATACCGTAGTCTGCAACGTATCGGATAATGTGGGCATTTCCAAGGTGGAATTTCCTTCCTGGAACACAGACAAACACCGAGGCGAGGATGCAAACTGGATTCAGGGCAGTGTATCCGGAAATACAGCTTCTGCAAGAATCTCACTTTCCTCACTCAAATCCGGAGCGGTGCAGGGAAATTATGTGACACATATTTATGCATGGGATTCATCCGGAAATAAAAGTGGTGTGCCAACATCGATTGTTTATATTGACCGCACGGCACCGACATTGACGGATATCAAAGTGGTAGAAAAAGATTCCAAAGGCTACACCGTAGAATGTAAGGCAAGCGATGCGAGTGGGGTGGACCGCGTACAGTTTCCGACGTGGACTGCGAAAAACGATCAGGATGACATTGCCAAAGACTGGTGGACCAATCAAGCAGTAAGAGGTACGCGTGTTTCCGGTGATACTTACCGGTTCCGGGTAAACATTTCAGAACACAATAACGAAGTAGGAAGTTATGTTACGCATATTTACGTTTATGATAAATACGGAAATTACAGTTGCGGCAGAAGTGGCTGTGTAGTTCCATTAGGTCTGCTTCCGCAGAAGATAGTAAAATATGGAAATTCTTTGTTGTCTTTGTATAACGAGAATTATTCATGGGATGAAATGAAAACGCTGTCCGGCAAACTGCAAAGCAAACTTGCCGAAGTGGAAGATGCAAAAAAACAGCAGGTAATTACTAATTTAGTATCTGACCAGATAAGACAGTATTATTACATTGGCGGAAGTCAGGCGGGAAAAGGACAGCCATGGAAATGGCAGAGTGGTTCAAGCGTTACATATACCAATTGGGATGCTGCGCAGCCGGATTGCGCCGGTAACAGTGAATTTTATATGGCAGCAATCCGTGGACATGGACGCTGGAATGACATGCCGTCATCGTACATTTATTCCGGCTTTATTTTGGAAACGCCACTGAATCTTAAACCGGCGGCTGAGATTACGTATGGAAACAAAGTTTACCGTTTTTACACGGCGGGAATTCCTTATGCACTGGCAGAACGCTATTGTGAGGAACTTGGTGGAAATCTGGTGAAAATCGAATCAGAAGAAAAAAATAATGTGATTGCTCAAAAAGTAAAAGAATTAAATAAAACCTTTTACATTGGTGCCAGCGATGAGAAGGAAGAAGGAAAATTTGTCTGGCGTGACGGCTCCGCTGTAACATACACCAACTGGTCGCAAAATGAGCCAAATAATGCGGCTGACTGCGGGGGAGAAAACTATGTACAAATGTATGCAAACGGTAAATGGAACGATTATACAGGGCAGAATGTAGATGTTGGATTTATCGCTGAATTTGACAAGACGCCAACGGCGACAAGCACACCGGCTCCAACCAATACGCCGAACGCTACGCAAAAGCCGCAGGCGACCAACCGTCCGCAGTCTACGAAGAAACCGCAGGCTACCAAAAAGCCATCATCACAGAACGATGACGCCGATTACAACTGGAGCAGTGATGATACTTCAAGTGATGATGTCACGGTTAAGAAAGTGACCGGCGTTAAGGTTAAGAAGGCGGCGAAAAAGAGTCTTATCGTAACTTGGCGGTGGTTTGTTTCACAGGATGGATTTGAAGTGCAGTATGCATTAAACAAATCGTTTACCAAAAAGAAGAAAACAAAACGATATGATCTTTATGCAGAAAGAGTCAAATTGAGAGGCTTAAAACGGAAAAAGACGTATTATGTTCGTGTCAGAGCGTTTAAAAAAGTTGGCACAAAGAAAGTATACGGCAAATGGAGTATTACGAAAAAATGTAAAGTGAAATGATGAATGGAGGAAGAAAGATGAAAAGATTAAAAGTTGTTGCAATTTTATTATGTATGACAGTTATAGCAGGATGCTTTATGCCAGCTGCTAAATCACAGGCAAGAACGGCAAAACAGAAAAAGGCCAAAGCTGCATATACTCGTATGATGAAATATAGCAGTGTGAAAAAATTTGCCACTGTTGATGTAAACGGAGACGGAATAAAAGAGTTGGTTACATGGAAAACAGATGGCTCTGAGGCACCACAGGACATTTTTGCCTATTACAAGGGAAAAGTAATCAGGTTAAATACAGCTTGTGGAAATGCTAATTATGTTTATTATGACCGGGTGAAAAAATGCATCATATGTGATAATTCCGGTACGGCAGAAATTTATTCAAGATATAAGGTCGTTAATGGACATGTAAAAAAAATGCCAAACTATGAGGTTAGATTCCGTGTCGTGGGAGATTCATCATCGGGTCTTATATATGCCTCATATAATACTTCAAATGGCCAACTACAAGAAATGACAAAAAGAAAGTTTTTATCAGAAAAGAGAAGATGGAAAAAAATCAAGCCACATAAAAATACGAAAAAAAATAGAAATAAATATTTATAAAGAAGGAGAAATTGAGTAATGAAAAAGGCAGCAAAAGGCATTGTAGTAATATTGGCAGCAGTGATGGTTGTTTTGTGCTTTTCAAAACAGGGAAGTGCAAAGGTAAATAATAGAGCAAAAAAATTAACGAAAGAATTCACAAATTATGCAGCATATATGGCAGTTTACAAAAAAGGAGGAACAAAGAATTTTTCATCTGCTTTGGCAAGAAAAGAGGCATGTGCTTATAATTCCCGTTATGCAAATGGTGACAGCTTCAAGAAAGTTTCAAAACGATTGTTTGGAAGAAGTACACCTTATATAGCGGCAAATATCGGTGAATGGGGAGTTGATTACCCATATTTATCAAGTATCAAGATGTCCAAAATTGCTAGGAACAAATATGTCATTAAAGCGAAGATAATGAACGAAAGCGAAATGGGTTATACAGAACAATGGGGAAAATTGAAGCTGTATGTTAAGAAAAGTAGTAAATCTTCATATGGTTATGTTGCAACAAAACTCGTGGTCAAAGGAATGTAAGGAGATAAGAGGGCATGGTTAAAAAATGATGTTATAGAAGGAGGACGAAATGGAAAGGTTAATAAATAAATTAAAAACTATTTTTATTTTATGTTTAGTGTTTAGTTGTGTTGTTTTTTTCAATACAGACTATGTGCAGGCAAGAGAAATAGGTCAAGGAAATGTAAATAATTATTTAGAGGGAGAAGATTCTAAATATGAATTAAAGGATTTCCCTAAAGTATGGACAGGAGATTATGATGGTTTCCATGGGGATATTCCTGTGAATAGGAAGTATGCATTAAAAATAAAGTCAATTGATGAGGATACTGGTAAATTTACGGGATTGAGTTATGTTGATAAAGGAACAGACAAACCTAATTATCAAGCAAAAGCAGTATTTAATGTTTCAGGGAAAATAGATGTAAAAAATAATAGCATAGAATGGGCTAGAGGGAGTGCAGTCGATAATCCAAACGGTTTGACTTATGTTGAGTTTAAAGCTTTTTTTTCAAAAGATCTTGGCTCAATTAAGGGAAGTACTAGTTCATATAAGAACGCCAAAGTAAACTTGAAAAGTGCTTTAACAAGTACGGATATTGATAAATTTAATTATAATGAAAATAAAGAAAATTATGATTTGGCGAATGAATGTATGGAGTTAAGCCTGTTAGTTTATGGAAATGCAGCTGCGGATGGAAATGGTTATTATACAGAAGCAAAAAAGACAACTGCTGCATCTCTGGCATTAAAGAGAAAACTTGAATCAGAGGGATTCCCAAAAGAATTATATGTAAAGAAAAATGGAAAACTTAACCTGAGAAAAAGTGCTAAAGAGAGTGAAAATAGTAAGGACTGCATTCATTGGGTAACTGCCAAAAAGAAGCTGGAGGATGGAACTACTTTAGTATACATCATTGTAAAAGGAACAACGGGAAATGAATGGTACGGAAATTTTAATGTTTATGATGAGGAATTGAAAGAACAAAATAAAGATATTCATTATAGTTTCCAGACTTCGGCAGAGGCATTATACGATGATGTAAATACATTATATAAAGGTGAGAAAAAAATTAAGTATGTAGTGACGGGGCACAGCAGGGGAGCTGCAGTTGCCAATATTCTGGCAAAAAAATTAACTGATGAGAAGGAGAGTAATACAGATATAGATGCTGTGTACGGATATACATTTGCTACACCAACGACAATTGCTAAAAGCAAATGTGGTAATTATACCAATATTTATAATTATTGTTTTGATGATGATTTTGTTACATATATGCCATTGGCAGATGCAGATTGGCAGTATGGAAGGTATGGTAAGACATTTTGTGCTATGGCTGCAAAATTAAATAAAAAATATAAATTGTTTCAAAATATAACAAAAAATTATTTTATGAACAAACAAAACAGTTTAATGTCAGTCTCATACAAAGAGAATGGTGCTTATCGAATTGCCAAAGCGTTGACTTCGTATTGTTCTAGTGTAGATGAATTTTATGCGGAGAAAAATTATGTTAATACAAAAAATGGTTTTGATGCAAGTTGGTATGAGTATTTTAGTTATATTTTTGTGCCACTAATGGGGGGAAAATTGGAAAAATGGAGTATTTCTACTGTTTTGTATAATAAAGATTTTTTTGATATAACTTCAAAGTTTGTTGTAGGGGCAATAGGGTATAATAGAGCACCTGCATTGCAGGCATATGTAGGAAATACCCATGATCCGGGGAGTTATTATGCCCTTACTCAACTTTTAGAATATAACTCAAGTGCGATAGATGAGTTGTCAGATATTAGTAAGTCAAGCATAAGAAATAAATTAGCAAAGCAATTTTTGGCATCTGATACAAAAACGGTAAATAGTAATGCGAACAGAGAAAAGACAAGTGTTCTAAAAGTGGATTATGATGTGCAAGAAGTTGCTGCATTGCAGAAATTCGCTAATCAGGGTAACAATTTGTCGTTGTTGGGATGGGATTTGCAAGATCCTTCTACTTGGAGTCAAGTTAGTTGGAATGCCAATGGCAAGGCAGAAATGTTTGATTTTGATTCAATGCAATTAACAGGAAAACTTGATTTGAGTGTATGTTCAGATTTACAGTTATTAGAATGTACAAATAACAAATTGACAGAGTTAATATTGCCAGATAAAGATTGCGTAGATGTCTACTGTGAGGGAAATTATCTTTCAGTAGATAAAACTGGTGATTTATACAAGCAACTTGCTAAATATAGTGCGAATAATAGTATAGTTAGTTTTGAAAATCAATGTATTTCAGATGAGGTAAAATTTGACACAGAGGAGTTAAAAAAGCTTAAAAATATTGCAAATACAGGAGATAATTTGGATAAGTTAGGCTGGACAGTAGACGATCCGAAAACTTATTCAGGAATTGAATGGGTTCTTTCTGATGAAACATATCATGTTGAGAAAATTGATTTGACAGATATGGAGCTGACAGGAAAAGTTGATTTTTCAGATTTTGTTTACTTGGAATCTGTTAACTTGGCAAGTAATCAATTGGAGGAATTAACGGTATCTAATTGCCAAAATTTAATTACATTGAATGTATGTAATAATAAGCTTGTTAAACTTGATATTACAAAATTATCCAATATTAAAACATTGTTATGCAGCAATAACTATTTAGTGGATAATCTATCGCAAGATATTTTGGCGCTGACAGAGCAGGATAATGAAACAGTAGCAGAAATTTATCCTCAATTTACGGAGGCCTCTTCGGAATTGTTTGATGAGAATGAATTGCTCGGTTTAAAGACGATTATAGGAAATTCAATTGATGATATAGACTGGGAGCATCCAGGGGCAAATACATATTTTCAGTGGATAAAGAGTGATGGTAAATATTATTTACAAAATTTAAATTTAAATGATACAGATGTTTCCGGAGACATTGATCTTACAAATTTTGCAAAATTAACAAAGGTTAGTTTTGCAAGGACAAAAGTTAGGAGTATAAAATTACCATCTTCGACTACAGAGTCAGAGGATTATGCATTTGCATATTGTCCGGAATTAGTATCCGTAGAGGTTACAGATAGTTGGACATCAATGGGGACAAATGTATTTTATGCGTCACCGAATGTAACCATAACATGTACAAGAGATACATTTGCACAATTTATTGCATCAGCACTGGATATACCTTTTAAAGAAGTTATAAAATTGTCTTATCTTGAGGTGGGGAAAAAACCTCAAAAACCGTATCTGAAGGGACAAAAGTTTGATTTAAATGGGGGAACATTACTTTTGTATTATTCAGATGGAACGCAAAAGGAAATTGAAGAAGGCTTTACAGTTACGGGGTATGATGCAGATAAACTGGGCAAACAGACAGTTGAGCTGCATTATACAGAGGACAATTACACGAAATCAACAAAAATGGATATAGTAGTATATGGCCATGCGGAGAAAGATTTATTGTATTTGTTTACGAGCCAAAATCAGATAAATATTTGCGGCTATATAGGAAAGAATTCGGATGTGGAGATTCCATCGGAAATAGATGGAGTTCCGGTTGTCAAAATAGAAGGAAAAGCATTTGAAGACAATCAAGTAATCACCAATATAAGTATTCCAGATTCCGTAAAGGAAATGGGAAATTATGTGTTTAGTAATTGTAAAGAATTATGTAGTATAGAAATGCCGACAACAATAACGCGAATAACAGAAGGTACATTTTACAATTGTGAGAAATTATTCAATCTCAAAATTCATGGAGATTTGCAATACATTGATAAGTATGCTTTTGAAGGATGCAAGTCTATGAAAACTTTTGATTTTGGAAATAGTCTGAAAGAAATAGGGTACCAAGCTTTTAGAAATTGTAAATCGTTAGAAGAAGCAATTATGCCGGATACGATTATTGGGTTAGGAGGCTATATTTTTGAATCGTGTATTTCACTGAAAAAGGTACATATCAATGAAGGAAGAGTTAATATCATGCAGGGACTGTTTGATGGATGTGTAAATTTACAAGAAATAAACATTCCTGATACAGTAGTAAATATTTGTGAGAATGCATTTTATGGCTGTGAAAAATTAAGTGCAATAAAATTACCAAATTCGTTAAAGGTAATTGAAGAAAGGGCTTTTTACAAATGTAGTAATTTGCAAGATGTTGAATTGCCATCGAACTTAAGTAAAATTGAAAATTCAGCATTTGCATACTGTGCACAGATAAAAGAAATTGTTTTACCAGATTCGATTACTAGTTTGGGAGAATTTGTGTTTTATAATTGTAAGTCATTGAGAAAAGTGAAACTTAATGAAGGAAGGATTAGTATTGCATCAAATCTCTTTGATAATTGCCAAAGCCTTGTGGAAGTAAAAATACCGGATTCTGTTCAGTATATTCGTTCTTATGCATTTAGGAAATGCGCAAGTTTGGATACATTAGTTTTACCGGCAGAACTTAAAGAAATAGAATCAAGAGCTTTTGAAGATGCAAAAATTAAAACAATAGAGTTTTCGGGAACAGTGGAACAGCTGAAAAAAATTAAGATTTCGAAGACGGGTAATTCTGCAATATTAAATGGTACGATAAAAACACTTGCTGATGGAAAAACAATTGTTTTGGTTCCAGATGAAAAGCAGGATAAGAAAGATATCACGGTATCTAAGACAGATACTGCTAAAAGAAAGAATGAAAATAATACATATAACATAAACGGCATAACAGCACCTTCCAAAGTTAAACTTACCTCAGCTAAAAATGGAAAGGGTAAGAAACTTACTGTAAAGTGGAAAAAAGTCACTGGTGCCAAAGGCTATCAGCTTCAGTATGCTTTGAATAAAAAGTTCAAAAAGAAAAAGAGCGTACAGACCAAGAAAACCAAGTCCACCATTAAGAAACTGAAAAAGAAGAAAACGTATTACATTCGAGTTCGTGCCTATAAGATGAATGGCAGGAAAAAGGTGTACGGAAAGTGGAGCACGGTGAAAAAAGTTAAGATAAAGAAGTAACATAAAATATAAAACAAAAAATAGGAGGATTTCACAATGAAAAAACAAAAAACACTGGTTCTTTTACTTATTTTTGCAATGGCATTATCTCTGCTCCCGCAGAGTGCCTTTGCCGCAAAGAAAAAGGTAAAACTGAACAAAAAAACGGTAACAGTAAACGTTGGAAAGACAGTAAAAATCAAACTGCAAAACAACAAAAAGAAGGTGAAGTGGACGGTCACTTCCGGCAAGAAAAATTTGAAACTTAGTAAAAAGAAAAAGACAGAAGTCACAATTAAGGGGAAGAAAGCCGGAAAAGCCAAAGTGCAGGCAAAAGTGGGTAAGAAAAAGTATGTCTGCAAGGTGACAGTAAAGAATACAAAAAAAGTAAATAAGATAGCAAATAAGAACAATTCCACAAAATCGGGAAATACAAAAGCACCAATTGTTACAAACTCGCCGAAGCCATCAACAGATAATACAAAAAAGATAGTTTCAATTTCTCCATGTAGCGACAGCCCAAAGTATGTTTTTATAGAAAAAGGAAGCAAATTGGTTGATAATGATAATCGTGGTGGCAGTGGAGGAGTTGATATTGATGCCTATGATTTGCAATTTTTAGATGTAAAATATGCAGATGGTTCAGAAGAAATACATGCATATCAGAACTATGAACATCCTGAAGACATTTCGTATGATTTTTCTCAGATTAACTACAATCAGGTAGGTACATATAAATTGAAAATTTCGTGGTATGGCTGCAGTTGTGAAGTACCGGTAGTAGTTGCTGAAGAAAAGGAGGAAGGTCTTTTCAAATATATGACTGATGGAAATGTTGCAAAATTATTGGGTATGAGAGGAGATATAGAAGTTGAGGACGATGATTATTCATATAAATATTCCGGTACAACCTTAAGTCTTCCTGATACATTAGGAGGAGCAAAGGTTGTTCAGGGAACACCACAGTATTACTTTTCAATGGATAATATAGAAAAAGTTGAGTTTCCTAAATATTACGTAGAAAACGCCCAATATATTGCATGGGGCTATTATGAATGTCCTAAATTGAAAGAGGTTGTTATTAATAATCCGGATAGTGGATATATAGTTAAAGATAATGTGCTGTTTGCAGAAGGTGGAGAGGTGCTATGTTTATATCCGGCTGGTTTACAAAATACAAGTTATAGTATTCCAGAGGGGGTAAAAGAGGTAACAGGTTGTGGTATGGATTATAATCAGTATTTGAAAGAAGTTACATATCCTAAAAGCTTTATAGGATATGCCTTGCGCAGAGGATGGGCTATGGAGAATCCAGGTGCAGGCTTACCTAATTTAAAAACCATTAATGTTGCATCTGAAAATCCATATTGGGTAAGTAAGGATGGGGTTATGTATCAAAAAGAGGAAGATAACAAATTGGCATTGGCAACCTATCCGAGGAAAAAAACGGAGTCGAGTTTTACTGTAGGAGAAGATGTAACTTGGATTCCTTCAGGTACTGGAATGGATAGGAATTCCTTCTTGGAGAATATTGTGTTTAAATCGGGAAAAACAACGATCGGTGTTGAAGCATTAAACGGAAATAGCTTAAAAAATGTGTATCTTGATTTTGAAGATGAGGATACGGGAGATACGGGATTATATCTTGATGGATTTAAATTTGATTACTATGGTTCTGAAAAGGAGCATTCGCATAACATTTATATGCGGAAAGGAACATCATTGAAGCATATTGCAGAAGAATTACAAGGGAAAGTACAGTATTATTGATGAAAAATTATAAGAAAAATAGTAAAAGCAAAGGAAAGGATGAGCAACAATGAAAAAGATAATTAGTTTTGTAATGGTTTTAGCAATTGTAGCAGCAACAGCAGTAGCACCGTCTGTGCCGGCATCGGCAGAGCAGACGGATATTTGGCAGGTAAATGGTAAATATACACTTACCAAAAAGAAACTTGTAACATATTGTGCGTTGTATAGTGCGGATTCAGGAATGAAGAAGAAAAAAAGAACTTTTAAAATCACATCAGCCACAAAATTCATTCATGTGACGCCAAGTTATAACAAAAAGAAAATTAAAAAATCGCAGATTGGAAAATACATTAAGAAGATTAAGAAATCATCGTATTTCCAGTTTAAATTCAAAAAAGGAAAAGTAACGGAAATTCATTATTGTGAGGATTAAAGTTTATTAAATCAATTTACTAAAAACGAGGAGGATTTCACAATGAGAAAACAAAAATCACTGGTTCTTTTACTTGTTTTTGCAATGGTATTATCTCTGCTCCCGCAGAGTGCATTTGCCGCAAAGAAAAAGGTAAAACTGAACAAAAAAACGGTAACAGTAAACGTTGGAAAGACAGTAAAAATCAAACTGCAAAACAACAAAAAGAAGGTGAAGTGGACGGTTACTTCAGGTAAGAAAAATGTGACACTTAGTAAAAAGAAAAAGACAAGTGTCACAATTAAAGGGAAAAAGGCCGGAAAGGCGAAAGTGCAGGCAAAAGTGGGTAAGAAAAAGTATGTCTGCAAGGTGACGGTGAAGAATAAAAAAAGAGCAAACAGTTCATCTCAAAAAACGCAAACCAATACAAGCAATACTTCTGCAAAAAAAGGACAGTATAAACTTTCCGGTTACATAAAAACGAAAGACGGCAACATTATTAAAGGGCCTTTCCGTTTTTCTGTTGAAGACAAATCTCATGGTTTATATGATGTAAGCGTAGATGTTAAGACGGGAAAATATACGACATACGTGTATCCGGGGACCTATGAATTTGGTATTTTTGGATATGAGGGATTAAGTTTTGAGCAAGACAACACAAGTGCTATTGATAAAGCGATGAAGGGAAGTGTAACAGTAGGGAAAGCAAATAAAACTTATGATTTTACATTTGATGGAAATGTAGCCCAAGGAAAGATGACAAGGGGAAATAAGATTCCATTTGCAGGTGTTTTTGAGATACAGGCATTAAGGAATGATACATTCTATGAGTCGCTTGTGTCATATTCAGATGATCAATTTACAGTTGATAAAAATGGGAATTATTGCATATTAATTCCAGCTTCCAATAATTTTATTGCCAGTGGACATTCATATATTGTTCGCAATGCTGGGAGCAGCGAAAAAATATGGACCTTAAATTTTAATAAAGGAGATTTAATGAATCATAATTTGACCTGTAATTTGCAAAAAATATCCGGGGAAATTACGAACTTTGGAGGAAAATTTGATAGAGAAGTTGATTTGTCGAATACCTTGTTGAATGTAACGGAAAATGAAGATGTCTTTGGTAATGGTTATCAGCCAAAGTATCAAAAGATTACATATGATGAAACAACGAAAACACACAGTTATGTATTTTTAGTGGAACCAGGGGTATATAAAATGCAGGGTGAATGTGCTTATTCACAGAAATTTACGGTACCATCAAAAGATGTTTCTAACTTGCCAATTAATTTTGAAGCATACCGTCTTTGTATTAATCTTACAAATACAAGTGGAATCAAGTATTGTGTGAACTATAATACAATTCATGTCGGTTACTCGATGAGATCGGGATACAGTATTTTGTCTGGTGAGGAAATGATAGAAGAAGAGGATTATGACCGTGATTCAAATATAGATACGGGTAAACATCGAATGGATGAATATATGTCCGCAGGGGAATATTCGTTGTCTTTCCATAAAGCAAAGTTGAACGATGATGGTAGTGCTGTGCTAGATGAAGACGGCAATTATGAAGAAGGAAGTGAAACGACAATTGCTGAATTTAATGTTCCGGAGATGCAAGGCGAAATCTCATTAAATTACTAATGTTTGTATTTTTTAAAAATTAAAAGTAAGGCAAAAGGATTATTATTGAGATGATTAAAATTGGTGGATTTGCATGAAAAGCAAATCCACTGTTGGGATAAGTTTTACAGTAAAAGAATGTTATGTAGAAGGAGAAAATATTTTATGAGATTAGTTCCATTATCATTTGTGAAAAACAGACGTGGGAGATGTTTAGTTTCCGCACTGATAATAATGGCTTTGGTAGTACCATCATTTGTGTTGCCGGTACATACCATGAAAAGCGGTGCGGCAGAAAGTACATCGTCCTATGGATTGAATAATCCTACGATTAGTAATGGTGTGACAACATGGGATTGTATCTATTTTGGTAACTATTGGCAGAATGATACAAATGGTGATGGAAAAGCGGATCAGAATGATAAAAAAGAACCGATTAAATGGCGAGTCCTTTCCGTAAATGGAAAAGATGCCTTTTTGCTGGCAGATCAGAACCTGGATAATCAGCCATATAATAATCAGCCATGGGCTGATGTTACATGGGAGACATGTGCACTTCGTACGTGGTTAAATGAAACTTTTTTGAATAATGCATTTACCAAAGATGAACAAAATGCGATTGAAAAAACATTGGTTGTAAATGAGAATAATTTGGAGTATGGAACGAATGGTGGCGTAGATACAACGGATAAGGTGTATCTTTTATCAATTGCAGAAGCCAGTAATAGCGCATATGGATTTGATAGTGAGTTTTATGAAGATAGTGAAACCAGAGTGGCAATGAATTCAATAGGCGAAGCAGGGTTTTGGCTGCTTCGATCACCAGGCAGGTATAGTGCTAGTGTGGCATTAGTAAATTCTGTAGGATATGGATATGGGTATGGGGGAATTTCTACAGATACTTTTTCAGTTCGCCCCGCATTACATTTAAATCTTTCGTCCTCATCTTTTTGGCGTTATGCTGGGAAAGTTTCTTCAGATGGAAGTGTGGATTTACCTACACCATCCCCGACAAATACACCTGCACCAGTGTATAGTTTCAGGCGTGGAATCGACAATAATTCCTTCTGCCATAACAACGGAAATGACTCAAATTGGTACTGCCCTTATAACGCAAAGTACGAAACCGATACTAAATATTTGAAGAGTATTTCAAGTGGTTTTTATGAGTATTTGTCGTTATTAAATAAAAGCAGAAGCAAGTGGAATGGTTCGTGTTATGGAATAAGTATGGGGATGACATTGAATAAGGGAAATAAAGTTAATTTAGATGCTTTTAATGCGAAATCCTTTTATCAATTACAGCCATATTCAAATGAGTTGGCGAGAAAGTATTTGAATTTCTTGTATTTGTCCCAGTTTTCATCAAAATATGGTGGATTAAGTCTTACGGCAGAAACAACAAGAACAGATGGCTCTGGTAGTTGTACAAAGTCAGAATTTTTACAAAAATTTGTGAAAGAAGTGCAAAAATGGCAAGCAAAAGGTGTTCCGGTAATGCTCCTATATCATTCCCAAACAAGTGGGCATGCTATTATCGCAACATCAGTATATGAAAATAGCGATAATTATGAGGTGTTTTTATATGATATGAATTCGGTTGGCTCAAAGGATGAGAGCCCACGAGGAGAATTTTCTACGATGATAGTAGAAAAGGATTTTAGTGATTTTTCATATAAAGATGCTACAGAAGACGAATGGGAAGAGAATTATCAGGAATTAAGATATTTTAACACAGAGCAAGTGTTAAATGGTCCGTATAGCAATGCAGAGACGAAAAAAAAGGCTAATGCTAAAACGAGTGAGATATCAGGAGAGGATAATGGTAATACATTAATTGTCAGCGATGGCATAAAAGTAACAGATAAATCAGGAGATACATTGGAATTTGAAGACAGTAAAATGACAGGAAGTATTAATGTTATTGACTACATTCCAATCTATGGTTCGGTGTTTGGAAACGAGGAGAAAAATTTACAGTATTTGGCTCAGATACCGGAATCTGATTCATATACTGTTGAACCAGAGCAGGATAATACAGATATTACACTGTACGGAGAAAATTCCTTTGTAGCAGTAAATGGGCAAAATATTGAGCGAATAACGACAAGTGAAAATACGACAGAAGTTGAGGGGGATAAGGCAGATTATAGTATTTCTGTTCCGGCGGAAGAAAACAATTGTAATTTGTATCAGGTAAAACTTACGTCTGACAATGCCGTATATAACTATAGTAACGGAGAATTGTATATTACATCCAATGATGGGATGTCAAACATATCGGTAAATGCTTGCCGCGACACGGATTATGCAGGTGAACAAGATGTATCGATAACGGCGAATGAAATTAAAATTACTTCGGTCAAAGCAGAGAATGATAAAGTAAGCATAGTTGCGAGTAATAAAGATGGAAAATCGGAACAGATTGAAATTACGTTAAAAAGTATCCAGCAAGAGGAGAAAGCTAATTCTACTCCTGTTCCAACACCTACACCTACGACAATAAAGTCACAAAACAGCAATGTAGGCAAAGGCAATACTTCATCAACGGCAGGACAAAAGATTTTGCGTATACCTCAGGTTAAAGGCTTGAAAATATTAAGTCAATCGAAAAAGGTCAAAAAAAGCAAGACGTGTAAAGTGACTTTGTCCTGGAAAAAAGTCACTGGTGCCAAATGTTATCAGCTCCAGTATGCGTTGAACAAAAAGTTCAAAAAGAAAAAGAGCATACAGACAAAGAAAACCAAGTACACCATAAAGAAACTGAAAAAGAACAAAACGTATTACATTCGAGTTCGTGCCTATAAGATGAATGGCAGGAAAAAGGTGTACGGAAAGTGGAGTAAGGTTAAAAAGGTTAAGATAAAGAAGTAACAGAAAACGGAAAATAGGAGGATTTCAAAATGAAAAAACAAAAATCACTGATCCTTTTACTTATTTTTGCAATGGCATTATCTCTATTCCCACAGAGTGCTTTTGCTGCAAAGAAGAAAGTAAAACTGAACAAAAAAACGGTAACAGTAAACGCTGGAAAGACAGTAAAAATCAAACTGCAAAACAACAAAAAGAAGGTAAAGTGGACAGTCACTTCCGGCAAGAAAAATGTGACGCTTAGTAAAAAGAAAAAGACAAGTGTTACGATTAAAGGAAAGAAAGCCGGAAAAGCCAAAGTGCAGGCAAAAGTGGGCAAGAAAAAATATGTCTGCAAGGTGACGGTAAAGAATAAAACCAATAAGAGCAGTGTTGCGACACAAAAACCAACAGGAAAACCAATTCAAACACCGGCACCAACAGGTAAAACTTCTTCACAGCCGACCCAAAAACCGGAGGCAAAAGCAGTAGAATTATTGACACAGTATGATGATGCTATTGTTGCTAAGACAAGTACGGCATTATCAGAGCGTAATTTGAGTTTTTATACGCTTGGACAATTTGGAAAGATAAGTGTTAAATTATCGGACGGTACAAATAAGGAACTACATAATAATAACAATATACAGGAATCTTCGTATAGTCGTTTTTCGATTACAGGAGTGGACACAACGGCAGCAGGTGATTATAATGCGACTTTATCTTACACAGAAGGAGCATGGAGTAATACGAATACAGTTTCAAAACAAATAAAGATCTCCGTTGCTGAGGAAAAAACAAATGAGCAGTATTCATATATTTCAAATGGGGAAATTGCGCAAGTAAATGCTATTTACAGCACAGAAAAAAGTGTTCATATACCAGACACAATTGATGGCGCGCAGGTTATAAATCATTATTGTGATATTTATGATAACCCTGCAAATAAACAGATTCGTGATAACCAAATAACAGCAATTACGTTGTCAAAGTATTTGAGATATATTCCACAAGAAACAAATTCATTTTTGGACATTGATTATGGTTTAGATAGTTCCTATAGTTGGTCATCACTAAAAGAAATTAGTATTAGTGATGAAAATGAAAACTTTTCTTCTGAAAAAGGAGTTTGGTTTGATAAGGATAAGACGGTGCTGGTAAAATATCCATGTGCCAAAGCGGATACCGAGTATCAGATTCCGGACACAGTAAAGGAAGTTCGAGGTGGAGCCCTTAGAAATGTTATACATGGATTCCGGAAAATATATATACCGGCATCGGTGGAAAGTTTTCCGTGTTTTGAGGATGATTATAATGTGTCAAATTTAAGTGAGATAGAGGTTGATGGGCAGAATAAGAATTATAAATCACAGGATGGTGTCTTGTATTCGAAAGATATGAAACAATTACTTCTATATCCTTTTGCCAAACAAGATGTTTCCTATTCTGTGCCAGAGGGTGTTGATTATATTAAAGACATTATAGATGTACAACACTTAAAAAATATTGTATTACCTAAATCGCTTTTTCAAATTTATGGTCATATCATTGTTGAAAATGTGTACATAGATCAAACATATGATTGGTATCAAAGCCAGCAAAATGCTTATCATTGGGTATTGGAAAGCATTATATGGAATAATACAACAATTTATGTAAGAGATAGCCAGTTAAGAGATTATTTTATGAAGAAAAATGCTGAACAGTTGGAAAAATATCATACTACGATTTCGGAAGTATACAATTGGTAAAAAAGAGTAAGTAGAATTAAAAAAGCGTACTACGCCTCCTAAAGACGTAGTACGTTTTCAGTTTTTCTTGACGCCCCTAACAATTTCATATAAAATTAAGAAAACACAATTTTCTATAACACAATGGAGGGATATAATATGAAAAAAGTAAGAGGCACAGTTGCTTTCTTACTTGTGTTTGTGCTGAGCTTTTCTGTGATTCCACAGAATGTTCTCGCAGCCAAGAAGAAGGTGAAGCTGAGTAAAAAATCAGTAACGGTAGCGGTTGGAAAGACCGTTAAGGTTAAGTTGAAAAACAACAAAAAGAAAGTGAAGTGGACGGTTGTATCCGGCAAGAAAAATGTGAAACTGAGTAAAAAGAAAAAGACCGGTGTCACGATTCATGGTAAAAAAGCCGGAAAAGCAAAGGTGCAGGCGAAAGTCGGCAAGAAAAAGTTTGTCTGTAAGGTAACAGTAAAAAATGCTGACACCAATCAAAATACAGATAAGAATAACGGCAAAAAAACAGCAAAACCAACGGTAAAGCCGACCGAAAAACCGGTTCTGCCGTCGACTCCGACGCCAAAGCCGACCGAAAAACCGTCTCTGCCGTCGACTCCGACGCCAAAGCCGGACAATAAGCCGGATCCGACGCCGATTGAGACGATGATGCCACCGGATGAGACACCGGCGCCAACGGTGAAACCGGAGTCAAATTATCAGGGGCTTTATGCCGAAAAAGAGCCGTTGATTGTCAGTTCCGTTGCATTTGAAAAAGATGTTCCGTCATATTCGCTGAATTATAATGATATTTATGTAATCTCCGAGGAGGCTGATTCCCTGAAGGAGTTTGTGCCGGACGTGACAAAATGTACATATAACGTTTATTGTTACGGTAAAAAGGCGGAAGTAAAGTCAATTACCGATGTTGTCTGGCATGACGATGAGGAATGGCAGAAGCCGTATTATTCATTCCTGCTTACGGCTGTGCAGGGCGGCAAGGAGTATAAGCAAACAGTTACGATGAAACTTGTCCGCGAGGATTCAGAGGAAGGCTCGGAGAATGGTATGACATGGCTTTCTTTGGATGCAGATGGTGAAAAGTATGAATTAGAACAAAGTCTGCATGATGAAGAAGGGGAAAGCGGATATTATTTTAAAGATAAAGAAGTTAATACTTCAAAGATTCAAAATGCAGAAAATATTAAACTTGTTGGTGTCTACGAGGAACAGCAGTATACAGTGAATGCAAGAAAAGAAGTCTGCGATGATTATTTTGTGAGCGTTATTAGTGATTCCTTTGCGAAAGATAATCTGGCAGTCGGTTCAGGTATGGTTTACATTGATGCCAAGACAGATTCTCATTTTTACATAGATGCATTTACCGCAACAAAAGGTGAGGTGAATTTATATCCGGGATACAGTGAAGAGTGTTTCGTATATGAGCCGGCGTTAGAAAAAGGAAAAACATTAAAAGACATATTTGCTAATGTAGTGGAAGACTTAAAGATTTACCGTGCAGTCTATAATAATGTATATTGGAATAATGAAAATATTGAGATTCGCAATGTGGTCTGGCACGATGAGCCTTATTATGACGACAAAACGGACCATGGCTATTATTCCTTTAACATTGTACTTACAGTGGATGGACAGGAAAATGAGCAGTCGTATGTGCTGGTGGAAAAACAGAAAACCTATGCAGTGTCCGGAAAATTGACAACAGAAGATGGACTGCCGATTGCAGAAGCAGAAGTTTTATTGTCTAAGTTAAGCGATGAGGAATGTGAATACACGATTGAGACGGATAAGAACGGATGTTTCGAAGCTGATTTGTCAAAAGGCACTTATCAGTTTGAACTGGGGCAGACGTTTACGGTAGAGGACAGTGATGTAGTGCATAATGAGAAACTTCCGGTTTATAAAATCACCGGAAAGGTGACAAGAACAGGTGCGAATACGCCGGATGTTCCGGGCTTTTACTTTGAATCAGAGGATTCCACCTGCATTTATTTGAGAGATTTACTCGGAGATGACAACCGTTATTACGCATATGTGCAGAAAGGAACATACACGGTTCAATCCTGTGATTGCCCGGTTGACACCGTGGAAGTAACCGGAAGTGGAACATATGATATCAAGATGGAACTTGCACTTGTGTCCGGAAAAGGTTCCGGATATTATAAATTTGTAGATACCGAGGATGAAAATAACTGCTATTGGGCATTTTCCGTATTTGATACGTACAACGTCTATTTAAAGCCGGGTACTTATTATGTAAAAATAGAAGATGCTACAGTTGATACCATTGAAGTGTCACTTGGTGAGATGACAAAGGATTACGAGATGTATTCCTGTAAGGGTGAGCTGTTAGATATGGCAGGACTTCAAATTCCAAAAGACATGTATCGAAATTACGAGATTTTGGTTATGAGAAATGAGGTGGTTTACAAGAAATTAATTATGGCACCAAAATTTGATGAGGATGATATATCCGGTTTCAAATTTGACGTTTTAGCCGGTGAATATGAGTTTTTGCACAACGGGAAATTGGTTGGCAGGATGACAGTTACCGATTCCAATGTAGTGAAAGATTTAACGATGCCGTACAAATATGTAAAAATTAAAATGCTTGATGCAGAAGATAAGTTGATATCGATATATCCGACACGGAGGCTTAAATTTGCAAGTAAGGGGACGAGCAGCATTTCCTACTATATGGACGATGATGAGTCTGGGGATTATACATCACGCATCGTGCTGCCAACCGGTGATTACCAGTGTGTTGATTATCACTGTATGCCAAGTATAGGAGACTATGGCTTTACCGTGGATGGTTCAAGCGATACTGTTGTTATCAATACAAACGTGTATAAGATATCCGGTAGCTGCAAGGTAAATGGAGCCGAGGTGTCCGATGATACATGGGTGTACTTGCACAAAAAGGGAGACGCAACAGAACTTTCGAGCTATACATTTGATGAAGGGAAATATGAATTCTATGTAGAGCCGGGAGAGTATGAGATAAAAGTGTCCTTGGATTCCGGAATGGTTACCGCAGCAGACGTAACGATTACCAATGCATCTGTCGAGAGGAATTTGGAGTTAGGAGAGTAAAACGATGAAATTGTTTGATTACACATGGAGGGATATGATATGAGAAAAATGAGACGAAAACTCGCCGTTTTGCTTGTGTTTGTACTGGCATTTACGATGATGCCGCAAAATGTACTCGCAGCCAAGAAGAAGGTGAAACTGAGCAAAAAATCAGTAACGATAACGGTTGGAAAGACCGTTAAGGTTAAGTTGAAAAACAACAAAAAGAAAGTGAAGTGGACGGTTGTATCCGGCAAGAAAAATGTGAAACTGAGTAAAAAGAAAAAGACCGGTGTCACGATTCATGGTAAAAAAGCCGGAAAAGCAAAGGTGCAGGCGAAAGTAGGCAAGAAAAAGTTTGTCTGTAAAGTGACGGTAAAGAAAGCCGGAACCAATCAAAATGCAGATAAGAATAACGGTAAAAAGACAGCAAAACCAACGGTAAAGCCGACCGAAAAACCGTCTCTGCCGTCGAGTCCGACACCGCTGCCGACCAAGGTGCCGGAACAGACGATGCTTCCGCCGGATGAGACACCGGGACCAACGGTAGAACCGGTGAGAAACAATCAGGGACTTTATGCGGAAAATGAAGAACTCATCATCAGCTCAATTGCTTTTGAAAAAGAAGTCGATTATTATTTAAGTTATAATAATATTTACGTGTGTGATGGGGAGGCAAATTCTCTGAAAGACATCGTGCCGGATGTGACAAAATGTGAGTTTACGGTTTATTGCTATGGAAAGAAGGCAGAGGTAAAATCGGTTTCGGACGTCGAGTGGAACGAAAAAACATCAAAGGGAAAAGGCAGTTATACTTTTTCAATAACGGCAGCACTTGATGGCAAAGAGTATACAAAGACGGCTAAAATGATGCTTGGGCTGTCACGGGACGAAACCATAGATCAGGAATTTGATAATGGATTTACGCTGCTTACGTTGCAGGCAGACAACAGAGAGTATGAATTAGAGAGAGGCTTAGCAAAAGACCCTAATGGCGATAGTTCCCATTTCAGTTATTATTATTTTAAAGATAAAGACGTGAACACAGAGGACATAAAAAATGCAGGTACGAAAAAAATAACCGGCGTTTATGAAGATGAGAAGATAACACTGAATATAGAGAATATCAGTGCGTCGACGGACAGTGTTATGTTCAGACCTTCGTCATATACAAGAGGAAAGCAATTCCTGAATTTTAGTCATGTCGGTATTTATGTGAAAGAGGAAAATTACTTTGTGATAGACGCCTTTACATCAACAAAGGGAGCAGTAAAATACTGCGATTATATGGTGGGAGAAAATCAGGGCTTTATCTATGATGAAACGATAGAAGATGGCAAATCGTTAAAGGATATATTTACGGATTTATCAATAAATTTGAAAATATACCGCACGATTTATCGCAATGTCTACTGTGTAGATAACAGTATCCGCAATGTTGTCTGGCATGATGAGCCTTATTATGAGGGAAAAGAAGATAAAGGATATTATACGTTTGACCTTGTGATAACGGTTGACGGTAAAGAGATTAAGCAGTCGTATGTGCTTGTTGAACAGCAGAGAAAATATACGGTGTCCGGAAAACTGGAGACAGAAGATGGACAGCCGATTGCAAATGCTGAAGTTTCCTTAGATAAATGGAACGGAGAATTTTGGGAGCAGAATGACGTAATTAAGACCGATGAAAAGGGTAATTTTACGACTAAACAATCAAAGGGAGAGTACCAAATTCAGTTGGGGAAATCGTTTACCGTTGAGGGTGACATGCAGCATGATGAGAAGCTTCCGGTTTATAAAATGTCCGGCACGGTAAAAAGAACTGGTGCACAGACAATGGATATGCCTAATATTTGGATTTCGGCAACCGAAAATAGCGATGTCCTTTATGGCAGTGATTTGGATGATGACAATCATTATTACAGATACCTGACAAAAGGAAACTATATAATTTATGTAGGAAGTTATGAATTTGACAGGTTTGAAGTGACCGGCAGTGAAGAACGTGATATTACACTGGATTGTGCGCGAATTTTTGGAAAATGCAGCAACACGTATTTATATAAAAATGTGAATAACGACGACTATTCTACATATATTTCTGGCACGAGTGGATGGTATGAAGTTTATCTGAAGCCGGGAACCTATCAGGTAATCGATGGAGATACTGTTATTGATACGGTAGATGTGGCACTGGGGGATACAAGGAAAGATTATATCGAACATTCCTGCAAAGGAAACCTGCTTGACGTATCGGGTCTTACAGTTCCGGAAGAAATGAGAGAGACCGGAAGTTATACGATTTTTGTCGAGAGAAATGGAGAACAATATAAATCATTTTTTGTCCCGATGGATGGTGAAGAGAATGCGTTCGATTATGAATTGGATTTGCTGGACGGCGAGTATGAGTTTTTCTACGCAGACACCAGCATTGCCAAGGTTACAATCAATGGCTCTGATGTTGTGAAAGATTTAACACTGCCGCTCAAATATGTAAAAATTAAATTGTTTGATGCCGAAAATCACGTAATTCCATTATCGGAGCAAAACTATGTGAAGGAAACTAAAGGATCCGGAAATGAATACTATCTAACAGAAGGACCGGTAGGTTATTCTGCACATGCAATGCTTCCACTTGGCTCTTATGTGTTTGGCGGGGAAAACAAAAATATACAGGATATGCAGAATGCGACATTTACGGTTACCAAGGAAGACGATGTGGTTTCTGTGAATACACAACTGTATCAAGTAAGTGGTTATTGCAAACTGAATGGGGTTAATGCTTCAGACGATGCAAGGATAACATTCTTTGACAAGGATTCGTCCTCGACTTGTGCAGTAAATGAGATGGAGGATGGCAAATATTCTGTGTATGTATCGGCGGGAGAGTATATCGTGAAAATATCCAATTCAGAGGGAATATTAGCATCTGAGAAAATAACAGTAACTGATGCTTCGGTTGAGAATAATTTTGATATAGAGGTTGGCAAACTGACCGGAAAACTTTCATGGGAAAATGGTAGTTCCTTTACCGATTTTGATACGAATATGTGGCAGATTAGTTTGCGAATGGAAGAACCATATTATTCGGGTCGTGTGGCAGGATTAGGAAAAGATGGTTCCTTTGAAGTAAAGGATATTTTATTTGGTACCTATGATGTAATGGTGTATTCAGAGTATAGTAATGCGTATGTAAAGGTTGGTACGATAACGATTGACAGTAAAACAAAGAGCCGGGATTTTGTGATTTCCGGATATGCCGTTCATGTGAAAATGGTAGATAGTGATGGAAACCCTATGAAGGGTGAACAGTTTTCTTTCGTAAATACAGAGGATGAAACGGACACAAAATATTTTTGTACTAATACTGAAGGAGAAGCTTATTTGATTGTTAGTAAACCGGGTACTTATAAAGCTATGCTTAGAAAAGAAAGTTATGGAACGGTAACGGTGACAGATAAAAATGTATCTGCGATACTTAGAAAATCTGAACCTTGACGGACAAAAACCATTGTGCTATACTAGGGTTCGACGAAGACGTCACAAACGAAGGTTTGTGGCGTCTTATTTTTTTGCAAAAAACAACAGGTGCATAGATGGCAAAGGAGGTTATCAAAATGGATACAGCAATCAAATTTTTATATTTAAGTGAACCGGATATGATTCGGGCAGGTGTGACGGATATGGATGCCTGTGTGGAGGCAATGGAAGATTTATTGTTGACTTTACATAAAGGGGACTATGTGATGGGCGGAAAAAATCACAACTCCCATGGCTGCATGGTGACTTTTCCGGATGACCCGGAATTTGAGGGAATGCCGAAAAATGCAGAGGACAGACGATTCATGGCGATGCCGGCATATCTTGGCGGACGCTATCAGATGGCGGGGATGAAGTGGTACGGATCGAACATGGAGAATAAGAAAAAAGGGCTGCCACGCTCCATTTTGATGATGATGTTAAATGATAAAGATACGGGGGCGCCACTTGCGATGATGTCGGCAAACCTTTTGAGTTCTTACCGAACAGGGGGAATTCCCGGTGTTGGCTGCAAATATTTGGCAAGAGAGGCTGCAAAAACAGTCGCTATTATCGGACCGGGTGTTATGGGGAAAACTTCCCTTCGTGCCTTTGTCAGTGTGAGACCGGGCATTGATACCGTAAAAATTAAGGGGCGTGGACAAAAGTCCATTGATTCCTTTGTTGCATTTGTCAAAGAAGAATGTCCGGGAATCAAAAATATTGTGATTTGTGATTCTATCGAGGAAGCTGTAAAAGACAGTGACATTATCAGTATGACAACGACGGTAAAGGACAGTGAGGCAGAATTTCCTTATATTGATACGAAATGGATTAAAAAAGGTGCACTAATCAGTATGCCTTCAGCCGCTCGTTTTGATGAGGATTTCCTTGTAAATGGCTGTAAAAAAGTTGTGGACAACTACAAATTGTATGAGGCGTGGGAGGAGGAATATCCATATCCGACTTACGATCAGGTGCAGATTGTAGGAAGCAAATTTACAGATTTAAAACAGATGGGAAAAATTACAAGAGAAGACATTATTGATGTGGCAGATGTGATTACCGGTGAGAGAAAAGGACGGGAAAGCGAAGATGAGATTATCGTATATTCTGTCGGAGGCATGCCGGTTGAGGACATCGCGTGGGGAGCTACTGTTTACCGCCGCGCTTTAAAAGAAGGCATTGGTGTGGAACTGCCATTGTGGGATAAACCGGAAATGGCTTAAGAGAACAAGGGGGAATTGGCATGGAGAAAAACAAAAAATTAGGATTAGGAAGTGTGGTTTCTGTTTCTGTCGGACTTGTCATTGCGACAAGCTGTTTGGTGTCATTGGGGCAGGGAGCAGGAACGGTGGGAATCCCATTTATTGGTGCGATGATTATCGCCTGTCTGCTGAATATGACAACGGTTGCTTCGCTTTCTGAGTTAAATGGTCTGATGCCAAACACGACCGGAGGACTGGCGCAGTATACGCTTGCCTGTATGGGACCGTTTCCAACCATGATTTCTATGGTGGGAGGGTATCTGATTTGTAACATTTTATCGTGTGGTGTTGAAGCATCGATTTTTGCCTATGCCATGTCGCAGACACTTCATTTGCCGATTCCAAGCATCGGCTACACCATTATCATGACGGTAATCGTTATGGTGGCAAATCTGTTTGGTGTCGATATGTTTGCTAAAATTCAGAATTTGGTTGCATTCCTTTTGGTTGGCTCGATGGTTGTTATGGGAATTATCGGTGCCCTGGGGCTTGGAACCGGACAGGTTGTTTCCCAGCCGGCAAGCATGTCAACGAATTTCTCTGATATTGTGTCGACAACTGCAGTGGCATTCTGGCTGTTTATTGGTGCCGAATATGTCATTCCAATATCCAAAGATGTTAAAAATGCCAAACGAAACGTGCCGCTTGGTATGATGATTGGACTGGTGCTTATTTGCCTGGTGCAGGCAATCATGGTATTAGGTTTTCATAATTATACGCCGTGGGCAAAACTGACCGAATCTGCCGCACCACATTTGTTATACGGTCAAAATCTTCTTGGCGGAGCAGGAAAATACTGGATGACAATGGTGGCTGCTCTGGCAGTTATCAGCACACAAAATTCAACGGTAAGTGGTCTTTCTAATATTTGTCAGGGCATGGCAAAAATGAATATGATGCCACAGTTTTTTGCCAAGACAAATAAAAGGAAAGTACCATTTTTCGGTGTAATATTTGTCAGTGTTACCATTTTGATTTTTGCTTTTATTAGTGACAGTTCCTCCTCGGCAATCTCATTTTTGATTCTGGTGGGTTCTGTATTTTGGATGATTTCGTATATCTTAGCGCATATTGACGTGCTGATTCTGCGAAAAAGAGTGCCAAATGCACCGCGTTCCTTTAAAGTTCCACTCGGTAAAATTCTGCCGCTTATCGGGATTTTAGGAACAACATACATGATTTTAAATATTTCAACCGACCCGGCAGAGCGCTTAGCTATCTGGGGCGTAACCGGAATTGCCTTTTTGATTCTTGGTATCTACTCGTTCTTTTGGATTAAATACAAAATGCGGATGCCGGTCTTTAAGAGCGTGCCGATGGAAGAAGTTATGGCAATGGAAAATGATTTGTATTATGTGATACGGAAAGAGAAGGGGATTTGGAGGTAGCCGTGTTTTTGGAGGGTTGCCTAAATCAACAGAAAACTTTGCGTCTCATGGGCGTTTTCACTTATTGAGTGCGTAGCGGTATGGGCACTGAAACCACCAGTGCCACATACCGACGCGCTCAAAACCCATGAGTCACAAAGTTTTCTGTTGATTTATGGCAGCTCCCCAAAAAGACGGGCTGTACGGTTTCTTCGACAACTCTTTTTCTATGATTTGTCTCATAGCGTTGCATTTTTACGTTGAAATTAGGCTTTATCAGCAAAAATCACGTATTAATTGCAACGCTTTTTGTCGATTGTAACCTTTTTGGTTGTTTTATTTTGAAAAGCAGGCGAAAGCATGCAACGTTTTTGAACTTTTGTGAGGTTTTAGGTTGCATAAGCTTCTCTCCGGCATTTAGCACAAACTTTTTCTCACTTAATGAACTGAGAACAAAAATCATTCCCCGGCATACATTGAAAGCAATAGTGTCAGGGGATGACTTCATGACACAGCCATCCGGGGCGTCCGGTGAAAAAATTGTCTGTGGGGTAATCGGCTGATTTTAACTGCTAGTGTTGACAAAAGTAAAGAAAAGTTAGTGTATAATTTTTATTGGCAAAAATAAAGGGAAGAAGGAAATACCCTCTTC
>ERZ791884.173-NODE-173-length-85536-cov-5.191984_pt1 | contig 85536 bp, 73 predicted proteins | sample MGYA00509941_ERZ791884 | MGnify/ENA primary metagenome ERZ791884 (study PRJEB30046, sample SAMN00792095) | human gut metagenome | study: EMG produced TPA metagenomics assembly of the A metagenome-wide association study of gut microbiota in type 2... | reverse complement strand
GGCGAAGCCGATTTGGAATGGATTTTGCATCGTAACTGTGAAGGTACTGAACAGCTGCAAAGCAAGAATGAAAAGGAATCAGATATGGAAAATAAGAAATATGAATACTGGCTTCACCGGATGCCGGAAGCCGGAAACAGAACGATCCGGGAGCTTTTAAGGCGGTATCATACTCCGTTCGAGGTTTATGGGGCGGTGAGGAGAAGGAGCAAAGGGGTTCTTGAAGTGCTTACGGAGACAAGGATGGACAAAGCAGCGGAGTATACGAGATCCTATGACCTGAATCGGGAATATGAAGAACTGCTGCAAAAAGGAATCCGTTTCCTCACTGCTGAGGATGAGGACTATCCACAGAGGCTGCGTAAAATTCCGTCAGCACCTTATGCATTGTATGTGCTGGGGAAGCTGCCGCCGGAGAATCTGCCGGCGGTAGCAATGATTGGTGCGCGCGAATGCTCGGAATATGGAATTTATGTGGCAAAGAATTTTGCGAAGGAGTTAGGGGCACATGGAATACCGGTAATCAGCGGCATGGCAAGAGGAATTGACAGCATTTCACAGGAAGCAGCATTGCAGGGCGGCGGCAGAACCTATGCGGTTCTGGGCTGTGGCGTAGATATCTGCTATCCGAAATCCTCGCGCAGACTGTATGAGCAGATCCTGGAACAGGGGGGAATTCTGTCGACCTTTCCACCGGGGACAGAACCGATAAAACGACTTTTTCCGGAACGAAACCGGATTGTGTCGGGTCTTGCCGATGTGATTCTGGTCGTAGAAGCAAGGCAGAAAAGCGGCACCTTTATTACGGTAGATATGGCGTTGGAGCAGGGGAGGGAGATTTATGCCATTCCGGGGAGACTGACGGATCGGCTGAGTGATGGCTGCAATCTACTGTTACAGCAGGGAGCACTTATTGCCGTGTCTCCGAAGGATTTACTGCAGCATCTTTCACCGGGACAGATGGAACTTCCGTTGGAAAATCCCCAGAAGGAAACAGGAAATATGAGAGATGTGGAAGATGCCGGAAGCATAGAAGATACCAGAAGCATAGAAGATACTAGAAGCATGAAAGATGTCAGAAGCATGAATGATGTCAGAAGTATGGAAGATGCCAAAAGTATGGGAGATGCCGGAAGCATGGGAGATGCCAGAAGCATGGAAGCTATCGGAAGCATGGAAAATATCGGGAATGTGGAAGGTGCCTGGAATACGGATGATAGACTGCAGATTCTCCTTGAAATACTGGATTTTCTTCCGAAAAGCGTGGAAGAAATCCGGACTGCATATGAGAAGAAAACCAAAGCTGCGGTTGCCACGCCGGAAATCCTGTGTATGCTAATGGAGCTTTGCATGGAAGGCACTGCAACACAGGTGAGCGGAAATTATTTTGCAGCGAAAGTAGTAACTGTATCACAGCAATTCTGCAAATGAGATTTGATACATGATAGATTTATTACGTGAAATAATGAAAAGGTGAAAGGATAGAGAGGTGTATTAGAGAAATCTGATGGAGGCGGATTATATCATATATAAACGGCATGCCATAAAGCAAAATATGGCTTCGCACATACGATACCGTGAGGTGTAATTCACTAGGAAAGTATCAGATACCCAAATAACTGCCTTTTTGTGACAAACTTAAAGCTTAAACAATTGCCTTTTTGTGAAAAAAATAATTGAATAAAAGTGCCTTTTGTGTATATAATAATATGGGAAGAGTAAAAGTTCAGCCATGCAGAAATGATTGTATAAGATGACCGTGGGAGCTTGCTCACTAAGGGCAGCTTATACAATCATTTCTATAGGGCGGACGCCCGACATGAAATAAGCTGCCGGAAAACACGTATATTTGTTAGCCAATCTGTACAATCCGGCAGCTTATGAATGGGCTTGGCTGAACTGTTACTGGAAAGAAAAAATATTATGCAGGAGGAGAGAAACAGTTGAAACGAAAAATATATGATCGCCTATTAGAATGGAAAGAAAAAGATCATGGCAGTTGTGCAATGTTACTGGATGGCGCACGCCGGGTAGGGAAAAGTTATATTGCAGAGTTATTTGGGAAAAAAGAGTATAGAAGTTATTTACTGATTGATTTCGCCCATTTACCGGAAGAAGTTCGCAATATATTTGAGCATGATATTGCTGATTTTGATATGTTTTTTCATAAATTATCTGCATATTATAGAAAAATTCTTTATAACAGAGACTCTCTTATTATTTTTGATGAAGTTCAAAGATATCCACAAGCGAGAGAATTGATAAAATATCTGGTGCAGGATGGACGGTATGATTATCTGGAAACAGGATCGTTAATATCATTAAAAGTGAATATTGAAAATATTGTAATTCCATCTGAAGAAGAACATATTGAAATGTTTCCTATGGATTTTGAAGAATTTTTGTGGGCACTGGGAGATGAAACGACAGTTCCGTATTTACAGGATTGCTTTGAAAAGATGCAGCCATTAGGCCAGGCGATGCACAGAAGAGTAATGAATGATTTCAGACAATATATTCTAACCGGAGGAATGCCACAGGTAGTAGATATTTATAGAAAGACGAAAAGTTTTGAAGATGCAGATAGAATAAAAAAAAGAATTCTTACGCTGTATCGTCAGGATATCACAAAATTTGCACGAGGTTATGAAGCAAAGGTATTAGCTGTTTTTGATGAATTACCGTCACAATTATCAAAAACTGAAAAAAAATATAAACTTTCCGAGATCAGCAAAGGGGCAAGATTCCGAGACTACGAAAATGCTTTTATGTGGCTGGCAGAGGCAATGATAGTGAATAATTGTTATAATGCCACAGAACCTACAGTTGGATTGGCTATGAGTGAAGAACACACAACCAGAAAATGTTATATGGCAGATACAGGACTTTTGGTGGCACATTCTTTTATGGATGACAAATTTACAGATAACGAGTTATACAGAGATATTTTGTTGGACAGATTGCATGTGAATGAAGGTATGTTAATGGAAAATATTGTGGCACAGGAATTAAGGGCAAGTGGACATAAGCTTTTCTTTTATTCCAGATCAGATACAAACAATCGTGAAAATAATATGGAAATTGATTTTTTGATTAGAAAAAAGAGAAAAATCTGTCCGATTGAAGTTAAGTCTGGGGTATATAGAAAACATTCATCATTAGATAAATTTAGAAGTAAATTTAAAGGGAAAATTGGTCAACCGTATATTTTATATACGAAAGATGTTTTTGTAAAAGAGGAGGTGATACATCTTCCGATATATATGGCAATGTTTTTGTGAAGAAAATTACAAGTATAATAACAGCAAACGATGAAATATGTTGGAGAGGGAGAGCAAATGACAAACTGATAGGACTGGGTAAACTGGATGCAATCCGGCGCATGCAGAGAAAAGGACTGAGCATGGAAGAAATTATGGATATGGGTTACACCAAAGCGGAATACAAGCAGGCGCTTCAGACAGAAAATCAACTGATTGAAAAGTGATACCAATTTCCTATTTTTTCTTAGATATCTGCCCGTTTTGGGTTGCAATCTCATGTCGAAGAGAGTAGAATATTGTCTGTAGACAATAGTACATTGGTCACACATTCTTAAATATAGATCTCCGTGGGCTGTCAGATACCGCCGGCTGGGATATGAAAATCATAAATTACTCTGGGAACGAATACGCTATGGATTTTAACAGAAAAAAGCTTCGTCTGGGTGACGTACTGGTGAACAGTGGCGTTATTACGGCTGAACAGCTGCAGAAGGGTCTTGAGCTGCAGAAGGGCTCTGGCCGTAAATTGGGAGAAACTCTCGTCGACGAAGGAATTACCACAGAAGAGAATATTGCGAAAGCATTGAGCAGCCAGCTGGGCTACGAAATGGTTGATCTGCAGGATGTCTCCATTGATGAAGAAATCCTTAATCTGGTACCCCCGAACATTTTAAAGAAGCATAAGATGATCCCGTTTGAATATTCCAAAATGGGGATGAATGTTCTGCGTGTGGCAATGTCAGATCCCATGAACATGGCTGCCATGGACGATATCAATATTATTACGAACCTGCAGGTGGAGCCGGTCGTGGCAACACCACGGGATGTGATGCTGGCTCTCGACCGTTATTACGGACAGGCAGAGGTAAACTCCGCACTCGAAGAGTACGTAAAAGAAAAGACGAGCCAGATGGCGGAGCAGGAGGATATCTATAGCGACGACATCAACAACTCCCCGATTGTACAGCTGGTAAAAACGATGATCGAACAGGCTGTGCGCCAGCGTGCATCCGACATTCATATCGAGCCGATGGAGAAGCAGGTTCGGGTGCGTTACCGTATTGACGGTGCCCTGTATGAGAAGGCTGCCTACAACATCAGCCTTTTACCGGCATTGGTTGCACGTGTCAAGATTATTGGCGGCATGGATATTTCCGAAAAGCGTAAGCCGCAGGACGGCAGGATCACGCAGGTGGTGGACCGGCGCGAATTTGATATCCGTGTATCCATTCTGCCTACGGTATATGGCGAGAAGATCGTTATGCGACTTACCTCCAAGAACGCCTTATCGAGGGAAAAGAGCCAATTGGGCTTAAAGCCGCATGACTTACAGAAGTTTGACCATATTTTGAAAAATCCGCATGGTATTCTGCTTGTGACAGGACCTACCGGAAGCGGTAAGTCTACAACGCTCTATACCGCGCTTAGTGAGTTAAATAAAGAAGATGTAAACATCATCACCGTAGAAGATCCGGTGGAAGCAAATATTGACGGAATCAACCAGGTGCAGGTCAACAATAAAGCGGATCTGACCTTTGCATCGGCACTGCGTTCCATCCTGCGACAGGATCCGGACATCATTATGATCGGAGAAATCCGTGATCAGGAGACGGCATCCATCGCTGTACAGGCATCCATCACAGGTCACCTTGTGGTATCCACGCTGCATACGAATTCCGCAGCCAGCACGATTACCCGTCTGGTGGATATGGGAATTGAGCCTTACCTGATTGCAGACTCTACGGTTGGCGTTATTGCACAGCGACTGGTGCGCCGCCTTTGTCCTGATTGTAAGAGGGCAAAGAAGGCCGATGCCGAAGATCTTGAAATGCTGATGCGTAAGCCGGAGGAAGATCTGACAATTTATGAGCCATGCGGCTGTGCAAAATGCGACGGCACAGGCTTTCGCGGACGAATCGGTGTGTATGAAATCATGGAAGTGACTCCGCAGCTGAAGCATATCATCAGTAAAGGCGGAGAAGTGGAAGCCATCAAAGCACAGGCGCTGAAGGACGGCATGCATACCCTGCGTATGAGTGCGACCGAGCTCGTCCTGGATGGAACGACATCCGTACAGGAAATGATGAGAGTGTCTTTCGACTTGTAGAATGGGAGGAACGACAATGGCCAATTGGGGCTATGTGGCGATAGATAAAACAGGAAAAGAAATCAAAGGCAGCAGGGACGCTGATACACAGGAAGCCTTAACGAGAGATCTGAAGCAGCAGGGACTCATCGTTCTGGAGGTAAAGCAGCAGAATACCTTAACACGGGATATCAACATCAGCTTTGATAAAAAGCCGGCAGCCAGAGATCTCGCCGTGTTCTGCCGGCAGTTTGCCAGCATCGTGCGTGCCGGTGTCAGCATCATTGAAGCTCTGAATATGTTGGCAGAGCAGACAGAGAATAAGCTTTTACAGAAATCCCTCATGGCAGTCCGTGCCGATGTGGAAAAGGGGGAGAGCTTCGCCGATTCCATGGCAAAGCATCCCAGGGCATTTCCGGAGCTTTTGGTCCAGATGGCGAGAGCAGGTGAGGCATCCGGCAGCCTGGAAATCTCCATGGAGCGTATGGCAATCCAGTTTGAAAAGTCCGCGAAGACACAGGCCTTGGTTAAGAAAGCCATGATCTACCCGATTGTGGTTGCCTGCGTAGCCGTAGGTGTTGTTGTAGTCATGCTGGTATTCGTTATTCCGCGATATACGGATATGTTTGAAGAACTTGATGCCGAGCTTCCTGCAATTACACTTGCCGTTGTAGGACTCAGCAATTTTATTAAAAATTACTGGTTTATTATCGTCCCGGTAGTAATTGCGATTGCAGTAGCCTTTCATATGTGGAAAAAGACCTTATCCGGCAAGCATGTTTTAGGAAAACTGGCACTCAAATTTCCAATGACGAAAAACCTGGTAATAAAGAGTGCTTCTTCCCAGATGGCCCGTACCTTAAGCACGCTGCTTACCGCAGGTGTTCCGCTCACGGAAGCAGTGGATATTGTAGCGGATACCATGGGAAATATCTGGTATAAGGAAGCCTTAAAGGATGCGCTCGAGCAGCTTCTGGTCGGCGTCCCTTTATCCCAGCCGTTACAGACCTGCGGACTCTTCCCACCGATGGTATACCATATGGTACGAATCGGTGAAGAAGCCGGCTCCACAGAAGAAATGCTGAACAAACTGGCAGACTACTATGAAGAAGAAGTGGAAATGGCTGTCCAGTCCTTAATGGCCGCCATGGAACCGATGATTATCATCATCCTCGCCGGCATCGTCGGCATCCTTCTCGCCGCCGTCATGCTTCCCATGGTCAATATGTATGCGGCACTTGACAACCTCTGATACCAGCTTAGCCATGGAATTTCCCAACACCGGAATGGGTGCTTGCACACAGGTTCCGGTGTTGAGAAAATTCCATGCGCGAAGCGCCCACAAGATGAAATAAGGCTGAGCCGTGAAACGGCGGGAGGTTGCGGAGCAACCGTGCCTTATGAATGTTGTGGGAAGCTGGTATCAGAGTGTTCCACAGATACTCTGTGCTGGCAACGTGAGTGGAAGAAATGTAAAAATGTAAAGAATTTGCGAAATTTCCGATAATATATACAACTTGAATAAAATTGACTGCGACGTAGGGACAGTCATTTTTAAATAAAAACAACAAACAAAGGAGAATTTTCATGAAAAAGGAAAAAATGAATAACAAAGGTTTTTCACTTGTTGAGTTAATCATCGTTATTGCGATTATGGCGGTACTCGTTGTAGTTCTTGCTCCACAGTACTTAAAGTATGTTGAGAGATCCAGAAACTCAACAGATTTACAGAACGCAACTGAAATTGTTACAGCACTGCAGGTTTATGGATCCGATCCGGAGGCAACAGAGTCAATTCCGACATCGGGAGATATTACAATAACGATTTCAGATAAGGATGTTCCTTTAACTGGATTCGCTAAGGCTGCATTGGTTGATGCTGGATTAGCTGATTCGACGGGAAACTTAACCATCAGATGCCAGAGCAAAAATTTGTGGACATCTTATACAATTACTGCAACACCGGAAAATGGTGGTTTGAAATTTAGCTATTCTGCTACCGGAGGAACAGATGATGATGCATTTGCTGATAAGATGGCAGGTAAGACATCATCAGGTTCATAAATTGATCATATAATTTGATCCTACCACCGTTCCGTATCCCTAAATCAGTACGGATATGGACACCCAAAACAAAAAACTCCTTCCCCCCTCTCGTCACAGCAGAGCCTTAAGGTCGTCGGTTTCGACGATCCCTTGATCGCTCGTGTACCCTACGACCTTTATGAAGCGAGAGCCCGCGATTCTGTGATCAGAATGGATGGAAGTGCCACAAGGACTCCTGCGGTATATGCCGCAGGAGAATTGTGGGTTTAAGAAGAGTAACAAAGATCGAAAAAGATTGAAAAATAAGTAATAACAGTTTTAATACCATCAACATTTATGGATAAGGATATTCCCTATGCTCGCAGAAATTATTTTTTACATCTTCATATTTCTTTTCGGAATCGTGATCGGCAGCTTTTTAAATGTCTGCATTTACCGCATACCGAAGCATGAAGATATCGTGAAAACACGGTCACACTGCATGTCCTGTGGTTATCAGCTCAAGTGGTATGACATGTTTCCGGTATTCAGTTACCTCTTTCTGCGGGGCAGATGCCGGAAATGCCATGCGAAGCTTTCCGTACAGTATCCGCTGATTGAAGCAGCGAACGGCATTCTTTATGTAATGATCGTGTGGATTCATGGAATGACAATTACTTCTATATTATATTGCCTGCTGGTTTCTGCACTTCTGGTAATCAGTGTCATTGATTTCAGAACCTTTGAGATTCCCCTTGGAATCAATATTTTCATTCTGATTCTTGGAATCGTCCGCGTAGCAACAGACTTTACCTGTGTGCTGGACTACGTGATCGGATTCCTAAGTGTGAGCGTTGTGCTCGCCATTCTGTATTATGCCTCCAAAGGAAGAGCAATCGGTGGAGGCGATGTGAAGCTCATGGCCGTCTGCGGACTGGTGCTTGGCTGGAAGCTGGTTCTGCTGGCATTCTTTTTAGGATGCATTTTAGGATCAGTCATTCATATTATCCGGATGAAGGCATTTGGCGCCGACCGGGTTCTGGCGATGGGGCCATACCTTTCGTTAGGAGTACTCCTTGCAGTTTTGTGGGGAAATACCATGATTCAGTGGTACATGGGACTACTGGGTTTTTAACCTTAAGATCGAATATTTTACCTGCTTGGTAATCCCGGCAGGTTTCTTATATATAACATCATTTTTTCGGGACAAAGGAGGAAACGATTCGTGGCTGGTAAAGTAATCAGTATAGAAATCGGATATTCACTGACAAGAGTATGTGAGGTTGACTATAAATCAAAAACCCATAAGGTGTACGGGTATTTTACAATGCCGACTCCGGAGGGAATGATCAATGATGGAATCCTGAATCTCAACGAAACATTCGTGACCGATTTAAAGGAGACCCTCGCTGAACACAGAATGAAGTCCAAACAGGTGATGTTTACCCTGACTTCGACCAAGATCGCCAGCCGTGAGGTTACGATTCCTTTTGTGAAAGAAAACCGGATCATGGATGTTGTAAATGCCAATGCGTCGGACTATTTCCCGGTGGACTTAAGCCAGTATCAGCTTGCGTACAGCATGCTTGGTGTGACCGGAAATCCGAAGTCCGGGCAGCAGTATAAGCTTCTGGTTCTGGCAGCGCCGCAGGCGCTTCTCGATGGTTATCAGCAGCTTGCCAGGGCACTGAAGCTGGAGCTTGCAGCCCTTGACTATGCCGGAAACAGTATTTATCAGGTCGTAAAGGATGAATGTGCACAGAAAGCCCAGATGATCGTTAAGATCGAGGAGGGTGCAACCATGGTGCTGGTTGTGAATCAGTCGGTGATTTCCTTTATCCGAAGCGTTTCCTACGGTGTGCAGGAGGCATTGGAACTGACCTATAACCTTCCTTTGAAAAACCGGATTGAGACGCCGGAACAGGCAATGGAGCTTTTGTCCAGGAAGTCCTTTGTGGTGCTGAACGATGGATCCGAAGAGCCTGAGGGCAGTGAAGAAGAAAAGTCCAAAGAACAGGAATTCTGCGAATCCATGACAGATGTACTGGTTCCACTGGTTGGTGCGGTTTCCCGTGTTGTGGATTATTATGTTTCCCATAATGCCAATATCCCGATTGAGAAGATTCTCTTAACCGGTCTTGGTGCAAATATGAAGGGGATTCACAGACTTTTGGCTCAGCAGCTGGACTATCCGATTGAAATTTTACGTCAGGCAGAGGGGTGGAACCTGGAAAAGAGCTTTGAAGGTAAGTTCTTCGGTGAATATGTTGCCTGCGTGGGTGCCACAGCAGCACCGCTTGGTTTTAAAGCCGATAATGAAAAGGGCAAAGGCGGTAAGACCGGAGATACGAAGAGTAAGGGCAAGGTGAACGGAATTCTGATTGCTGCTGCAGTCTTTGCATTCGGCATATTGGGTGCTGTAATTCTGAGTGTGGCTTCTGCCATAACCTATGTTGCGGCAAAGGCAGAGAACCGGGCACTGCAGGAGCAGATGGCAGGTTTACAGGAAATCAAGCCGATTTATGATAATTATGTGAGTACCAAAACAGCTTACGACCGGTTGACGGCCATGCATGATGCCACCCGCAACCGGAACGATGACTTATATGCGTTTATGGAAGAACTGGAACGCAAGATGCCAAGTAACGGAGTAATCACTTCCTTTACCAGTGATGCGGAGACGGTAACGATTAACATGTCGGTATCTTCGAAGACGGAGGCAGCATCGATGATTGAACAGTTCCGCACCTTTGATTCCCTCCTTCCCGATACGGTGTCAGTATCTTCGATTACCGCAGATGTGGATGGCGAGGATACCGTGCTTTCCTATAACTTTACAATTGTCGGATCCTACCGGGATATGGACGAAGCTCCGGAGGATGAGATGACCGATGAAGAAGCGATGCAGCAGAATCTGGAAGATACGGAAAACCACGAAGTGGCGAAAGCGCAGTAAAGGAGAAGAACGATGAAGGTATCAAAGAAAGATATTTATTTAATCATTGGATTTTTGGGAGTCCTCGCTTTCCTCTGTGCATTCCTGTGGGTTTATCAGCCGACCATGGAAAAGGTGGATGCCTTAAAGGCAGAGAGCCGTTCTATGGAAATAGAAATTGCAGATCTGCAAAGCAAGATGGATAACAAGGACACTTATGTGTCTAAGACTCAGGAAATGGCAACCGAGATGGACAGTATTTTGCAGATGTTTCCCGTGGAGTTAAAGGAAGAGGATGCTATCGTATTGACGTTAACGGAGGAATTATTATCTCCGATGATTGTAACCACGCTTACCATGGATGAAACAGAACCGGTGGACTTCGAGCTTTATACGCAGGAATCCGAAGAGGCAGAACCGGTCGATACAGGAGAAACGATACAGCTTGGACTTTACCGGAATCCGGTTTCCATGCAGTTTGTTTCAAGCTACGAGGCCCTGAAGCGCTATGTGAAGACCGTGGCACTGCAGACAAACCGTACGAAGATCGTCGGAATCACCGCTTCTTATGATGAAATGACAGGCTTACTTACCTGCGTGGCAAACTTAAATATGTATTTTATTACCGGACAGGAAGACAAGACCTATGTACAGCCGGACTTCTCTTCGGTCATTACCGGAACGGATAATCCGTTCGGTTCCATCACGATGCCTTATGAAGCAGATGTTGCAGGACTTGCAGAGGATGCAACGGGTGTTCATGTGGATGAGGAAGAGGCAGAAGAAGATAACGGTGAGGATATGTAGCTGCGGTCCGATTACGGATACCCGTCAGGAAGAAGCAGCCGGAAGAAGCCGCCGAAGAAAAGAACAGTCTGCATAGAGAACCTGAACAGAATAAGCAGGACAGAGGATACGCATGAAGCAGAAGGAAAAAGTTCAACAACTGAATAAGAACGCGGGCTTTTCCCTGCTGGAGCTTCTGATTGCCGTTACAATTCTGGCAATCATTACGATTCCCATGCTGCATATGTTCGTGACTTCTGCCAGAATCAATGGCAAGTCCCGGATCACCCTGCGGGCAACCGTACTTGCACAGGATATGGTAGAGGGGCTGAAGGCATATCATATCGATGAGATTCAGGATCAGTTTAACGGTGTGGAAGACTTTGAGATGCTGAATACCTCTGTCATTGCAGGAGACTGTACCTATAAAGAAGATGTGAAAAGGGAAATTGACGAAAATGGTCCCGATCCGGATGATTCCTCAAAAGCCAAACCCGGTAAGTATTACTTTGTTCTTAAAAATGCGAAACTGGAAAACAGCAGGTTTGATGTGCTGATTTCCGTAGATGCAACCGGATATGTGGAAGGTACGGCTTCTACAAAGCATGATTCTTATCTGAATATCCGTGAGGTGGCTAAGGTTGCCGGCATGAATAAGAGTACGGATGCATCCTTTGAGCAGTCACAGCTTCAGGATGAAGCTGCGCTTGAAAAGGCTGTCCTTGCATTGAGTATTCCGGGAGATGATATTACTTACAAAACAGCGGGGCTTACCTGTGACCGGACGATAACGGTACGTTTCCTGGATGGAGGAACCGTTACCGGTGAGGATGGAAGCCTTCTGAACAAGACCAATGCCTTTGTTACTTACAATTATAAATTTACCTACGGAGGAAACAATTACACTTATATTCCTCCTGCCATGGAAGTGACCGATGGAGAAGGAAACTCCGGACTTCCGTGTGGAAGTTTTACCGGAAACAATTTCTATTTCTTTTACTATCCGCTGTATGATGCCAAGAAGGATGAACTCATTTTTGATGCTACGGGAGTGACTCGTACAGAGGAGAATCCATTAAAGCTGTATATAGCGAAACAGACAGATTCCTCCATGACGGATGTGAAGCTGAACCAGGCAGAGACAAGCTACAAGCCGGTGGTAAATGTTCGAAACACGACAGGAAGTGAGACCTTCCGGATCTATACCAATCTTGGAAGAAATCTGGTGAACGAATCGTTTTTGGAGAGCATCGGGAAAACACCGTCCGATCCCAAAAGACCGGAAAGTATCCGGGAACTGAAGGATCTGGTGTCCTTCCAGCACAATGAAGCGGTGGCAGCAAAAGCACTGGATATTTACGATTTGTCCGGAATCCGTGATGAGAATTACGGTAAAAAGGGGACCGATGATCCAGTGACGGAATTTATTTATGATATTGTTGTCGAGGTTTATGAAGAGGGGGCTGCAAATGCAGGATTCCCTTCGGATATGCGTAAAGTGACCTTCGACGGAACTAAGAACTATTAGGAGCAGGGAAAAAGGAATGAAAATAGGACAATCCCTTCGACAATTGCAGAATGAATTGTGGAATCAAAAGAGGCGCAACCGCGGTTCTTCAATTGTCATAGTGATTATCGCTATGGCAATGATCGGGATACTGGCTACGACGCTGCTGTGGATGTCTTATATCAATTATAAAATCAAAGTGAATGATATCCGGAATAAGAACAGCTTTTATTCAGCAGAAATGGTAGTGGAACAGATCGTGGCGGGACTTCAGAAGGAGGCCTCGGATTCGGTAGCGGTGGCCTATCAGGAGGTACTGTCCAACTGGGATGAGCTGCAGAGTGAATCCAATCGTTACAGCTCCTTCGCATCCACCTACCTGGATACGCTGGTGAAGCACCTGCGGGATACCGATAAAGGCGATGGATATTATAAGAGGGATATTCTGAAAGGTTACGTGGATACCACTGTCTGGGATCATGTCAATCAGACGGCATGGGATAACGGAACCGACGATACGGATGAAACAAAGAAAAAACCGCCTGTTATGGAACTGGTGAACGGCAACAGTCTGATCCTTAGGAATGTGTTTGTTTCCTATATGGATGAGGATCGTCTGTCTATCGTAAGCACGGATTTGCGTCTGGATGTACCGGAAATCGTGTTTACCCAGTCCGGTTCCATTGATGAACTGTATAATTATATCCTGATCGGCAATCAGGGAATTTCCCTTAAGGAAAGCAGCGGACAGGTGACGGCGGACGGAAGTATCTATGCCGGCACGGATGATAAAGGAAAAGGCGGCATTACGATTAACAAAGCAAGCACACTTGCAATTAATAACGGTCGATACGTAATTTCCAAGGGCGAAATTGATGTCATAGGGCCGGGAGCAGGACTGATTGTCCGGGATGTAAAGGAAACCGGAAGCAGTGTTTATGCGAAGAACCTTGATTTACAGAGCGGAACGATCAGCTTAGATAGTAACACTTATATTGCAAATGACCTGACCTTGTCCGGAAACGGAAGCAAGGCTACGCTGACCAAAGAGTATTACGGATATGGAATTTCTGCGGAAAGTGGAATCGGAGATAGTAAGACTGATCAGGAAAACAGTAGTGCAATCATCATTAATGGACAGAATTCTACCGTAAATATGAGTGGAGTCAACACCCTGATGCTGGCAGGCCGTGCTTATATCGGCACGAATACCACAAAAAAGGAACTGGATCAGAATGCAGAGGCTGTGGCGAATGGCGATGCTGCTAAAAAGAATGAGAAAGCAGTGCTGATGGGAGAGTCCATCACCGTAAAGGGCGGTCAGATTGCTTACCTTGTACCTACGGAGTGTCTGGGTGTCTACAATGGAGAAACCATCATCGGACAGAATCCGGTAACGCAGGATGTGGCAGCCAAAATTCAGACCTATAAGAATGATTATGGTGAGAACTTTAAGGAAGTAGACTTTACCAGGGAAGTAAGCAGACTGGGCGGATTGAGTCTTTCTTCCTTCGGTGTTACCGATATGGATCATATCCGCAAGGTCAGCACACAGTACGTTGGAGGCGGAACCGAAAGTAAATCCCTGACCTATTATTATCTGGTGATGGATGCGGAGAATGCGGCAAGGTATTATCAGACCTACTATCTGAATGGCAGTAATAAAGAAACCATTGATAATTATTTCAAGAAATACGCAACCGGTGGAATTGTACTCGGTGACTATACCTCCGAACAGAATTCCTATACGATCCTCGGAAATGCACTGGTATCCGATGTGTTGAGTCAGAGCGGAGTCAGCCTTCTTGCAAGTACGGCAACAGCTTCCAACACCATGACCACGGCGGAGGTCTATCAGAAATCCGGTGAAATTGCCAATGTTTATAAGGGATTGACCACGAATTTAAGTGAGGACGGAGCTTCAGCCAGTTCGTTCCAGAATGTCTTCGATAGTGTGATTAAGAAAGAGATTGTGACGAAGAATGCAGACGGATCCGAAACAAGAGAAACGATTCAGGAATATCTGATACACAACGGAACCGGCAGTACGATGGAATTTACAACAGACGATGGGCTAAAGGGGATTATCACGGCAGGAAGTTATACTCTTTCTTCTGCAACAAGCGGAGCTTCGAATATCCGTCTGATCGTTTCGTTAGGAGATATTACCATTGACCGTAATTTCACGGGACTGGCCATTGCGAAGGGAACCATTACCATCAATGGAGCAGTCAGCAACGGAGCAGCATCCCTGAAGCGGAACAAGATGGATCTGTATAAGGTGTTGAATGCAACAACCGGAGCAGAAGGAGATACAATGACTCCGATGGGATTTTTCGTAAACGGTGAGACCAGCCTTTCCGAAGGAGCACAGGAATCACCAACGGATGATGCCGGCAATCTGGACATTGATTACACCGAAATTGTCCGTTATATGAATTGGGATAAGAGATAGAAAATACGAAAGAATACAGAAGAAACGCATGAAGCGTTCGGAAACACAGAAATACAGGAAAACGGAAGAATGACAGAAAATAGTAGAAGAATTTCAAAAAATAACAGGGGTTTTTCTTTAGTGGAGCTGATCATTGTGATTGCCATCATTGCAGCACTGATCGGAACCGTTATTCTGTCCGTTTCCATGGTATTCAGTGCAAATGCGAAGGCGTGTTCCAATGATCTGCAGAGAGCCGTTGCAGACTGTAAGGTGACCACGATGGGAAAAGCAAAGGCATGGCTGGTTGTTTATCGTGGTGACAACGGACGGATCTACAGCCAGATGCACATCATGGAGCAGAAGGAAGGCGGAGCCGTCGGAGAATTGGAAGAGATCACGGAAGAGGCGCAGAAGATCGGCGGCAACCGTGTATCGGTTACTTACAGGATCAATGGCGGAAAGGATGACATCGAACTTCCGACCGGAGCAGATAATGGTATCCGGATTGAATTTGACCGTTCTTCCGGATCCTTCAAGGATGGAACTCCCGACAGTGTGGAGATTCAGGGAGGAAACCGCCACTATCATTTAGAGTTTATTAAACTGACCGGAAAGATTTCGGTGAGCCAGATATCATCTTAGATGGATATTCAGAAATAACGGTACGGAAATAAGATTCAAACATTGGGGGATATCCATATAGGGAAAGAGGAAAGCCGGAGAAATTGATGGCTGGACGGATTGCAACACAGAAGGTAGATTTGGATGGAGAGACAAATGAGGAAAAGAGTACGGATTCAGAAACAGAATAGCGGATTTTCCTTAGTGGAACTGATTATTGCAATTGCCATTCTGGTAATTGTGACGGGTGCGGTATGCAGTTTTATTGTTATCACTTCCAGAAATTACGCCAATGGAAACAATGATATTAATGTGCAGCAGGAAGCACAGCTTGCTTTAAACCAGATGTCGGATGTGATCATCGACGCAACGCGAAGCATCAATTATGTGGGATATGATGAATCTAACCAGCCGGTTAAGGCCATGAAGGACTCGGAATTCACCTTTACCCCGGAGAAAAAGGCACTGCTTGTTTACAATGTGGAAGTGCCGGGAACAGGAGGGGCGGCTTCTGAACTTCACAACTATATGTTTTACTGGCAGAAGAGTGACGAGAATCTTTACTTCTCGGTAGCGGATGCAAGCGGAAAATTCCCGATGCCCGGAGAAAGTACGACTGACTGCGTACTTCTGGCTGAGAATGTCACGGATTTCCAGGTGGACTTAAGCCAGGTAGAGGAGAAGCGTGTCGTAAAACTGAAGCTGAGTTTCAAAACCGGCAACCGGAAATTTGAAATGGCAAACAACATTACCGTCCGCAATAAGGTCGTAATTAATAATGAAGATATTGCACCATTGGATAAGCGTGTCCGTGTAAGTGTCAGTGTGAAGGAACCCACCGTTGTACTGGAACCGGGAGAAACCTATCATTTCTCTACTCCGAAGGTTACCGGAACCAACCTTTTAAACAAGGCGGTTACCTGGTCGGTGGAAGGCGCAGTAGGGGAAGGAACTTCCATGACGGATACGGCAAATGGTATTCTGAAAATCGGTGAGAAGGAAACACATCAGAGTTTTCAGGTAAAGGTTACGACCAATGCGAAGAATGACGACAGCAACAGTCCAGCGGAAGCGACAATTACAGTATATGTAAAACGTGTGACGAAGGTGACACTTTACAAGAAGAGTGATGATGTTGAGGATACCGACGGAAATAAGCCGGGAGCACTGGAAGTGATGCAGGGCAGTACGGTAGTGATCGGCGGCTCGACAGATGGTGTGAAGCTTGGAAACCGGTGTGCGTCCTGTGAAGAAGATACGACCAAAGACAAATACCTGACGGATTGGATCGTGGTAGACGGAGCAGGACTTCTGGAGGGCGGAATTAAGGATTCGGACTATGAGACCGCCACCATTCAGGTGAAAGCAGATGCTGCGGTAGGCTCTACGATTACCATTCAGGCAACCTCGGATCTGTCCAAGCGAAAAGTATATGATAATGTGTCGGGGACGATTACGCTGAAAGTCGTAGAGAGGAAAACTCCGGCAAAACCGGCAGGTGGAGTGCTTCAGTATGGTGATAAGATTAAGATGGATCAATTATTGTCGGAATTCACGACTACGATTAATCATCATGTAATATGTATCCGTGTTGTTGATAATTCAGGAGAGGATCCAGATCAGATTGTGGCATATCATAATACAGGATGGAATATCTGGGTAGAGCCGGAATGCTTTAACCTTGATTTGACAAAGACCTATACCTTTTATATGCAGGCTTTGGAGGCTGTATCTAAAGAGAATTATAAGTATTGGCAGGATCATGGTGGTACTGTTAAGATCTCTTCTAATGAAGAAATATGGACGGAATATATTAATCACGTATCAAGCAAGGCTCCCTATGGATATGAGGGAGATATGTTCCGGTATAGTGAAGTGTATTATACAACGTTGGAGCCGCCTAAAATCGCTTTTACCTATGGTGGAAAGCGCTATGTGGATGAAAATGTTGTATGTGATGATTACAATTTGCTGTCCACTTCGAACAGTGCGGTACTTGGTGATTTGAATTTCGATGAAACACAGGATGCGAGTCTGAACATCAGTATCAGCAGACGTGTTATGAATAATCTTACCTATAGTCTTTATGTTGGCGAAGGAAATGATAAAAATGCATGGACGAAGATAAAGACCTTTGATGCAAATACGAAACAGTATGTATCCACGGATCTTGATAATAAATATGTGACTTTATCGCAGAATGCACATAGCCCGGTTCTGAATATTAGGGACAAAAATCAGATAGCTACCAGGGGAACGTATCATATAGTTCCCGGATTTCAGTATACAAGATCACCTGAGACGACACTTAATCTGGTAGGATCCCAGAATTATGATACGTCCAATCAGGGCACGATTTATTACGAATCTGCAAACAGTACGATAAACGTTACTATTAAAGCAGATACTACGATGGATGTAGATTGTTCGGCATTTAAGGGGAGTGTATTTTTCCCACTTCCAAAGGAAATGGCAAAGGATTGGAGATTTCCTAATCTGGAAAGTCCAAACTGGCAAAAAGCTAATATTTCTTGGGGAATGACACTGAAAGCAATTGCGGATGGAGAGACCAATTTCAAGGATATTACCATTAGTGGAGTGAATTATCAGTACGTTCCTGAAAGCGGTGTTGTCGAGGTAGAACCTTATATAGAGCAGACGAGAGATAATACATTAACCATCAGAATATCATTTGGAACATATCGTTGCAGCGCAAACGGAACAAAGTGGGAGAGACGGTTAGCTGCGAGTGAAAGCAACAATGGAACCTTGTGGTTTGAGCGGAATGGTAAGGAATACTTAACATGTTATCCAATTCCTGCAGATGCCGACTTTGGGTTTGAAAAAGCGAAGGAAACACGCCAGTATAAAGAATGGCAATATATAAATGGCTATGAGGGCACAGACCTTTTGAATGGATCCAAAGAAGGAGTTAACTGTGCAAGAATATATTGTGAATATAATAAGGAAACAAAGACCTATACCTTAACGTTGGTAGAAAAAGAAGAAACAAAGGATAATTTCTGGACAATACGCCAGATTCTGGGAGAATATGAATGGCAGACCGGAATGACCAAATGGTCCAGAACAAAAAAGGCACAGTCTTATGTGGACACAACCGCTAATTTAAGTATGAATTTAGATGGAATAGTATATTGGACATATGTGCCTGCAAGCTCAGATTCAGGCTTCTGGTTTAATAATAATACGGAAACACATAGGAATCTGGTGTTCTATCAGCCAGGAGATATGACAGGGAATACCAGAAAACAGTTGTCTTGTAAAATAAAATATCAGAAAGAGAATGGTGTTGATGTAATTGAGATCCTTGAAAATGGAGGAAGTGGATCATCATATGGAAAGTATTCCTATGATTCATCACTAAAAAGCTGGAAACTGGCAGGAAATTAAAGGCTCTTTGTCAGTAAACAATATTCGAATTGGAAGTTACACATGAGTATGAAAAGGCATAACAAGCAGAAGAAAAAACAGAATAGAGGGATTGCTGCCATAGTTACAGCGTCGGTTCTGGCGGTGACACTTGGTACAGTAGGAGTCTTTCACCAGATGCAGCCGATCGAAGCATATGCGAAGGAATCTTTTACCGGAACAAAGCAGGTCGTAGAGGGGCATACCGGGGATGACAACCCGTTTGTGATTCTGGACATCGTACCGAGTTATGCTACTTACAAGTGGAACGGCGATGAGACGCAAAGCTATCAAATTAGTACCGGGACACTGGGCTATCTGGTGAACGGACAATCCACGATGGCATCTGACTATGCCGGAATCTATAAGGATCATTCCGCAGATCTTTTGACGTGGCAGAAACGTTCCGAACTGGTAAATGAGATCTGGAAATCCGGAACCGGTGATTCTGATCTGACATTTCAGTATGAGGAAGCTTACGGAAGCGGGAATACGCGTAAGGATCTGAACACACAGAACGCCAATGGATGGCAATTGCTGATTGAGCAGGAGACGCTTCAAGCAGGCGATCAGACTACAGGAGCAACTGCTCACAGTGGTATGATGAAGGGCTATTTTAAGAAGTATGAGACTCCGGATCCGGATGCTTCCCAGGCCGCCACACCGGATCGAACCGGCTATGATTATGTGAAGGTCGGAAACTGGAACGAGGACGAAGGAAGTGGAGAATCCTCAGATAATATTTATCAGTTTGATCAAACGAATGGAACATATCAGCTTCAGTTTCGCAAGGCATCCGGAAGCGGACTGACACAGGGGTATGTGATCAAGGATACAGATCCAATTGATGAGAATAATAAAGATAATTATAGTTCCGTTACTGGTGTATATTACATGGATGCAGATTCCAATTTTGTTTATGCAGGAACCATAGCTTCCGTATTCAGATCAAACAGCATTTCACTGGATGAGTATTACAGCAATCCGGTCACTTCATCGGACAGTAATTCATCAGACAGCAATTTATCAGACAGCACTCCGTCGGCCAGTGCTTCTACGGATGCAGAGATAACAGATACAGATGAGAAAACGGCAGAAGCGGCTGCAACGGCAACCGCTACATCGGCTGCAACACCAACGACCGCACCAGCATCCGCAGCAGCTTCAGCTACGCCAACAGCAACGACATCCACAACGGCTGCTGCTGGAACAACTTCCAAGCCAGCTGCCACGACAGCACCGGATAAGGCTGCCGCTACAGCAGTAAAGACAGAGACTACGACTGTCAATAACAAGATCAATTATGCGGCATATGTTCCTTCGGTACTTTACAGTGAACTGCAGCAGACCACAACACCGACACCAAAGGCAGTTCCGGTAACTTCCCCGTCAACTACGGACCGGAACACAGATACAGATACCAATTCGGAAAGCAGTGATGCAGACAATAATAACAGCAATGATCTTTCCGTTCCGCAGCCGGTTGCCCAGACCGGAACCGGAACAGCATATTATATTGTGACCTTCAAATATGTCACCGATATTGCGGCAGATGGCTCCCAAACCATTTACGAAGTCATCCCCGGAAGTGAAACAGAAATTTCAGGTGATACGACCAACCGTCCTTATGATGTGTATGTCAAGAGTGGCAGTGCCGCAGAAGCGGGCACAACGCCTTCCGCATCCGCAGACAGTTCTGCAGATGTGTCTGCTTCTCCGTCTGTAACTCCATCGGCTTCTCCTTCTTCTACACCGGATATCAGAACCGATAAGGTATTCCTTTATGTTGGTCCTGGACAGGGAGATTATAAACTGACGGATCAGGCCGACTTAAGTGATGCAGATAAGAAGAGACAGGCTCCGGTATGGATGGAAGTGCGGAATGCACCGACCTATTTCCGGTTTAACGGAGGATGTGACTGGCTCAAAAACTATGTGTTCCACGCACTTTCCGGTGGAGATAATGCCAATGAGAATTTCAAGATTCAGGTTCGCACGATCCGGGCAGATGAACTGACCCAGGATATGATCGAAAAAGCAGATCTGGTCTATCTGGAGAGTGGGACAGCATCGTTTATCCGTTCGGACAGTGCGAATGTGTCACTGACTTATCTAAGACAGGATACGCAGACGGTTCAGCGGGACGGAAACAGTATGACGACCGGCATGACCAGGGAAAATGCATACGGACTCCTGTATCAGGCGGCCGTGAACCTGCTCCCGGTGATTGTGGATTATCAGGCGACGACCAAGGAAGAGTACAAAGATCTGGATTATCAGAAGGTGGCGAAAATGTTCCTGAAGGAGGACCTGGAAAACTTCGTCAACGATGCTCATACAGATCAAAACTGGATGTTTGAGCATCTGGGAGATTCCGGTTATCCGGATCGAACCTACAACGGCAATCATTTCGTCAACCGGAACGTGTATATGGTAAACAGCAGTACCCCGCTTGTAAATGGGGATTTCCCGAAGGCATTCGATGAGGGAAGTACAGGAAGCGGATTTTCAGAGGTGCTGAACCTGATTCAGTCCGAGAATGCCCTTTTGTCGGAAGACAACCGCATTCCGGAAAGCGTCTGCAAAGCAAAGGCAATCGAGTATATCATCAATTATTCGGTTGGATTTATCGCAGAGTTTACGGATCTGCGCATTATGGAATTACAGCCGACCAATAATGATCAGGCGGATCTGAAGGCGGAGAATCCGACCGATAACAGTACAACGCTTTACTGGCAGCGCAATGCGACCGGTTCGGTTAAGAAACAGGTGCTGCGCAGCTCCCGCAAGGTGAACGTTCAGGTCACAACGAAGACACCGTCCTCCTTTAACAGTGAATGGGAGGATATCAACCAGAATTACAATCTGGTCTTTGCTGGACTGGACGGACAGAAGCTGAATTATGCGGCAGGATTGTGGAGCAGTACCGCATATAATGACTCAAATCTGAACGGAAAGCTGTATCATACCGGTGATCAGGCCGGAGGCAGTGACGAACGGTATGATGCATCGGATATTACGGAACGGAAGAAGCAGGAACTGCTTGATTTCATGAAAGCAGGCTATCCGGTTCTTGTTGAGAATGATTTCTTCAATGGAAAGTCGGCCAAGAATGGAGCTGACCGGATTAATACGAAATACGTGGCAGCGGATACACAGATGTATGATTTCCTGAAACAGGCCACGACGGATTATGCGGACAGGATCTACACCATCGATGATGTACACAGCAATATTCTGTTCCTGGCACAGCTGAATATCGACCATCCGGTAATCCGGGTGACAGACACTGCAGATGTAACCCTTTCGGAAGCATTGAACGGAGAATTTTCCGTTTCCTTTGGTTACAGCATCACGAACCAGAACGGAGGCAGTTACGACGGTGAGTGCAGTACGGAACTTTATCTGGATATGAACGGAGATGGAAATTACACGGATGCAGAACGTGTGGACAATGTGTCTGCGGAGGGAAATGTTATCCGTGCAGCGGCAGACGGCGGACAGATGAGTATTCTCTTCACAGAGGATCCGGGATCCCGTGCCATTCCATTCCGGCTCCGTGTGGTAGACAACGGAAATACGTACCGGAGATCTTCCGTAGAGGGAATTCTTACCGTACTGGATACCACGAAGGAAAAGATCCGGGTACTGCAGATTGGAGATCCGGATGCCACATCCCTCTCGAATTTATACCAGCAGGAGAATTCCACACTTGGGTATTACCTGAAAGCGGCTGAGAATACCATGAATGTGAAATTCGATATCGAAACGGTTTCGACGGCAATGCTGGGAGAGAAGCTTGCAAAGAATCCGGACTATCTGGAGCAGTGGGATCTGCTGATTGTCGGATTCGGTAACGGTTCGGAAAATATTTCGTCCGGAAGAATCGAAGATTATATTCAGAAGGGACACAGCGTACTGGTTACCGGTAAGGAGGCAACGGACGGAAAGCGTCAGATGAGCACTGCGCTCCTTGGACAGTATGAGAACCGCAAAACCTACGGTAAGCTGGGGCGTGATACAGGCTCTCTGTACCGGTATGCAGGACTCGATGCCGGAATGTTTGGTGCACAAAGTAATCTGAGTGCAGTGGGGTTGAACACCGGAAGTGTTTTCAGCTATCCGTATTCGATTGGTAAGTCGGCAGCACTGGATGGAGGAAAAAGTTATCAGGCTTACGATTACCTGCTTGATTTAAGCAGCCTTAAGGCTCCCTTTGTGACACCGTGGTTCGTATTTTCCCAATCGGGAAACAATACGAATGCCTATGACGTTTCACCGAAGGACGGGGCGAATAATTACTGGCTCTACAGCAGAAGCAATGTGGTCTTTATCGGGAATGATGACTATTCCGGCTTTACGTATCAGGCAGACAATCAGCAGAATCCGGTCGGAACCGGACTTCAGGAATCACAGATGTTCGTCAATGCCATGATGCTGGCTTATGACTCCGGTGTCCACAATCTAAAGGTGGATATCGTGGCAGGCTTTGATACGACAGCAGCGAAGGTGGCAAGCATCAGTATTCCGTTTGACAAAGATCTTGAGAACCAGGGCGAAAGCGGACTCCTGGATGAAACGGTGGACGTTTACTTTAAGTTCAAAAACAGCAACCTGACCCTGTCAAATGCGTATAACGTAAACTTCTATTACGAAGACACGGCAGGATCGGTCACTCTCAATGTGGGAGATGAGGTTGTACAGGTGACGCCGTTTACAAGCAGCCTGTGGACGGTACAGGACAATACCCTTACGGAGGTAGCTGCCTCCCAGATCCGGCAGGGAAAGGTTTACCGGTTTAAGGCACCGGTGATTGCACTTCAGAATAACACAGCGGCTACGAATGCAAAGATTTATGTGGAAGTGGTTTCTGCGCTGGAGCGTCCGGATGGTTCGGAAGGCGCAGGAAGTAAAGAGGTTCGTGGATATGATTCCGTGACCTTTACCCGTACACAGCTTTTCCTTCTGGAGTAAAGCAGAAATCCGGGCAACGGTTCTGCGGTGGAATCCGGAACAGTAAAATCTTATATATGGAAGAAATTCATCAGGCAGAGATTTCCGTTTCGTAAAATTTCGGAAATTTCTGCTTGAAACTTTTTCGGAAGTATTGTATAGTGTAAAATCGTATATGGTTTAAGACTTTAGCATACAGAAGCGTTCCGGTGATCCAAAGGATCCGAAGGGATGCAGCTAATTAATAAAAAAGAGGTTTAAAATGGCGAAATATCTGGTAATCGTGGAGTCACCTGCCAAGGTGAAAACTATAAAGAAATTTTTGGGAAGCAGTTATGAGGTTGTGGCGAGTAACGGCCATGTACGGGATTTCCCGAAGAGCCAGCTTGGAATTGATGTGGAGCACGATTATGAACCGAAATATATTACGATTCGTGGCAAGGGCGATATTTTAGCAAATCTGCGTAAGGAAGTCAAGAAGGCAGACAAGATCTATCTCGCAACTGACCCGGACCGTGAGGGAGAAGCAATTTCATGGCATTTATATTGTGCATTGAAGTTAGAGGACAAGAAGGTATATCGTATTACCTTTAACGAGATCACGAAGAATGCTGTGAAGGAATCCTTGAAGAATGCACGTGAAATCGACATGAATCTGGTGGATGCCCAGCAGGCAAGACGTATGCTGGACCGCATGGTGGGTTACCGGATTTCCCCATTGCTGTGGGCGAAGGTGAAACGTGGCTTAAGCGCAGGGCGGGTACAGTCTGTGGCACTTAGGATCATCTGTGACCGGGAAGAAGAAATCAACAGCTTTATCCCGGAGGAATACTGGACGCTGGATGCGTCCTTACAGGTAGACTCCGAGAAGAAGCCTCTCGTTGCCAAGTATTATGGAACGAAAGAGGGCAAGGTGAATATTAAGAGTAAGGAACAGATTGAGGAGATCATGAAGGAGTGCAGGGAAGCCTCCTATGAGGTTGCCGAAATCAGAAAGGGAGAGCGAACCAAGAAGTCTCCGCTTCCGTTTACTACCTCAACCTTACAGCAGGAAGCCAGCAAGGTACTGAACTTCTCGACACAGAAGACCATGCGTCTTGCACAGCAGCTTTATGAAGGCGTGGAAATCAAAGGCTCCGGAACGGTGGGTGTCATCACCTATCTGCGTACCGATTCGACGAGAATTTCCGAGGAAGCACAGGCTGTGGCAGAAGACTTTATCAAAGAACATTACGGAGACCGCTATGCTGCCGGCGGAACAAGAGAGGATCGTAAGGATAATAAGAAAATTCAGGATGCACACGAAGCCATCCGTCCGACTTCCCTTACCTTCAGTCCGGTAGTATTAAAGGAATCCTTATCCAGAGACCAGCTGCGCTTATATCAGCTGATTTATAATCGTTTTCTTGCAAGCCAGATGACGTCTGCTGTTTATGAGACCACATCGGTAAAGATTGATGCCGGAAAGCACCGCTTTACCGTAGCGGCATCAAAGCTTGTCTTTGACGGCTTTATGAGTGTTTACATCCAGGAGGATGACAAGGAAGAGACCAATACCTTAACAAAGGGACTCGATGAACGCTCGAAGCTGAAGCTCCTTGAATTTGAGGAGAAGCAGCATTTCACACAGCCTGCCCCGCACTATACCGAGGCATCCCTGGTCCGTGCCCTTGAGGAGCTTGGAATTGGACGTCCGAGTACCTATGCACCGACCATTACAACGATTCTTGCCAGAAGATATGTTGTGAAGGAAAATAAAAACCTTTATGTAACCGAGCTTGGTGAAGTGGTAAACAACATCATGAAGGAAGCGTTCCCGAGTATTGTGGACGTGAACTTTACCGCGAATATGGAGATCCTCTTAGACAGTGTGGAAGAGGGAAAGGCGAACTGGAAGACCATTATTTCGAACTTTTATCCGGATCTGGATGAAGCAGTGAAGATTGCTGAAAAGGAGCTTGCGGAGGTTGAGATTAAGGATGAGGTATCCGATCAGGTCTGTGAGCTCTGCGGCAGACAGATGGTGATTAAATACGGTCCGCATGGTAAATTCCTTGCCTGCCCGGGCTTCCCGGAGTGCCGTAATACCATGCCATACTATGAGAAGATCGGCGTGGCCTGCCCGAAGTGTGGTAAGGATCTGGTGCAGAAGATGACCCGTAAGGGCAGAAAGTATTATGGCTGTCTTGGTGCACCTGAGTGTGATTTTATGGTATGGCAGCGGCCATCCGGGGATAAGTGTCCGAAGTGTGGCTCCTTAATGCTTTATAAGGGAAATAAGCTGGCCTGCATGAATGAAAATTGCGGGTATGTAACAAAGATTGAAAAAAAGGAAGATTAACTCCTTATTGAATATAATTTCTGAAAATTTTAGCAGTAGTATAAAATTATTCAAAAATTCACGCATTATCATTGTAAATAAAGATCAATTGTGTTATACTGTGTTCAACAGGTGTTAAATAGTGATGCCTGTATCTGGTTACGGGGAAGGCGTGAATTATGAGTAGTGTACAGTTATTAGATAAGACAAGAAAGATCGGAAAGCTTCTTCATAACAACAATTCGAGCAAGGTTGTATTCAACGATATCTGCTCCGTGTTGTGTGAGATTCTTGATTCCAATGTACTGGTGATCAGCAAGAAGGGCAAGGTATTGGGCGTTGGTGACTGTGAGGGTGTAGAATCTATCACAGAACTGATTGTTGATCAGGTAGGCGGCTTTATAGATGGTATGCTGAATGAACGTCTTCTGGCAGTTCTTTCCACGAAGGAGAATGTGAACCTTGAAACACTGGGCTTTGAGGATGAAAATGTCCGTAAGTTCCAGGCCATCATTACCCCCATCGAGATTGCAGGCGAACGTCTTGGCACCCTGTTTATTTACAAGTGTGATCAGCAGTATGATATTGACGATATTATTCTTTGTGAATATGGAACCACGGTAGTCGGACTTGAAATGCTGCGTGCTGTGAACGAAGAGAGTGCAGAAGAGTCCAGAAAGCTTGCCGTGATTAAATCGGCAATCAATACACTTTCCTATTCCGAGATGGAAGCGGTAGTTCATATTTTTGAAGAGCTCGACGGCATGGAAGGAATCCTTGTTGCCAGCAAAATTGCAGACCGTGTCGGAATTACACGTTCTGTCATTGTAAATGCACTTCGCAAGTTTGAAAGTGCAGGTGTCATTGAATCCAGATCTTCCGGAATGAAGGGAACCTATATCAAGGTGCTGAATGATATGGTTTTTGATGAAGTTGAGAAATTAAAGCGTGAGAATATGCATTAATGCTTCAGCATAATGGAACACAGACGGAATACAGGAACTAAAGGATTAGTTTTACAAGGGATTAAAGGGATTTAGGAAGCGGGCTTCGTAGATCCCATTTTTATTGAATCAGTAGCAATCGGGACGTTACAGTTCACACAGCAGCCAGACATTTGCTGTCAGGCTGCGTAAGAACATGAGTCAGGAGTGAGCAGGCTCCTTTTGCGAAGCAAAACTTCAAATGAGCCTGCGAATCGTTACTGGAACGAGGTACGAGTGAACAGGAACAATCAGGACATAGGTACTAGTCATGGAACATAAAAAAATCTTGTGTTTTTGGCTGATTATTTCTATAATGTAACAAGGGAGGAAATACCTGATGATTAATTCAAATGTTTTTGATTATATTAATGTAATGGGAAAGACGGCAGATGCATCCTGGAAGAGAAATGAAATTCTCTCCAATAATATTGCCAATGTAGATACTCCACGATATAAGAGACAGGATATTAATTTTGAAGCCCAGCTCCGGCAGGCTCTTGGAAACAGCCGGTATGAATCGGTGGATGACAAGGTATCTTCCTTAAATGTCGGAGATCTGCAGGCACGTGTTTATACTGATGCAGCGAACTTCTCATATCGTCTTGATGGCAACAACGTGGATATTGATACGGAGAATGTGGAGCTGGCCTCCAACCAGATCAAATATAATGGTCTGATCAACAGTATTAATCAGGAATTTGCCAATCTGAGAATGGTTATGAAATAGGAGGAATACATAGATGAGCATCTTTACTTCCTTTAATGTAAATGCGTCCGGAATGACAGCGCAGCGTTACCGCATGGATATCATTTCCGAGAACGTGGCGAATATGAATACCACCCGTACCGAGGATGGAACACCTTACCGCCGTAAGGTAGTGACATTCGAAGAAAAAGGACCGAAACAGGGAACCTTCAGCAGTATTTTTGGAACTGCGAGCGACCGTTATAAGAATCAGGGGGTTAAGGTATCTTCTGTGAAGGAAGACACCTGGACACAGATGAATATGGTGTATGATCCATCCCATCCCGATGCAGACGAGAATGGTTATGTAACTTATCCGAATGTCAATGTGGTGACCGAAATGACGAACCTTATTGATGCAAGCCGTTCCTACGAGGCGAACGCAACAGCCTTTAATGCAAGTAAGTCCATGGCTGCAAGGGGACTCGAGATTGCACAGTCTTAATTCAGAATCCTATTAAGGAAATAAAATAAAATAAAATGAAATGCAGGAGATAACAACATCATGGTAGATATATCCGGTTTTTATAATATATCTTCTAATGCCATCCGCAAGGCAGCAGAGAGTACATCCATTCAGAATGCCAGTCATTCTACAGGAGAGTTTGAAGGAATGCTTGATAAGGCAATCGAGAATCTGTCAACAACGAATGCATACCTTTCGGATGCGGAGAATGAGCAGATCAAATGGGCTCTTGGCGAATCTGAAAATACGCATGACCTTAGTATTGCACTGGGTAAGGCATCGACCGCATTAAGCTATACCGTAGCGGTACGCGACAAGTTTTTAGAAGCATACAAGGAAATTATGCAGATTCAGATTTAAGGAGTTAGATCATGGCTGACAAGATAAAAGAGCTTTTTCACAAAGTTCTGGAATGGTGGAATCACTTTTCCACCAAACAAAAAACGTTCATTATATCAGCTGGGGCAGGAGTGATTCTTGCCTTGGCTATTTTGGTTACTGTCCTGACAAGACCGCAGTACACACTGCTGCGAAGCTGCGATACGACGAAAGAAGCGTCTGAGATTGCAGATATTCTTGATAGTGAAGGACTCGATTATCAGGTTTCGGACGATGCCTATCAGATTACCATCAATAAGAAGCAGCTCTCACAGGCAAATCTGCTGCTGGCCTCCAATAATATTCAGGCGAATTCATATACCATCGATAACGTGACAAGCGGCGGATTCAGTACAACAGAGTCCGATAAGCAGAAACGTTACGAGCTTTATATGGAAACAAGGCTGGCACAGGATCTTCTGGGAACCTTTTCTTTTGTAAAGTCTGCAGTAGTGGAACTGAATATTCCGGAGAATGATGGAACCCTGATTTCGAAGCAGGAGGATTCTTCGGCGTGGGTTGTTTTGGAGCTCAAGGAGGAAATTACACAGGATACGGCAGCAGGTATTGCGAAGGCGATTGCGGTTGCCATCGGAAATAAGACCGAAGAAGGCATTGTAATTATGGATACGCAGGGAAACACCCTGTATTCCGGTTCGGAAAGCTACAGCGTTTCCGGAACCGCAAGCTCCCAACTCAGTGTCAAGGCACAGTGGGAGAACAAGGTCAAGAATAATGTCCGCCAGGTAGTTATGGGAACCAACCAGTTTGACAAGGTGGAGGTAGCCGTTAATCTGGATCTGGATTTTTCTACAAGCAGCCAGACAGATCATGAATTTTATGTAGCGGACGGACAGACACAAGGGTATTTGTCCTCAGAGCGGATCTACAGCTCCGAGGCAACGAACGGCAATTCCGATGTGCCGGGAACCGATTCCAACGGTAATCAGGAATACGTTTATCAGGATAATTCCGAAAGCTCCTCCACGACCTCTGAGGAAGAGCGCAAATATACACCGAGTGAGCGGATTACAGACAAGCAGATCCCGGCAGGTACTATTAATTATACCAATTCGTCCATCTCCTGTGCGTTTACCAAGATTGTGATGGTTCGCGAGGATGAGGTGAAGGCTCAGGGGCTCTTAGACGGAGTGAGCTGGGAGGAATACAAGCTTGCAAATGAAGGCCAGACTGCAATTGATGTGGATCAGAGCTTTTATGATATGGTATCCAAAGCCACCGGATTCCCGACGGACAACATTTCCATTATGGCATATTCCGAGAATATGTTTGTGGATTCTGAGGGTCTGGGTATTTCTGCTACGGATATTATGACGATAGTTCTTATCGTTGGCATCCTGGCGCTTCTTGTTTTTGTAGTACTGCGAAGCATGCGTGGAGACAAGGCAGCAGAACAGCCCGAAGAGCTTGCTGTGGAGGATCTGTTACAGTCCCAGCCTGAGACCGAGCTTGAAAATATCAATACCGAGCAGATGTCTGAGACAAGAAGACTGATTGAACGGTTTGTGGATGAAAATCCGGAGGCGGCAGCGAGTCTTTTACGAAACTGGCTGAATGAGGACTGGGGTTAAACCTGCACTTTAGGAAGGTTAGATAATCATGAGCGAAGAACGTATGAGCGGACTTCAAAAGGCGGCAATCCTGCTGATTGCATTAGGCCCGGAGAAGTCAGCAATGATATTTAAACATTTAAAGGAAGAAGAAATTGAAGAGCTGACACTGGAAATTGCCAATACCAGGAGTGTTACCCCTCAGGTTAAGGAAGAGATCATTGAGGAGTTTTATCAGGTCTGCCTGGCACAGCAGTACATAGCAGAAGGTGGTATCGGTTATGCCAAGGAGCTTTTGGAGAAGGCCCTCGGAAGCGAGAAGGCAATGGATGTCATTGGCAAGCTGACCGCATCCTTGCAGGTAAAACCGTTCGAGTTTGTGCGAAAGACCGACGCATCCCAGCTGCTTAACTTTATTCAGGATGAGCATCCGCAGACGATCGCCCTTATTTTGTCCTATCTGCCTCCATCACAGGCAGCTTTGATTATTTCCGCCCTGCCTCCGGACCGTCAGGCAGATGTTGCCAAGCGTATCGCGGTGATGGACCGGACAAGCCCGGATATTGTGAAGGAAGTGGAGAAGGTGCTCGAATCCAAGCTGTCATCCTTAGTAAATCAGGATTACACCATTATTGGCGGTGTCGATGCGGTTGTAGATATTTTGAATACAGTAGACCGTGGAACCGAGAAGCACATCATGGAATCACTGGAAATCGAAGAGCCGGAGCTGGCAGACGAAATCCGCAAGAAGATGTTCGTATTCGAAGATATTCTTCTTCTGGACGATCGTGCAATTCAGCGTGTGCTGCGTGATGTGGATAATAACGACCTGGCTCTTGCACTTAAGGGTGCAAACGAACAGGTACAGAATGCAATCTTTAATAACCTTTCCAAGCGTCTTGCTGTCATGATTAAGGAAGATATGGAATTTATGGGACCTGTCCGCATGAAGGATGTGGAAGAGGCACAGCAGAAGATTGTAAATATCATCCGTAAGCTGGAGGATTCCGGAGAGATCGTAATTTCCAGAGGCGGAGGTGACGAGATCATTGTTTAGTAATTTATATAAAGCGGGTTTCGTTCACCTGGGTGAGGATGCCCGTGTGATTGATATGAATGCCATACTGGAAAAGCGCCTTAAGGAGGAAGCAGAGCGCAGAAGCCGTCAGCCGGAGCACGAGCTTGTGGCAGCGCAGGATGGCTTTACGGAGGGACTGAATGCCGAGAAGGTCGATGTTTTATTAGAGCCGGATGCAGAAGCTACTTCCCAGCAGAATGCTTCCATTCAGGAGCAGGAGCAGTTAAATCAGGAAATTGAAGAGGCAAGGAATGAACTGGCAAGCCTGCAGGCGCAGCTTGAACAGGAAAAGGAACAGGCGCAGCTTGAAATTGACCAGATGAAGGCCAAAGCCTTTGAAGAAGCGAATGAACAGGGCTATCAGGAGGGATACCGGAAGGGACTTGATTCCGTGCAGGAGCTGCAGAAGCAGTGCGAGGATGAACGGCTGCAGCAGGAACAGGAATATCAAAAGAAGCTCGAAGAAATGGAACCGCTGATGGTTGATACCTTATGTGATGTCTACAGTCATATTTTCAAGGTGGAGGCGAAGGAACACAAGGAGCTGGTTTTGAAGCTTTTACAGGATACACTGCTGAAGGTGGATGGCACAGGTTCTATCATTGTTCATGTGGCAAAAGAAGATTATGCTTATGTGCAGGAACAGAAGGCAGCTTTACTGGAAGAAGCCGGTATGCAGAGCGGATCGGTAGAGATTGTTTCAGATGCAGCACTTGCACGGGCACAGTGTATGATTGAAACAGAAGGCGGTGTGTATGACTGCTCGCTCGATACCGAGCTTGCAGAACTGAAACGTCGGTTGATGCTGCTTGCTTATCAGAAGCCCTGAGTAAAGCAAAATTCCACTGGCAAAGCTGGTTTTGGAAAGGATTTTGCATTGTAACTGTGAGGGGACTGAACAGTTGCTAAGCAGAAAGGGAATACCGGGATGGATATATCAGATATTCAGTTTGATAAATATAGATCCGTATCCACAGATGATTTATTCAAGGTACGCGGAAAGGTAGTAAACGTTGTAGGTCTGACCATTGAGTCAGCGGGACCCTCAGCAAAGCTGGGGGATATCTGTATGATTTATCCGAGTGCGGCGAATGCAGGCAGTAAGCCTGCACTTGCTGAAGTGGTTGGATTCCGAAACGGAAGAAACCTGTTGATGCCCTATGAGGATGTCGAAGGAATCGGACCGGGAAGCAGCGTGGAGAATACGGGTGCACCATTAAAGGTACGCGTGGATGAGTCCCTGTTATCCCATACGCTGGATGGACTGGGACGCCCGAATGAAGAGATGGTCTTATCGGGTGAGGAATATTCGGTAGAGGCGAAGCCCCCGGATCCCATGTCGAGAAAGATTATTTCCGAAGTCCTTCCTTTGGGAGTAAAGGCTGTAGACGGCCTGATCACCGTTGGCAAGGGACAGCGAATCGGGATCTTTGCAGGCTCCGGAGTTGGAAAGTCTACCTTAATGGGCATGTTTGCACGGAATACAAAAGCAGATATTAACGTCATCGCACTGATCGGCGAACGAGGCAGAGAGGTACGTGAATTTATTGAGCGGGATCTGGGACCGGAAGGCATGAAGCGTTCGGTCGTTGTGGTTGCAACCTCAGATAAGCCGGCGTTGGAGCGTAAGAAAGCAGCACAGACAGCAACAGCGATCGCGGAATACTTCCGCGATCAGGGAAAGGATGTCCTTCTGATGATGGACTCCATGACGCGTTTTTCTATGGCACAAAGAGAGATTGGACTGGCAAGTGGAGAACCTCCGGTATCGCGGGGGTATCCGCCAAGTGTTTATTCGGAGATGCCGAAGCTCTTAGAGCGTGCCGGATGTTCGGATAAGGGTTCGATTACCGGACTTTATACTGTACTTGTGGACGGTGACGACTTTAATGAACCGATCACCGATACGGCACGAAGCATTCTGGATGGACATATTATGCTGGATCGTAAGCTGGCGCATAAGAATCATTATCCGGCGATTGATGTGCTGCAGAGCATTTCACGTTGCATGAGCCAGATCGCAACGAGGGAGCACAAGTCCTATGCCGGTAAGCTTAAGAATGTCATGGCTACCTATGCAGAGGCAGAGGATCTGATTAATATCGGTGCATATAAGACAGGAAGCAACCCCGACATTGATTATGCGGTTTCCAGGATCGGAGCAGTCAATGAATTCCTGATGCAGGATGTGTCCGATAAGTTTACCTTTGAACAGACCGTATCCATGCTGAAGGAAATTTTCGATGGCTAAGTTTAGATACCGGATGCAGAGCATTCTGGAAATAAAAAAGAAACTGGAAGAGCAGGCAAAGAATGAGTTCGCAGCAGCGAGGGCAGCATTGAACGAGGAAGAGGATAAGCTCGAACAGTTAAAGAAACGTAAAGAGGCTTATGAAGACGAGGGGCGCGCTTTACGGGAAAACACCCTGAATATCATGGATATTATTGAGAATAAAGAAGCACTGCTTCGTATGGATGAGTTTATTGCCGACCAGCAGCTTAATGTGAAGCGTGCGCAGGACCGCATGGAGAAAGCAAGGCTTGCCCTTCAGAGTGCCATGCAGGAGAGCAAAACACAGGAGAAGCTGCGTGAGAAGGCGTTCGAGCAGTTTGTGAAGGAAGAAAACAAAAGGGAATCCAAGGAAATCGATGAGCTTGTCAGTTATACATACGGCAGGAAAGCATAGGAGAGAGTATTTTGAGTTCGGAAGTAGGAGATGTAATGACTCCCGAAGAGGCAAAAGCGGAAAAGCAGCGTCTGAAGGAAGAAAAGAAACAACTGAAAAGTGAGCAGAAGGACCAGAAGAAGGCAGCAAGGGCAAGGGCAAAGGAAATTGCCAGCCAGGAGGCAGATCTTGCAGATGAGGAGGAGCCAGGCAGCGGATCGGTATTTTTGGTGACCTTTATCATTGTACTGATCTGGATTGCAATTCTGTGTCTGATTGTAAAGCTTGATCTGGGCGGATTCGGAAGTAATGTGCTGACTCCGGTATTGAAGGATGTGCCGGTTGTGAATCTGATCCTTCCAAAGAACAGCGATACGGAAGTTCCTGCCGATGATTCACAGTCATATGGCGGCTACAGCAGTCTGCAGGAGGCCGTGGATTATATCAAGGAGCTGGAACTGGAGCTGGAACGGGCGAAATCTGCCAATACCGAAAATACCGATGAGGTTTCCCAGTTAAAGGCAGAGATTGAACGGCTGAAGACCTTTGAGGACAGCCAGCTGGAATTTGAGAAGATTAAGACCCAGTTTTATGAAGAAGTAGTCTATGCTGATAAGGGACCGGGAATCGAGGAATATAAGAAGTATTACGAATCCATGGATCCTGCTACGGCAGAGTATCTGTATAAACAGGTGGCAGCGCAGACAGAAGAAACGGATGAAGTCAAGGATTATGCGAAGGCTTATTCCGAAATGAAGCCCAAGCAGGCAGCTGCAATTTTTGAAGATATGACCGACAATCTTGATCTGGCAGCAAGAATTTTAAGTGTGATGGATGCTGCCGACCGGGGGAAGATTTTAGGTGCGATGGATCCGGTCGTTGCCGCCCAGCTTACTAAAATTATGGATCCGGAGTCTTAAGGAGGTTACTCCTTTGACCGATATATTCATTGTACCTTGAAAAAATAATAAAGGAGGAAAAAAGATGACGAGTGCACCTGTAAAGAACGCGGGCCCGCTGCCTGATTACATCAATACCGGAAATGCTGTTCCCTCTAAGACCTGTGGAACAGACAGTAATTTCGGAAGTGCGATGAACAAGGCAACGACAGGAAACCGCAATCTGTATGAGACGCGTCCGTCAGCTGTAACGAAGAGTACCGGAACAGCGAATGTTACGGAAATGTCGAAGAACACCACAGACAGCCGTAAGATTCCCGATGTGAATAACACGGAACAGTCGCCAGAGACCGGCTCTTTTGAAAAACAGGCCGATGAAATCACCAAAGCCGCCGACAAGATGAAGAATTCCATAATGGAAACCCTTGATGTGTCGGAAGAAGATTTACAGAAGGCAATGGAGATTCTGGGATTTAATATGGTTTCTTTACTTGATCCGGCAAATTTATCCCAGCTTGTTCTGACCTTAAGCGGCGAAGCGGATCCCTCATCATTATTAACCAATGAGGCACTTTTTCAGGAGCTCCAGTCCTTGCAGCAGATGGCAGGTGAACTGACCCGGGAGCTGCAGCAGATCCTTTCCCTGACACCGGAAGAGTTAACCGGTGCGATGGCAGACGTACAGGAATGGATGCAGAGCGTGGAAAATGTTCCGGCAGATGGGACATCCGGCGAAGAATCTGTGAATGGAAATGTTAATGGAGAAGAAAAAGAGCAGAGAATGAAAGTGGACATTCGTGTGAACGGACAGGAGGTTTCGCTGGAAACGGATGGTAAAGGAAATGTAACAGGAACCGTTCAGATGACGAAAGCCGATTCCGGGGATTCAGGAAGTGCCACGAAACAGGAAAGCGGCAGGCAGAGTTCCGCAGGAAAAGATACCGGAGCCAATGTGGTATCCGATCAGGCAATGCTTAACAATCCGTTACAGAACCGCACAGCGGTAAATGAAACCGGGTTTACACAAAGCACGACCGCTTATACCTCGAACACGCAGGAAATCATGGATCAGATTTTAAGTAACATCAGGATCCGGATTACACCGAATGTGGATTCCCTTGAAATGCAGCTTCATCCGCAGAGTCTTGGAACCGTTCACGTGCAGCTTACGAACCATGCAGGAGAGATTACCGCAATGTTCCATGTACAGAATGAAGCCGTGAAAACTGCTGTGGAAACGCAGATGATACAGCTTAAGGAAGCGTTGAATGATCAGGGAGTGAAGGTAGAAGCCATTGAAGTATCCGTAGACACCAGAGGCTTTGAGAGCAGCTTATGGCAGGGGCAGGAGAATCCCGGACAGGAAGCGTATGAACAGCAGCGCAGAACACCCAGAAGAATCAATCTTGCTTCCCTGGATGCATCTTTTGAAGAAGAGGCAACCGAAGAAGAGGTGCTTGCCGCAAAGATGATGGAAGCAAACGGAAATACCGTAGACTTTACCGCATAGGAAAGTCAGAAAGGAGAGAATATGGCAGTAAGTGCAGTAGTTAAAGACGGCGAGATTCAGCAGACCGCAGCAGAAACCTCTGCGAAAAAAGCAACAAAAAGCAACAGTGGTATGGATAAGGATGCTTTTTTACAACTGTTGGTAGCACAGATGAAGTACCAGGATCCGTTAGAGCCTACATCCAATACCGAATACATATCCCAGTATGCAACCTTTTCCCAGGTAGAGCAGATGCAGAATATGGCGTCCTCCATGGAATTATCCAGAGCATCCTCTATGGTAGGAAAACTTGTAGAAGTAACCTCGACCGATTCAAACGGAGAATCCAAGACAATTCAGGGAACGGTGGAATACGTTACCTACGAAAACAACAAAGCATATGTATCCATTGACGGAACGAAGTATTCCGCAGAAGATGTCACTGCAGTCATCAGCGAGGAATATCAGTCTTCCTATGATCTTGCCGTAGCATTCTGCGTAGCAATGAACAAGCTTCCGGGTATTGACCAGTTAACCTATGGCGATAAAGAAACCGTAGAAACTCTGAAGAAGGGTTATGAAGCAATGACAACCTATCAGAAGAGCTTTGTTCCGGACGATTATGCGACAAAGCTTCAGAAGTACGTGGAGCGTATGGAGGAGCTGGTAAAGGAACATGACCGAGCACAGGAAAATGCAGGAGAATCCGGAAAAAACGGTGAAAACGCTGATAAGACACAGGAAGCATAAGGATCTCAGGGAGGAGAACAACCATGATCGTGAAGAATAATGGATTCCTTACGATTGAGCAGCTGCAGGATCAGTACCTGAATGGAATAACAGGTAACACTCCTGTAAAAACCACGGATGGGAAAAGCTTTCAGGAAATTCTGGAAAGTACACAGGGCAGCAGGGAAGTGAGATTTTCCAAGCATGCTGCACAACGGCTTTCAAACAGAAACATTGAACTGACAAAGGATCAGAAGGAACGCTTGCAGGCAGGAACCGCCAAAGCTTCTCAAAAGGGAATCAGAGAATCCCTGGTGCTTGTGGATCAGCTGGCATTTATTGTGAACATTCCCAATAATACTGTTGTGACCGCAATGCAGCAGAACGAAACAGATGAAAATATCTTTACAAATATTGATGGAGCCGTTATTATATAAGCCGGACCTTACGGAGGCATACATTCCCGACTGACAGACGGAATGAAAAGACGGCTCAAAACAAGGAGGTCATTTCATTATGATGAGATCATTATATGCTGGTGTGGCAGGTCTTAAAACACACCAGACAAGAATGGACGTTATTGGTAACAATATCGCCAATGTAAATACAACCGCATACAAGTCACAGTCCATGACATTCAGTGACCTGATGTATCAGACCACACAGGCAGCATCCGGTGCCAATGCAACAACCGGTGTCGGTGGTACGAATGCACGTCAGATCGGTCTTGGATCCAAGACCAGTGCGATTAAAACCGCAATTACCCAGCAGGGTGCAACACAGACAACGAACGATCCGTTTGACGTGATGATTACGGGAGAATCCTTCTTCGTTGTGAATAACGGAAGTGAGAACTTTTTTACAAGGGATGGTTCCTTCTATGTGGATGGCGCCGGTAACCTTGCCATGACCAGTACAGGTTACAATGTTATGGGTTGGCTTCCGGATACCGAAGATCCTACCACGATCAAGCAGGATACCGTAACGGCACTCCGTGTTATGACCGAAGCCAATATGACCTATCCGGCACAGGCAACCAGCCAGGCAACCTTCGCAGGTATTATTGATACGAATGATACCAACGTAACCAGCAAAGAAGGAAGAGTGGTGAATCTTGAGGTGTATGATAACAAGGGATTCAAGTATACCGTGCGATGCACACTGCATGATGCTGATCCTACTGCAGATGATGGCATGTTCTACCTGAAAATCAATGATATTTTAGACAGTAACGGAAAATCTGTCGTTGCAGCCGGTGATAAGATATCCGATTATGTGACCTTTGGTGCCGCTGCACAAGGACCAGAGGCAGATATTACAGCTCATCTCCAGTACAGCACAAAGGACGGATCCTTTATCAATGTCGGAAAGGCTAAGGGTGATACTGCGACACAGAGCGCAATTACTTTTGAGTTTAAGCAGGATAAGCTTCCAAGCTTTGAGAACATCACCGCAGACTTTTCCGCAACCTCGAACCAGAACAACAACGGAAGCTCTACCTTTGTAGGATCGAAGGGTGGCATCAAGGGTATCGGTTCCGGACGTAAGGTGGGTGAAATGAGTGGTATTGCCATTTGGAAGGATGGTAAGATCTATGCTTCCTATGACAATGGACAGAAGAGACTGTTAGGACAGATCGCAGTTGCAAACTTTGCCAATGCATCCGGTCTTTCCAAGGAGGGAGATAACCTCTATTCCGCAACACAGAACTCCGGAGACTTTAACGGAGTGGGGGAGGACATTACCGCAGATGGTGGTTATATGAACTCCGGCGTACTGGAAATGAGTAACGTGGATCTTTCTGCTGAATTTACCGAAATGATTACGACCCAGCGTGGTTTCCAGGCCAACAGCCGGATCATCACCGTATCCGATACCTTATTGGAAGAACTGACCAATCTGAAACGGTAGTGCTGAATAGTTACAATCAATAATTAAAAGAGAAGCAGAGGAAGCTTCAAAACGCATAAAGGTGTAAGGGAACGGGCAGAAGCAGCCCGTTCCCTTAAGGTGTTTTTCCGGAGGTGTGGACAGATGATTGAAGTTACGAAGATGAATGGTAGAAAAGTACTGGTAAACCCGGATCTTATTGAACTTGTTGAAGAAACGCCGGATACGGTTGTTCTATTTACAACCGGAAGGAAAATAATTATAAAAGAAAGTAGACAAGAGGTCAAAAATCTTGTAAAATCGTATAGAAAGGATATTTTTGCAGATTAACGCAAAAAGGTGATACAAAGTGGATTTAGCGTCAATTCTTGGTTTAGTGTTATGCTTTGGCATGTGTATATATGGTATTATCAGTAATGCAGGTGCAGAGAACTTTGGGCGATACATAGATCCTCCGTCAGCAATTATTACATTTGGTGGCGCTTTTTTTGCGATTATGGCATCGACAACCCTTAAAAACTATGTGGCCGGCTTGAAGAGCTTTTTACTTGTGTTCAAGACTCCTGCAAACGATGTGAAGTCCATGATCAGTCAGATTATTGACCTTTCCAATGTGGCTCGTAAGGAAGGACTTCTTTCTCTGGAAGAGGCCGCAGGTAATCTGGATGACGAGTTTATGAAGAAGGGAATCCTTCTGATTGTGGATGGTACGGATCCGGATCTGGTACGCGGCATTCTGGAAACCGAGCTTGTCAGCATTGAAGAACGCCATAAGAGCAAAATTTCCTTCTGGGAAGACCTGGGTGCCATGGGTCCTGCCTGGGGTATGATTGGTACACTGATCGGTCTGGTTAACATGCTTTATGAAATGGATGACCCGAGCAGTATCGGACCTTCCATGGCGGTAGCACTGATTACCACCTTATACGGATCCCTGCTTGCTAACTGGATCTGTACGCCGGTTGCAACTAAATTAAAGTTAAATAATGCAAATGAAATTACAATGAAAGAGATTGCTATTGAAGGATTGCTTTCGATTCAGGCAGGTGAAAACCCACGTGTTATTGAAGAGAAACTGAAATCCTTCCTGGCTCCGGCAGATCGTGCAAGTGATTCTGCCGAGGGAGGTGAAGAGGTTGGCTAAGAGAAAGCCGGAAGAACCGCCGAAGGGAGCGCCAGCGTGGCAGTCGACCTTTGCGGATCTGATGAACCTTCTGCTTTGTTTCTTCGTTATGTTGTTTTCCATGTCCACAATGGATGCCCAGAAGTTTGAGCTGATGGCAGCATCCTTTAACCAGACCTTCAGTATTTTCAGTGGAGGTGCTTCTGCGATTGGCGATGGCATGCTGATCAGTAACGGTGTAAGCCAGTTGAATGAGCTGGATAAGTACATTAACAGCACCGGCATGAATCCGGAGGGTGAGGAAATGCCCAAGGAATTCGAGGAAGCCAGGGAAATGGTGGACGAGGAGCAGATGAAGCAGTCTGAAGAACTGGCAGGAAAGGTGGAAGAAGCTCTCGAAGAGAAAAATCTGGATAAGGAAGTGGACATCGAGTTTACTTCACAGTATGTGCAGCTTACAGTAAATGGAGCGTTGCTTTTTGATTCGGGAAAAGTAGAATTAAAACAGGAATCTCTGTCCATGATGAACCAGCTCGGTATTATTTTGCAGCGGTTTGCAGAAGGGACTATCGAAATAGAAGGACACACAGATAACGTTCCGATGTCCGGTGCGAAGTATTCGAATAATGATGAACTGAGTGCGGGGCGTGCACTTTCCGTATTTTACTATCTGCGCGACAATACAACACTTGATATGAGCAGGGTGAAGCATTCGGGAAGAGGTGAATACATTCCTATTGCCGATAATTCCACACCGGAAGGAAGAGCAATGAACCGTCGGGTGGAAATCCGGATTTATAACGCATTAAGTTCTTATAACTAGAAAGGTGTTACTATCATGAAGAAAAACCTCATTTCGGTCGCAATTCTTGTATTGTTGATCGTGAATATTGTTCTGACCTCAATTATGATGTTCAGTGTACTGAATACGAATAAAAAAACAGCAGCATTTGTCACGGAAGTGGCATCAGCAATCCAGCTGGAATTAGGAACGGATGAAGAGTCACAGGAAACAGAAACAGTCGTCATTGATGATATTGATACTTATACGATCGCCGATATGACGATTCAGCTAAAGCCCTCCGCTGCCACAAACAGCAGTGGGGAAAATACCAGTAAAGTACATTATGTAAGCACTTCGATCGTTCTGTCCATGAATAAGAAGAATGCAGATTATAAGACTTATTCTGCTGATCTTGTAAACAAGGAAGATCTGATCAAGGGCGAAATTACCGAAGCCTTCAGTCAGTATACCATGGAGGAAGCATCTGAGAATCCGCAGGCAGTAAAGGATGAAATCCTGAGCAGAATTCAGGCTTTGTATGGATCTGATTTCATTTTTGATGTAACCTTGAGCAATCCTCTTTATCAGTAATACGCAGGGCACTGCGTAAAGAAAGAAGGAGGTGAGGACCGGTGGGCGAGGTACTATCGCAAAGTGAAATTGATAATCTGCTCGCACAGCTAAGCAGTGGCGAGCTTGATATGGAGCAGATGCAGGAGCCGAAAGAAAAACAGGTTAAGGATTATGACTTTAAGCGCCCTGCCAAGTTTTCCAAAGAACACCTGCGGACATTGGAAATTATATATGAGCATTATGGACGGCTGCTATCGACCAATCTGCCGGTTTATCTGCGCAAGAATGTACAGGCTACGGTAGCAAGCTCCGAGACGGTTACATTTTCGGAATTTACGAATGCACTTTCCAATCCGGTTATTTTGGGAATTGTGGACTTTAAACCCTTGACAGGGAATGTTATTATAGAATTAGCACCTAATCTTGGCTTTGCCATGATTGACCGTATGCTCGGAGGACAGGGAGCACCGCTGGAGCGGAACCGTGACTTCTCCGAAATTGAAATGACCATTATCCAGAAGATGATGATTGTGTGCATGCAGCTTATGAGAGAGCCATGGAAGAATGTACTTGACATCTCTCCGATGCTGGACCGGATTGAAACGAATGTCCAGTTCGCACAGGTCATCGCACCGAGTGACATGATCGCCATTGTGACGATGAATGTGAAGATCGGTGATGTTGAAGGGTTTATGAATGTCTGCCTTCCGTTCTTTACACTGGAAGACATTATTGATAAACTGAATACAAAGTACTGGTTCTCCACGATGAAAAAGGACGATTCCACGGATTATGAAGAGCAGATTGAATCTCTCATCAAGAGAGTGGATGCTCCGATCCGGGCGGTTCTCGGTAAGAGCCAGGTATCCGTAAATGATTTCCTTGGTCTGCAGTGCGGTGATATCATCCGGCTGGATACCAATGTGAATTCTGAAATGTCAGTCTATGTAGGAAATATCCGCAAATTTACAGCATTGCCCGGTTCAAGTCAGGACAAATATGCTGTCCGGATAACATCAGTAATCAGAGAGGGGGAGTAAGGCATGGACGGAATGTTAACGCAGGATGAAATTAATGCACTACTCAACGGAATGGATTTGTCCGACAGCAGTAATAATGCTTCAAAGGACGAACCGGCAGGATCATCCGATGATGCACCGGCAGCTACGGCGGGTGCAGCTCCGGCATCCAATGAGGATGCGCTGACCGATATAGAACGGGATGCAATTGGCGAAATTGCCAATATCAGCATGGGGTCCTCTGCAACAACGTTATACTCACTGGTCAATCGTAAGGTCAATATTACAACACCGGTAGTTACCATGGCTACCTGGGATACGGTAGTAGAGGATTACCAGAGACCATGTGTTTTTATTAAAATTAAATATACGGCAGGTCTTGATGGCGCCAATATTATGGTGCTGAAGGATCATGATGTGAAAGTAATCGCAGATCTGATGATGGGCGGAGACGGAACCAACACCGATGGAGAACTTGGAGAGCTTCACTTAAGCGCCATTTCAGAAGCGATGAACCAGATGATGGGATCTGCTGCAACCTCACTTTCCACAATGCTTGGAAAGGTGATCGATATCAGCCCCCCGGAGGCAAGTATCTTAAATCTGGAAGAAGTTGAAAGCGGGGAATCAATTGAAGGATTTCTGGCAGGAAACTTTGTAAAGATTTCTTTCCGGATGCAGATTGACGATCTGGTGGACAGTACGATCATGCAGCTTTACCCGATAGAATTTGCAAGGAGCCTGTATGAAACCTTTGTAGCATCAAGCTCCGGAGAAGCAGAACCTGCTCCGGCAGCTGCAGGTGAACCTGCACCCGCTCCTGAACCGGTGCCGACACCGGCTGTGGATCCGGAACCATATGTTCCGCCGACGGCTTCCATGAATCAGAATCAGGCGATGAGTAATCCGGCCAATATGGATATGAATCAGATGAATATGGGAATGCCGAATATGAACATGGGAATGCCGCAGATGGGCATGCCGAATATGAATATGGGAATGCCGCAGATGGGTATGCCACAGATGGGAATGCCAAATATGAACATGGGCATGAACCAGATGAATATGGGAATGCCCCAGATGAATGCACAGCAGCCCATGAACGTGCAGCCTGCACAGTTCCAGAGCTTTAACAATGCTGCCGCCGCCATTCCGGGACAGGAAAACATCGGTTTGATTAAGGATGTTCCACTGGAAGTTACGGTAGAGCTTGGCAGAACCAGAAAGTCGATTGCAGAAATCCTGGATTTTGCACCGGGAACCATCATTGAACTTGACAAAATTGCCGGAGAGCCGATTGATGTGCTTGTAAATGGCAAGTATGTAGCCAAAGGCGAAGTAGTTGTAATTGAAGAGAGCTTTGGTGTCCGGGTAACCGAGATAATTAACTAGAAATAGGAGAAAAATTATGGCAAAGAATATTTTAATCGTTGATGATGCAGCATTTATGAGAATGATGATCAAGGACATTCTTACCAAGAATGGATACAATGTTGTAGGAGAAGCTGAAAACGGATTAAAGGCAGTTGAAAAGTACACTGAATTAAAGCCGGATCTGGTGCTGATGGATATTACCATGCCGGAGCTTGATGGAATCGGAGCTTTAAAGAAAATCAAGGAAGTTGATTCCAACGCTCTTGTAATTATGTGTTCTGCAATGGGACAGCAGGCAATGGTTATCGAATCCATCCAGGCAGGAGCAAAGGACTTTATTGTGAAGCCGTTCCAGGCAGACCGTGTATTGGAAGCTGTTAAGAAAGTAGTTGGTTAATTATGCTCCTTGCCATTACATCAAGGACTGACAGCTATCTTCAGTTTCTGACCGTTCTGCTGTTGTTTGTGTTTGTTCTGGTGATTACCTACTTTACAACACGCTGGATCGCAAGATACCAGAAGGTAAAGAGCAATGCAGACAATCTGGAGGTGATCGAAACCTGCAGAATTACTTCCAACAAGTATCTGCAGATTGTGCGTGCCGGGACGAAATATGTCCTCATCGCCATTGGCAAGGATGAAGTACATATGCTGACCGAGTTATCGGAGGAAGAGTTGATGCTCACAGCCGGGAACGGACAGCAGCAGATGGATTTTTCCAGGGTGTTTGCCAGTGTAAAGAATCTGGGGAAAAAAGAGAAAGAATAAATGAAGCACTTTATGAAAAAGATCATAAACATGGTATGCCTGCTGATGACGGTAGGCATATTGTGTATTATTCCGCAGTTTTCCGTACGGGCATCTTCCACATCGACAGGGCTTACCGGGGAAACCACGGAAAGCACCACAAGGCAGGATCCAGGAACAGCTGAGGATCAGAGTGATTTATCGCAACTGAATATCGGTAATACCTTTACCATTACCAGTAATGAAGGTAATGGGCAGATTAACGGGACATTAAGGATTCTGATTACGCTGACACTGATCGCACTGGCACCGACGCTGCTGATCATGCTCACTTCATTTACCAGAATCCTCATTGTGTTACATTTTACCAGGGCAGCACTGAATACCCAGACGGCACCTCCAAACCAGGTGTTGATTGGGTTGGCTTTGTTTCTGACCTTTTTCGTGATGCGGCCGACGATTACAACGATTTATACGGAGGCCCTGGTTCCCTTTGAAAACGGGGAGATCACGCAGGAGGAATTTTTTGATGAAGGTTTACAGCCCTTACGTGAATTTATGTATGGGCAGACCCAGAAGAAGGACGTGACGTTATTCTTTGAGATCAGCGGAGAGGAATGGGACGGAACACTTGATGGAATTCCTACGGAAATTCTTATCCCAAGCTTTATTATCAGTGAACTCAGGACTGCATTTATTATCGGCTTTTATATTTATATTCCGTTTATTGTCATTGATATGGTCGTGGCATCAGTTCTCATGGGTATGGGTATGATGATGCTGCCGCCGACAACCATTTCCATGCCGTTTAAGATCCTGCTGTTTATTCTGGCAGATGGCTGGAGTCTGATTATTGGAAATCTGATTAAAACCTTCTATTAGCAGGTAGCAGGCAGAATCAGGAACGCACTTAAGAATTTGGAAGGAGCAGATAAATGGGGATTGAAGAGGTAACCGCTGTTTCAAGCGAGGCACTTTATCTGGTGATTAAGGTTGCCGCACCGGTATTGCTTGTTTCGCTGGTGGTTGGTCTGATTATCAGTATCTTTCAGACTGTCACATCCATTCAGGAACAGACACTGACCTTTGTTCCAAAAATTATAGCAGTATTTTTTACACTGATTGTACTTGGTCACTGGATACTGAATGAGATGACACAGTTTATGATCCGCTTGTGGTCTGATTTTCCGTTATATATCAGGTAGCTTATGATCAATTATGATTTTACTTACAATGAATTGCTGTATTTTCTGCTGATTTTTGTACGGGTGGCGAGTTTTGTTTTTGTTGCACCGTTTTTCAGCATGGGAAATACACCGGCAAGAATCCGTGCCGGACTGAGTTTTTTTATTACCCTGCTTCTGTATCACACTCTGCCGGAAACGGAGATCGTTTATAACGGACTTCTGGAATATACGGTGATTGTGATGAAAGAGGTGGTTACAGGTCTTCTGCTGGGGTTTGGAACGAATTTCTGTACTTCGATCATGTCCTTTGCCGGACAGATCGTGGATATGGATATTGGTTTGTCCATGGCGAGTATGTTTGATCCGACGACGAAACAGCAGACATCCATATCGGGTGTTATTTATAATTATATGATTATGCTGATGTTGATTATTTCAGGAATGTACCGTTATCTCTTATCTGCGTTTGTAGAAGCCTATACGCTGATTCCGATTAACGGAACCGTATTCCGTTTTCATAAAATGCTGACCGGTTTTATCAGCTTTATGACCGATTTTGTGATCATTGGATTCCGGATCTGCCTGCCGGTTTTTACCGTGATGATTCTGCTGAATGCCATTCTCGGTGTGCTGGCAAAGGTGTCTCCGCAGCTGAATATGTTTGCGGTTGGTATCCAGTTGAAGATTCTGGTCGGTCTTTCCGTATTATTTTTATCCATGGCGATGCTGCCTGAGGCGGCAGGCTTTGTCTTTGACCAGATGAAAAAGGTTATGGTGAGCTTTGTAGAGGCAATGAGTTAGGGGGATTGGGCGCGGTGTTGGAATATCAGCTTCAGTTCTTTGCAAAGGATGGTCCTGGCGGAGAGAAAACCGAGCAGCCGACTTCCAAGAAGTTAGAGGATGCCCGGAAGGAAGGACAGGTTGCCAAGAGTAAGGAGGTTGCAAATGCGGCCGGAATCCTGGCGCTGTTTCTGATTGTCCGGTTTTATGCAGGGACGCTTGGAGAAGGCTTTGTGAATTATTTCCGGGGAATGTACAATGCGATTCCGGATGCCATCCAGATGTTTGACAGTGCTGTTCCGTTTGCAACAATTTCCGTGATTCTGCGTCAGATGATTCTGCAGATGCTGCTTATGATGGGACCGGTTTTGCTGATTGCGGTTGTCATTGCGTTTGTCTGTGATGTCGTACAGGTTAAATGGAAGCTTACCGGGAAGCCGTTACAGCCTAAATTCAGTAAATTAAACCCGGTAAAGGGTTTTGGAAGGATTTTTTCAAAGAATTCGATCGTGGAACTGATCAAATCGATTGCAAAGATTGGCGTGATCGGTTATATTGCGTTTTCTGAGGTTCAGAAATATGCATCAGAGCTGTATTTATTGTATGATATCGGTCTGTATCAGGCAATCGGACTAGTAGGGGATATCCTGTTTTCTGTAGGAATCAAGGTGGCGGCAGCTTATATGGTCATTGCACTGCTTGATTTTGCTTATCAGAAATGGAAGTTCAGGCAGGATATGATGATGACTAAGCAGGAAGTGAAGGATGAATATAAGAACCAGGAAGGGGATCCCCAGATCAAGGGAAAGCAAAGACAGCGTATGCGTGAGGCTTCCCAGCGGAGAATGATGCAGCAGCTTCCGGAAGCAGACGTTGTTATTACGAACCCGACACATTTTGCGGTAGCGATCAAGTATGACCCGGACAGGTACGATGCTCCTTATGTGCTTGCAAAAGGTGAAGATTATCTGGCACAGAAGATCAAGGAGATTGCCAGGGAGCATGACATTGAAATTGTAGAAAATAAGCCATTGGCACGTATGCTTTATGCCAATGTGGATATCGGAGGCCTGATTCCTCCGGAACTTTATCAGGCGGTGGCGGAAGTGCTTGCTTTTGTATATCACCTGAAGGGGAAAGCATAAAGGATTGAGTAGACCGAAGACGACAGGAAAGGAGAGCAGACATGAAAAAGGCAGACGTTGGTGTAGCGGCATATATCGTAGCAGCCTTTGTAATGCTGATTGTACCGATTCCAAGCTGGCTTCTGGATGTTCTGCTTGCATGTAATATTGCGATTGCATTTACGATCCTGTTTACTACGATGTTTTCCAAGGAAGTACTGGATATGTCATTCTTCCCGACCATTCTGTTGTTCACCACCATTTTCCGTATTGCACTGAATGTATCTTCGACCCGTCTGATTCTTACAACCGGTGATCCGGGACAGGTGGTAGCAACCTTCGGAAGCTTTGTTGGTGGCGGGGATCTGATTGTAGGTGCGATTGTATTCCTGATTTTGCTGATTGTGCAGTTTATGGTGATCAATAAAGGTTCCGAACGTGTGGCAGAAGTAACGGCGCGGTTTACTTTGGACGCAATGCCCGGTAAACAGATGGCGATTGATGCGGACTTAAATACGGGAGCAATCAATGATGCCGAAGCAAAAAGGCGAAGAGACAAGATTCAGGAAGAAGCGAGCTTCTTCGGATCCATGGATGGTGCGGTAAAGTACGTAAAGGGAGATGCAACGGCAGGTCTTATTATTACCGCAGTCAATGTCATCGGCGGTATCGCCATGGGTGTACTGCGGCAGAATATGGATATTACAGCGGCACTGAATAAATATGTTATTTTAACAATCGGTGACGGTCTGGTAAGCCAGATTCCTTCTCTTCTGATCTCGCTTTCTACAGGTATTCTGGTTACGAAGGGATCGAAGGATGCAGACTTTGGTACGGTACTGATCAGACAGTTATTCGGTGTACCAAGAGCCTTGTATCTGGTAGGTGCAATTATTGCAGGACTTGGTATTGTTACGCCGCTTCCCACAGTGGTTTTCCTGGCATTGGGACTGATTTTTGTCGTGACGGGACGTGTGATTGCGGGAACGATCGAAACAGCGCAGATTGAAAATGAAGTTGATACGGAGGAGGCAGCGGCAGAAGAGATCCGGCAGCCTGAGAATGTCAACAGTCTCCTGCAGGTGGATCCGATCGAGCTGGAGTTTGGCTACGGTATTATTCCGTTAGCGGATGTGAATCAGGGCGGTGACCTGCTTGACCGGGTGGTGATGATCCGGAGGCAGATTGCACTGGAATTAGGTACGGTAGTGCCGATTATCCGACTGCGTGATAACATTCAGCTAAATCCGAACCAGTATATTATTAAGATTAAAGGCATACAGGTGAGCGAGGGCGAAATCCTGTTTGATCACTATATGGCAATGAATCCGGGCTATGTGGAGGAAGAGATTACCGGTATTCCAACGTTTGAACCGTCCTTCCATCTGCCGGCCATCTGGATTACGGAAGGGCAGCGGGAACGTGCAGAGAGCCTTGGCTATACGGTAGTGGATCCTCCTTCTATCATTGCAACCCATCTGACGGAAATTATCCGCCAGCATATTGCAGAGCTCCTGACCAGACAGGATGTACAGAATCTGGTTAACAACTTAAAGGAAACAAATCCTTCGCTGGTAGACGAACTGATTCCGAAGCTTCTTGGACTTGGCGAGGTACAGAAGGTATTACAGAACCTGCTTAAGGAAGGAATTTCTATCCGTGACCTTCTGACGATCTTTGAAACACTGGCAGATTATGCACCTTCTACGAGAGATACGGATATCTTAACCGAGTATGTGCGTCAGAGCCTGAAACGTGCGATTTCCAATAAGTTCTTCCCGCCGAATGAGACAACGAGCGTGGTAACGCTGGATCCGAAGATTGAGCAGGAAATTATGGCAAGTGTGAAGCAGACGGAAAACGGTGCTTATCTGACACTGGATCCGGAACGTACGAAGGCCATTATCAAATCGGTGGAAACGGAGATTGCAAAGCTGGAAAACCTGGGGAAGAATCCCATTATTATTACTTCTCCGATTGTCCGTATGTATTTCAAACGACTGACAGAGGATTATGTGAAGGATCTGATTGTAGTATCCTATAATGAAGTGGAAAATAATGTAGAATTACAATCTGTAGGAATGGTGACAGCATGATAATCAAGAAATTTCAAGGGAAAACAGAAGCAGAAGCAGTAGAAAGTGCGAAGAAAGAATTGGGGGACGGCATTGTCATTATGAATGTCCGGAATGTGAAGAAGAAGGGGATGTTCAGTTTTCTTAAGCCTCAGATGGTTGAAGTAACAGTGGCGCTTGAAGAAGAACCGGTAAGACCGGGAACAGTGCCGGAAAAGGACCTGAATCTGACAGATGCCATTGCAAATATCCGCTCTGTCAGTGAGAAAGCCCTGCAGCAGGAGGCAGCAGGGAAAAAGGAACAGGGCAGTCAGGAGGAGAAGCATGCGGACAGCACAGTCATTGAAGAAAAGCTTGACAGCCTGCATTTCCTTTTGGAGCAGCAGATGCAAAAGCCTGAAGAGAATAAGACAGAGGACAAGGCAGAAGCAGAAGAAGAGACGCCGAGTGAAATGGAGCAGTTTATGAAGCTGCTTTATAATACCATGCTGGAAAATGAAGTCAATGAAAAATATGCCAACCAGATCATTGATGAAATTGAAAAATCCAACAAGCCGAACATGCCGTTTGACTATGCACTTTCCAATATCTACCAGAAAATGATCCTGAAATTTGGAAAGCCGGCAGGCATTACTCCGGCGGCCCAGGGACCGAAGATGTTATTTTTTATCGGACCTACCGGCGTTGGAAAGACAACAACCATTGCCAAAATAGCCTCACACTTCTGCGTGGATGGAGGTAAAAAGGTGGCATTGCTTACCGCAGATACTTATCGTATTGCAGCAGAAGAACAGCTGCGGACCTATGCAAATATCCTGGAGGTTCCGTTCCGGATTATTTATTCGGTTGAGGAGCTTTCCCAGGCCATGCGGGACTTTAAGGATTGCGACTATATTTTAGTGGATACGGCAGGACATTCCCACCAGAATGCCGAGCAGAAGAAAGTGATGAAGGAGCTGATTCATTCTGTGGATGGTATTCTTGAAAAAGAGGTATTTCTGGTATTGAGTGCAACGACGAAGTACCGGGATCTGCTAAGCATTGCGGATACTTATTCGGATATGACAGATTACAAGCTGATTTTTACGAAGCTGGATGAAACCATAACGCTGGGAAATCTGTTAAACTTAAAGCTTTATACCGGAGCACCGCTCTCTTATGTGACCTGCGGACAGAATGTACCGGATGACATTGAAGCTTTCAATCCGCAGAAGACTGTAAAAAGACTGCTTGGAGGGAAGCAGAAATAGTACGAAAATACGATTCAATACAAAAGATCAAAAGATCGGGGATAGGAAATGGATCAGGCAGAACAGTTAAGAAATATCATAAAGGCAGGTAATGTGAAACGCAGCAGGCCTTTGGCACGGGTGATCACGGTCACAAGTGGAAAGGGCGGTGTTGGAAAATCCAATACAGCGATCAATCTGGCAATTCAATTCCGTAAGATGGGAAAGAAGGTCGTGATTCTGGATGCGGATTTTGGACTTGCCAATATTGAGATTATGTTTGGCGCAGTACCAAAACACAATCTCAGTGATTTGATTTATCAGGGTAAAAATATTAAAGATATCATCACCTGGGGACCGATGGAGGTTGGATTTATCTCCGGTGGATCCGGGATCACGGGGTTGTCGAATTTAAGTAAGGATTATCTGACGTATATTGTCCATAATCTTGCAGAACTGGATACCATTGCAGATGTTATTATTGTAGATACCGGAGCCGGAATTTCGGATGCGGTACTGGAATTTCTTGTGGCAAGTGGCGAAATCCTGCTTGTGACAACACCGGAACCGACTTCCATTACCGATTCCTATTCGTTGTTAAAGGCATTGAACGGACACCCGGGACTGGAACGGGACAATACGCAGATTTGTATGATAGCCAATCGTGTCAGCGCTGCAAACGAAGGAGAAGTATTATTCCAAAAACTCGATGTAGTGGTAAGCCGTTACCTGAAGCTTCCCATTACCTATTTGGGTGCTGTGCCGCAGGATCCGCTTTTGGCAAAGGCTGTGATGCAGCAGCTTCCGGTTTCCTTACAGAATCCGCAGGCAAGGTCTGCGCAGGCCTATGAAGAGATCGCAGCAAAGCTGATGAAACAGGATGAAGGACAGAATACACAGAAGCGTGGTGTTGCCGCATTCTTTTCACATATTATAGGAAAGAGAAACAACGGTTAGAGGGGGAGCAAAATGCTGTCAAAATACGTGAAGCCCGGAGACAAGGTGGAAGTTCAGGCGGTAGAACGGGTAAAATTCGCAGATGAAGGAGAAAAGAAAAAGGTTTACGCCAGTATGGTCAGTGATATTTTATCGGATGACCAGTTGGAAATTGTGATGCCGATGGAAAAATCCAAGCTGATTCTGCTTCCGGTAAATGCTGAGTATGACGTGTATTTCTATACGGAATCAGGGCTTTACCAGTGCTTTGTGAAGGTTATTGACCGTTATAAACAGGATAATCAGTATATTCTTCTACTGGAGCTTACGAGTAATTTGAGAAAATTCCAGAGGAGAGAATATTATCGTCTGGGCTGTGCTCTTGAAATGAGTGCCCGTCCACTGGAAAAGGAAGAGATCAGGGCAGTTGAGAACAATGATAAGTATCTGGTGCCGGGACTTCCTCTTAAGAGAAGTGTGATTGTGGACATCAGCGGTGGGGGAATCCGGTTTGTCGGGGATTACTGTTATGAGCCGGATAGTCTGGTCTGTTGCAAATACAATCTGGCAACCGATGGAAAGAGTAAAGAATATACGCTGATTTCAAAGATTTTAACAGCACGGGAGCTGCCAGACCGGCCGGGACTTTATGAGCACCGTGCTCAGTACATTCATATTGATACAGCAGAGCGGGAAGAAATTATTCGGTTCATTTTCGAGGAAGAAAGAAAACACAGAAAGCGGGAAAAAGGAATATAGACGATTACTTTGCACTCATGTGAAGGATAAAGTGTGGTATACTAAGTATATGTAAATACCAGCATCGAAAGATGTGGCAGACACATCAGGTCAAGAACATGTGAAAGGAAATAAAGTAAATATGATTAGAACGGATTCCGCAGGCAAGGTGGTCGCGATTGCCAGTTCTACCGGGGGTCCCAAGGCGTTGCAGAAGCTGATACCTTTGCTGCCGAAGGAACTAAATGCTCCGGTATTGCTCGTACAGCATATGCCCGCAGGCTTTACAGAAGCATTGGCGTCCAGACTGAACGACCTGAGCAGAGTTACTGTGAAGGAAGCAGAAGAAGGTGATATCCTTCAGAAAGGCTGTGTTTATCTGGCCAGGGGTGGCAGGCATATGAATGTGGTCCGGTGTTTACGGGGCCATATGATTCATTATACGGATGAGCCGCCAAGAGAGGGCGTGAGACCATGCGCCAACTATATGTATGAATCGTTGGCAGACAGTGCATATGATTTGATCGTATGTGCGGTTCTTACAGGCATGGGTGCCGATGGCACGGCTGGAATCGCTGCACTGAAGCAAAAGAAAAAAGTACTTGTTTATGCGCAGGATGAAGACAGCTGCACGGTGTATGGAATGCCGAAGTGCATTATCAAAAGCGGACTGGCTTTAGTGGGAATTCCACTCGAACGTATTGCGCAGGAAATTATTAAGAACGTGGGGGTATGTTAAAATGGATGTAAGTCAATATTTGGAAATTTTTCTGGATGAAGCCAAAGAACATCTTGAGAATCTGAATACGCAGATTCTGAAGCTGGAACAGGAGCCTGAAGATACGGATACCATTAACGAGATCTTCCGGGCAGCGCATTCCTTAAAGGGAATGGCAGGCACCATGGGATATAAGAGAATGCAGACGCTGACTCATGATATGGAAAATGTATTCTCTGAGATCCGTAACGGCACATTGAAGGTGTCTGCAAACATGATTGATACTTTATTCCAGTGTCTGGATGCACTTGAAGAGTATACCAATAATATTCAGGAAAGCGCGGATGAAGGAACAAACGATAACCAGCCGCTGATCGAAATGCTGAACAGCTTCTTAAAGGGCAGCAATGCTCCTGCAAAGGAGGAAAAGAAAGAGGCTCCCGCAGCTGCGGAAGCAGAAAAGAAAGCAGCTGCAGATGGCGAAGAAAAGTGGAAAGAAATTGTTCTTACCGATGATCAGAAGCATGTATTCCGTACCGCTAAGGAACAGGGAAAGAATACATATGGTATGACGGTTTATATTCAGGAGAACTGTCTGCTTAAGGCAGCAAGAGCGTTTCTTGTATATAAGGCTGTGGAGGAACGGGCAGATATTATTGTCTGCAATCCTTCAGCGCAGGATATAGAGGATGAGAAGTTTGATCTGGATTTCAGCCTGATCGTGGTAACCGATACTTCCTTAGACGAAATCCTTCATGCGGCAAGAAACGTATCCGAAATCGATAAGGTTGTCGGATCGGAGTTAGAGCTTAAGGACGACGAGGCTTCCGGAGAAGAAGAAACTGCAGTTTCCACAGAAACCGCAGCAGAAAGAAAGCCTGCACAGAAGACCGCCTCTGCAGTTCCTGCCAAGAACGATAAGAAGCCGGCCGGTAAACCGGTAGTAAACCGTACCGTCCGTGTCGATATTGAAAAACTGGATGTTTTAATGAATCTGGTGAGTGAGCTGATCATTGCAAAGAACTCCCTTGTATCTGCATCCAGTGTAGAAGGTGTGAACAGTACCACCTTTAACGAGCAGATTGAATATCTTGAGAGTGTAACCACGAATCTTCACGAATCTGTGATGAAGGTACGAATGGTTCCTATTGAGAGTGTTGTAAGCAAGTTCCCAAGAATGATCCGGGATCTGTCCAAGAAGCTGGATAAGAAGATGGAACTGTATATGTCCGGTGAGGAAACGGAGCTGGATCGTACCGTGGTAGATGAAATCGGTGATCCTCTGATGCACCTGCTTCGTAATTCCGCCGATCATGGTCTGGAATCTGCTGAGGTTCGTGCACAACGTGGAAAGCCGGAGGTTGGTTCTATTTTCCTTGATGCTTATCAGGATGGAAATAACGTTGTCATTGAGGTCCGGGATGATGGTAACGGAATTGATGTGGAGAACGTTAAGAAAACAGCCATTGAGCGTGGCGTGATTACTCCGGAACAGGGAGATAACATGAGTGAGAAGGATATCATTAACCTTCTGTTCCATGCAGGATTTTCTACTTCAAAGAAGATTACGGATGTATCCGGCAGAGGTGTCGGCCTTGATGTTGTGAAGTCCAAGATTGAATCCTTAAGCGGTGAAGTGGAAGTAAAGAGCAAGCTTGGTGAAGGAAGCACCTGGATTATCCGTTTGCCTCTGACCCTTGCAATTATTCAGGCATTGATGGTGACCGTTGGTGGAGAAAAGTATGCAATTTCGCTCGGCAGCATTCAGACCATTGAAGATATTAAACCGGAAGAAATCAAGCTGGTACAGAACAGCGAAGTGATCAATTTAAGAGGAACCGTCATTCCGATTATCCGCCTGAGCAATGTCCTCGAGATCGAAAGCTTAAAGAAGCCGGATGAGAACATGGTTGTTGTTATCGTTAAGAAGGGCGAGAAGCTGGCCGGTCTTGTAGTTGACGAGCTTATGGGACAGCAGGAAATCGTTATTAAGTCACTCGGTAAATACATCAACAAGTGTAAGTTCATCAGCGGCGCAACCATTTTAGGTGACGGCGAGATCGCATTGATTCTTGATGCAAATGCACTGTTTTAGGAATGGGGGAGAGAATCATGGACGAATTAAGAGTAAACAATGAAGTAAAAACAGAAGGCGACAGTATCCAGTATATTGTAATTAAACTGGGCGCCGAGCAGTATGGAATTGATATCAAATATGTGGACAACATCGTAAGAATGCAGCATATCACCAGAGTTCCAAAGGTTGCCGGTTATTTAAAGGGCGTGATCAATCTTCGTGGAGAGGTCATCCCGGTTATGAATCTGCGTCTGAAAATGGGACTTCCTGAACAGGAGGCAACGAAGGCATCCCGAATTATTATCCTGAAATTAGAGCAGCATGGAACCATTGGCTTTATCGTGGATGAGGTTCGTGAGGTAGTAACCCTGTCTCCGGATCAGATTGATAAGGTTACCTATGATGCAAACGAAGAAAAAACGAATTTTATATCGGGTATCGGCAAGTATGAGAACGACCTGATTTCCCTGCTTGATATGAATGTAGTTGCTGCAGAACGATAACAGATACTGAAGATATAACGAAATGATAACTGTTCAGTACCTTCACAGTTACGATGCAAAATCCATTCCAAATCGGCTTCGCCGATGAGATTTTGCATTACTGAATCATTTTCTTACGGTCTCAGCAGTAAATGCTTCGACCTGTACTGAATAGTTATACGAAATGATACATAATAGGAGGGACCATGAAGGACCTTAGTATGGAACAAATAACACAGCAGTATTTTGATGTGTTAAAGGAATTAGGAAATATCGGTGCGGGAAATGCAACAACCGCACTGGCACAATTGATTAACTGCAAGGTAGACATGAAGGTTCCACAGGTGCGTCTGCTGAATTTCAATGAACTTGGAGCATTGCTTGGCGGGGAGGAAACAATTCTTGTGAGCATTTATCTTCAGGTGGAAGGTGATGTGGAAGGAAGCATGATGTTTGTTCTTTCCGAGGATTCCGCACTGCATCTGGTCAACAAATTAATGAGTGGTATGCTTGGTGTCCCTGAGAAGCCCATTGAGGAATGCCATTTCGGTGAAATGGAATGTTCCGCAATGAAGGAAGTGGGAAATATTATTACGGGTGCTTATCTGAATGCCTTATCTTCCTTAACCAATATGAAGATTTTTCCATCGGTTCCACAGCTTGGAATTGATATGGCGGGGGCTATATTAAGCGTTCCTGCAGCAGAATTCGGAGTAATGGGGGATAATATTCTGCTGATTCAGACGCAGTTTTCAGATGATATTGAACTGGATGGTTATTTTATACTGATTCCGGATGTGGAATCATATGAGAGAATTCTTTCTGCATTGGGAGTTATGTAAGATGAGTGAAATAATTAAGGTTGGTATGGCTGACTGGAAGGTTTGTTCCGGTCAGGATGGGGTAACCACGCTGGGGCTTGGCTCCTGCGTTGGAATTGCAATCCGTGATCCAGCGACAGGCATAGGAGGACTTGCCCACATCATGCTTCCGGACAGTACCGAGATCCGAAACAACTCAAACAGATTTAAGTTTGCCGATACCGGAATTACCGATATGGTAGCGGAGATGGTAAAACGTGGAGCAGTACGCAGCCACATGGTTGCAAAGATTGCGGGCGGTGCACAGATGTTTGCTTACGGAAATACCAAGAGCGATATGATCCGTGTGGGAGAGCGTAATGTAATTGCAAGTAAAAAGAAGCTTGAAGAATTGAAAATACCGCTTATTGCCGAGGATACCGGGGATACCTATGGACGAACGGTAATCTTTTATCCGGCAACAGGTGTATTCACAATTCGGGCAGTTGGAAAACCGGAGAAGAATATATGAGAAAGATAAAACTCCTTGCTCCCTTTCTGATGTTGCTTTCCGGTTTGATCGCGAGTATTATGATGTTTTATTACCATTATGAGAAAAAACAGCTCTTGCTGATTCTCGTATTGGTAATGCTTCTGTTTTATGCTGCGGGGGCTTTTATCCAGAAGAAGGTCAATCAGTTCATACAGAAGTACGAAGAGGAAGAAGAGAAGAGAAAGGCACAGGAGGGAGAAGTGATTGAGAAGGAACCTGTGGAGAATGACAGTGCTTCCATAGGAAAGGAAGAAACAGATTCTGATTCGAAACAGGATACAGAATAAAATAAAATGCATTGGAGGAGGCTATGGACGAGGCATATAAGAATAAGCTCTGGAACGAATATGCAGCAACAAAATCGTCGGAAGTCAGGGAACAGCTGATTCTTGAGTATGCACCTCTTGTAAAGCTGGTTGCAGGCCGTTTAAGTATGTATCTTGGCTACAATGTGGAATATGATGATCTGGTAAGCTACGGAATCTTCGGATTGATCGATGCAATTGATAAGTTTGACAGTATGAAGGAAGTGAAGTTTGAAACCTACGCAAGCCTGAGAATCCGGGGATCCATTCTGGATCAGATCCGGAAGATGGACTGGATTCCGAGAACCATCCGGCAGAAGCAGAAGAAGATTGATGCGGCAATGAAGGAAATCGAAACGACAACGGGAAGGGCCGCGACCGATGAAGAAATTGCACAGAAGCTGGAGATCAGTACGGATGATTTTGCCGATTGGCAGTCTCAGATGAAGATTACCGGGGTGGTTTCTTTGAATGAGTTTATGGAATCGGGAAGTGAAATCCCTGCAGAGCAGCATAACCAGCATCGTTTTGAAGAGCCGGAGGAGGTTATTGAGAAGGAGGAACTTAGGGAAGTGCTGGGACAGGCACTGGAGCTTCTTACCGAGAAGGAAAAGAAGGTCATCCTTCTATATTATTATGAAGATCTGACGCTCAAGGAGATCAGTAATGTTCTGGAGGTTTCAGAATCCAGAGTTTCACAGCTGCATACACGTGCACTGCAGAAAATGAAAGTCAGGATGGGGAACTATATGGGGGTGTTCAAAGCGTGAGAAATGGGTATTTTCAGATTGGGTGTACCGGGGGCGGTACGGTTGTCAGGCTTGTTAAGCCTGTAGATGGCGGTAACGAGGTGACTGCAAGAGAAATTGCAGAGTATTTGTCCGGTCATGGTATTGTGTATGATGCCGGACTTTTAACCAAGGGAATTCAGACTGCGGCTTCTGTCGCAAACAATGAATTCCTGTTTTTGGTAAATAAGGATATCATTCCGGAAATCCGGGAGAGTTATGTCCTCACGATCCGGCCGGACAAGATGATTGCAAGTGTGCGGTTCTATCCACCCTCCATGAAGGGAGAGCGCATGACAGCACAGGAATTCCTCATGGATTTAAAGGTGAAGGGAATTGTGTTCGGCATTAAGGAAAAGGAAATCGAGGCGTTTTTTGCAAAACCCAGATATTGTACGGATTTCATTGCTGCAATGGGTGTTCCTGCGAGAAACGGATGCGATGCCCGCATTAAATATTTTTTTAATACGGATCTTCATTCGAGGCCGGCCTTAAGCGAGGATGGAAGCGTGGATTTCTTTCATCTGAATACGATCTGTCACTGTAAAAAGGGCGAGGTGCTTGCCAGACTTTATCCGGAGGATCCCGGAGAGAACGGCACCACAATTTACGGAGAAATCGTGAAGCCCAGGGAAGTAAAGCGTAAGCATCTGGAATTTGGACGTAATATTACCCTGTCTCCGGACCGGCTGCAGATTACCTCCGATGTGAATGGGCATGTGGCACTGGTACAGGATAAAGTATTTGTTTCGGATGTTCTGGAAGTGGAAAATGTGGATACTTCGACCGGAGATATTGAATACGAAGGCAGTGTTCTGGTAAATGGCAATGTCTTAACCAACTTTTCCATCAAAGCCCAGGGACATGTGGAGATCCGGGGAGTTGTGGAAGGTGCACGCATTGAGTCAGGCGGAGATATTATTATTGCCCGTGGCATGAACGGTATGGGAAGAGGTGTGCTTGCCACAAAAGGAAACGTGGTGGCAAAGTATCTGGAGAATGCAACGGTCAGTGCGAAGGGCTATGTTTCTACCGAATCGATTCTGCACAGCCGGGTCATGGCGGGTACAGAAATTAATGTTACAGGGCGAAAGGGTTTTATTACCGGCGGAAGAGTGAGTGCAGCCAATGTAATCCGGGTGAAAACGTTAGGATCACCGATGGGCGCAGATACCATTGTAGAGGTTGGTGCGGATCCGTCTGTGAAATTGAGAATACAGGAGTTACAGAAATTAGTTGTTGAACATAAAAAAGCAATCGAAATCAGTCATCCGGTGCTGACTGCGAATATGCAGAAGCTACGGCAGGGAGTGAAATTAAAGCCAGATCAGATGAAATATTTCCAGGAAATGCTGCAGGAGGAGAACCGCAGAAATCAGGAAATAGAACAGTATTTACAGGAAATGGAAAGTCTGCAGGCGATTCTGGATGCAAGCTCGAATGCCAAGGTGGAGGTAAGCGGAGAGGTGTTTGCCGGAACGAAGATCTGTATCGGTGATGTCTCCATGGTTGTAAAGAACTCCATGAAGTTCTGTAAGTTTGTAAAGCAGCAGGGTGATGTGAAGATGACTGCTTTATAGGAAATAGAGTAGCTATTCAGTACAGGTCGAAGCACTTGCTGCTGAGAACGTACGAATATGATTTGATAGTGCAAAATCCCATCAGCGAAGCTGATTTTAAATGGATTTTGCATCCGTAACTGTGAAGATACTGAACAGTTACGAAATCGAATTTGGATAATCGAGGTGAAAGCTATGACAATCAGTCGTGTGGAACTCCAGGGACAGGTAACACGTGCCCAGGACTTTACCAATATCAAACAGAATGAAGATCATAAGGGAATGATTGACCAGTCGAACTTTCAAAGTCAGACGCAGCAGAAGGTTGAGCACAGGATGCATCAGGTCAACAAAAGTGATCAGGCCGAAAACCGGCAGAAGAAATTTGATGCCAAAGAGCAGGGAAACGGGACCTATGCAGGAGATGGAGGACAGAACCGGAAGCATCATCATGCGGAGGATAACGGCAAAGTTTTTGTGAAAGGACAGGGCGGCTTTGACATTCGGGTATAGCGGCTTTGAGGAAAAGAAATGTCAGTATTGGAAATTGTATTGCTTATCATGGGAATTGTGATTTTTATCGGAAGCTTTCTGATTCCGGAAGGGAAAACCCGTTCCGGAGAGGATAAGATGGCTATTGATGAAAACAAAATCCATGATCTTGTAGCAAAAGAAGTAGAGGAAGCACAGGGTAAGATTACGGATATTGTGGATGAAACCATAACCTATGCCATGGAGAAGACGGAACGCAGCATGGATCGTCTGACCAATGAAAAGATGATGGCAGTCAATGAGTATTCGGATACAGTGCTTAGTGAAATCAATAAGAACCATCAGGAGGTGGTGTTCTTATATGATATGCTGAATGACAAGCATGAGAATCTGAAAAATACCGTAACGGAAGTGGAGAAGACTGCAAAGGAAGTTCGTCAGACGGTGAAGGATGCAGAAATTAATGCCAAAGAACTGACGGTCAAAGAAGCAGCTTTGAAGCCGGTATCTGCAGAAATGCAGACAGCCATGCAGGAAGTACCGCAGCAGCCGGAGTTTGAATTGTTTGGTACATCCGGGGCTTTTTCACCGGAGAAGGTTACGGTGGAAGAACCCAAAAAGACTTCAGGAAAGAGTGCAGGAGCTGCGAAAGCAAGAACACAGGCGGTATTGGAAGCAGACAGGGAGAGCACTTCAAAGGGACAGGAGATCACAGGAAAAGGTACGGTAGAGAACGCAGGGAAGGGTGCAGCAGAAGAGACAGTAGAAAAGCCGGCAGCGAGGAAGCGCACCGCAAAGTCAAGGACAGAGGCTGAAGTACCTGATGTTGCAGTTTCTTTGGACAAGGCAGGAAAGAGCAATGCCAGAAACAGCAATGAAAAGATTCTTGAACTCCATAAGGCCGGAAAATCCAATATGGCAATTGCCAGGGAATTGGGACTGGGTATTGGAGAAGTAAAGCTTGTAATTGATTTGTTTGAAGGGATGTAACAGAACATCATGAACTTGAAATACTATTTAAGAGGACTGGGAGTTGGCATTGTTGTTACTTCCCTGATTCTCGGAATCGGACTTGGCAGCCGGAAAGAAACCTTAAGCAATGAAGAAATTAAGGAACGGGCAAGGGAGCTTGGAATGGTGGAGGAATCCATTACTGTAGCAGAGGCCGCTGCGCAGAAGGAGGAAGAGGCGCAGGAAGCAGAAGCTACTGTTGCTCCGGTGCCTGAGGAGAATGCTGAGAGTGATGCAGAGCCGATCGTAAATGCAGAACCGGAAGTGAGCAGTGAACCGGCAGTGAGCACAGGTGCAGCACCGGAAACAAGTGAGGAACCGAATGTAAGTGCAGCATCAGAACCTGCAGCAAGTACAGCACCGGAAGCGGGTGCAACACCTGAGGCAGGTGTGAAGCCGGTGGCAGATGAAGCAGAAGAGGACAGCGGGACAGCACCGGAAAAGGAAATCGTGGATATCACGATAAATCCCGGCGAAGGCTCTTATGTCATCAGTCAGAAGCTGGAACAGTCCGGTCTTATTGATGATGCGGCAGAATATGATGCCTATCTATGTGATAACGGATATCACACGAAGCTCCGTGCCGGAGTCCATAAGATCCCAATGGGATCCACCAGGGAAGAAATTGCAAAGCTGTTGTGCCGGTAGAAAATCCCATCTTGCAATCTTATATACAATATGATAAAATATCAGCGTTGCGATTGTGAGAAGCTTCGCAGCAGAAACTATTAATCACGTATATTTTGGCTGAATGGTGCCTCATGCTCGGAGGTTTGCAGCGTACGAAAGTATGAAAATATACGGAAGTCTAACCAAATGGAGGTAAGAAACATGAGCGTTATTTCAATGAAGCAGTTACTCGAGGCAGGTGTTCATTTCGGACATCAGACAAGAAGATGGAACCCTAAGATGGCTCCTTATATCTTCACCGAAAGAAATGGTATTCACATCATCGACTTACAGAAGTCTGTAGGTAAGGTTGATGAAGCTTACAGAGCAGTATTTGAAATTGCTGCACAGGGCGGAACCATTCTTTTCGTTGGTACCAAGAAGCAGGCACAGGATGCTGTTAAGACAGAAGCTGAGCGTTGCGGAATGTACTATGTAAATGAGAGATGGTTAGGTGGTATGCTTACCAACTTCAAGACCATCCAGAGCAGAATCGAAAGATTAAGAGCAATTGAAACCATGTCCGAGGATGGAACCTTTGATGTCCTTCCCAAGAAGGAAGTTATTGCATTAAAGAAGGAATGGGAAAAGCTTGAGAAGAACCTTGGCGGTATCAAGAACATGACCAGAATTCCTGATGCAATCTTCGTAGTAGATCCTAAGAAGGAAAGAATCTGTGTACAGGAAGCTCATTCCCTTGGAATTACATTAATCGGTATTGGTGATACCAACTGTGATCCGGAAGAACTGGATTACATCATTCCTGGTAATGATGATGCAATCAGAGCCGTTAAACTGATCGTTTCCAAGATGGCTGATGCAGTAATCGAAGCAAACCAGGGTGAGGAATCTCTTACCGCAGCAGATGCAAATGCTGATGCAGAAGTAGAAGCTACCGATGTAGAAGAAGTAGCAGCAGACGCTGAATAATTTCATTGCAGGGAAAGGACAGGTATACAAACATGGCAAATATTACAGCAGCAATGGTTAAGGACTTAAGAGAACTTACCGGAGCAGGTATGATGGATTGTAAGAAGGCACTTGGCGAGACCGATGGAGATATGGATGCAGCAGTAGAATATCTTCGTAAGAATGGTCAGGCCAAGGCTGAGAAGAAGGCCGGAAGAATTGCAGCAGAAGGTCTTTGCAAGGTTGTACTTAAGGATGACAGGACAGCAGCAGTTGTAGAAGTAAACTCTGAAACAGATTTCGTTGCTAAGAATGAAGTATTCCAGAGCTTCGTTGCAGCAGTTGCAGATCAGGCAGTAGATTCTTCCGCAGCAGACATGGATGCATTCATGGCTGAGAAGTGGAATCAGGATAACTCCATTACTGTTAAGGAAGCATTAGTTGCACAGATCGCCAAGATCGGTGAGAACCTCAACATCAGAAGATTTGAGAAGGTTGTTGCTGACAACGGATGTGTTGTTTCCTATACACATGGCGGCGGACGCATCGGCGTTATCGTAGAAGCTGAAACAGATGTTGTAAATGATGCAATCAAGGAAGCAATGACCAATGTTGCAATGCAGATTGCAGCACTTTCTCCGAAGTATGTATCTACAGATGATGTATCTGAAGAATACAAGGCACATGAGAAGGAAATCCTTATGGCTCAGATCGCAAACGATCCTAAGATGGCTGGTAAGCCGGAGAAGGTAATCGAGGGAGCAGTAGTTGGACGTCTTAATAAGGAATTAAAGGAAGTATGTCTTCTTGAGCAGCCTTATGTTAAGGCAGAGGACGGCAAGCAGACTGTAGCACAGTATCTTGCACAGGTTGCTAAGGAAAATGGTGCAAAGCTTTCTGTTAAGAAGTTTGTCCGTTTTGAAACCGGTGAAGGTCTTGAGAAGAAGGTTGATGACTTCGCAGCAGAGGTTGCAGCACAGGCTGGAATGTAATTCTGAAGTCACAAATCAGGCTGGTTTATAAGCAGTATATAACGAGTTGAAGCAGTTCTATCTGCATTTGTGCATAAGATAAAAGAGTAAAGGACCGATTTTGCAGAGATGACAAATCGGTCCTTGTTGTTGTCATACATATGAGAAAAGGATCCAGTGGATCATTTTTGAGTTTTGGAGAGGAGAAAGCATGTATCACGTATCAACCCTGACTATTCTGGCGATTATTTTTACCATGTTTGTTTCAATCGGAGGACCTGTTTTTCTGTGTTTTCTGGTTGTGAAGAAGTTTCATGCCAAGCTCTACCCGGCTGTGATCGGTGCAGCAGCCTTTGTATTTTTTGTGCTGGTGCTGGAATCCCTGATGCATAGAGCGGTTCTTGGTGTAACCGGAGATGTGATTACAGGAAATATCTGGCTGTATGGCTTATATGGCGGACTTGCTGCAGGAATTTTTGAGGAAACCGGACGTTATCTTGCCATGCGGCTTTATATGAAGAAGTCCCTGACGAAAGAAAATTCCCTGATGTATGGTGTCGGACATGGTGGAATTGAGGCAGTCATGATTGTGGGAATGTCCTATATCAGCAATCTGATGGTGGCTTTGATGATTAATTTGAAAGGTCTTGACAGCCTTCTTGCCGGACTTGATGCTGCAACAGCCACAGCAACGACGGAACAGTTGTCGGCACTATGGACGATTCCGTCCTATCAGTTTTTCTTTGCAGGAGTGGAACGGATTTCTGCCATGATGCTGCAGATTGCGCTTTCCTATCTGGTATACCGTGCTGTGAAGGAGAAGCAGATGAAGTTTTATGGAATCGCTGTTGGAATCCACTTTGCTGTAGATGCGATTACCGTGATTTTGTCCGGATATCTGGGAAGCAGCTTTGTGGGACTCCTTGTTCTGGAGGGAGTATTGCTTGCCCTTGTGATCCTGATCTGTATGAAGGTAAGTATGCTGTACCGTGCAGAACCGGAAACCGTACAGGCTGACCGGAGAGCGACAGCTCCGGTGGCAGCAGAAAGAGAAAAACAGGCAGCTGCGGTAAAGAAAAACACCGGAATTGCACAGGCAGCAAACGCTGTAAAGAGAATGTCCGGAGAGATAGAAAATGCCGAAGCTGCTGAAATTACCGGAGAATCAGAAATGTCGAAAGAGACAGAAACAGCCACAGAGAATGAAACAAAAGATGGAGAGTAATACAATGAATCAGACAACAGTACCAATGGGAGAACAAGAGTCAAAGTATATTACGAAACTGGCAAGGAAACAGTTGTCACGGATCGGGTTTGTTTATCTTGCAGGAACCGTTCTTTTGCTTGCACTGGAGCTGTCTTTGGTAAGGCTTTTTCAATTTGGAAATCCGGATGGAGGTTATGACAGCAGCGTTTTGACTTTCTGCAATCTGTTTTTACGTTTTGTACTGGGATATCCTCTGATGCTGTGTCTGATTCATTTAGTGAAAAAGGGGAAACCCATTCCGGAGAAAAAGATGAAGGCAGGAAGCATTTTTACTGCATTTTTCATGTCCTATGCCATGGCGATGATTGCAAATATCATCGGGCTTCTTCTTACGTCAATTATCAATGCGTTTCATGAGGGGGTCAATATAACCGATTTGCAGGAAACCATGCTTGCGCTTCCCTCGGTATGGCTGATTCTGTTTGTCTGTGTCGGCGCTCCTGTATTCGAGGAGCTGATCTTCCGGAAAGCACTGATAGACCGTGCCATTTATTGTGGAGAGGGCATTGCCATTGCCATGTCCGGAGTGATGTTCGGACTGTTCCACGGAAATTTGAATCAGTTTGTCTATGCGGCGGCACTGGGGGCGTTCTTTGCTTTTATTTATGTACGTACCGGAAAAATCAGGTATACCATGATTTTGCATGCAATGGTAAATAGTATGGGAACCATTGGTACACTGCTGCTGAAGCTGCTTTCAGAAGGAACGGACGGGTATCTTCAGGGAACGGAGGTGCTTACTTTGGTCAGCTCTCCGGATCTGTATGGGCTGCTTAAGGATCCCTTAAGTGGTGTAATGTATCTTGGGGGTGCCATTGGACTGTGTATCTGGCTCCTTGCAATAGCAGCCTTTGTCATTACAGGAATCATTCTGTGGATTATAAAGGGGAAGAGGTTGTTTCTGCTTCCGCCCAGAGAACTTTCCGTACCGAAAGGAAAACGGTTTTCTACAGCTTTCCTCAATCCCGGTATGATTTGCTTCTGCATGGTGTGGATTTTGTTAATAGGCAGTTCCCTTTTGGGCTGAAATTTTATATAATTATAAGAAGGCTCTTGGAGCGGCTACTTTCTTTTGGAGGCATAATTATGGATAAGGGGAATGAGAGAATTACAATTGGGGTTTTAGTCGGGGGTATCATGGATTATTTCACGATCGAGATCTGCCGTGGTGTGGCACAGATGGCAAGAACCTTTGATGTGGATGTAGTGGTGCTTCCGGGGAAATATCTGAACCGTGATCTGAGCGGTAATAAGGAATTAACCTATGAATATCAGTTTAATACTCTCTTTCAATATGCGAAGATCCCACAGATTCAGGGAATTATTGTGGCAGAAGGAAGCATTGGCTGTTTTGCCAATGAAGAGATTATGAGGGAGATGTTAAGCCAGTATGAGGGAATTCCGAGTGTCCTTATTGCTTCCCGCCAGGAAGGCTACACGACCGTGAATTTTGATAACCGGATCGGAGTCCGTGAAGGTATGCGTTACCTGATCGAACAGGTAAATTGCAAAAAAATCGGAATGCTGGGAGGACCGTTATGCAATTCAGATGCCAGAGAGAGGAAAGAGGTTTACGAACAGGTCCTGGCAGAATATGGACTTCCCTTTGAAAAAAAGCAGTATGTGGGAGGAAATTATGAGCGCGGGTGCTATCAGGAGGCAGGGAGGCTCCTTGATGACAATCCGGATCTGGATGCTATTCTCTGTGTGAATGATGATACAGCATTGGGATTATATGAAGAAATGAAACGGAGAGGTCTTGTGCCGGGACGTGATATTTCAGTGCTTGGCTTTGATGATACCAGACTTGCGGCACGTGCAACGCCACCGCTGTCTTCGGTGAAGGCAGATCCCATGGAGCTTGGAAATGTAGCATTGAAGATGCTGCTTAACAAGATTGAAGGGCGCAGTGTCTGTGATATGGAGCTCCCGACACATTTTGTGCGGAGAGGCTCGATTGCGAAGGTGAAGCAGAAAATTGTGACAGAGGAAGCAGGAAAAGCCAGTGAACTGGCAGATGCTTATTTTGGTGACATCTATTATCGTTACCGTGACGGGGAGCAGGCGGATGTTATTTATCGTCTGAAGGACAGCTTTATCCGTCTGGTGGATCTGCTTGAAGAGGCTGCCGAAGGTGAGGAGCTGTTAAGTAATCAGGCGTTCCGTATTGAAATGGCCGTAGATGAATACATCGCATCCGGAGCAATCACTTATGCGGATATGGGTGTGCTGATTCCGAACTTCCAGAAGATTTTCCATGACGTCGAAAGCAGTGTTTCTAATATTGAGATGAGATGCGAATTAAAACAGCTTTTTGCAAATATTTATTGTAAGATGCTTCAGGCGATGGATAACCGCTGGGGTGAGGATATGGAGTATAAGATCAGGGAAGATCACCAGACGAAGCTCTTTGTACGCGAGACCCTTCTTTTTGAAAAGGGAAATGATTTAAGCTATGCAATGATGATTGGCCGCCTGCAATGGCTTGGGGTCAAAAATGCGATGGTATATATCTTTCCGGAGATTATTTCCCATCTGGCAAGAGAAAGCTTTGTGATTCCGGATTATCTTTACCTGAAAGCTTATTTGAAGGATGGAGTGGCCATTTCGATTCCGAAGCTCCGCCAGAAGGTCAGCAGGAATATGCTGTTCCGGAACAATGTGGTGGATCCGGACCGCCGTTTCTTTGAGGTGATGCTCCCGCTTTACAGTAATGAGAATCTGTATGGCGTGGTGCTCATGGACCTGACGGAAAAGGTATTTGAAAATGGAGAGTTTCTGGTAAATCAGTTAAGCTCGGCAGCAAAGATGATTGATCTGCTGAAAACCAATGAGAAGGTACAGCAGAAGCTGGAGGAAAGCCTTGCTGTCTTAAAGGAAAATAATATTGCGCTAGATAACCTGTCAAGGATAGATGCCATGACCGGAATCCTGAACCGGAGAGGCTTCATGGATGCGGCACAGAAGATGATTGACCGGAAGGATGGCACAGTCTATGTCATCTATGTGGATATGAATAATCTGAAGATTATCAATGACCGTTATGGTCATGAGGAGGGGGATTACTCCTTAAAGCTGATCGCAGATATCTTAGGAAAAACAGTAGAAGGAAGAGGAGTTGCCGGACGGATTGGTGGAGATGAGTTTGCCTGTGCCCTTGACTATGACAAAGAGGATGAGGGAGAAGCTGTTTTACAGGAAATTTATCATCAGTTTTATCTGCATAACCAGAGTAGTGACAAGCCATACAATGTAACCGTATCGGCAGGGACCAGTAAGGTCGATGAGGAAAGCGGACTGACGCTGCAGCATGCACTGACACAGGCGGATGAAGGCCTGTACCATGTGAAGATGCTGCGGTCCAAAGATGTTGCCAAAGAGTAAGGACATGTGATACAATCAAACAGAACTATCAAATCAAACTATAATGATCTTATATTCAGATGGAAAGGTCATGACAATATGAAGAAGGAAATCAATCGTTCGCAGCGTGTGAAACGATTGAAAAAAATGATTTTATGGACAATTGCCCTTGCAATTCTGATTCCGGTCATTGGCTGCATTTTACTTTCAGTACGTGTATTCCAGTTAAAAAAACAGGTTGCTGTATTGACGGAGCAGCTCCCTACGGAAGAAATGCAGGAAGAGGCTTCCGGCGTTTATGAGACCACAAAGGTCGAAGAGTCTGTAAGAGATACAGAGACAAAAGTGGAGGAACCGGCGAAGATAAATCCGGTAAAGAGCAGCGGTAAGAAGGTATATCTTACCTTTGATGACGGTCCGAGCAGTAATACGGATCAGATACTGGACATTTTAAAGGACTATGACGTAAAAGCCACGTTTTTTGTTGTAGGCAAGACGGATGAACGGTCTGTGAAAGCGTATCAGCGGATCGTAGAGGAAGGGCACACCCTGGCAATGCATTCCTATAGTCATAAGTATGATGAAATTTATGAATCGAAGGAAGCTTTTGCAAGAGATCTGAATTCCCTGCAGGAATACCTGTACGAAACAACGGGAGTATGGCCACGTATTTACCGCTTTCCGGGAGGCAGCTCGAATACGGTGAGCAAGGTGGATATGCAGGAATTAATCGAATATCTGACCGATATCGGAATTACCTATTTTGACTGGAACGTTGCATCGGGGGATGCCGTGTCAAGAACGCTTCCGGCAGAAACGATTGTGAATAACTGTCTTTCAGGCATTGAGAAGCAGAAGGAGAGTGTGATTCTGATGCACGATGCTTCCAATAAGGGAACGACGATAGAGGCACTTCCCCAGATTATCGAAGCAATTCAGGAACAGGGAGATGCCGAGCTTTTACCAATTACGGACGAAACGGTGCCCGTACAGCATATTGCGGCGCCTGAAAAGCAATAACAAAAGTGAATGGAGGATTTGAAAATGGGTTTTTTCTCAGATTTAAAGGAAGATTTATCACAGGCAGTAAACGAACTGATTCCGGAGGACGGAGCTGATGTCAAAGAGACGGAAGCGGAAGCAGGGTCCGGTGCAGAAGTGCAGGAGGATGAGACAGCAAAGGGACCTCAGACCGTCAATAATTTCCATGCAGATTTAAGTGCAATGCTGGATCATGTGGATGATGCAGAGCCGGAGACAGACGAGGAGGAAGAAGAGGTTTATGTAGCGCCTGTTGTTCCTGAGAAACCTGTTTTCGAACAGCGTACTACCAATAAAGTAGCAAATGATGAAGTTTCCGTGATTATGGAGAGCATGATTATCAATGGTAATATCGCAACCGAAGGAGCTCTTGATATCCGCGGAAGTATTGTAGGAGATGTGGAAGCGTTAGGAAAGCTTAACATTACAGGAACGATTCAGGGTAATTCCCGTGCAACCGAAGTGTTTGCAGAGGGAGCGAAGATTACCGGTGAAATCCGCAGTAACGGAGCCATCAAGGTAGGACAGAGTTCCGTAATCATCGGGGATATTTATGCAACAAGTGCAGTGATTGCCGGGGCAATCAAGGGTGATATTGATGTTAAGGGACCGGTGATCTTAGACGCATCCGCAATCGTTATGGGTAACATCAAATCCAAATCCGTACAGATCAATAACGGCGCAGTTATTGAAGGTATGTGCTCCCAGTGCTATGCAGAGGTTAATCCTACCTCCTTCTTTGAAGAGCTTAAAAAGATGTAACGCAGCGGTTTTTCGAATGGGGTTCTGAATAGTTACAAATACAAATATAAAAAAATATAGAAATCGAGGACATGGTATGCAGCGTATTTTATTGAAATTAAGCGGAGAAGCGCTTGCCGGAGACAAGAAGACCGGCTTTGATGAAGCTACCGTGAGAGAGGTTGCTTTACAGGTAAAGCAGCTTGTAGATCAGGGAATCCAGGTTGGAATTGTTACAGGAGGCGGTAACTTCTGGCGTGGAAGAACCAGCGAGAACATTGACCGTACCAAGGCCGATCAGATTGGTATGCTGGCAACGGTCATGAACTGTATTTATGTATCGGAAATCTTCCGCAGCGTTGGAATGAAGACCGCCATCTTAACGCCGTTTGAGTGTGGATCGTTCACGAAGCTGTTCTCTAAGGACAGAGCGAACAAGTATTTTGAACATGGCATGGTTGTATTCTTTGCAGGTGGAACCGGTCATCCGTACTTCTCAACTGATACCGGAGTCGTTCTCCGTGCGATCGAAGTGGATGCCGAAGTGATCTTGCTTGCAAAATCCATCGACGGAGTTTATGACAGTGATCCGAAGCAGAATCCGGATGCGAAGAAGTATGATGAGGTCACCATTGATGAAGTCATCGAAAAGAATCTGCAGGTTGTCGATATGACCGCATCCATCCTGGCAAGGGATAACAGGATGCCGATGTGGGTATTCGGTTTAAATGAAGAAAACAGTATTGTAAATACCATGAGTGGTAAATTTAATGGAACGAAGGTTCTGGTATAAGGGAGGCTATTATGGACGAGAGAATTCAGGTATATGATGATAAGATGAAGAAGACACTGGAGCATTTGGCAGCAGACTATCAGGGAATCCGTGCAGGACGTGCCAATCCCCATGTATTGGATAAGCTTCGTGTGGACTATTATGGAACGCCGACACCGATCCAGCAGGTTGGTAATATCACGGTTCCGGAAGCAAGAATGATTCAGATTGCACCGTGGGAGAAGTCTCTGATTAAGGATATCGAGAAAGCAATCCTTTCTTCCGATATCGGAATTACACCTTCCAATGACGGTGTCGTAATCCGTCTGGTATTCCCGGAGCTTACCGAGGAACGTCGTAAGGATCTTGTTAAGGAGGTAAAGAAGAAAGCGGAAGAATGTAAGGTTGCAGTCCGCAACATCCGCCGTGACGGTAACGATGCATTCAAGAAGCTTGCAAAGGCAGAAATTTCCGAGGACGAGATCAAGGAACTGGAAGAGAATCTTCAGAAGATCACCGATAAGTACATCAAGGAAGTGGATGCAATGACGGAAGAAAAGTCAAAGGAAATTTTAACCGTTTAGTATCATCGTTTTAAATAAAGGGGGCAGGCGATTCATCGTGTCGCCCTCTTTTTTGACTTTACAGGAAATTCCCGCGGAAGTTCCTGTAAAGCAAACAGCTTCGCAGGGATGCGCAGCTCGCGGAGAAGAAATGAAGCACGATTTTAGTGCATCAGATTGAGCAAGGAGTGAGACTATGCCAGATTTACAGGATTTGAAGATGCCGCAGCATGTTGCGATCATACTGGACGGAAACGGACGCTGGGCGAAGAACAAGGGAATGCCGCGTAATTATGGGCATGTGCAGGGGGCCAGGAATGTGGAAACCATCTGTGAGGAAGCTTACAAAATGGGGATTCAGTATCTGACGGTATATGCCTTCAGTACCGAAAACTGGAATCGTCCAAAGGATGAGGTGGAAGCACTGATGAAGCTTCTGCGTAATTATATGAAGACCTGCCTGACAACAGCGAAAAAGAACCGGATGTGTGTCCGGGTAATCGGAGATAAAACGGGACTCGATGACGATATCCGTAACCGTATTGCAGAGCTGGAAGAGGCAACAAAGGACAATGATGGACTTCATTTTCAGATTGCACTTAATTATGGCGGCAGGGATGAAATTGTGCGTGCCGTAAAGAAGACCTGTGAGAAGGTGCAGGCAGGAGAGCTTAAGATCGATGATATTAACCAGGAGCTTTTTGGAGAAATGCTGGATACGCACGGACTGCCGGAGCCGGATCTGCTGATCCGTACCTGTAATGAGCAGCGGATTTCCAATTTCCTGTTGTGGCAGCTTGCCTATACGGAATTTTATTTTACGGAAGTACCATGGCCTGATTTTTCAAAGGAAGAGCTTATCAGGGCTGTGGAAGCATACAATCACAGAGACCGCAGATTCGGACTCGTAAAGGAGGAGTAGGCATGTTTCGAACCAGAGTGATCAGCTCCGTTGTATTGGTAATTCTTGCCCTGGTAACCATACTGGGAGGAGGATATCTTCTTGCGGCAACATTATTATTCTTAGCCCTTGTTGCTTACCGGGAATTGATGAAGGCCTGTAAGTTAAGTGGGGAAGGAAAGAAGCTTTCGGCACTCGAAATCAATGGTTACATAGGAATCCTTGCCTATTATCTGGTGATGGTATTTGTACCGGACCGGATTTACCTGTTTCTGGCGGTGGTATTAATTCTTATTGGATTTATGTTTATTTATGTATTTTCGTTCCCGAAATATCATTCTGATCAGATTATGAGTGCTTTTTTCTGTGTAGCCTATGCACCGGTGATGCTGTCCTTTATTTATCTTGTAAGAGAGCTTCCCTATGGCGTCTATACGGTGTGGATGATTTTCATCAGCTCCTGGATCTGTGATACCTGTGCGTACCTTACCGGAATCTGTATCGGTAAGCATAAGCTGGCACCCATATTAAGTCCGAAGAAATCCATTGAGGGAGCGGTTGGTGGAATCATGGGTTCTGCCATTGTTGGTGCGTTATATGGATATTTCGTGGTGGAAAGTGTGGTTGTGGAACAGAGTATTACATGGATATTTGTAGTAATCAGTGCGGCTGGTGCAGTGATCTCCCAGGTAGGTGATCTGGCAGCCTCTGCAATTAAGCGTAATCAGGAGATCAAGGATTATGGAAAGCTGATCCCCGGACATGGAGGCGTTATGGACCGGTTTGACAGTGTGATCTTCACCGCACCGATGATTTATTTCCTTACTCTGCTTTTAATCAGAGCATAGAACAGGAGGTACTAAATGAAGAAAATTGGTATTCTCGGGTCTACCGGTTCCATTGGAACCCAGACACTTGAGATTGTACGGAGTAATCCTGACCTGCAGGTCATTGCACTGGCGGCGGGAAGTAACGTGAGTTTAATGGAGCAGCAGGTTCGGGAATTTCATCCCATGCTTGCCGTGATGGGATCTGAGGAAGCTGCTACAGACTTAAAGAACCGCATTGCAGATACCGATACGAGGGTATCAGCCGGAATGGAAGGGATGCTGGAGCTTGCAATTCTTCCGCAGATGGAGGTTCTGGTAACAGCGATTGTCGGCATGATCGGAATCCGTCCGACGATTGCAGCGATTAAAGCCGGAAAGACCATTGCACTTGCAAATAAAGAAACACTGGTGACCGCAGGACATATCATCATGCCACTTGCCAAAGAAAAGGGAGTATCCATTCTTCCGGTAGACAGTGAGCACAGTGCGATTTTTCAGTCGATGCATGGCGAAAACCGTGAGCGGGTAAGTAAGATTCTGCTGACCGCATCCGGAGGACCGTTCCGTGGAAAAAAGACGGAGGAACTGCAGGATATTACGGTAGAGGATGCATTGAAGCATCCGAACTGGTCGATGGGACGGAAGATCACGGTGGATTCTGCTACTCTTGTCAACAAAGGCTTAGAGGTTATGGAAGCAAAATGGCTGTTTGATGTGGAGCCGGAGCAGATTCAGGTTGTGGTTCATCCGCAAAGCATCATTCATTCCATGGTAGAATATGTGGATGGCGGAATTATGGCACAGCTTGGAATGCCGGATATGAAGCTTCCGATCCAGTATGCGCTTTTTTATCCGGACCGCAGGCCGATGGATGGCAGGAGGGTGGATTTCTTTGCCTTAAAGAGCATTTCCTTTGAGGAGCCGGATATTAAGACGTTCCGGGGATTGCAGCTTGCCTATGATGCCATTGCGGCAGGAGGCAGCATGCCGACTGTATTTAATGCGGCGAACGAAAAGGCAGTAGGACTGTTCCTGGATAAAAAAATCCGTTTCCTTGCGATCTATGATCTGATTCAGGGAGCGATGGAGCAGCACAAGGTCATTGCCAATCCTACGGTGGATGAGATTCTGGAAGCCGAAGCACAGGCACATGCGTATATTTCCGGGAAATTGTCATAAACTAAAACAGGGTCAGTATTTGGAGGAACTTCATTGATTGTTTCAATTATTTTGTTTATTGTTATTTTCTGTGTGATCGTTGTCGCACATGAATTCGGACATTTTATCATAGCCAAAAGCAATGGAATTCATGTCGTGGAATTTTTTGTGGGAATGGGACCGACATTAGTATCCTTTACGAAGGGAGATACGAAATATTCCATTAAGCTGCTTCCGCTTGGAGGTGCATGCGTTTTCGAGGGCGAGGACGGACTGAATACGAAGGAAGGCGAGGTATCGGAGGGAGCATTCCCGAATGCCCCGGTGTGGGCACGGTTCGCAACCGTTCTGGCAGGTCCGGTGTTTAACTTCCTTTTAGCGTATCTTCTGGCTGTGATTCTGGTTGCCAATACCGGTGTCCTGCTTCCCACGGTCACGACCGTACAGGAGGGAAGTAACGCAGAAGCAGCAGGTCTTGAGGTTGGAGACCGGATTGTGAAGATGAATGGTAAAAACATTCATCTGTATCAGCAGGTGCTGTTGAATTCCCAGCTCAATGTGAAGGGAGAACCCTTTGAAATTGTATATGAACGCGATGGAGAGCAGCATACGGTAACGGTAACACCGACCTTTAATGAGGAGGCGAACCGTTATCTCATGGGAATTTCTACAGGAGAGTATCTGAAGTGCAATGCCCTGCAGAATTTCCAGTATGCCTTTTACATGATGAATTTTGAAGTGGAAATGACCTTCAAGAGCCTTGGCATGCTGGTGACCGGACAGCTTTCTTTAAATGATCTGTCGGGACCTGTCGGAATTGTAAAGGTAGTGGATGACACCTATACGGAAGCGAAGGTATATGGAGCCTCTACGGTGATTCTCTCCATGATAGAGCTTGCACTGCTTCTTTCTGTGAATTTGGGTGTCATGAATTTACTCCCTCTTCCGGCACTGGATGGCGGACGCCTTGTTTTTTTACTGGTGGAGGCAGTCCGTGGAAAACCGATTCCACCGGAAAAGGAAGGAATTGTACATCTGGCAGGCATGGCGGTACTGATGATTTTAATGGTTGTTGTGATGTTTAACGATATTTCGAAGTTCTTTGCATAAAATCATCTACAAAAATAAAGGGGATTCATTGTATAGAATTGCCAAAGATTCACTTTTGGTAATTTTGTACAATGGATTCTTTTTTATTTGTCAATTATAATAATTCTACATTTCAATTCTGAAAGAAATCTAGGGTTCATTTTAGCACTTCGCTATAATCTCCCCGGAAACCATTTGCTTATGCGTAAAGAAAACAGGACACAGGGGTAGCTGTGGACGGAACAGTTACAACACAGAATAGTAAGAATATACAGGAGGCAGGAACAGGAATACATGAAATTTTTAACAGGTGCATATTGGGACTGCGGTCAGCAGCTTTGTAATCAGGATTCCATCACGATCCAACAGGTGATGACAAGCAGAGGAAGGGTACTGATGGCAATCGTTTGTGATGGTATTGGTGGCCTTTGGAAGGGAGAAGTGGCAAGCGGTTATGTGATTGAGCGCATGGTTGCCTGCTTTTACCGGCAGATCGTTGATCTGATCGGAAAAGGGAGAAGAGCTTCCTTCATGGAAAAGAGTATAATGCGATGCCTATACAGCATCAATGAGGAGTTTTGCAGATATCGGAAGGGAAAAGAAGAACAGCTCGGGACAACGATGTCGCTGCTGTTGATCTGGGGACACCGGTATCTGATCTGTCATATCGGGGACAGCCGGATTTATCGTTGCCGTAAGAAGAGGATGGAACTTCTGACAACGGATCACAGTGGAGGCGGACACCGGCTGTTGAAGTGTATGGGGAGCTTTCCGTTCCAGAAGCCGGACATCCGGAGGGGACGGGTGAGAAAGAAACAGGGATTTTTGCTGTGTACGGATGGATTTTATAATAAGCAGTGCTGGGGAGAGATGTTCGAGCCGGCTTCCATTGTGGAAGAGGGGCAGATTGAAAGAAGACTTCAGGAAAACGCTGCCTATGTGAAGAAGCAGGGCGAAAAGGATAATCTTTCCGCAATTTATATCAGAACCTGCTGAAAGGGGAGGAGAGATGCCAATGAGAAAAATCTGGAACAATCAGTATGAGCAGCTCCGGAAGATAGGAGAGGGCGCATCAGGGCGTGTAATGCTAGCGAAAGATCTGCATTTAAACCGTCTGGTGGCAATAAAGGAGATGGAACAGATCCGGGAGATCCGCAGGGAAATGGAGCTTTTAAAGGCATTGAAGCATCCGGGGCTGCCGGATATTTATGATTATTTTGAGGAGGACCGGCATGGTTTTCTGGTGATGGAATATGTGGAGGGAGTTACGTTAAAGGAGTATCTGGAGCAGCATGGGAAGCCGGAGCTGACACAGGCGATTGTCTGGATGAGAGAGCTTCTGGACATCTTTGTTTATCTACATGAACAGCATCCGGCGGTGGTTTACCGGGATCTGAAGCCAGCCAATCTTATCATTCAGGAGGAAGGACATTTAAAGCTCATTGATCTGGGAGGTGCCTTTTTCCGGTGCCACAACCAGAGTGAGGAACGGGTGAGTATCGGGACGCCCGGTTATAGTGCGCCGGAACAGTGGAATGGCATACAGGCGGATGTGTCATGTGACATTTTCAGCTTTGGGGCGGTTGCCCATGAGCTTCTGACCGGCGTTAATCCTCTAAAGCCACCCTATGAGCGGCGGCCGGTGCGCCGGTATGACCGGAGGATCCCTGTTTCTTATGAGCAGATGATTCAGAAATGTACAAGAGAGCATCCGAAGGAACGTTATGCTTCCATGCGGGAGGTACTAAAGGCGTTGGAGGACTGTGAGACCATAAAAAGGAGATGGAAGTGGAAGGGGTTACATCTCTGCAGGTGTCTGCTGACGGCAATTCCGGTTACCATGGGAGCCCTGCTTGTGATTCTGCCTCTCTTAAACGGAATTCCAAGATCCAGTTTTCCGGATCCTTTTTTACGAAAGCCGATTCTTTGCCTGTTGGTCGGAATGCTTCTTTATCTCATTCTGTTCCGGCTGGGGAAAAGGAAGGGGAGCCTGCTCCGGCAGGAAAAGGAGGTATGGCTTACTGCAAAGAAGGGAATCGGATTATGGAGTCTGGGAATCGGACTTCTGCTGGGAGGACTGGCCTTCGGTCTACAGCAGCAGACAGGGGTGCGCAGCAGCTTTGCTGCCGGAAAGGAGACCTTCTGGGTGGATATGAAGGATGAAAATGACCGGCTGCTTTTGGTGAAGGAAGGAACCGTACTCCCTGTTGGCGATAAGGTGCGTCTTGAGATTCCTATGGAGCGGATGCCGCGGCAGCAGATGTCACTGCAGATCATAGCCATTGATGAAAGGGGGGAGGTTTTCGGAAGCCGCATCATCCGCATTAAAGCAGAGGATTAAATTTGCGTTTTTGCTGTATGTGGGGTAATATAATATAATAAGTACAAAAGAAAAACAAGCGGCTGCGAAGCAGACATTTGTTTTTCTTGTACTTATTAGCGAACATGCGTCTGCTGAAAGCAGACAGAGAGTGCGAAGCACGTGCATGTGAGCCAGAGATTAAGGCAACGAAGCGGCTGCGAAGCAGACATTTGTTTTTCTTGTACTTATTAGCGAACATGCGTCTGCTGAAAGCAGACAGAGAGTGCGAAGCACGTGCATGTGAGCCAGAGATTAAGGCAACGAAGCGGCTGCGAAGCAGACATTTGTTTTTCTTGTACTTATTAGCGAACATGCGTCTGCTGAAAGCAGACAGAGAGTGCGAAGCACGTGCATGTGAGCCAGAGATTAAGGCAACGAAGCGGCTGCGAAGCAGACATTTGTTTTTCTTGTACTTATTAGCGAACATGCGTCTGCTGAAAGCAGACAGAGAGTGCGAAGCACGTGCATGTGAGCCAGAGATTAAGGCAACGAAGCGGCTGCGAAGCAGACATTTGTTTTTCTTGTACTTATTAGCGAACATGCGTCTGCTGAAAGCAGACAGAGAGTGCGAAGCACGTGCATGTGAGCCAGAAATTAAGGCAAACGAAGCGGCTGCGAAGCACGTGCATGTGAGCCAGAGATTAAGGCAAAGAAGCGGCTGCGAAGCAGACATACAAATATAAGATTCAGGAGGATTTAAGATGGCGAATCGTGAACATACAAGAGTAATTCATATCGGTGACCGGGTGATCGGAGGGGGCAATCCCATCCTGATCCAGTCCATGACCAATACCAGAACCGAGGATGTGGAGGCTACCGTGGCACAGATCCTGCGGCTTGAAAAGGCAGGCTGTGAAATCATCCGATGCACCGTACCGACCTTAGAGGCAGCCCAGGCAATCAGGGAGATCAGGAAGCAGATCCATATTCCGCTTGTTGCAGATATTCATTTTGATTACAAAATGGCGATTGCGGCGATTGAAAACGGAGCAGATAAGATCCGGATCAATCCCGGAAACATCGGGGGGCGTGAGAAGTTAAGTGCGGTTGTGTCTGCTGCGAAGGAGCATAACATTCCGATCCGTGTCGGAGTGAATTCCGGATCCTTAGAGAAGGAATTAGTGGAAAAGTATCATGGCGTTACGGCCGAGGGAATTGTGGAGAGTGCTCTTGACAAGGTACATATGATCGAAGAGGAAGGCTATGAAAATATGGTAATCAGCATTAAATCCTCGGATGTACTGATGTGTGTCAGGGCACACGAGATTCTGTCACAGAAGACGGATTATCCACTTCATGTAGGAATTACTGAGGCAGGAACAATCATCAGCGGAAATATCAAGTCTTCGATCGGACTGGGACTGATTTTGCATCAGGGAATTGGAGATACGATCCGTGTATCGCTTACCGGTGATCCGGTGGAGGAGATTAAGTCGGCAAAGATTATTTTAAGAACACTGGGACTTCGGAAAGGCGGTATTGAAGTCGTTTCCTGTCCGACCTGTGGAAGAACAAAGATAGATCTTATCGGACTTGCCAATCAGGTAGAAACGATGGTGGCAGAATTCCCGCTTAATATTAAGGTAGCCGTTATGGGCTGTGCCGTAAACGGACCGGGAGAAGCGAAGGAAGCAGATCTTGGAATTGCAGGCGGTATTAATGAAGGGCTTCTGATTAAAAAGGGCGAGATCATCCGCAAGGTTCCGGAGGATCAGCTTTTATCCGTGCTTCGGGAGGAACTGGAGCATTGGGAATCGTAGGTTAGAAAGAAGAACGGGTATGGAAAAATCATTTTTTGATGTATTTCCCAAACTAAATCTGGATAAAAAAAGCAGTGAGCTGTTTGAACAGGTCACCGTATGTAAAGTCTCTGCAACCAAAAGCAGGGACTTTGTCCGTGTGAGCATTGTAAGTGATTATCTGATTCCGAAGGAGACAATCTATAAGGTTGAAAAGGAAATCAAACGGCAGTTTTTTGATAAGCATCCGGTGACGGTCAAGCTATATGAGAGCTTTCATCTGTCGGAGCAGTATACGCCGGAAAATCTGATGCGGGAGTATGAGTCCAGTATTTTGCTTGAGCTACGGGAATACAGCCCGGTGGAATATAACATTTTCAAGATGGCAGATCTTTCCTATCCGAAGGAGAATCAGATCCTGATTACGGCAGAGGATACGGTTTTAGCCAGAAGTAAGTCACAGGAGCTTCTGAGGATCTTAGAGAAGATCATTGTGGAGCGGTGTGGACTTAAGGCAGAATGCCTGATGGAATATAAAGAGAAGAAAACAGGACGTCATAAGGAAGAGGATGACATCATGATTTCCCGGCAGATCCGGGAGATCACACTGCGTGCCTTTGGTAAGGCAGGAGCGGCCGCAGAGGAAGCTTCGGAAGAAATGGAGTCAGGTGCTGCAGGGCGTGCGGAAGGAGCAGGAGAAGGCTCATCCACAAATGCAGGAGCCATTGGAGGTACACCGGAGAAGCCGACAGAGCAGGGAAAAGGAACGGTCAGTAAGGGAGTCGGAGAGAAGCGCCCATTCGAGAAGCGCAGCTTTGGAAAGAGAGAGGAGCGCGGCGATTTCCGCAGAGCCATTAAGAAATCGGATAATCCGGATGTTATTTACGGACGTGACTTTGAGGATGAGGTGATGCCCATGGAGGACATCATGGGAGAGATGGAGGTCACGGTAAAGGGGAAGATCATTCGTGAGGATTCTCGTGAAATCAAGAACGAACGTACCATTCTCATGTATGATATTACGGATTATACGGATACCATGACCTTTAAGATGTTCGTGCATAACGATCAGGTGGCGGAGGTAAAGGCAGATCTTAAGATGGGCGCATTCGTGAAGCTTAAGGGAATTGCGGCCATCGATGCATTCGATAAGGAGCTGACGATCGGTTCAGTAATCGGAATCAGGAAGATTGCAGACTTTACAACGTCCAGAAAGGATTTAAGCGTCCGGAAGAGAGTAGAGCTTCACTGCCATACGAAGATGAGTGATATGGATGGTGTTTCAGAGGCGAAGGACATTGTTAAACGTGCATATCAATGGGGACATCCGGCAATTGCCATTACGGATCATGGAGTGGTACAGGCATTCCCGGATGCGAACCATGTCTGGGAGGATCTGTGGAAAGCGGAGAAGGCAAAGCGTAAGGAAGCCGGAGATCCGAATCCGGATAAGCAGGATTTCTTTAAGATCATTTACGGCATGGAGGCTTATCTCGTTGATGATCTGCAGGAGCTTGTCGTGAATGAGCAGGGGCAGGATTTTACCCACGATTTTGTAGTATTTGATATTGAAACGACGGGATTTTCACCGGTAAGCAACCGGATTATTGAAATCGGAGCCGTGAAGGTGGTCAATGGTGAGATCGCAGACAAATTCTCGACCTTCGTAAACCCGCAGGTGCCGATTCCGTATCATATTGAAAAGCTTACCGGCATCAATGACAGTATGGTAATGGATGCACCGGTGATTGAAGAGGTTCTTCCTCAATTTATGGAGTTTTGCAAGGATGCGGTTATGGTGGCGCACAATGCGTCCTTTGATATGAGCTTTATCAAAGAAAATGTGATGCGGCAGCAGTTAAACAAGACCTTCACATATGCAGATACACTGGGAATTGCACGTGTGCTTTTCCCGAATCAGGCAAAGCATACATTGGATGCGGTCTGCAAGACCATGGGAATATCCCTTGAAAATCATCACCGTGCGGTAGATGATGCCGGTGCAACGGCAGAGATTTTTGTAAAGATGATTCCGCTTTTAAAGGAACAGGGAGTTACGAATTTAAAGCAGGTTAATGAATGGGGGGCTTCCAGTAAGGAGATTGTGAAGCGTCTTCCTTCTTATCATGCGATTATTTTAGCAGAGAACAATGTCGGAAGAGAGAATCTGTACCGGCTCGTTTCAGCGTCACATCTGGATTATTACAGTAAGCGTCCCCGTGTACCGAAAAGCTTTCTGATGAAGCACCGGGAAGGCCTGATTCTGGGAAGCGCCTGTGAAGCGGGAGAGCTGTATCGGGCGTTACTCGAAGATAAGCCGGAAGCCGAGATTGCGCGGCTTGTAAACTTTTATGATTATCTTGAAATCCAGCCGCTTGGGAACAATGAGTTCATGATCGAATCCGAAAGGGTTCCTTCCATTAACAGCATGGAAGATATCAGGAACATCAACCGCCGGATTGTGGAGCTTGGTGAAGAATACGGAAAGCCGGTGGTAGCAACGTGTGACGTACATTTTCTGGATCCTGAGGATGAGGTTTACCGCCGGATTATCATGGCAGGTAAGGGCTTTGAGGATGCAGACAATCAGGCACCTCTATATCTGCGGACAACAGAGGAGATGCTTGCAGAGTTTGAGTATCTTGGCAGTGACAAGGCAGAAGAGGTTGTTATTACCAATACGAATAAAATTGCGGACCGGATCGATGTCATGGCACCGGTTCGGCCGGATAAATGTCCGCCGGTTATTCCGGACAGTGATAAGACATTGACGGACATCTGTTACCGCCGTGCCCATGAGCTGTATGGGGATGAACTGCCCAAGATCGTCGAGGAGCGTCTGGAAAAGGAGCTTCACTCCATTATCAGCAATGGATTTGCCGTTATGTATATCATTGCACAGAAGCTGGTGTGGAAGTCGGTGGAGGATGGTTATCTGGTTGGTTCCCGAGGATCGGTAGGATCTTCCCTGGTGGCATTTATGGCAGGTATTACGGAGGTAAATTCCCTGGCAGCACATTACCGCTGTCCGAAGTGCCGGTACTATGATTTTGATGCACCGGAAATCAAGGAAAATGCCGGTATTTCCGGATGTGACCTTCCGGATAAAATTTGTCCGAGGTGCGGAGAGCCGCTGATGAAGGATGGATTTGACATTCCGTTTGAAACTTTCCTTGGATTTAAGGGAGATAAGGAGCCGGATATTGACCTGAACTTCTCCGGGGAATATCAGAGTAAGGCTCATAAGTACACGGAAGTTATTTTCGGTGCCGGGCAGACATACCGTGCCGGAACGATTGCTACACTGGCGGATAAGACGGCATTCGGTTATGTGAAGAATTATTACGAGGAACGTGGCAGGAAGAAGCGGACCTGTGAAATCAACCGTATCGTTTTGGGGTGTACCGGAATCCGGCGTAGTACCGGACAGCATCCCGGCGGTATCATCGTACTTCCGATGGGTGAGGACATCAATTCCTTTACACCGGTGCAGCATCCGGCAAACGATATGACAACGGATATTGTTACCACACATTTTGATTACCATTCCATTGACCACAACCTGTTAAAGCTTGATATTCTTGGACACGATGATCCGACGATGATTCGTATGCTGCAGGATTTAACCGGAATTGACCCGACGAAGATTCCTTTGGATGATAAGCAGGTCATGTCCCTGTTCCAGAATACCTCGGCTCTTGGCATTACGCCGGATCAGATTGGCGGCTGTCCTGTGGGCTCCCTTGGAATTCCGGAATTTGGTACAGACTTCGTTATCCAGATGCTTCTGGACACAAAGCCGCAGAGCTTATCGGATCTGATCCGTATTTCGGGACTTGGCCATGGGACAGACGTATGGCTTGGAAACGCACAGACCCTGATTCTCGATGGAGTTGCAGATATTTCACACTGTATCTGCTGTCGTGATGATATTATGATTTACCTGATCAGTATGGGCGTGGACAGTGCATTATCCTTTACCATTATGGAAAGTGTCCGTAAAGGAAAGGGCCTGAAGCCGGAGTGGGAAGAGGCCATGACGGCGCAGGGTGTACCGGATTGGTACATTGCGTCCTGCAAGAAGATCAAGTACATGTTCCCGAAGGCCCATGCGGCGGCGTACGTTATGATGGCGTGGCGTATTGCCTACTGTAAGATCAACTATCCGCAGGCCTACTATGCTTCGTATTTTTCCATCCGTGCATCGGCGTTTTCCTATGAAATCATGTGTCAGGGACAGAAGCACTTAGAGGATGTGATGAAGGATTATAAGAGCCGGAGTGATTCCTTAAGTAAGAAGGAACAGGATACCCTGAAGGATATGAAGATTGTGCAGGAAATGTATGCCCGGGGCTTTGAATTTGAGCCAATCGATATTTTCCGGGCACATTCCCGGAACTTCCAGATTTTCGACGGAAAGATCATGCCGTCCTTAAGCAGTATTGACGGACTTGGTGAAAAAGCTGCTGATGCAATCGTCGAAGCAGCCAAGGATGGCCCGTTCCTTTCGAAGGATGATTTCCGGATGCGTACGAAGGCATCTAAGACCATCATTGATCTGATGAGTGACCTGGGGATCCTCGGGGATCTGCCGGAATCGAACCAGATCAGCCTGTTTGATTTTGCGTTATCGTGAGAAGAGATATAAAACAAACAAAATAACAGATGTTATGCGACGGCAGAAAGCTGCTTGCATGACAGGAAGACAGACGGAAAGAACACAGGGTGCTCTTTCCGTCTTGTATTTTGGCTTTGAAAGCTGACTTTTGGATCGGACCGGTTTTCTACTTACACATTGATTCCTCTGACAACTTCAAAGAACGATTATGTGATCCACTATCCACAGGGAAGTGGAAACAGCAGTATTTTGCAGGAAAATGGTGGAAAGCAGGAGAGAGGACACTCTCACCAGTTTGAATGGAAAACCATCACAACGCCTACGGAAGAGGTGGATGGACTGGAAGCCTATGCATGTATCATTTGTGGATATTATACGGATAGTGTTCCGGTATCAGCATACAGTTATGCCTGTACCGAGGGAGCAAAACAGGTTCTTGCAGCCGGACAGAATGCCGAGATTACATTGAAAATGGGAAGATGGTGTTCTTATCCAAGGTGGTTTATGGAAAAGCTGGCACAGAGAAGGGATCTGACAATTCATTTACAGTTTGAATATCTGCATAAACAATATGAAGTTCTGATTCCGGCAAAAACGCCGATGGATACGGAGTGTGAATGGTATGGACCATTAAAGCTTTGCAATCTGTATCCTTATACAATAAAATAAAAGCTTTTCATATACGAAATAAGAGCCTGTCTTTAATTGGACAGGCTCTTTACATAAATAAAAATCCGGTAGTGCTGTGATACTATTGTAACAGTTCAGCCATGCCCATTCATAAGCTGCCGGATTGTACAGATTGGCTAA